>Ga0075418_10003407_pt1 | contig 18182 bp, 19 predicted proteins | sample SoiMetdeltSBSDD2_FD_81776 | JGI IMG/M metagenome (GOLD analysis project Ga0075418, IMG submission 81776) | Bulk soil microbial communities from a Populus tree surrounding site in Tennessee, USA - Soil MetaG P. deltoides SBSDD2 | ecosystem: Environmental > Terrestrial > Soil > Tree plantation... | reverse complement strand
GCCACCGCGCGGAGGCGACGCCAACCAGCCTCGTCCAGCTCGCGTGCGTCCGGGACGATCTCGAGGAAGGCGCCCCGCATCAGGTCCGACGCCGAACGACCCGCCTCAGCCGCCGGCAGGTCATAACCGCGGCCACCCTCGGGATCGTCCGTGCTCAGTCCGGCGACGCCGCGGAGGAAGGTCCGTTCGGGCTGCTCGGCGGTGTCGAACGGCCGCGTTTCGATCCCAAGCTCATCAACGATGGACTGGACTCGCCGATGCCCGGACATGAAGCGCATGCCGCCTAGCTCGATCGGGTGCGGGATGCCATCGACCTTGACCGACCACAGGCGGCCGCCGATCCGATCCGAACGCTCGAAGATCGAGATTCGCCAGTCCGGCCGAGCTTGGATCAGCCGATAGCCGAGGTAGGTCCCGGCCGCGCCGGCCCCGATAATCGCGACGTCGAGTTCGTCGGTCACTCCGCGGCGAGCCAGGCGACGTCGCGCTCGACCTCGGCGTCGTCGCCCATCTGACCCGTCCCGTCATCGACCCAGGCCACCGCGTTCGTTGTGGTACCGATCATGGCCTCAAACGATACGCTCCACCGACCCGATCAGGTCGCGGCTGCTGGCCAGGTCCTCCTCGCGTCGCCGAGCGAGCCGGGTCCGGATGCTTACCATCTCCCCGTGGGGCAGGTCGACCGATCCGGATCACCGACAACCGCTGACGCCGCGGCCGGCGAGCGCTATCTCCTGCTCGCGGACATCTCGGGCTACACGGGCTTCATGTCCGGCGTGGAACGGGAGCATGGGGTCGATTTCAGCCGCGGGATCCCCGCTGCCTACGGCATCCTGGGGGCGCTCCTGGACACGGTCATCGAGGGCGTAAAGCCCGGTTTCGCCCTGGTCAAGCTCGAGGGCGACGCTGTCTTCGCGGCGGCCCCGGCCGGGAGCCTCGACGGCCAGGGTGACCGCGTCGTCGAGATCATCGGAGCCACGTATCGGGCGTTCGTGGAGAGCCGCACTCGTGCGATCCCGGCCAGCGACCACGTGTGTACCGCCTGCCCGGCCGTGGCGCACCTGGACCTGAAGGTGGTGCTCCATCGAGGCCAGGCGGTGCGCCAGTCCGTCGGGTCCGGCAGCGACCTGCTCGGACCGGCCGTCACGGTCGCGCATCGGTTGCTCAAGAACACCGTTCGGGAGCGGATCGGTCACCGCCCGTACCTGTTTGTGACGGACGCGGCGGCGACAGGGCTCGGCCTGTCGGGGATCGGCCTTGGGCACGTCGAAGACTACCCGGACGCAGGGAGGATCAAGGGTCGCATCATCGAACTCGAGGCCATCCCGTCGGCCGGGCCGGCCCAGCCGAGAACCTGATCAACGATTGGAGGTGACTCGCTACCTCGTCCTCCTGCGCGGGATCAACGTCGGCGGCCGCAACAAGGTGCCGATGGCCGCATTGCGCGACTTGCTCGAGTCGCACGGCCACACGAAGGTCTCCACCTACATCGCCAGCGGCAACGTGATCCTCAGCTCAGACCACTCTGCGGCTGCGATCAGGCGCGAGCTCGAGGCAGCGCTCCCGACGACCTTCAAGCTCGACAGCGAGCAGATCGCGGTCCTCGTCCTGACGCGCGCCCAGCTTCGGGCCGTCGTCCGGGATCGGCCAAAGGGCTTCGGTGACAAGCCGGACGCGTACAACAGCGACGCCGTCTTCCTCATGGGTATCGACGCTGCCACGGCGATGAAGGTCTTCGACCCGCGTCCCGGCGTCGACGAGGTGTGGCCGGGCAAGGGCGTGATCTACTCGCAGCGCCTGTCCGCGCAGCGGACGAGAAGCCGGCTCGGCAAGATCGTGGGTACCCCGGCCTACAAGTCGATGACGATCCGCAGCTGGACGACGACCTTGGCGCTGCTCGAGCGCATGGAGGCACCCGAGACGAGCGCCTGACGGGGCGGTGCTGAACCCGTCGTTCCGGGCGACCGTAGTCCCAGCTGTGCCGTGTCAACGTCGCCAGAGTCCGAACGCAAGTTCACGCCGCAGACTTCTCGTGGCGGCGATCGGGGTCGTGGCGATCCTGATCGCGGGATGCGGCGGGGACGTTCAGTCGGGCTCGCCGAGCCTCGATTCAGGCGGTCCAGCCACCGCGGGAGCATCGGCCTCGCCCGCGGGGGTCGCCCTGACATTTCCGCCATCGCAGACGCCGATCGAACCCGGGACGTACCGCTGGGACGGGTTCGAGCGGCCGATCTCGTTCATCCTGGGGTCCGGTTGGGAGCTCGGGCACGACAACCCGGCGTTCTTCGACCTGTTCCGCGGCAGTGACTTCCCGGCTGTCACGTTCGGACGGTTCAGCGATGTCTATGCCGATCGAACGGAGCGAGTCGACGCCGGTGATGTCGCCTCGGTCAAGACCGCGCTGCTCGGAAGGACCGACCTGACCGTCACCGACGTGTCATCGATCGAGCTGGGCGGCCTCGAGGGCTGGCAGTTCGACCTCGCGACCCTGGGGGCTCGAACGCCGCTGTTCTTCGGCCCGGCGGGCGACTTCAAGCTGGATCCCGAGTTCGCAACCCGCTACCGCGTCCTCGACTTCCCGGGTGGCGGTGTCCTCGTCATCGGGATCCATGCGCGCGCCGATGCGTTCGACGCCGGCGTGGCACTCGGCGACCCGGTCGTGGCGACCCTCGTAGTCGAGCCGTAGGCTGGGTTCATGAGCGCGTCGATCCGCGACGGACAGCACGACTTCGACTTCGAGATCGGGACGTGGGCGACCCACATGCGGCGGTTGAGGAACCCGTTGACCGGTTCGACCGACTGGGTCGAATACGAAGGCACGTCAGTGGTTCGGGGGATCTGGGGCGGCCGAGCGAACCTCGTGGAGCTGGACGTGGCCGGGCCTGCTGGTCGAATCGAAGCCCTCAGCCTGCGCCTGTATCGGCCGCAGTCGGGCCAGTGGAGCCTGACGTTCGCGAGCAGCGCGAACGGAATCCTCGTGAACCCGGCGATCGGCGCATTCGCAGACGACGGGCGCGGCTCGTTCTACTCCCAGGAGGACCTGGACAGCCGGGCGATCCTGTCCCGGTTCGTGATCTCGGACATCACCGCGACGAGCTGCCGGTTCGAGCAGGCGTTCTCGGAGGACTGGGGCAAGACCTGGGAGTCGAACTGGATCGCGGTCGATACGCGCATCGCCGACTGAGGCGGCACGGTCGCCACTCCTCAGCGTTCAGATCGCGCGGCTCACGAGACGGAGCGCGACGCCAATGACGATTGGCAGCACGACGGCGGACGCAACGGCCGCAACCAGTCCAAGGTCGGCCATATGGCCGTGAGCCTACGGCATCGGCAGCAGGGTCAGCGTGGCTGGTCTGGACAGCCGGTTGGGCGTGTCGAGGCGCACCGCCCATCGCTCGGCAAGGACGTCCGCGAGCGCCTCGGGATTCCGGGGATCCGCGGTCGACTCGAGCATATGGCGGGCCGCTTCGCCGCGGACGCGCTTCGCGATGACGTCGCCCGTTCGAAACCCGGGCGGGCCCTGGTCGACGCGGAGCGTGACCGTCCGACTCTCGAGGCCAGCCGGCATGCCCATCTGTTGCATCTCTGGTGAGCGGAGGTCGACGACGACGCCGGCAGGCCCTGCCTCTTCGGCGAGGACATCAGGCAGGACTTCCCGCCAGGCCCTGTCGGGACGACCAAACTCGTGGAGGTGGGCCCACGAGATGAGGCGATAGCGAGGGATTCGATCCTTGGGTCGGAGGGCGCCCCAGAGCGCCGATACGATCACGACGGAGGCGTCGGCCCGCGCCGTCGCGACGTCGGACCAGCTCGCGGCGTCGAGGCCGTCGTGGAGCGGCCCGCTGTACATCTCGATCGCAGGCCGCGTTGGCAGCTCGAGCAGGTGCGTGTTCTCGGCGACATCCGGGGCCTTTGTTGGCCGCACGTGGAGGCGTTGGAAGGCGTCGAGCCGGGCACTCGTCGCGATGAGCGCTTCGACGATGCGCTCCCGTATCGGGTTCAGCTGCGGGAACGACAGTGCCTCGAGATCGACAGGCTGGCCGCGCGGGGGCGACGGCCGCTTCGTCTCGGATGACGGCACGACGATCAGCACGCCGCCACGCTACCCCGACTCGAGGTTGCCGCCGCGCCTAGGATGAAGTCGTGGCTTCGAAGTTGTCAGCGGAGGCCCGCGCCGCGTTCGAGCAGTACGTCTCGAGCGAGGCCGAACGGGTGGACGACTTCCGCAGGATCGTCGCCTCGCGCGGCGGCCCACGCGAGGCGGAGCTGGACCTCTCGCGCGATAGCCTCGGACCGCTCGGAGCATGGCTCCTCGAGCCCGTGCCGCCGGGTCCCGAAGACGCCTGGAGGCCCGTCTGGGCATTCGATCGCGCCGCCGACGACCCGTACCTCGTGGGCTCGTGGCTCCCCGACGGGCTCGGGAGCTACCTGATGGCGATGCTCCGCCAGCGCCATCCGAGCCTGACCTGGAAGCTCGAGGACGATCGTCGGAGCATCTTTCATGGCCTGCCCCTCCTCGCTGGGCTCGGCCCAATTGAGCAGCTGCCGTACACCGCGGCGCTCGGCAACCTTGACCGCGCCCGTAAGGGACCCTTGCCTCACGATCCTGCCTGGCTCGTAAAGATCTTCGACATGTGGTCGGACCTCGCTGCGAAGACGAGCGGCACGGTCGCGCCAGACGCCGAGGTCGAGCTGGACCGCGAGCTTGACGACGTCACGGTCGAGGCGATCGAGGGTGATCGCGATTGGAACGCCGAGCTGTGGATCTCGGAGGCGGCCGAGACCGTTCTCGGTCGCGAGGCGTACGAGAGCCTGTACGACCGCTTCGCCGCGATCCCGGGCGTCGAGCGTCTCGAGTGGGAGGACCGCGAGCGGTTCCTCCTTCGACTCCGGCGTGGGGCGGACCGCGACCTCATCCGCCTCGCTGCTCGCCGAATTCTCCGCGAGGCCAGGCCCGGCAAGACCTAGCCGCGCTTCGCCAGCCAGACCAATCCATCCTGGCACCCGCGGTGCGGAACAGTCGTGGCTTCTCGCTGGGCGGCCTAGGTTCGAGCGGCCTCCGCCACGTCGGCCTCCTCATCCACGACCGCAGGTTCCTCGACCATCGTTCGGCTGAGGTGGCTCGCCTCGACGATCGTCGGCTCGCCATCGCGATCCTTCCAGCGCGTCTGCACGAGGACTTCCTCGCCTGCACCGGTGAGCCGCAGGGTCACCACGAACCCGGTGGGACTCCGTTCGACCGAATCGATCTCCGCCGCGCTCGAAGGCAGCGGAAACAGCGTCAGCACCTCGCCGAGGTTCTGCCGCAGAGCGGAGCTGAAGTCCCCGATCGCCCGATCGACGTCACCCGCGACGAGGGCCTCGCAGAAGGATTCGGCGCGCGTTCGAACCGCTTGCTCGTCCATGCGCTCGGAATCTGGCTGCTGCGCCCTTTCGATCGCGTCACGCCCAGGCCGCTGGAGATCGCAAGTTCATGTCACGGGGTAGGCTCGTCGATCATGACGACGACTCGGGTGGCCTGGCGACGATCGGACGAGATCGAGGCCGACGAGTTCTGCACCCTGACCGTCCGTGACGCCGGTCTTTCGCTCGTCGGCACCGTGATCGGTGCCGAGGCTGGCGCGCCCATTCGGATCGAATATCGCGTCCTGGCCGATGGGGCCGGCCTGACGACCGCCGCCCACGTTCGCCAGCTGCGCGGCTTCGAGCAGCGCTCGATCGTGCTGACACGGGACGCGAAGGGCGCCTGGTCGCTCGACGGCCAGCGCCTCGCCGCGCTGCGTGGCTGCAGCGATGTTGACCTCGGCTGCAGCCCGTCGACGAACACGCTCCCGATTCGCCGCCTGCGCCTCGGGATCGGCGCGTCGACGACGATCAAGGCGGCCTGGATTCGAGTCCCCGAGCTCGACGTGATGAAGGTTGCCCAGACCTACAGCCGTTTGGACGAAGCGACGTACCACTACGAGAGCGGCACGTTCGGGGCGGACCTCACGGTCGATGACGAGGGTCTCGTGACGAGCTACGCGGAGTGGCGCCGCACGGCGATCGCGCTCGGTCCGGACGACGACGTTCCGCTGGACGCCACTGCCTGAGGGCGGCCGAGCCTTACGCTTCATATGCGCACTTTTCTGCCCGGATGGCCATGTGTTTCTTGCGATGCGCGTCGCTGGAATACGAGCGTCCTCGAAGACGCGGTCCTGCCCGTTGGGCTTCGTATTCCAGCGACAGGCATCACCCGGAAGACATGGCCCCGCCGGCTTGTTTCAGGGCATACGAAGCGGGCGCGCGCGAACGCCGACGAACGCTCCCTAAGCGACGCCGAGCGCGAGCTCGAGGAAGGCGAGGACGTCGGCCCGTTCGTCGATGAGCTTGCCGACCGGCTTGCCGAGCCCGTGGCCGGCTTCGGTATCGATGCGGATGACGATCGGCGCGTCGCCGGCCTGGGCCGCCTGGAGCGCGGCGGCGAACTTGAACGAGTGCCCAGGGATGACACGATCATCGTGGTCGCCGGTGGTGATGATCGTCGGCGGGTAGGTCGTGCCGGGCCGGATGTTGTGGAGCGGCGAGTACGCGAACAACGTTCGGAAGGCCTCCGGTTCGTCCGCGGAGCCGAAGTCGCTCGTCCAGGCCCAGCCGATCGTGAACTTGTGGAATCGCAGCATGTCCATGACGCCGACTTCGGCCAGGGCAGCGCCAAAGAGTTCCGGATGCTGGGTCAGCAGCGCCCCAACGAGCAGTCCGCCATTCGAACGACCACTGATCGCGATTCGCTCTGCGCGCGTCCAGCCGCTTGATCCGAGCCAGCGCAGGCACGCGGCGAAGTCGTCGAAGACGTTCTGCTTGTTCGCGAGGCGACCGGCGTCATGCCAGGCCTTGCCGTACTCCCCTCCCCCGCGCAGCGAGGCAAGCGCGAAGAGGCCGCCGCGCTCCATCCAGGCCAGCCATTCGGCCTTGAACAGCGGTCCCTGCGGGACGTTGAAGCCACCGTAGCCGTGGAGGAGCGTCGGGACCTCGCCGCTGGGCTTCACGTCACGGCGGTGGGACAGGAACATCGGCACACGCGTGCCGTCACCGGACGTCACGAAGACCTGTTCGGTGACGAAGTCGTCCGGGTCCCAGGCGAGGGTCGGGCGCTGAACCTGCCGCACGGCGCCGTCGGCCATCCGAACGGCGAGCGGCGCCGGCGGCGAAGCGAAGCTCGTGAACGTCACGTACAGGTCGGGATCCCCGCGCCGACCCGCCAGGTCCAGGATCGCGCCGACGCCGGGCAGCTCGACCTCGGACACCGGCCGGCCGTCGAGCTCGGCGGTCGCGAGGCGGCTGTGGGCGTGGTGGAGGTATGCCAGCGCGAGCCGGTTGCCCACGACGGTCACGCCTTCGAGGGTGTCCTCGACCTCCGGGATGACCTCGTGGATCGTCGTCGGGTCGTCGAGGTCCACCGCGATCACCCGGCCGAGCGGCGCTTCCTTGTCGGTCAGCAGGAACATCCGCCGATCGATGGTCGCGATGTGCTCGTAGCGGGCGTCCGCGGCGTCGAGGAGTGGCCGGACCGTCGCGTTGTCAACCGAAGCGGCGAGGTCCGCGACGTAGATCCGGTTCTCCGGGTCCGTGCCACGCCAGACCGTGAGGACGAGGATTCGGCCGTCGTCCGAGACCTCGGGTTCGAAGCCCAGCTCGGGATCCTGCGGCGTCGCGAAGACCAGGCGGTCGTCCGTGGAACTCGTCCCGATCCGGTGATATCGGATCTCCATGTTCAGGTTCGGGGCGTCATAGGCGGCATCGACCGGCGGTTCGGGGTACCGGCCGTAGAAGAAGCCGGCGCCGTCGTGGGTCCATGCGGCCGAGGAGAACTTGCTCCATTCGACCCGGTCGGCGAGGTCTTCGCCGCCCCGAACGTCGCGGACCCGCCAGCGCCGCCAGTCCGACCCGGCGTGGCTCATCGCCAGTGCGACCTGCTCACCGTTCTCGGCAACCGCGATCGACGCGAGGTGGGTCGTGCCCTCGTCGCTCAGGAGATTTGGGTCGAACAGGATCTCGCCCACCGCGTCGGGCGCGTCGGCGACCCAGAGGACGTCCTGGTCCTGCAGACCGCTGTTTCGAAGCTGGAACCAGTACCGCCCCCGGCGCCACGGCGCGCCGGCGCGTGGGTAATCCCACAGCTCGGTGAGGCGCTTCCGGATCTCATCGCGACCGTCATGGCCATCGACGATGCCCGAGGTCAGCGCGTTTTCAGCTTCGATCCAGGCGCGGGTCGCGGGGGCGTCGCTGTCCTCGAGCGGCCGGTACGGATCGGCGATGGGCGTGCCGTGGTACTCGTCGACCTGGTCGCTGGTCGGCGGCGTCGGGTACGTCCGGGTCGAACGAGTGAGATTGGCCATGAGCCGCGAATCCTAGCCCGGGAGCTGCCGCTCGCCACTTGACACCCATCCCGTAGGCTCGGCACATGACGAATCGCGAAGCCCTGGGACCCGATCCGGAGGCCATCACGCGCTACATCGTCCGGACGTTTCCGGACGTCGACATCGTCACCGCCACGGGAGCGACGTTCTACTCGGTCGACCCCGAGAAGCACTGGCCGAACTTCGCGACGATCGTCACGACGGACGAGCACGACATGGGCTCGCCATCGAACCTGACCGCCCGACCCGAGATCTTCCGGCTGAACATCGGCGTCAGCCGGAAGACGTTCGAACGCGTGGTCGGCGGGACCGAGGAGCCCGACTACGCCGCCCTCGACCGGTTCGTCCCCCACCCCGTCTACGCGAAGCAGCTCTGGATCTCGATCCTCAACCCGAGCGAGGCAACGTTCGAGGCCGAGGTGAAGGCCCTCCTCGCCGAGGCACACGGCCGAGTTCGCCGCCCGCGGTGAGGGATAGCGTTAGCCCCGGCCGGCCCACTCCAGGACGCGCATCGCGCGCAGCGTGACCCAGCGGCTCGGCTGGCCTTCGCCATCGTCCAGCTGGATGTAGGACTCGCCTTTGTGGTCGACCTGGAGGGGCAACCGTCCGTCGGGATTGCGGTTGCCTTCGACCACGGCGATCGCCTCGGTCGTTCGTTCGTCCGGTTCGATCCCGGCCGCCCGCAGGTAGTCGAGCCCGCGCAGGACGTCGTAGTGCCACCAGGTTGGAAACGAGAACTTCAGCCAGTCGGGGTCGATCACTTCACCGGTTGACTTCCGACGAAACAGCCGGCGCTCGAGCATGTACTCCTCAGCCCGGCGCCGAGCCTCGGACATATCGGCTGACCCGCCGTTCGCCCGTTCGTGGGCAAGCAGGCCCTCGAGGACGTTGATCGTCGTCCCGAACGACGACACGGTCGCGCCATTCTCGACCTCGCAGTTCCAGCCGCCGTCCTCGAGCTGCTCGCCGAGGAGCCGCTCGACGAGCGGCGACATGTCGACGCCGAAATACGTGCCCGTCGAGACGACGTTGCCGTTGATGCACGGCTCGACCTCGCCCTCGAAGAAGCCCTTGTCGGCCCACGGCGGGTTCCACCACGCACCGTCGCCCCAGGTCACGTGCTCGCGGACGAGTCCGATCGCCCGTTGAGCCTGCTCACTCTCGGGATCGAGGCCGAGCCGCCGGAGGAGCTCGGTCACGTGGAACGTGTCAGTCCGCTCCTGCGAGAACGCCATGCCGGCCCACAAGCCGTCCGGCGTCTGCTTCTCGAGGAGCACGGCACCCCAGCCCTCGGTGGCGATCTTCGCCCGTTCGACGTTCACGACGTCCGCCGGCTCATGGGTGATGTCGCGCATGACCTGCCAGCGGATGGCCGGGTCAGAATCGAGCAGCCAGTCGGTCACGTTCGTCGCCATTCCTGACCTCGGTTCGAGCGTCAACTCGGGCAACGCTACCGAAATCGACCTGACAGCGACGATCCCCGATGCCGGGTCCCCGTCAGATCGTCAGATCGTCAGGAGGACGCTCCGCGCTGCCGGCGCGCGCTCGGCCGAGCTGGCGGCTTCGGGCCGGGTTCGGGAGTCCGTCGCGAGGCAAACAGCGCATCGAGGTCAATGACCGCGCCCATCGGCGCGGCTTCGATGGGCGTCTCGGGCGTGGAGCCACCGATCGTCGCTCGGGCGCTCGATTGGTAGCCGCTGAATCGCTCGGCCCGCACCGAAGGCCGGAGCCAGCGCGGCATGTTCGCCTCGTCGTCGTCCACGGCACGCTGCCTTGGCGGGACCGGTGCGAGCGAGTTGATCGAGACGGGCACTGCCGAGAGGGACCCGAACGTGCCGTCGGCTGCGCTTTCGCGCGACCGACGTCGCCGGGCGACGACAAACCAGAAGCCCACGGCGGCGAACGCCGCCGCACCGAAGGCGGGACCGAGCAGGCCGATGCCGTCGGACCCCTCGCTCCCGGGTCGACCGCCGTTGCCCGGAACGACCGCGCCCGCTCCCGCAGGGGACGAGGCTGATGGTTCCGGGGGTGCCACGATGGCCGGCGGCGGCGTGGCGGCCGGCACAGCCGATGGCGCGTTCGGCTGCGCGGGTGCTGCCGGCTGCGCGGGCGCCGGCTGCTCCGTCGCTGCCGCGGGAGCGGGTGGGGGTGGCGTCGTCGCCTTCGGAGGCGGCGCGAGCGTCGGTGCGGCCGTTGGGGCAGTGGTTGGTGCCGGCGTTACGATCGGTGGCGGAAGGGTCGCCTTCGGTCTGTGCGTCGGTTTTGCGCTTGGCGGCGCACCGGCCAGGGAGACCGGTGGGCCAACCACCGGTGCTACCGACGCCGAAACCAGGGCGGGCGCGACGATGCCGACCATCGCCAGCGTGACGATGAGTCGGACCGCGAACCTGGCGCGCTCGGCTGGTTCCACGAGTGGTTTCCGGGCAAATGTGCAGGGTCGCAAGGCCCTTGTCGGTGACCCAGCGGTCCTGGGACCCCCTGCCGGTCGCCGATCAACGATTCAGGAGGGAGCGGTCCTTCGCCGATGCGACGTGGCGCGAGTCGACGGCTTCGAACGGGCTTTCGGGGATCGTCTCGAGGCGAACAGTGCGTCCAGGTCGACGCCGGCCTCCGACAGCGCCGCGTCTTGACTCGAGGCAGCATCCGTCGAGCTGCGAGCGTCCGCCTGCGGCGGTGTGAAGCGCTCGGCCCGAACCGACGGCCTGAGCCAGCGCGGCAGCTTTGCCTCGTCGCCGAGCTCGTACTCACGCAGCCTTGGCGCGTACGGCACAGGGTCGTCGATGCTCCGCAGCGGGACCGCCCGGTTCTCCTTCGGAACCGTGTCCGAGACCGGAATGCCCTCGCGCCAGTGGCGGCGCCGGCGCAATGAGACGACGCCGAGAATCGCGATGACGAGCGCCGCAGCTCCCACGCCGCCGACCAGCATCGGGTCGAACGGTCCGATCGGTGCCTCGCCGCCGGATCCGCCGCCCGACTCCGCCGCGAGGGCAACGGGCGCGCTGGCACAGGCCATCGCCAGAACGACGATCAGCTGGGTTGCGTCCCTGGCACGCTCGAATGAGCCCACGTGGTTGCCCGCCACGATGCGCCCAAATCGACGAAATGTCGTTAACCCATCCGTCGACGAGCGAGTAGGCCGGTCGGCGGCTCGGACGGCGACCCGGCGGATGTGCAGTCCGTCGCGGGACCCGACTAGGCCAATGGTCAGGCTGGTCAACTGCCCGGGCGCGGGCGACGATAGGGTCCCGAGGTCGCGACCGACCTACCTCACCTGCCGGAGGCTCCTGATGACCGGACGACTTCTCAGCGCGCGCGACCCATTCGAAGGCTCTGCCGCCCGCCGACGCCACCTGCGTGTCCGCATCGAGAGCACCGTTGCGTTCGCACTCGCCGTCGCAGCGTGCGGCTTCATCGCCGCTGTCTGGGTCCAGTTCCTCTCCCCGCTCGGGAAGGTCATCGGCCTCGGCTGAGGCGCGCCTACCGCAAGATCTCGACCACGTCGCCGTCCAGGATGGCGTGGTCGCGACCGACACGCTGGCCCTCGAAGCGCGCTGACGGACCCCAGACCCGGGCACCGCTGAAGCTCGTCGCGAGATCGTGATGGACCCAGTCCGCCACGTCCTCGACGGTCGCGCCCGGCTCGAGCGCAAGCGGCTCCGGATCCGTCTCGCCCATCGACCGTAGCTGCACCCGGATCAGCCCGGTCAGGCGCCACACGGCATCTCGGAAGGCCGTGAGGCTCGCCTCGTCGATGACCGAGACCGGAATGACCTCGAGGTCCGGGAAGGCTCGCCTCAGCCGCTCGATCGCGCTCGACGGTGCCTCATCCGCTCGGGTGGCCGCGAGAAAGGCCGGCTTCTCGATGCCGGCGAGAGTCACCTCGGCCCGGACCGGCCGGAGCTCCTCAGGGTCAGCGTCGGCACGCGTGCAGTAGACGATCGCGTCGGCTGAGCGGAGCACGCCGAGCAGGGCGCGTCCCCCACCCCGGTCGTCGCTCGCGCCTTCGATCAGCCCGGGGATTTCGACGAGCTGGACGAGGACGCCGCCGATCCGCGTCAGAGCCGGGATCGGCCGCAAGGTCGTGAATGGGTAGTCGCCGGTCTTGATCTGGATCTCAGACAGCGCCTGGAGCAGCGACGACTTGCCGACGTTCGGTGGCCCGACGAGCGCGATCTGGGCGGCACCCTCGCGACGGACGGCAATCGAATCGCGATGGACGGCGTTCGAACGCTGTCTCGACTCCTCGACCTCCGCCATGAGCGACTTGCGCAGGTCGGCATACGGGCCGTTCTTGTAGTCCGGCAGCTCCGCGAGCAGCGCATTGACCTCGCGGACCCGTTCCCTGCCCTCTTTCCCTATGAGCCGTCGCTTCGCCAGCTGGGCGAAGGTTCGATGCGGCATCGGCATCGCGATCTCCTTGTGATCACGCGGGTCGACGCGGCGCGCGCAGGCTCAGCCTCGCTGTAGCGGCACGCGTCTGTCCCGCCCCTTCCCTCGACGCTTGTTGTGGAAGGGGCCGATCAGCCGTTCTTGTTGGAGATCGTGGCGGCCCAGTCGTCCTCGGGACGCTGACCCGGGTGCTCGTTCATCGCGCCGACATCCTACGCTCCCCGCTGCGGTAGGAATCGACGCGGCGAGCCCGAGGCGGGCTCGCCGCGTCCGTTGGATGTTCGACTACCGGAGGCCGGGCTACTCGAAGACGATCGCCTTGATAACGGGCTCGAGGTCCCCGACCTGGGCCGCCTCGCCGGCCACGATGACGACCGTCCCGTCGACATCGAGGACCCAGAGGTATTGCGTCGTTCCACCGTTCGTGGCCGAACCCTCCGGGTTGCTCCGGAACGTCCACAACGGGAGCATCGGTCCGCCCGAGCAGGCGGCCGTCTCGGTGTCGATCGAGTTCGAGATCGTCACGGCCTTGCCGGTGCGGCCGCCGATGGTAGCGTCGGTCACAGGCCCGGCGTCGAAGTCGACCAGGTTCGTGAGGGCGTCAACGACGCCGTCGACGGTCATCGGCAGGTCGGGCGCCTTCTGAGGGCCACCCTCGGTGTGGCACGGATCGCTGAACACGCCGTCGACGAGATCGACCGTGACCGCACCGTTGCCCACGGTAACGCTTTCGAATTGAACTTCGCCGATCTCCAAACGATGCAGCTGATAGGCCTCTGGAAACCTAATCGTGAAGGGCAGGTCATAAGGTATGCCGACGCGGTAGGTCGTGTCCTTCTGGAGAAGATGACCAACGTTCGCGAGAACGATCGGCACGGGTGTTTGTGTGGGCGAAGGCGAGGGGCCGCCGACATCGCCACGTCCGGGCAGCAGGTTGTAGCCGACGATCGCGACGACGACGACAGCCGCGGCTGCGATCGCCAGCTTCGCGTACATGTTCATGGGTCGGAACCTCCACGGCACGAGCGCGAGCACGCGCCGCTGTGGAATGGATTCGATGGTGTTGAGCGCGTCGACGAGCACCCGGTCAGGGGCTCGCTGAGGCGATTCGTTCGCGTAGTAATCGGCGACCCGGCGTTCGAGATCGTGGTTGGCAGTCATGCCGGACGGTCCTTCCGCTGGGCGCCGACCGAAGGCCGCTCGTCGGCGGCCAGCGCCGCCCGAAGGGCTTCGATCGCGTAGTGCAGCCGGGACTTCGCCGTCCCGACCGGGATCGCGAGGGCATCGGCCGTCTCGCTCGGAGACAGACCGAGATGGAAGCTCAGGACGAGAATCGTGCGTTGGGCGTTCGTCAGGCGACGGAGCCCGCGTTCGAGCTGGTCGCGGTCGGCGAGCTCCGACGTGCGATCGGGTTCGGACGGCTCCTTCGGCAGGACGATCATCTCGGTCCGCCAGCGCCGCCGGTCGCGTCCGACGTCGGCACAGGCTCGGACGACCAGCCGATACAGCCAGGCGTCAAAGCGCTCGACGTCTCGCAGCGACGGCAGGTCGCGCCATGCCCGGACCAGGGCATCCTGGGTCGCATCTTCCGCGAGTTCGGTGTCGCGAAGGATGAGGCGAGCGATCCCGTACAACCGATCGACGGCGCCGTTCGCAAGCACGCCGAAGGCCTCTCGGTCTCCGCGTCGCGCAAGCTCGACGAGCTCCGTCTGCACGATTCGCTCCCCAGCGTGGAGGCGACCGATCTGGTCACCTACACGCTACGGCGGAGAGCAGGGCTCAGCGGTTCATTCTTCGGTTCCGCACTCAGATCGTGATGATGACCTTGCCCTTCGCGTGGCCGTCATCGACGTAGCGCAGGGCTTCAACGATCTCGCTGAGCTGGAACCGCCGGTCGATCGCCGGCTTGAGCTTGCCGGCGGCAATCAGGGCCTTGATCTCGTCCACGTCGGGTTTGTCGAATGGCTTCCACCACAGCATCAGGCCGCTCCACTTGCTGCTGAATCGCGAGATCAGCGGCCCGAGCAGGAGGCCGGCGAAGATCGCCGAGTCCCAGCCACCAAGCGTGACGTAGGTCCCGTTCTTCGTGAGCGCACGGCGGACAGCGAAGATCGAATGGTGCGAATCGGTGTCGACGATCCAGTCGTAGCGCTCGTTCGCCTTCGTGTAGTCGACCTTCGTGTAGTCGATGACGTGGTCCGCGCCGAGCGAGCGAACGAACTCGACCTTTTCGGTTCGGCAGACACCGGTCACCTCGGCGCCCCTCGACTTCGCGATCTGGACCGCGAACGGCCCGACGCTGCCGGATGCGCCGTCGATCAGGACCTTCGCGCCCGGCCCGAACGTGCGGCCGTCGCGATGGCGGAGGCCCTGGAGGGCGAGAACCGCACCGTGCGGCAGCGTTGACGCCTCCTCGAGCGACATCCCGGCAGGGATCGTCTCGATGACGGTCTCGCGCGGCGTGACGTACTCCGAGAACGCGGTGGTCCCGAACCGGAAGCCGTCTCCGAACACCTGATCGCCGGGCTTGAACCGGGTCGTCCCCTCGCCGACGGCTTCGACGACGCCCGCCATGTCGATCCCAAGCCGAGGATCGCGGGGCGTCCGCCAACCGCTGAACAGGCGCACGAACCGCGGCCGGCCGATGATCCCGTCGAGGTCGCCACGGTTGACGGATGCGGCCACGACGCGCACGAGCACGCGCCCGGGCCCCGGCGCGGGTTTCTCGATGTCCCGGAGCTCCACGACGTCCGGCGATCCATAACCGAATCGGAGCGCGGCCTTCATGCATCCGAAGCCTACTGCCCGGTTGTGAAGCAGCGATGAATTCGGCGCTAGCGGACCTCGAGCGAGATCGGAACCGCTCGGCCGATCGTATCCGTGACCGGGCAATGCTCGAAGGCCCAGGTGGCGAGCGCTTCGACCGCGGCACGACCCAGGCCGGGCGCGTCAATCGCGACAACGACCTTCATCGAGAGCGCGCCCGCCGGGATGCTCGAATCCAGCCCGAGGATCCCGCGGTCGTCCGACTCGCTGTCCACCTCGACGTCGGCCGAGCGCAGGGTCGCGCCCGTCGCCGCGGCCCGGATCGCGATCAGTGATGCCACGCACGAGGCTGTTGCGGCCCGAAACAGCCAACCCGGGCTCGTGGCGCTCGCTGACCCTCCGATCCCGCGCGGCATGTCCGTCGTGAGGCGCTCGCCGCCCGGGCCGGTCACCTCGACCACGAGACCCGACTCCAGGTGTGCCCGAGCGAACGAGTCGCGGTAGTGGGCCTCTTCCGGGTGCTCGGTCAGATAGGCACTCGCCTTCGCGACCGCTTCGGAAATCGGGTTCGCGTCGTCGGCCATGACGTCAATTCTGCGCGTTCGCTGGTCATGGCGATCGCGCCGTGAGCGCGTTCAGAGGGCAGCGACGGCGGCCTCGAGCTGCGTGGTGGCGGCGTTGTGGTCCATCGTCGAATCGAACCAGATGGGCTCGCCAACGACGAGCTCGACGTCACCGCGGAGGGCCGACGGGAGGCGGCGCCGGTCGATGATCGACATCGAGTGGATCTTGATCTTCAGCGGCACGATCGGTGAGCCGCCCTCGACGGCGATGAGCCCGGCGCCGGCCTTGAACGGCTGGAGCGGTCCGCCGACGGTGAGCTTGCCCTCCGGGTAGATGAGGATGTTGTAACCCTTGTCCATCCGCGAGCCGAGGAGCTCAAGGCTCTTGCGGACGCCGCCCTCGCGCTGGAGCGGGAACGCGTTCGCGAGCACGGACGCGAGGATCCCCTGGAGCAGGTTGTCGTAGATCGTGTCCGCTGCCGCGGCGACCGAGAGCTTCCAGCGGAACCCGAGCGGCAGCCGCGTGAGGATGATCCCGTTGTCGAGATGGAGGCAGTGGTTCGGCGTCAGCAGGTACGGCCCGTCGTCTGGGTTGAGCCGCTCGAGGCCGGTGACGCGGACCCTGTAGAAGAGATGGACGAAGGGGTAGATCAGCAGCACCTGGATCGTGAGGCCCACCGCTCGAACGAGCGGCGACAGCGGCCACTTCCAGGCCCGCTCACCGCGCTTCGCGTTTCGGGCCGCTTCGACCATCTCGATGAGCTCGCTGACGGTCGTGTCGGGCAGGAGCGCATCGTCGTCGAGAAAGACCCCGGTCTCTTCCTCGATAACGCCCAGCAGCTCGACCCGCTGGAGCGAGTCGAGGTCAAGGTCGGTCGAGAGCCGGGCGGTCGTTGCGACCGTTGACGGCTGGCGGTTCGCGAGTCCGGCGATGATGACCGTGATCGGGTCGATGTCGGCGTCGAGGAAGCCGGCGGTGAGCTTCGAGGCTGCGGCGGGGATCGACCCCGATGCCGGGCGTTCCAGATCGTCCAGGCGGGCGAGGATGTCGGGCTTTCGAACCTTCAGCGTGTGGGTCCGTGGCAGGTCCTCGTCCGGCCAGACGGTGGAGCCGCGGATCTGCTGATGCGGCGCGAGCCGGGTGTTGGCCTCGCGAATGATCGTTTCCTCGAGGGTCGGGTCATCGAGCAGGAGCACCGCGTGGACGCGGAGGTTGGCGCCGAGGGGCCAGCCAACGACGGCGGCGTCCTTGACCCGCTTGTCCTCCTTGATCGCGTTCTCGACGTCCTCGGCGTAGACCTTCTGCCCGTCGGGCAGCGCGAGCATGTCCTTCTTCCGCCCCCTGAAGGTCAGCATGCCCTCTTTGGTGAAGGCTCCGAGGTCGCCGGTGTGGTACCAGCCCTCGGCATCGATCGCGGCCGCGGTCGCCTCGGCGTTCTTCCAATAGCCGGCGAAGCGGCCCGGCCCACGCGCGAAGATCTCGGCGTCCTCGGCGATCTTCACCTCGACGCCGGGGATCGGCTCGCCCACGGTTCCGAGGATGTTCCGGTCCGGACGCGTGAAGCTGACGACAGGACCCATCTCGGTCGCGCCGTAGCCCTGCAGGATCTGGACGCCCATGTCGGTCCAGCGCTCGGCGACGTCGACGTCAAGGGCTGACGCGCCGACGCCGATCGTGTGCAGCCTGCCGCCGAACTCACGCAGGACGGACCCGAAGAGGAGCCGCTTGATCGGCCGCGGGACGCGCTTCGCGATCCGATGCAGGCGTTCGAAGATCTCGCGGCGTCCGGCCTGGTCGACCTTGCGCTCGATCGCACCGTTCAGGAGTCGGAGACCCTGCGGGACGATAAGGAGCACCGTGACCTTGAAGTCCTTGAACGTTCGGATGAGGACCGCGGGTTGGCGGCTCACGGGGTAGACGACGCTCGCGCCGACGCTCAGCGGCGCCATGAACCCGAGGACCTGTTCGTAGAGGTGAGAGAGCGGCAGGACGGAGAGGAGCCGGTCCTTCGGGCCGAACTGGAGCACGCCCATCATCGTCAGCGCGCTGGCGAGCAGGTTGCCG
>Ga0075418_10003406_pt1 | contig 18184 bp, 15 predicted proteins | sample SoiMetdeltSBSDD2_FD_81776 | JGI IMG/M metagenome (GOLD analysis project Ga0075418, IMG submission 81776) | Bulk soil microbial communities from a Populus tree surrounding site in Tennessee, USA - Soil MetaG P. deltoides SBSDD2 | ecosystem: Environmental > Terrestrial > Soil > Tree plantation... | reverse complement strand
GTGAAGGCGCGCCGCCCAGATCGTCAGCTCGTTGGTCTTGGTCCGGAACAGACGGCCTTCGACACCGACCCAGTCGCCGAAATCGAGCAGCTTGAAGATCTGGAAATCGCGCTCCGGCAGCGCATCCTGGCGGATGTAGACCTGGATCCTCGACTTGCCGTCGGACAGCACCAGGAAGTTCGCCTTGCCGAAGCTGCGGATCGCGAGAATACGGCCGGCCGTGCGCGTGGTGATCTGCTCGGCGTCGAGCGCTTCGCCGGTCTTCTCGCCGTGAGCCCGGACAACCTCGTCGATGGTGGCCTGGGGATCGAAGCGGTGCGGGTACGGACGGACGCCGAGCTTGCGCAGCTCTTCGAGATTGGCGCGGCGCTGGACGACCTGATCGGATTCTTCGGCCGTAGTCATTCGCGTTCGAAGCGGCGGCGGATCGCATCGAGGATGCCGTTGATGAACCGCACGGAGTCATCGTTGCTGAAAGTGCGGGCCAGTTCCAGCGCTTCGTTGATGATGACGCGGGCAGGGGTTTCCGCCTCGTGCAGGAATTCGTAGACCGCGAGCCGGAGAATCAGGCGATCCAGCACATTCATGCGCTCGATGCGCCAGTGCTCCGCCGACTCCGCAATCACCGGGTCGAGGTTGCCGACGGTATCGACCACGCCGGCGGCGAGCTTCTGCGCGAAGCTCCGATGGTCGTCCGACAGCGTCACCGCCTGCGAGTCGTCATGCAGCCAGAAGGTGGTCAACACCTCGTCGAGCGACGAGCGCCCGACTTCCCATTGATAGAGCATCTGCACGGCCGCCTCGCGCGCCCGATGCCGTGGTTCTTTGCCGAGTCGCGGCGAGGTCCGCCGTTCGGTTCTAGTGGTCACTCCCCGCTCTCCGCGCCGGTGTCTCCGACGCTCTGCTGAAGCTGACGGAACAGCGTCGCCATCTCGACCGCGGCCAGCGCCGCCTCCCGCCCCTTGTTATCCGGCCCATCCGCCGCCCGAGCCGCCGCCTGCTCCTCGGTCAGCGTCGTCAGCACTCCGAGTGCAATCGGGACGCCGGTCGCCGAGGCGGCGTCCGCGATCGCCTGGCAGACGCTGCCGGCGATGAATTCGAAGTGCATCGTCTCGCCCTTGATAACGCAGCCGATGCAGATCACGGCATCGAACTGACCGGATTCTGCCGCCCGCAGCGCTGTTACCGGAATCTCGAACGCGCCCGGCACGCGCAAGACGGTGATGTCGCCGTCGCGCACCGAGGCGTCAGCCAGCGCCTGCCGCGCCCCTTTGAGCAGACCTTCCGTGATCTCCTCGTTAAACCTTGAGACGACGAGGGCAAAGCGGCAGCCGGATGCGGACAGCGACCCGCGCAGCTCGCTCATTGCCCTCTGAAGTCCGGCTTGCGCTTCTCGAGGAAGGCCTTCGTGCCCTCGCGCATGTCATCGGTCGACGCGACCAGGCCGAACAACGCGGCTTCGAGGAATTGTCCCTTGTCGAAGGACACCTCGAGGCCGCGATGCACGGCTTCGATGATGTACTGCACGGCGATTGGCGCTTTGACGGCGAGCTCGGCGGCCAGCGCTTTCGCCTCTGCCAGCAGGTTTGCAGCCGGCACGACGCGGTTCACGAGGCCCGTCTGCAGCGCCTCGGCCGCTGTGATGTGCCGCCCGGTCAGCAGCATCTCGAGCGCCACGCCCTTCCCGACGAGTCGCGGCAGACGCTGCGTGCCGCCATAGCCAGGCATGATGCCGAGATTGATCTCAGGTTGACCGATTCGGGCCGTGTCGGCGGCGATCCGCAGCGTACAGGCCATGGCCAGCTCACAGCCGCCGCCCAGGGCGTACCCGTTGATGGCTGCGATGACGGGCTTGCCGAGGTTCTCGATCAGATCGAACACATGCTGCCCGCGCACCATGTGCTCCTTGCTCTGGGCGGGAGTGGCGACCGCCAGTTCGTTGATGTCGGCGCCCGCGACAAACGCCTTCCCGCCCGAGCCCGTCATGACGATGGCACGAACCGCGGCGTCGTGCTTCAGGGCCAGCGCCGCGCGCCGCAGATCATCGATGGTTGAGGAATTGAGTGCGTTGAGAACCTGCGGGCGGTTGATGGTGACAAGAGCCACCGCGCCCTCGCGCTCGAGCAGGAGGTTGTCAAAGTCCATCGCGAGACGACGGCGAAATTATACCCCACAGAATGCAAGCGACCGTGCCGGCCAGCGCGCCGGCAGCGTCAGCCATCAGGTCGTACACATCGCCAGTGCGCCCGGGGACGAACAGCTGATGCACCTCGTCGGTAGCGCCGTACGCGACCGTGATCAGCATCGCAGCCAGCGAAATCCCGAAGCCGATACGCCGCGGCAGTCCGCCGGCAAGCGCGCGAACGACGAAAACGGCCAGCCCCAGATACGCCAGCCAGTGCAGCGGCTTGTCGGTCGTGGGCGGAACAGGGGGATTGGAAAGAGACGATACGAAGAATATCGCGCCCATGTAGACGACCACGGGCGCCCAGAGACGCATCTAAAACGGGAGCGGATAGAGCAGCCACCCGACCAGGATGCCGCCGCCGACCAGCCCGGCAAACATCCGAAGCCCCAGTCGCAGCTGCTCTCGCGGTTCGTCGCGCATCAGAACGGAGAACACAATCGACACGAACAGGGCGAAGAGGACCATCGCGCCGAGGTGGCTCACTTGCGTCCCTCCGCGACGTCGAACGCATCGAGCACGACCAGCATGTTCAGGAGGCCGGCGACGATCAGAAACGCGTTGCCGTACTCGAACGACTGCGCGATCACGCGCCCGCCCCCGAGGCCGGCCACTTTGGCCGCGAAATAGGGCACGCCCATGCCGATGTCGGCGAATGCCGCGAGCGCGACGAGTGGCTGTGACAGTTCAAAGGGGAATAAGCGGCCCTCCAGCCAGAGGCCGGTCGCGAACATCAGCGGCAGCGCGACGAGAAAGACCGCGCCCTTCTGCGCGCGGCCGAGCCACAGGTGTCCGGCTCCAGGAACCGCCCACGCGGCCGCGCAAATCAAGTAGCTGTTCGTCGTCGCACGCGTCATGGACTCCTATTATCGTTATGATCACCGCTGTGTCGAGGTCGTTGACACTGATGCGGCGCCTCCGCTCCCCGCTCCTCGCGGCCGCCGGCCTGTCTGCTGCTCTCGCGATCCTCAATGTCCACGTCGCCGCGCCACCCCCGGACAGCCCACCGCTGATCAGGGTCAGGTGGGCGGATTCGGTCGATGACGCGCAACGATTGTCACGAGAGTCGGCGCTTCGGCTTCGCAGCGGGCCGCTGCACGCTGACCGCACCTGGAACTACGACCTGCTCGACACCTCGCCCGCGAACATCCGGGCGCTGGTCACGGATCCGGCGGTCGAGGATACGGACGGCATCGATCGGCAGCGGTTTCGGATTGCGCTTCCGGAGGTCACCATTGCCCAGCGATTGACCACCGCGTTCCCGGCCCTCGAGCGGATCGCCGGACCCGGTCTCGGGAAGTGGCTGTCGTGGCAGAACACGTGGGCCGCGGTGCTCGTTCTCGTGTGGCTGTTTGCGGTCTCGCATCCGGCCGTCAAGGCAGTCGTCGTTCGCGGGGTCCCGCCGTTATCGCCAACCGGCCTCGGCCTGTTTCGCATCGCGCTTGGCCTGGCGCTCCTTGCCAGCGTTCCGGGAGTATTCGAGTTGCCCGCCGCTCCCCTTCCCCTCGAGCTGCATCGCGACGCCGGCATGTTCGCCGATTGGAGCTGGGTCCACTGGCTCGCCCTTCATCCCGGCATCAATGCCGCCGTGCTGGCGATTGCGCTTGGGGCGCTCGCGCTGTTCACCGCTGGCATCTTTCCGCACGTGGCGTACCTCGTCGCGATGCTGGCGCTCACCGCACGGGCGCTGGTTGTCCTGCAGTACCGATCGGCCCACGACATCGGCCTCCCCCTCGTGGCGCTGCTGGGACTGGTGCTCGTTCCATGGGACGCGGCCATGCCGGCCTGGCCGCGTGGCCGCGCGGTCTCGAACGACACCCACTCGTACGGCTATGCCGTGTGGTGGCCGGGAGCGGTGCTCGGCCTCGGTCTGCTGGCTGCCGCGTACGCGAAGCTCGATACGAGTGGGGTGGACTGGGTGCTGGGTGGCGCGGCGAAGTACCACTTCATCGAAGACTTCAAACGCGCGCCAACGACCTGGGGACTCTGGATCGCGACGCATCCGGGGTGGGCCGTGGCGGCGTCGTTCGGCGCCATCCTCGTCGAAGCGCTGGTCGTCGTCCACCTGTTCTTCCGGCACTGGCTGGTTCGGGCGGCTGCCGGCACGGGAGTGCTGTCGTTGCTCGCTGGACTGTACGTCCTGCAGGGCCACTTCTGGCCGCTGTGGTGGACGCTGCTGCTCGCGTTCGTGCCGTGGGACGTCCTCGCCGGATTGTTGAAGCCGGTCGACGCGGAAGCGGTTGGCTTCCATCCCGCCCTTCGCCGAAGCCACATCGCGCTCATGACGGCGATCGTCTGCATCCAGTTGTTCGCGTCGGCGCGTCGCGTGGAGATTGAACCGTTCGTGTCCGATTACGGCATGTACTCCTGGACATGGCCATCCACCGACGCGTTCGACCGTCAAATCAGCCGGAAATACCAGGTCTACCACTACATGGCGGCGGACGCCGGCGAACCCGTCGACGTGACCGACCGCCTGCGGGCGCTGCCAAAAGCGATCGATACACTTGCGAACGCCGTCGATCGTCTTCGGGACGGCGCCAGCCTTGGCTCATCGGATCGCGAAGCGCTGCGGCAGGTCGTCGCGATGTATGAGTCGACGTTCAACGTCCCGATCAGCAGCCTGAAGGTGCTGCACGACGAGGAAGCGTTCGACTGGCAGCGCGGCCGTTTTTACCAGAAGGCAACACGCGAGCCGGTGGGAACGATTGACCTGTCGACGGCCCTGTTCGACGACTGGAGGCACGAGTGACAGTGATCGTGGAGTCTCACGTTGCGCACCTTCGCGACGCCGTCGCCGCCGCCACGCTCGAGACCGATCCCGGGCCGTATATGGTCATCCAGGACGTACTGCCGTCCGATATGTACGCACTGCTCCTCGACACGATGCCGCCACCCGATGGCTTTGATATCGCCGACAGCGTGAAAGCGAACTTCGATCCCGAAAGGACCACCATCGCCCCTGAACGATCGCGCGAGACGTGGCTGTGGTTCCAGCGAGAAGTGGTGGATGGCGTGCTGACGCCGCTGCTGCTCGAGCGCTTTCACCCGCACCTGGTCGACGCCTACCGCGATTTATTCGGCGCCGGCCTTGCGGAAGATGCGCTGCGCCTGCCGAAACACGCGTTCCGGGGGCGGCTGATGCTCCGGCGCCCCGGCTATCGGCTCAAGCCGCATCGCGACATGCGGATTGCCGCGCTGACCGGCCTGATCTACTTCGCGCGCCCTGGCGACAGCGCGCAGTACGGCACCGACCTGTACCGGATCGACAACGATCAGCAGGCTCCGACGATGAAGACGTTTTACCCCGAGTCGTGTGGTGCGATCGCCAAGCATGTGCGCGCGGTGCCGTTCGTCGGCAACGCCGCGCTTATCTTCATGAACGCTCCGGGCATGGCGCACGGCGCCAGCATTCCGCGCGACGCGACGCAGGCCACCCGCTACGCGTATCAGTTCTATATCGGCCCGCCGAAGGATGACTACGGACGTCTGATTCGGCGGATGACACCCGCCCAGCAGGCGGCCTATGGAGCGGCCGGGGCGGCGGAAAGCGAAGAGGGCTACTGACGCTCAGCGGGTCCCGAGTGTGTGCGTGACGCTGGCGACGTATCCGGCGCGCGCGCGCGCCCGGATGCCAGGCTGCGTCACCTTGACCACCACGCGGCGATAGGCGCCATCGCGTCGCGGATTCGTGGAGATATACCCCAGCGAGTACTGGCTCGCCAGTTCGTCGGCAATCGTTCCGTAAACACCCGTCAGTTCGGCGGCGGCTGCCGGAAAGAACGCCCGCGCGCCCGTTTCCTGCGCCAGCGTCCGCATCGCGAACTCGCCGCTGACCGCTGTGGACTTGTCATGGGCCAGCAGCCGCTGCAGCTCGGTGCGCAAGGTGATCGTGTAAATCGCGATGCCTGACGCCCTCGCCACTTCCATCACATCGTCAAAGCCGACCAGGCTTGCGGTGTCATCGCCGTCGGACAGCACGAGAATCGCCTGGCGCCGGACTTCCCCGTTGTTGCGCCGGAGCTTCACCATCTCCTTCAGCGTCATGTACAGACCGTTGTACAGGGCGGTGCCTCCGCGTGCTGTGGTAGCCCGGATGGAGGCGCGCGCACCATCCAGGTCTTCATCCAACGGATGCAGCACCTTGACTCCATCCTTGATGTCGACAACCGTCACGCGGTCGCCCGGCTTGGCACTGGACACGAACCCGGTCGCGGCCTCGTGGACGACGCTCATCTTGTCGACCATGCTCGCGGAGGTGTCGAGGAGCAGCGCAAGGTCCATTGGAACGGGCGTGGCCGAGAAGAACGAGATCTCCTGCTGAACACCGTCCTCCGAAACGGTGAAATCGGCGGAGGACAGGCCGCTCACAAATTTGTCGTGGCCGTCCGTCACCACCACGCTCAGCGCGACGAGGTCCACGCCGCTGCGGAACGTCGTCTGCTGTGCGGCAGGCACCGCCGCTAGGAGAATTACCAGGAACCCGGCTACTAGAAACGCTCGTGCGTGCATGTTCGGCGACTCCACAGCGCCTGTTGAGTCCCGCTTGTGCAAACCACGTTCCTGCTAGACTGCCCGAAATATGACGGCAATCACGGTGGGCATCGCAGCGGTGTCCGCGGCGCTGCTCATGACCGAGCTGGCGCTGACGCGAATCTTTTCGGTGACGATGTACTACCACTTCGCGTTCCTGGCGATTTCCATCGCCCTCTTTGGCCTGAGCGCGAGCGGCGTCTTTGTCTACGTCATGCGTCACCGTCTCGCGGCTCGGGGGACACGCGAGCTCCTGACCGCTGGCGCAATCGCTTACGCGCTCGCGACCATCGTTGCCCTCGCCTGCCTGGTGCGCATCCGGGTCGGGCTGAACTACTCGCCGTCGAACCTGGCGCTGATGCTGATCATTTATGCGCTCGCCGCTCTGCCGTTCTTTACAGGCGGTGCAGTGATCTCATTCGCCTTCACGCGCTTGACCGACCGGATCAACGTCATTTACGCCGCGGATCTGCTGGGCGCCGCCGCAGGCTGTCTGGCCCTGATTCCACTCCTGAACGGGCTGGGTGCACCCGGCGTGGTCCTGACGGCGGCAGCCCTGGCCCTCGCCGCCGCTGTGTGCTTTGCGCCGCCGGGACGGCGACTGACCATTGCGGTCACCGCCGCCGCCTTGTTCAGCATGCCCGCAGGTGCTCAGGCAACGGGGGCCGCGCCGTTCGACGTGATAGCCACGAAGGGACACGAAGGCGACCGCGTCCTCTTCAGCAAGTGGAATTCGTTTTCGCGTGTGGGCGTGTACGACCGCGCGCACGGGGAGTGGTCGCTCAGCCCTCGCTTCACGGGCGCGCGTGGCGATTCGCTCTACATGGATATCGATTCGGCCGCCTCGACGCCGATTCTCGACGGCAGGTCCGGCCCGCCTGAATACCTGCGCTACGAGCTCACAGCCCTGGCCTATCACCTCGTCGAACGACCTGGCGGATTCTCCGCGCTCGTGATCGGCCCTGGCGGCGGACGAGACCTGCAGTCGGCGCTTTTGTTCGGCGCGCGGCAGATGGACGCCGTCGAGATCAACCCGATCATCGCGCGCGACGTGATGCTCGACCAGTTCCGCGAGTATTCGGGCGGCGTGTATGCCGACCCGAAAGTCACCATCCACGTCGACGACGGGCGCAGTTTCGTGCGGAGAAGCGGGACGAAGTACGACGTGATTCAGGCATCACTCGTCGACACCTGGGCGGCGACGGCGGCAGGCGCGTACACACTCACCGAGAACTCCCTCTACACCACCGAAGCGTTCGGCGAGTACATCGACCATCTTTCCGACGAGGGGTACCTGACGATCACACGGTGGGTGTTCGACGGGCTGCGTCTCGTGTCGCTGGCCCAGGAAGCCGCTGCCGCCCGCGGCATGGACGCGTCGCGCCATCTCGCGATTGTGCGCTTCGACCGTGTCGCGACGTTTCTTCTGAAGAAGACGCCGTTCAGAGAAGCTGATGCCCGTCGTCTGACAGATCTCGCCGACGAGCTCGGGTTTTCGATCTTGTACGTGCCGGGCGGCAGCGAGGGAAGCTCTCATCAGGACCCGATCGAAATGCAGCGGACCGGCACCAGCGCCGACGATTATCGCCGGCTCATCCTGGCGCCCGATCGTGAACGGTTTGTCGCTGAGTACCCGCTCGACATCGCCCCGACAACCGACGACCGGCCGTTCTTCTTTCACACCACCAGGCTGCGCAATCAGTTCGATGTCGCGTTCGGCCGCTCGATGCTGTTCGGCAACGGCCTGAGCGCACTGCTGACGCTGATGGGCATATCCGTCCTGCTGGTTCTGCTCTTCATCGTGAGTCCGCTCATCTTCAGCGCGCGGCCGGCGTCGGGATGGGGACGATGGCTGATCTACTTCGGGGCGCTGGGCGCAGGTTTCATGCTGCTGGAGGTGGCGTTGCTGCAGCGGTTCGTGCTGCTGCTCGGACACCCGGTGTATTCACTCACGGTGACGCTGTTCTCGCTGCTCCTGGGTACGGGGCTCGGGAGCTTTCTGAGCCGCCGGATCGCGGCGGATCGCGTCAGGCCAGTCGCGATACGGATGCTGGTCGCGGTGGCTGCAGTGGCGCTCGTCAGCGCGTTTGCGCTGCCACCTATCATCGACGTCGCAATCGCCTGGCCGCTCACGATACGGGTATTAGTCGCGGCCGCGCTGCTCGTGCCTACCGGCGTCCTGCTCGGAATTCCCCTGCCTGCAGGCATGCGCCTCGTCGCGGTTCGACGGCCCGAGATCATTCCGTGGGGCTGGGGCATGAACGGCGCGTTCTCCGTCGTCGGGGCGACGGTTGCTGTTTTCGTCGCGATGAACTGGGGATTCTTCTGCACTCTGTCGATCGCGGCGCTCGTGTATGCAGGAGCGTCGGCCGCGCTTGTGCGCGCGTAAACACCTACGAATCAGTCAATTAGATCGATTCGTTGCCGGCCAAACTCTCCCGGGCCGCCCCTTTGCTACGGATCTGCCAAACGCCATTAGATGTCTGAACAGTGTTCAGTTTATGATTAGTGTTCATGGGCATAAAGGAACGGCAGCAACGAGAGCGTGACCGCACCCGCGAGGCGATTCTTGCCGCCGCGCGCGATCTGTTTGTCGCCGAGGGCTACCGGAACGTGTCGATGCGCAAAATCGCCGAGCGCATCGAATACAGCGCAGCCGCCATCTACAGCTATTTTCCGGGCAAGGACGACATCTTCTTCGCGCTGGCCGAAGAAGGCTTCCGGTTGTTGGCCGAGTCGGTGATCGCCGCGGTCAAGCCCGAGATGGATCCGCTCGCGCGGCTGCGCCGCGGGCTCTGGGCCTTCTATGAATTCTCAAAGACCCATCCCGAGTACTTCGAGCTGATGTTCGTCGACCGTTCGGTGCCGAGCCTCAGCCAGGACTTTCAGCGATTCGAATTCTTTCAAGAGACGACCGCGCGCGCCGAAGCCGACATCACGGCGTGCATCGAGCGAGGCGAGTTTGCCGCCGGATTGAACCCCGCCGCCGCGTTGCACGTCCTGTGGGTAGGGATGCTCGGCACCGCGACGATTGGCCTGGCACAGCGCCTCGCGCCTGGCGAGGATCCGGACGCGCTCGCGCACGACCTTCTTGAAACCATGCTCGCGGGCTTCGGCACGAAGATCCGGACGAAGTTCGTCGCCTCCGACTGCCCGTTTCATACGACAGGAGCACTCGCAGCGAAAGTGGCACATGACAATGCGTAATCATCTGTTCGCTTCCTTCTTCGTCTTGACCCTGTCCGTCGGCGCGGCTGCGTGCCGCGGCGCCGAGCCCGCCGCCTCTGCCGCGGGCACTACTGCCGAATACCGCATCGACGTCGCCGCCATGAAGGTGGCGGTCGCGGATCTCGAATCGACACTCCAGATTTCCGGGAATCTCGTGCCGCAAACACGTGTGGCCGTGGCGGCGAAGCTGCCGGGCACGCTGTCGAGCGTCCGGGTCGACATCGGCGATCGCGTCCGGACAGGCCAGGTCGTCGCCGTGCTCGACCGCCGGGAAATCGACGCGCAGGTTGACGCAGCCGAAGCGGCGGTCAACGTCGCTCATGCAGGGGTGGAGGCCGCGGAGGCGGCGCTGGCGAACGCGGAGCTCGAGCGCGACCGCGCGCAGAATCTGTTCGATCGCGGCGCGGTGCCCAGGCAGCGGCTCGACGCCGCTGAAACCGCGCGCCGATCCTCAGCGGCTCAGCGCGACCTCGCCAGGGCAAACCTGGCACAGGCCGAAGCCGCCCTTCGCCGCGCTCGCGAGGTGCAGCGGGATGCCACCCTGACGTCGCCCATTGATGGCGTGGTCGTCGAGCGCCACTACGACGCCGGCAGCCTCGTCGGGCCTGGCGACGACCCGGTCGTCGTCGTCGCCGACCTGCGGGTGATGAAGCTGGAAGCCGGCGTGTCGGAACTGGAAGCGGGCCGGCTGCGGGTGGGCATGCCTGCCCGCGTGGAGGCGCAGGCCCGGCCGGGAGATGTGTTCGAAGGACGCGTGGCGGCCATCGCCCCCGAAGTCGATGCACGCAATCGGCATTTTCGGATCGAGGTACGCATCAACAACCCGGGCGCGCAGTTGCTCTCCGGAATGTACGGGTCCGCGGCGATTCCAATGGAGCGGGTCCAGCAAGTGGTGGCGATTCCGCGCGACGCCGTGATCACGCGCGACGGTACACGGGTCGCCATCCGTATCGAAGGCGACACGGTACATGACGTCCCGGTGACAGAAGGGCTGACCGATGGACGGCTCGTACAGATTGCCAGCGGCCTGCAGGCGGGCGACACGATTCTTTCCGACGCCCGTCAGGACATCGCCGCCGGTACGAAAGTAAATCCAGTGTTCGCACGGTAGTCGTAGGGGCCGACCTTGGTCGGCCCAATCGTAGGGGCCGAGCGTGCTCGGCCCAGAGAAAACATCATGTGGATTTCAGACATCTCGATTCGCCGTCCCGTCTTCGCGACGATGGTCATCATGAGCTTCATGGTGCTGGGCATCGTGTCGATGACGAGGCTCGGCATCGACCTCTTTCCTGAGGTCAACTTTCCCTTCGTCAATATCGCCGTGATCTACCCAGGGGCGTCGCCGGAGGAGGTCGAGACGCTGGTGACTCGGCCGATCGAAGACGCGGTCGCCGGCATCAACGGCGTGAAGCGTGTGATCTCGAGCTCGACCGAGTCGCGCGCCGTCGTCGGGCTGGAGCTGCGCCTCGAAGTAGACCCGCAGGCGGCCGCCGCGGAAGTCCGGGAAAAGGTCGCCGCCATCCGCAGCCGGCTGCCCGAGCAGATCGAAGATCCGACGATCGTTCGATTCGACGTCGCCGCGCTCCCGATCATGACGTTCGCCGTCGGGTCGTCGCAGCGTTCCGACGTCACGCGGCGGCAGATCGAAGACGATCTCAAACCGCTCCTCGAGCAGATCGACGGCGTCGCGGCGGTGGAAGTCAACGGCGGCGAGGTGCGCGAAATCCAGGTCGATCTCGATCCGCGCCGGCTCGAAGCCCTGGGCCTTCCGGTCTCACTTGTCGCCGAGAAGCTCGCGGCGGAAAATCTCGACCTGCCCGGCGGGCAGATGCAGCGCCCGGGACAGACGGTCGCCCTGCGCACCAAGGGCGAATTCCAGACGGTCGACGAAATCGAGCAGGTCATCCTGCGGTCCGACGGGGGATCGACGGTCCGCGTCCGCGACGTCGGGCGCGTGGTGGACGGCTTCGAAGAGCGGACGTCAACCACCCGCCTGAACGGCGCCGACGCCGTGTCGTTCTCGATCAAGAAGCAGTCGGGGGCGAACACCGCGGCCATTGCCGAGCGCGTTCACGCCACGCTCGACCGTGTGCGGCCGAACTTCCCGGCTCTCCGCATCAACGCGGTCCATGACGACGCCGAGTTCATCCGCGAGAACGTCAAACAGGTTCGCGAAGCGATCGTGTTCGGGGCGCTGATGGCGGTGTTCGTCATCTTCGTCTTCATGCGCGACTGGCGGTCGACGCTGATCACGGCGCTGGCGCTGCCGACCTCGGTCGTGTCGACGTTCTTCTTCATGTACCTCGCCGGCTTCACCATCAACATGATGACGCTGATGGCGTTGTCGCTGGTAATCGGCATCCTGATCGACGACGCCGTCGTCGTCCGGGAAAACATCTTCCGGCACATGGAGCACGGCGAGGACGCGATGACGGCCGCGCGCCGCGGCACGGCGGAAATCGGGCTGGCGGTGATGGCGACCACCTTCACGATTCTCGCGGTGTTCCTGCCGGTCGGGTTCATGACCGGGATCGTCGGCCAGTTCTTCAAGTCATTCGCGCTGACGATCGCGTTCGCGGTGGCGATGTCACTGCTCGTCGCGTTCACGCTCGACCCGATGCTGTCGTCGCGCTTCGTCCGCTTCATTCCGCCGGAAGAACGGACGCGCACGCGCACGGGGCGGCTGTTCGAACGCATGGGCCGCGGCTACGACAGGCTCGATCGGGGCTACCACCGCGTGCTGGACCTCGCGCTTGGCAACCCGTGGAAGACGCTCGCGGTGGCCGCCGCGGTGTTCGTCCTCAGCCTGAGCGCCACGACGGTCATGGGCACCGAGTTCGTGCCGGTCGAAGACCGCGGTGAGTTCCAGGTGATCGTCGAATTGCCTCCGGGCACGTCATTCGACGAAAGCGTCGCAACGACCGCGAAGGTCGAACAGCAGATCATGAGGATTCCGGAGGTCGTCCAGGTCTTCAACACGGTCGGGGTGAACGGGCAGGTGCGCGCCTCGAACCTGCGCGTGAAGACGACCAAAAAGGAGGAGCGCGAGCGGGGGATCGACGAGATCAAGGCCCAGGTTCGCGCCATCCTCGCCGACATCCCCTTCGTCGACGGCAAGGTGGCGGATCCGGAGTTCATGCAGGGCGCGCCCTACGAACCGCCCATCAACGTCTTCGTGCGCGGCGACGATCTGCCGACGCTGCAACGCGTCACCAGCGAGATCCAGGCCAAGGTCCGACAGCTCCCGGGCGCGGTGGATATCAGCAGCAACCTGGTCAGCGGCCAGCCGGAAGTGGTCGCGCGGATCAACCGATCGCTTGCGGCCGACCTCGGCTTCAGCGTCGGCAGCATCGCGTTGCAGCTCCGCGGGATGGTCGAAGGCATTGTGCCGACGCGGCTGCGCGAAGGCGACCGGGAGCACGACATCCGCGTGCGCCTGGCCCCCGAGTACCGCAACAACCCGGCGGCGGTGCTCGAGACGCCGCTCTATTCGCCCGGAGGCGCCGCCGTGCGCACGAGCGATGTCGTCGAGTTCGCCCCGGCAGTGGGCCCGAGCAACATCGACCGCGAACAGCGCCGTAAGCAGGCAAAGATCGGCATCGATCTGGCGCCGGGCTACGCGCTCGGCGACGTCACCGCCGAGGTCGAGAAGGTCGTCGCGTCTGTCTCGATGCCGGCGACGTTTGAATGGGGCTTCGCCGGCGACGTCGAGTTGATGCAGGAATCAGCCGCGGCAATGGGCCTGGCCATGATCCTGGCAATCGCCTTCATCTACATCGTGCTGGCGAGCCAGTTCGAGTCGTTCCTCCAGCCATTCATCATCATGCTGTCGCTGCCGCTGGCGCTCGTCGGCGCGCTGCTGCTGCTGCTGGCGACCGGCAAGAACCTCGGCATGCCGGCCATGATCGGCGTGGTCATGCTGATGGGCCTGGTCACCAAGAACGCGATCCTGCTGGTGGACTACACCAACCAGCTGCGCCGCGAGGGGCTGCCCCTGAGGGACGCCCTGCTCAAGGCCGGGCCTGTCCGGCTCAGACCGATTGTCATGACGACCGTGGCGATGATCCTCGGCATGCTGCCGTCGGCGGTCGGGAGCGGCGACGGCAGCGAATTCCGCGCCCCGATTTCAATTGCCACAATCGGCGGACTCATCACGTCGACGATGCTGACGCTGGTGGTCATTCCGGTGGCGTACCTGCTGCTCGGACACGCCGTCGAGCGCGTCCGGGCGTGGAGACAGCAGCCGATGCCCGCGGGTCTGAGGACGGCGGCGCGCGTCGCCGGCGTGCTGATTCTTCTCGCGCTGATGGGTGCATTTCTCAGCGTTGCTTCCGCATTTGCCTCGCCTGCGCCGGCTCCATCGGCTACGGCGCAGCAGGCTCAACCGCCGGCTACGCCAGCTTCGGCGATGCTGGCTGAACGACTCACGATCGAGCGCGCGCTGGAGATCGCGAGGACGCGCAACGAGAGTCTCAAGGTGAACCAGGAGCGGCTGCGCGAGAGCCAGTCGGCCGTCGCCGAAGCCCGGGCGGCGTTCCTGCCGTCGCTGGACGTGAACTTCCTCTACACTCCCGCGCAAGCGTCGCCTCTCCTGAAGATCCCGGCGGGCATATTCGGTCCGGCTGAACAGACGTTCCGCGCGAATCTCATTCGCGAAAACGTCGTCCGGTTCGACATGTCGCAGCCGCTCTACACCGGCGGGCGTCTCAACCACGCCTACGGCGCGCAGGCCGCGACCCAGGAGGCCAGCCGGCTCGACCTCGAGCGCGCACAACAGGCGCTGACGCTGCGCGTGTACGAAACGTTCTATGCCGCGTTGATGGCCGACCAGGGCGTGCGCGTCAGCACGGAGGGCGTCGAGATCGCCCAGCGCCACCTCGAGCTGGCGCAGATCCGGTTCAACGCCGGATCCGCGGCCCGCCTCGACGTCCTGCGCGCGGAAGTGGAACTGGCCAACGCGCGCGCGAAGCAGATCCGCGCGCGCAGCTCGGCGGAAGTGTCGTATCAGGCGCTGCGGACGGTGTTGTCGCTCCCGCAGAACGATCCGCTGCAGCTCGCCGGCACACTCGATGAGGTGCCCGAGCTGCCCGCCGCATCGGCTCTGTTGACCGCCATCAACGCCCGGTCGGACATTCGAGCGATTGGCCAGCAGCGCGAAGCGGCGCAGCAGCTGTTCTCGCTTGCCAGCGCGGAGATGAAACCGACCGTCGCGCTGTCGGGCAACTTCCAGTATCAGGAAGACGGTCTCGACAGCCTGTTCGCCGGATCGAACCGGAGCTACCAGCTGGGCCTGGCCGTCCGGGTTCCGCTCTTCAACGCGCCGACCGTGGCAGCGAAGCGCGGCGCCGCCATGGCTCGCGTGCGGCAGGCGGAGCACAGCGCCAACGCGGCGCTCGACGGCGCCCGTCTCGAGCTGGCGACGGCGTCGACGGAGCTGGATGCTGCGCGCGAGATCGTCTCGACGCAGCAGAAAGCGGTCGAACTGGCCCGCGAGGGATTGTCGATCGCCGAGGTCTCCTACGAGAACGGCGTCATCACCGCGACCGAGCTGAACGATGCGCGGTTGTCCCTCCTCGAGACAGAGTGGGAGCTGATGCAGGCGAAGTACGGCCAGATCGTCGCCGCGGCGAAGACGCGCTACGCCGCCGGACTTTAGTGAAAGTTACGAATTGACCACGACGGCACGACGTCCACGACAATCGCGTTCAAACAATTCGTGACCGTCGTGATCGTCGTGGTTTAGTCGGGTATCCTGAGCGCGTGTCTGAGCTTCTCGATCTCGTTCGCGGCTGCACATTCGACGACTTTCTCTTTACCCCCCAGTACAGCGTCGTCGAGCGCCGCGATCCCTCGGCGATCGACTTGACGTCGCGCTTCTCGCGGCGTTTGAGCCTCAAGCGGCCGATCGTCTCCGCAAATATGGACACTGTGACCCGCGCCGGGATGGCGATTGCGGTCGCGGAAGAAGGGGGGCTCGGCGTCATCGATCGCGGCTTCCGCAGCGGCGAGATCGAGCCGCAGGTCCGCGAAGTCCAGATCGTCAAGCGCAAGCAGCACGGCGTCATCAGCGATCCCTACACGATCGGGCCTGAGGCCAGCCTCGCCGAAGCGGCCGCCCGAATGCGCGACACGGGCGTCGGCACGCTCGTCGTCGTCGACGCCCAGCGGCAGGTGCAGGGGCTGCTCACGACGCGAGACCTGCGGTTCGTGGACCAGGGCGGAACGGTTGCCTCCCGCATGACGCCCCGCGATCGCCTGGTGGCCCACACGGGCGAGCCCGAAACCGCGCAGGCGGAAGACACCATGCGGAAGCAGAAGATCAAGAAGCTCCCGCTGCTGAACGCCGACGGAACGCTGCGCGGGCTGATTACCGCCAAGGACCTCGTGTCGCAGCGGCAACTTCCGTTCGCGACCAGGGATGCGCACGGCCGGCTGCGCGTCGGTGCGGCGATTGGCGCGAAGGGCGACTACCTGGAACGCGCCGCGGAACTTCTGCGCGCGCAGGTAGATGTCATCGTCATCGATATTGCGCACGGCCACTCAGCCGTGATGGCGCGCGCCGTCGAGGCGTTCCGGAAACGCTTCGGCGACGTCGAACTGGTGGCCGGCAACGTCGCCACCGCCGAGGGCGTCCGCTTCCTGCTCGATCAGGGCGTCGACGGCATCAAGGTCGGGATTGGTCCGGGCGGAGGCTGCACGACCCGGCTGAACACGAATTTCGGCGTCCCGCAGGTGCAGGCGCTCGCGGAGTGCCGCGCGGCCGCGGGGGGGCGCGTGCCGCTGATTGCCGACGGCGGCGTCAAACGCCACGGTGCATTGGTGCAGGCGCTGACGTTCGGCGGCGACACCGTGATGCTCGGCAGCGTGCTGGCAGGTACCGTCGAAACGCCGGGCGACATCGTCCAGAAACCGGTGGTCGTCCCCGACTCGAACAAGACTGTTCGCGTGCCTTTCAAGGTGTTTCGCGGGATGGCATCGCTCGAGGCCATCGTCGATCGTCTCGACGTGGAAGACGCCGACGCCGCCGACGTCGAAGCGCTCGGCGCCGAGGGGATGGAAATCAGCGTGCCCGCACGCGGTTCAGTGCGCCCGCTGCTGCGCGACATGCTGAAGCACCTCTGTTCGGCGATCAGCTACAGTGGCGCGCGAAGCCTCAGCGAAATGCAGGAAATGTTCCGCAAGGATCCGGAGCGCTACGTCATCAGGTTGACCGAATCGTCCCGTCGCGAATCTTTTGATCGGTGATCGGGGTCTAACATGCCATGATCCCTCGTGGCTGCCGCATGGCGGCGTGTGCCGTACTGTCACTTGCGGCAGCGTACGGTGGCGGTTGTGCGCTGCGGCCGTCTTCAACCCTTCCAGAAATCGCCGGAGCACTCACCGTAAACCTCCAGCTCCAGACTGGAGCCACGCACGCGATGTCTCCAGCGCTCGTCCGGCCTGCACGACGTGATGCGTTTCCAGGTAGCGCATTGCCGTATGCCGGCGGCAGCACCATAACAGCAATGGCGGTCGCGCCGACCAAACGGACTAGCATTGTGTTTGTTCTCCACGAAGGACCGCCACCGGGACAACCAGTGACGATTAATGTGATTCCCGCACCATTTCCGGACGATGGTCTTGTCGCGCCGTATGAGGTGCCCGCACCTCGCCAGGCCATTCAAGCACCATGCGTATCCCTGATCGCGTTCTTTGTCGACGGGATTGGTGATCCTCCGGAGACAGACGTTCTAGTCTGGTATCGCGAAGGTGGCGCCTACACGTCGTTCAGGGTCAACCGCCGCCACACAGTGAGAGCCACCCCGGTTGTGCGCTTCGACACTCGTCGGATTCCTCTGCTTGCCGACAGAAGATCCGAGTATCTCGTTGTCACCGAAGTCACTAGCCATTCCCCGAACTTCCTGATCATCGGTGTCGCGAGAAAGCCGGACGGAGAGTATCTTGCGGAGGTAATGTTACCGCCGCGGGACTTGTCCACATGGCCGAGCGCACTGCATCAGGACGCCAGGGAGAACTGGGAGTGGCGATTCTACGCGCTCGATGACCGCGAGGAGTTACACAGTCAGTGCAGAGGATAGCGACCTGAACGACTTACTTTGGCCAATCCGCAGCTGGATTCAGATTCACGATCGGCTGCGGGACAGTGGCCGGGACCTGCGGACGCAGGTAGGTCCTGCCGACCGACTTGTGGCACGAGTAACAGCCTTCGAGCGACTGCCGATACACCGCTTCGAACCG
>Ga0075418_10003405_pt1 | contig 18184 bp, 20 predicted proteins | sample SoiMetdeltSBSDD2_FD_81776 | JGI IMG/M metagenome (GOLD analysis project Ga0075418, IMG submission 81776) | Bulk soil microbial communities from a Populus tree surrounding site in Tennessee, USA - Soil MetaG P. deltoides SBSDD2 | ecosystem: Environmental > Terrestrial > Soil > Tree plantation... | reverse complement strand
CCGATGCGCAGCTGAAATTGCGCGAGCTCGCGCTCCGAGTTGCGCAGCTCCGCAGTGCCCATCATATGGTTTGCTCCCGCGCCGCACGTCGCTGCGGCAAAAGCAGCAGCCAGCTGACGAACGGCCAGAGCAGCGCGGCGGCGATCGGACTTGCGACCATGGCCCAGCCGGGAAACTCATCGCCCGCAGCGAGCCGCACAAGAAGCGAAACCGCTTGCGCCACAAGAAGAATGGCGCCTACGTGCAGCGCCTGGAGACCAGCCCCGAACCAGAGGATACGGCGCGAGAGCCAGATACCGAGGAATGCGGCGAGCGAATACGCGAGGGCGTGCTGGCCGAGGAGCACGCCGTTACCCGCGTCGGTGATGAGGCCGAGCGTCCAGGCGACGCCAAGTCCGACGAGGCGCGGTTGCCGCACACACCAGAAGACAAGCACTAACCCGACGAAATCGGGCACTACGCGCAGATCGCGCCACGGCAGGAAATTAAGCAAGAGCGCGATCGCGAATGACGCGATGATGGTGCTGAGACGCACCGGCTGCAGAATCTGGCGGCTACCGGACAGGTCCATCTTTGTCTCTGGCCCGGCCGCGTCGCAATTTTTCCTTGCCGGCCTGTGCCTCCTCGGGACGCGGCGGCTTTACTGTTTCGTCGGTCAGAACGAGCACGAAGCGCCCGCGGTCGACGCCGGCGGCCGGGCGGCACACTACACGCGCGAAGGCGTTCTCGGCATCGCGCTCGATGCGCATCACGGTAGCGACCGGCAGCCCGGGCGGGTAGGTGCCGTCAATGCCCGAGGTGACCAGGCGGTCATTCGTCTGGATGTCGGCGTTCGCCGCCATGAAGCGAAGCTCAAGCGTGCCGCTTGCTCCGCCGCCGAAGGCGACGGCGCGCAGGCCATTGCGGACCACCTGAACCGGGATCGCCTGGTCGCGGTCGGTGGCGAGCGTCACTTCCGAGACGAGCGGGTGCACCCGTGTCACCTGCCCGACGACGCCGGTCTCGTCAGTGACCGGGCTGCCCGGGCGCACGCCGTGCGTCGCGCCGCGGTCGATGAAGAGCTTGTGCGCATACGGATCCCGCCCGTTGTACATCACCTCCGCCGGAATGGCGCGGACTTCCAGCCGCTCCTGCACGCCGACCAGCTTGCGCAGCTGCTCGGCCTCGGCATATGCCGCCTCGTAGCGCTGCGCGTGTTGCGAGTAAGTGAGCGCTTTTGCACGCAGCCGCTCGTTCTCGGCGACGAGCTGCGCCTGCGTCGAGAAGAAGCTGCCGATCGCGCCAACCAGCTCCACTGGGGTGGTGGCGGCGCGCTGCACCGGGTAGGCGGCCAACGCGAGCCAGCTGCGCAGGCCCTCGGCGTAGCGGAAGCGCGCGTCGATCACGAGCAGTGCGAGCGATAGCGAAGCGAAGAAGAACAGCCTGACTAGCGGTGCTGGGCCACGCTTGAAGAACGGCGGGGGGGTGTGGTCCATCCCCCTCTACTTCAGTCGTTAGTGAAGATCGGGCCGAAGTGCTCCATCTTCTCCAAAGCTTTGCCCGAGCCGCGCACCACGCAGGTGAGCGGATCGTCGGCGACGATCACCGGAAGGCCGGTCTCTTCCATGAGCAGCCGGTCGAGGTCGCGGAGCAGGGCGCCGCCGCCGGTGAGCACCATGCCCTTCTCCGCGATGTCCGCCCCGAGCTCGGGCGGGGTCTGCTCGAGCGCCGACTTTACCGCGGAGACGATCTGGTTAAGGGGTTCGGTCAGCGCTTCCAGGATCTCGTTGGAGCTGATGGTGAAGCTGCGCGGGATGCCTTCGGCGAGGTTACGGCCCTTCACTTCCATCTCGCGCACCTCCGAGCCGGGAAACGCAGAGCCGATCTCCTTCTTGATAAGCTCGGCGGTGGTCTCGCCGATCAGCATGCCGTAGTTGCGGCGGATGTAGTTGATCACGGCCTCGTCGAACTTGTCGCCGCCGACGCGCACCGACCCGGAATACACCATGCCGCCGAGCGAAATCACGCCCACTTCGGTTGTGCCGCCGCCGATGTCTACCACCATGGAGCCGGTCGCGTCGGCCACCGGCAGGTCGGCGCCGATGGCCGCCGCCATCGGCTCCTCGATGAGATAGACCTGGCCGGCGCCGGCGCCAATCGCGCTTTCGCGGATCGCGCGCCGCTCGACCTGCGTCGAGCCGCACGGCACGCAGATGATGATGCGCGGGCTGGGCGAGAAGAGCTTGTTGTCGTGCACCTTCTTGATGAACTGCTTGAGCATCTGCTCGGTGACCGTAAAGTCCGCGATCACCCCGTCTTTCATCGGCCGGATCGCGACGATATTGCCCGGCGTCTTGCCGAGCATCAGCTTCGCCTCCTTGCCGACCGCCTGGATCGTTTTTTTGGCATTCGGCCCGGCCTCCTGTCGGATCGCCACGACGGAAGGTTCATCCAGGACGATGCCCTTGCCGCGCACGTAGATCAGCGTATTGGCGGTGCCGAGATCGATTGCCAGGTCGTTTGAGAAGTAGCTGCGGAGGAATCCAAGCATGGCCAAGGTCGGGCGCCTTTTCTGTTTCGCCGTTTTTCGTTTAACTATCGGACCTTAGGCGGTTGACCTCGGCCCGTTTCACTGGGTCGCTATGATACGCTAACGACGCTGCGGCAGATAACGCAAAACTTCCGCGGCGCCCCGGTCTGAAGGAAATGTCGCTAGTCCACGACCAGGTGCGGCGCCTCGCCAGGCTCGCGCGCATCGCCATCCGCTCCGACGAAACGGAAATCGTGCTGGAGCGCTTGAACCGCGTGCTCGGCTTGGTCGACGAGATGCGCCGGGTCGATACCGCCGGAATCGAGCCGATGGCGCATCCGCTGGATGCCGTTCAGCGCCTGCGTGCGGACGAAGTCACGCAGCACGACCAGCGCGAGCTTTATCAGTCGGTTGCCCCCGCGATCGATGGTGGCTTATACCTCGTGCCCAAGGTGATCGAATAGGTGCTCAATTCCGGCCTGACGGAGCTGTCCGCCGCGCTGGCGCTGCGAAAAATTTCCTCCCGGGAGCTCACGCAGGGCTTTATTGAACGCATCGTCCGGCTGAACGGCGCACTTAACGCTTTCATCACCGTGGACGAGGAGGGCGCGCTTGCCGCCGCGCGTCGCGCCGATGAGCGCTTGGCGCGCGGGGAAGGCGGGCCGCTCACGGGAATCCCGCTCGCCTACAAGGACATTTACTGCACCAAGGGACTGCGCACCACGTGCGGCTCTCGGATGCTCGAGAATTTCGTCAGCCCGTACGACGCGCACGTCGTGGAGCGGCTCAACGCTGAAGGCGCGGTGCTTCTCGGCAAATGCAACATGGACCAGTTCGCGATGGGTTCATCGAGCGAGAGCTCGTACTTCGGCCCGGTGCGCAATCCGTGGGACACCAAGCGCGTGCCCGGCGGCTCCTCCGGTGGATCCGCCGCCGCCGTCGCCGCGCGCATGGCGCCGGCGGCGACGGGCACGGATACCGGCGGCTCCACCCGGCAGCCGGCGGCATTCAGCGGCGTCTGCGGTCTGCGGCCCACGTATGGGCTGGTATCGCGCTATGGCCTCATCGCCTTCGCATCGTCGCTCGACCAGGCGGGGCCCATGGCGCGCAGCGCGGCCGACCTGGCTGTATTGCTCTCTGCCATGGTGGGCTTCGACCCCCGCGACTCGACGAGCCTGGACCGGCCGCGGCAGGACTATTCCCAGAAGCTCGATGTCGAGCTCAAGGGATTGCGCATTGGCTTGCCGCGGGAGTACTTCGCCGAGGGCATCGAGCCGGGCGTGCGCAAGGCGGTCGACGCGGCGGTTGCTTGGTTCGCGGCGCGCGGCGCCCTATGCACCGGGCTCGAGCTGCCGCTCACGCGGCTTGCCGTGCCGGTCTACTACGTAATCGCGCCGGCCGAGGCCTCGTCGAACCTCGCACGCTTCGACGGCGTGCGCTATGGCCGGCGCGCCAAGGAATACAGCGATCTCGTCGACATGTACTGCCGCACACGCGCCGAGGGCTTCGGCGACGAAGTGAAGCGTCGCATCCTTGTCGGCACGTACGTCCTGTCGCACGGCTACTACGATGCCTACTATCTGCAGGCGCAAAAGGTGCGTCGCCTGATCGCCCGGGAGCTTTCCGCGGCGTTCCAGAAATGCGACCTGATCATCGGTCCGACCGCGCCGACAACCGCCTTCCCGATCGGCGCGAAGGCCGAAGACCCCGTGCAGATGTACCTCGGCGACATCTTCACCATTCCGGCGCCACTCGCCGGATTGCCGGCGCTTTCGATCCCGTGCGGCTTCGACGAGCGCGGCCTGCCCGTCGGGTTGCAGATGATGGGGGCGCACTTCTCCGAGGGACTGCTGCTGGGTGCCGCACACCGGTTTCAGCAGGCGACCGATTGGCACACGCGCGTGCCTACCGAGACGCCGCTTTGAAGCTCGCCGCGCTGCTCTTCGTGCCGATTGCGGCGTTCGCACAGGAAAAGTCCGAGATGGTCGGAAAGGTAGGCACGCGAAGTGCGCTCCTCATCCTGCACTCCGCCGAGCGCGCGGACGGCTCGCGCCAGGTCGCTGGCGAGTACATCATCCTGGCGACGCTCGCGCGGCGCTACGTCGAGGGTGAGCGCAGCCCCGAGCTCGGCGTGACCGTGCTCAAGGAAGGCTCCGCGCCGATCCTGTTCGGCCGTCCGGCGAGCGCCGAGCTGCGCGGCACGTGGCGCGACGGAATTTTCCGCGGCACGCGCTTCGGGCCGGGTGGTCAACGGCGCGAGGATTTCGAGTTCAGCCAAGAGTTTCCGGCGCTCGACAACTACAGCGCAACCGTTCGCTGCGAGGTGAAGGACGGCCGGCATAAGAGTCGCCTCGCGCTTTCGGTCGAGAAGGGCGCGCTCAAGAGCCTCGAATGGCGTTCGCTCGACCCGGACGGTGAGGCGTGCAGCGTGACCGCGAGCGAGCAGCAGCCGATGCGCGGTGGGCTGCGCTTCATCGCAGGCGCATGCGGCGTCACGCTGCGTGACGTCGGTCCTTTCATGGCGCTGCGCGCCGACCACTGCGCCGCGCAGTGCGACATGGGCACGGTCTTCATCGATCGCCGCGGCCACTGCGAGCTGCTGCCATGAGATGGGAGATCGTCGTCGGCATCGAGACGCATGCGCAGCTCCTTACGAGAAGCAAGATCTTCTCGGGCGCCCCGACCGCCTTTGGCGCGGCGCCGAACAGCCAGGCATCGGACGTGGATATCGCGCTGCCGGGCACGCTGCCGGTTGTGAACCGCGCCGCGGTGGAGCATGCGGTGCGCTTCGGGCTCGCCGTGAACGGCGTGATCAAGCGGCGCTCGGTGTTCGCGCGCAAGAACTACTTCTACCCCGATCTTCCCAAGGGATACCAGATCAGCCAGTACGAGCTTCCCATCGTTCAAGGTGGACAGCTGCGCGTCGAAAGCAAGGCGATCCGCATCACGCGCGCGCACCTCGAGGAAGACGCCGGCAAATCGCTGCACGACGTGTTTCGCGGCATGAGTGGCATTGACTTGAACCGCGCCGGCACGCCGCTCCTCGAAATCGTCTCCGAGCCCGATCTGCGCGGGGCTCAGGAGGCGGTGGCGTACGCGCGCGCGCTGCATCGCCTCGTCGTCTGGATCGGCATCTGCGATGGCAACATGCAGGAAGGCTCGTTCCGCTGCGATGCCAATGTCTCGGTGCGCAGGCCCGGCGAGAAGCTCGGTACGCGCTGCGAGCTGAAGAACCTGAACTCGTTTCGGTTCATGGAGCACGCCATCGACTACGAGGCACGTCGGCAGATCGAGCTCCTCGAAAGTGGCGGCCGCATCGAGCAGGAGACGCGCCTTTACGACCCCGAGCGCGACGAGACGCGATCAATGCGCAGCAAGGAGGAAGCACACGACTACCGTTATTTCCCCGATCCGGATCTGCTTCCACTCGTCGTGGATGAGAAAACGATCGAGGACATCCGTCGTACGCTCCCTGAGCTGCCAGACGCGAAGCTCGTGCGCTACGTGCAGAAGGGGGTTCCCGCGCATGCGGCCGAACGGCTGGTTGTCAGCCGCGACATCGCGGAGTTTTTCGAGCGCGCGGTGGCCGCCGGCGCATCTTATGAAGGCGTGGCGAACCTCGTCGTCGGCGAGCTCGCCGGCCTGGTGAACGCCGCCGAGACGACCTTCGGCCAGTGTTCGGTCGCACCCGAGGACGTCGGCATGCTGCAACGGCGCGTGGCCGACGGCACAATCAGCTCGAAGACGGCAAAGGAGCTCCTGGGAAAGCTATTCGAGCTCCGCCAACAAGGTCCGGTCGATGCGCTCATCGAGCGGCTCGGCTTGCGCCAGATCAGCGATGCCGGGGCGATCGAGAAGCTGGTCGACGAGGTGCTGGCGAGGAACGAAAAGCAGGTCGCCGACTACCGCGCTGGAAAGGACAGGGCGTTCAACTCGCTCGTCGGGCAGGTGATGAAAGCAACGCAGGGAAAGGCGAATCCGGCCCAGGTGAACGAGCTACTGCGGGCGAAACTCGCGAAACCGCCAAGCTAGGAACGCCCCTTTTCTTTCTTTTTCCCGGTGAGCTCCAGGTAACGACGCTTATCCTCGTCGTAGCGCGCGTTGATGCTTGAACCTTCCTTCTTCTTCACTTCGAGAAGACCCTGCTGCGCCCGCAGATCGATGTCGGCGTTCGTGATCTCCTCCTTGAGTCGCGTCGGCGGCTCGCCCTTGCCGGACTCGTTGTAGACCGCGAGCTCCTTCTCGACGCGCGCCTGGCGCTTTTGCAGCTCCTCGATGCGCCGCTCGACCTCGCTCAGCTGCTTCTGATGGTCGCGCAGCGCGCGCGTGCGGGCTTCTTCGATGTCGCGCTCGCTCGTGTAAGTGGCGAGAAGCGCTTGGTTGCGCCGCATTGATTCTTTTTGCGCCGTCTCGAGCTCGCGCTTCTTTTCCGCATCGGCTTCCCTCGCGAGGCGCGCCTTCTCTTCGGCCTCGGGATCGATGCGCTTGACGACGAACCCCTGCTTGTTGATGAGCTCCATCGGACCGCCGATGCACGCCTGCGGCACCGTCTGCCCGTAGTATTTCTTGCCGTCCTTGCCGGTGCAGCGGTACGTGTACTGCTGGTCTTTGCTCTGCGCGTGTACCGCCGCGACGGTGGCGACGCTCAATGTCGCCGCGGCGATCAGCATCGTTTTGTTCTTTCTATTTTCCGTGTTCATCGCAATCCTCCCAACCGCCGGCCATTCTAAGTAGAATCTGCGCGCCATGCACTTCGCCGACAAGGCGTTCATCGCAGAAACCACCGCCAAGATGCTTCTCGAGGTCAAGGCTGTGCTGTTTTTCTCGGACAAGCCGTTCATTTTTACCTCCGGCTGGGCGAGCCCGGTCTACATCGACTGCCGCAAGCTCATTTTCTATCCGCGCATTCGCACGCAGCTAGTGGACTTCGCCGCTGGCTTGCTCGCGCGCGAAGTCGGCTTCGAGCAGTTCGATGTCGTCGCGGGCGGAGAAACGGCCGGCATCCCTTACGCGGCGTGGATCGCCGAGCGCCTCAATCTGCCGATGCAGTACGTGCGCAAGAAGCCGAAGGGCTTCGGCCGCAACGCGCAGATCGAGGGCGACGTGCGCGAGGGCGCGCGCACGCTACTTGTCGAAGATCTCACCACCGACGGCCGTTCCAAGATCAATTTCTGCCAGGCCTTGCGCGCGGCGGGCGCCGTCGTCGAGCACGTCTTCGTCAATTTCTACTACGACATTTTCCCGGAATCGAAGAAGACGCTGGGTGAACTGAACGTCAAGCTCCACTACCTCGCCACGTGGTGGGACGTGCTCGCGGTGGTGAAGAAGGGCGGCCACCTCGAGCCGAAGCAGATCGCCGAGGTGGAAAGCTTCCTGCACGCGCCGGCCCAGTGGTCCGCGGCGCACGGCGGCGTATCGGCCTTTCCAGCCGCTTGAGGGTCATCACCCTCAACGTCAACGGAATTCGTTCCGCGGCGAGCAAAGGCCTGTTCCGCTGGCTCGCCGGGCAGCGCGCCGACATCGTCTGCCTGCAGGAAATGAAGTGCCAGGAGATCGACCTCGACGCCAAGCTGCACGGCCTCAAGGTCTATCAGACCTGCCACGCGTTCGCGAAGAAAAAGGGCTACAGCGGCGTCTCGCTCTATAGCCGCAAGACGCCCGACGAGGTGCGGCGCGGTTTCGCGCATCGCGAGTTCGACGCCGAGGGGCGCTACGTCGAAGCGCGCTTCGGAAAGCTCTGGGTCGTCTCTCTGTACATGCCTTCCGGCTCCGCCGGCCCGCACCGCCAGGCGTCGAAATTCCGTTTCCTGAAGGCGTTCCTCGTGCATCTGGAGAAGCTGAAAGATCGCGGCCACGAGATCATCCTGTGCGGCGACTGGAATATCGCGCACCAGGAGATCGACCTCAAGAACTGGCGCTCAAACCAGAAGAACTCGGGCTTTCTGCCCGAGGAGCGCGCCTGGCTCACGCGCGTGTTCGACGAGCTCGGCTTCGTCGACGTGTTCCGCAAGCTGAACGACAAGCCCGACCAGTACACCTGGTGGTCGAACCGCGGCCAGGCTTGGAAGAAAAATGTCGGCTGGCGCATCGACTACCAGATCGCCACGCCGGCCATCGCCGCGACCGCGCGGCGCGAATCGATCTACAAGGCGAAGCGCTTTTCCGACCACGCGCCGCTCATTGTCGACTACGACCATGAGCTTTAGCCGGCTGCCGGCGGGCTTGCGGCTGTACTTCGAGCCCGCGCCGCTCGCTGCCTTGTTTCTCGGCATTTCGTCGGGCTTCGGGTTTGCGATGATCGGCGCCACGCTCACTACGCGGCTCGCGCAGCACGGCATCACGAAGAGCGCGGTCACGGCGTTCGCGCTTACTTTTCTCGCGTACAACTTCAAGTTCCTGTGGGCGCCGATCGTCGACCAGGTACGCCTGCCGGTCATCGGCCGCTTCGGGCAGCGACGCAGCTGGCTTTGGTTCGTGGGCGTGCTGGTCATGGCGGCGGTTTCGTTTCTCGGCTTCGCCGACCCCGCGAGCGAGCTCTATCTCGTCGCGATCGCCGCCATCATGGTCGGGGTGGCGGGCGCGACCTTCGACATCATCATCGATGCCTACCGCATCGAGCTTCTCGAGCCGCGCCAGCTCGGCGCCGGTTCCGGCATGTCGCAGTACGGCTGGCGCATCGGCTCCGCCGCCGCGGGCGCGCTCGCGCTGGTGCTCGCCGCGCGCGTCGGCTGGAGCGCGGCCTACGTCGCGTGCGCGCTGTTCGCGCTGCCCGCGATGCTGATCGGCGCGCTGATGGGCGAGCCGCCGCGCCACCGCGAGCCGGCGCGCGCCCGCGGGCTGGGCGAAGCGGTCGTTGCCTACTTCAGCCCGCTCGTGGAGTTCCTGCGGCGCCAGGGCGCGCTCGTCGTGCTCGCGTTCGTGCTCATCCACAAGATCGGCGACACGCTCGCCAACCTGACGCTGCGGCTCTTGTTCCAGGACCTCGGCTTCACCAACGACGAAGTCGCCTTCTACGACATCGCCATCGGTTTTGTGGCGCTCCTCGTCGGCGTATTCGTTGGCGGCATCCTCTACGCGCGCCTCGGAATGAAGCGCTCGGTGTTCATCAGCCTCGTGCTGATGGCGGTGTCCAACCTGAGCTTCGCTGGCCTCGCGGCGGCCGGCCACACCAACGTCGGCATGGCGGCCGCCGTGGGCTTCGAGAACTTCGCCAGCGGGATCGGCGGGGTCACGGTGGTGGCGTACCTGTCGGCGCTCTGCAACCTGCGCTTCACCGCCACGCAGTACGCGCTTCTCTCGGCGCTCGCGAGCATCGCCGGCCGCTTTCTCACCGGAACCACGGCCGGAGCGCTGATCAACGCGATGGGCTACGTCAACTTCTACCTGCTCACTACGCTGATCGCCTTCCCGGGCGTGATCGTCTTCTGGTTCATGATGCGCTCGGGCCTCGCCGATCTTTCCATCGGCTCCGCAGGCCGGGACGGCGTGTAGCTCAGTTGGCGGTACAGCGGTAAACGGCCAGGCTGCCGAGCAGATTCGGCAGCAGCGTCACGGGCTTGTTCGCGTGCAGCACCAGGCGCTCGCGGATGCGGATGCCGATGCGCCGGCAGAGGTACTCGAAGTCGGTGATGGTGCAGTGGTGCACGTTCGGCGTCTCATACCACTCGTAGGGAAGCGTGTCGGACACCGGCATGCGGCCGAGCGCGATCTGCAGGCGCGAGCTCCAGTGGCCGAAGTTTGGGAAGCTGACGATGCCCTCGCGGCCGACGCGCAGCATCTCGCGCAGCAGGAGCTCGGTGCGGTGGATGGTCTGCAGCGTCTCGGAAAGGATCACGCAGTCGAACGAGCCGTCGGCGAAGAGCGAAAGGCCGCTCTCGAGGTCCACCTGCAGCACGTTCACGTCGTTCGCGACGCAGGCGAGCACGGCCTCGTCCTCGATCTCGACGCCGTAGCCGGGCGCTTCGCGCTCGCGCCAGAGCGAGCGCAGGAGCGAGCCGTCGCCGCAACCGAGGTCGAGCACGCGCGCGCCGCGCGGCACCCAGTGCACGATGGTTTCGAGGTCGGCTCTCACAGGTCGACGTTCGCGAAATAGGAGCGCAAGGCGCCGTGGTAGCGCGCATCCTCGAGCAGGAACGCATCGTGGCCGCCCGGCGCGTCGAGCTCGAGGTACGACACGATGCGCCGGTTGTCGAGCAGCGCGCGCACGATGTCGCGCGAGCGCGCCGGCGGAAAGCGCCAGTCGGACTTGAACGAGACGACGAGGAAGGCGGCGCTTGCGCGCGCGAGCGCCTTGGTGAGGTCGCCGCCGTGGTCGGCGGCCGGGTCGAAGTAATCGAGCGCCTTGGTGATGCGCAGGTAAGTGTTGGCGTCGAAATAGGTCGAGAACTTGTCGCCCTGGTAGCGCAGGTAGGACTCGACCTCGAAGTCGATGTCGAAATCGAAGCCGGGCGCGCCGCGGCGCAGAAGGCGCCCGAACTTCTCGGTCATCGCCTCGCCGGAGAGGTAGGTGATGTGCCCGATCATGCGCGCGATGCGCAGGCCGCGGGTCGGCACGACGCCCTTGTCGTAGTAGTGGCCGCCGTGGAAGTCGGGATCGGTCATGATCGCCTGGCGCGCCACCTCGTTGAAGGCGATGTTCTGCGGCGTGAGCTTGGCCGCCGCCGCAATCACGATGGAATGGCGCACGCGCGCGGGGTAGGAGAGCGACCACTGCAGCGCCTGCATCGCGCCGAGCGAGCCGCCGATCACCGCGGCGAAGCGCTCGATGCCCAGGCGATCGGCGAGGCGGGCCTGCGCCTCAACCCAGTCTTCCACCGTGACCACTGGAAAGTCGGCACCCCACGGCTTGCCGGTGGCGGGATGGATCGACGCCGGGCCAGTCGAGCCGAAGCAACTACCGATGTAATTCGAGCCCACAACGAAAAAGCGGTCGGTGTCGAGCGGCTTCCCGGGCCCGACCAGGTTGTCCCACCACCCGATGTTCTTCCTGTCTTCTTCGTAATATCCGGCCACGTGGTGGGAGGCGTTCAGCGCATGGCACACGAGCACGGCGTTGGTGCGCGCCTCGTTCAGCCGGCCATAGGTCTCGTAGGCGATCTCGAACGATGGCAGCTCGGCGCCGCCGCGCAGGCGCAGCGGCTCGTTGAAAGTCGCGTTCTGCGCAGTGGCGGCGCCAACGGAGGACGGATCGTGGGGAGCGTTCATGTCTCTTTAGCGGGATTTATTAGGCGCCCGCAAGCTGACTTCAAATCGGCGCGCCGCGAATTATAGCGGCCTAGTCCACAAGCGCCCGCGCCGCCCCGCTCGCGATCATTTCCTGGATCTGCTGAACGGAAAAGCCCGCTTCGCGCAGCACCTCGCGCGTGTGCTCGCCCAGACGCGGCGCGTGGCGCCGGTACTCGGGCTTCGACTCGGACCACTCGGAGGGCACGGCGAGCATGCGCAGGCGGCCCTCGCTCGGATGATCGACGAGCCGTAGATAACCGATCTCGTGCAAATGCGGGTCGGCGACGATGTCGTCGAGCGTGTTCATGCGCTGCACCGGAATGTCGGCGCGCTCGAGCGCCTCTATCCAGAACGCGGTGCTGCGCCGCTTTATCTCGTCCGCCACCATGGCGTACGCGGTCCTGTAGTTCTGGCTGCGCGCTTCCTGCGTAGCGAACTCGGGGCGCGCCATGACTTCGGGCTTGCCGATGATGTCGCAGAACGCCTTCCACTGCTTGTCGTTGTAGATCAGCGCGCAGACGTAGCCGTCCTTCGTCTCGTAGGGGCGCCGGTCCGGGGTCAGGATGCGCGCGTAGCCCGGCTCGCCATGCTGCGGCTCGAACGTGTAGCCGCCCAGATGGTCGGACAGAACGATCTGCAGCAGGTGTTCCCACATCGGAATATCGACGCGCTGGCCCTTGCCGGTCTTTTCACGGTGGTAGAGCGCCGCGCTCACCGCGCTCGCGACCTGCTGGCCGACGGACCGGTCGGCGACGATCATCGGCGCGTAGCGCGGTTCGGCCGCGCCCTGCTTCTGCAGCAGCCACGGCAGTCCCGAGGCGCCCTGGATCATGTCGTCGTAGGCCGCTTTCGCGGCATAGGGCCCGCGCTGGCTGTAGCCGAAGCAGCCGGCGTAGATGATGCCGGGGTTGTGTTTCTTCACGACCTCGTACGACAAACCGAGGCGCGCCATGGCCTGTGGTCGGATGTTGTACACCAGCACGTCGGCTTTCTTGGCGAGCGCGAGGCACGCCTCGAGCGCTGCCGGTTCCTTGAGATTGAGGGCGATCGAGCGCTTGTTGCGGTTTACATTGAGAAAGATTGCGCCCATGCCCGGATTGCGGAACGGCCAGGCCTGGCGGATCACGTCGCCTTCGAGCGGCTCTACCTTGATCACGTCGGCGCCGAAGTCGCCGAGGATCTGGGTCGCGTAGGGGCCCATGACGACCGTGGTCAGGTCGAGCACCCGCACGCCGGTGAGGGGGCCCGTCATCTATTCGGGCTGAATGCCCGCCTCTTTGGCCATCTTCGCCCACTTGGCGATCTCGGAGCGGATGAAGGCGCCGAGCTCGTCCGCGTTGAGCGGCGCGACGTCGGTGCCTAGCGCGGCAAAGCGCGCGCCGACTTCGGGCTTGGCGAGCGCCTTCACTGTCACGTCATGCAGCCGCGAAACCACGGGCGCCGGCGTGCCGGCCGGAGCCACGAGCGCGAACCAGGCGATGAGCTCGTAGCCCGGCAGCTCTTCCGCGACCGCGGGGATGTCGGGCGCGAGCGCGGAGCGCTTCTGCGAGGTGACCGCGATGCCACGCAGCTTGCCCCCCTTGATCTGCGCGAGCGCGTTGGCGAGGTCGGCGAAGGTGAAGCTGACCTGCCCGCCGAGCACGTCGGTGATCGCCTGCGGCAGGCCCTTGTAGGGCACATCGATGAAGTCGATCCTGCCCATCGAGCGCAGCATCGCCTGCGACACCTGCGAGCCCGCCGAGCCGTAGCCGGCGGAGAGCTTGCCGGGGTTCGCTTTCGCGTGCGCGAGGAACTCCTTGAAGGTCTTCGCCGGGAAGTCGGGCCGCACCATGATCATGAAAGAGATCGTGCCCAGGCGCGCGATCGGCGCGAAATCCTTGGCTGGATCGTAGTTCAGCTTCTTGAACAGGCTCGGGTTGGCGGCGAGCGGCGTGTTGGTGCCGACCATCAGCGTGTAGCCGTCGGGCGCGGCGCGCGCCACCTCGGTCGCCGCGATCGCGCCCTGCGCGCCGGGCTTGTTCTCGACCACGAATGGCTGGCCGAGCGATTCCTGGAGCTGCTGGCCGACCACCCGGGCGATCTGGTCGGTGGCGCTGCCCGCGGGGAAGGGCACGACCATTTTGACCGCGCGCGATGGATAGGATTGCGCACTGGCTTGCGAACAAAACACCAGGGCCGCGACGAGCAGCAGCTTCATAAAAACCTTTCTCTCAAGCGTTGAGTTTGGCGAGCAGCTCACGCGTCTTCGCCGGATCGCTGGCGCGCAGCACGCGCTGCGCGAGCGTCTGCACTTCGGCGAGGTTCGTGCGCAGGATGCGCTCCTTGATCGGCAGCAGCTGCGACGGGTGCATCGAAAAATTGCGCAGCCCCAGGCCGAGGAGCAGGCGCGTGAGCTGTAGGTCGCCCGCCATCTCGCCGCAGACCGCGACCGGGACGCCGCCGCGCGTCGCCGTCTGGATGGTGCCGGCGACCAGCGTGAGCACGGCGGGATGGAGCGGGTCGTAGAGGTGCGCCACCGAGTCGTCGGTGCGATCGATGGCAAGGGTGTACTGGATCAGGTCGTTCGTCCCGATCGACAGGAAGTTCAAACGCCGCATGAAGATCGGCAGCGCGAGCGCTGCGGCGGGAATCTCGATCATGCCGCCGATCATGATGTCCTTGTCGTAGGGTTGGCCGCGCTCGTCGAGCTGCGCCTTTGCCTGGCCGATGAGCGCGAGCGTCTGGTCGATCTCATGCGCATGGGCGAGCATCGGTAGAAGGATCCTCACCTTGCCGTAGTGCGAAGCGCGCAAGATCGCGCGCAGCTGCGTGAGGAACATTTGCGGTTCCGCGAGGCAGAAGCGGATGGCGCGCAATCCCATTGCCGGGTTCGGCATGGTATGCGTGCCGTTGCCCCTGCCGTTCAGCGCCTTGTCCGCGCCGAGATCGAGCGTGCGCAGCACCACCGGCCGGCGTTGCATGGCTTTCGCCACCTCGCGATAGGCCTCGAACTGCTCTTCCTCGCCCGGCAGGTCCTTGCGGTTCAGGAACATGAACTCCGTGCGGAAAAGTCCGACGCCCTGCGCGCCGGCTTCGAGCACCTCGCCCATGTCCTGCGGCAGCTCGATGTTCGCGAAGAGCTCGATCGGCGTGCCGTCGACCGTGGTGGCAGGGGTGGACTTCAGCCGCGCGAGGCGCTTGCGCTCGGCCTTGAGCTCCGCCTGACGCGCGCGATACTCGGCAAGGACCAGCGGGTCCGGATTGACGATGAGGAGCCCGCGCTCGCCGTCGACGATCAGCACCTCGCCTTCCGTGATGGTCTGGTACGCGTGGTGCAACCCGACGATCGCCGGGATGCCGAGCGAGCGCGCCACGATCGCGGTGTGCGACGTGACGCCGCCCACGTCGGTGACGAAACCGCCGAAGCGGTGGCGCTTGAAGAGGATCATGTCGGCCGGCGACAGGTCGTGCGCCACCACGATCAGCTTCTCCTCCTCGGAAATGGCCGGCGGCGCGATCGCCTGTCCGCCGATCAGCTTCTTGAGGACGCGCTCGACCGCCTGCTGCACGTCGGCCTTGCGCTCGCGCAAGTAGGGGTCCTCGATCTCCTCGAAGCGCTCGACGAGGCGCTCCATCTGCTGCACCAACGCCCACTCCGCGTTGGCGCGCCGCTTGCGCATGACCTCGCGGGGCGCTTGCGCGAGCGCGGAGTCATTCAGGATCATGCGATGCAGATCGAGGAACGCTTCGAACTCGGCGGGCGAGCCCGGCGGGATGTGCGCCTTGAGCGCGGTGAGCTCGTCCTGGGCCGCCTTCATCGCGCGGTCGAAGCGCCCGACTTCTGCGTCCACCGCTTCGGGCGCTACCTCGTAGTGCGCCACCTCGAGCCGCGCGGTCGAGACAAGGTGTGCGTAGCCCACGGTAATCCCGCTCGAGACCGGGTGCCCGTGCAGGGCGAAGTTCATTCGCCTTCGCCGAAGCGGTTGGCGATGAGCTTGGTGAGTGCGGCCAGCGCCTGCTCGGCGTCGTGACCTTCGGCTTCGAGAAGCACCGACGTGCCCTGGCCCGCCGCCAGCATCATCACGCCCATGATGCTCTTCGCGTTCACGCGTCGGCCGCTGCGCGAAATCCAGATGTCGCTATGGTAATTGCTGGCCAGATGGGTGAGTTTGGCCGCGGCGCGCGCATGCAGCCCGAGCTTATTCACGATTTCTGCCTTGACGCTAGGCATCGCAGCAGCGGTCGCTGTTCATATGCACGACGCCTTCGGAGCCGCCGGAGATCGCGCGCTGCACTGCCGCACTCAGTTTATTCCCCGCCGAGCCGTTGCGGCTGGTGAGGACGCGCAGCAGCATCGGCAGCGAAGCACCCGAGACGCCTTCGACGCGCCCGTCCTCGAGCAAACGCGAGACCACGTTACCCGGCGTGGCACCGAAGATGTCCGTGAGCACCAGCACTCCGTCGCCTGCATCAAGCGTCTCGAGCAGCTCGCGCGCGCGCAGCACGAGGTCGTCGGGGTCGTCCTGCCGCCAGACGCTCAGCGTCGCCACCTGCGCGGGCGCTTGGCCGAGGATCTGCGCGGCGCTCGTGAGCAGCGCTTCGCCGATGGACCCATGGGTGACGACCAGGACGCCGATCATTCTTGTCTCTCCAGCGCATCGAGAAACATGCCCGCCACATCAAAGCCGGTCTGGTCCTGGATTTCCCTGAAACCCGTCGGACTGGTGACGTTGACCTCGGTGAGGTAGTCGCCGATCACGTCCAGCCCGACCAGCAGCAAGCCCCTGGCCGCCACCACCGGCCCCAACGCTTCGCCGATCTCGCGATGGCGCGCGCTGAGCGGCTGCGCGACCCCGCGCGCGCCCGCGGCAAGGTTGCCGCGGGACTCCCCTGGCTTGGGGATCCGTGCGAGGCAGTGCGGCACGAGCTTGCCGCCGATCAGGATCACGCGCTTGTCGCCGTCCTTGATCTCGGGAATGAACCGCTGCGCCATGACCGTGCGCGCACCTCGCTGGCTGATGGTCTCGACGATGACGTTGCGGTTCGGGTCGTCGGGCCGAACGCGAAACACATGCTCGCCGCCCATCACGTCGAGGCGCTTAACCACGACGTCGCGCTGCTCGTCGATGAACGCCTGGATGCGCTCAGGCTCGCGCGACACGAGTGTCGGTACGGTGAAGCGCGCGAATTCGCTGATCGCCATCTTTTCGTTGTGGTCGCGGATCGCATCCGGCGCGTTGAACACTCGCGCGCCCTGGCGCACCGCCGCGGAAAGGAGCCAAGTACTCACGATGTATTCGAGATCGAACGGCGGGTCCTTCCGCATGAGCGTCGCGGCGAAACGCTCGAGCGGCCGGAGTTCCGTCTCGTGGCTCCGGTACCAGTCCTCGTCGTCGTCAGCGAGCGAGATGCGCTGCGCCGCCGCGGCGACCCGCCCCTCCCGCCAGTGGAGCGCGTGCTGCTCGCACACCCACACTGCGTAACCGCGCTTCTGCGCGGCCCGCATCATTGCGACGCTCGTATCCTTGTACGCCTGGAGCGACTCGGGCGCGTCGATGATGAACAGAAACTCCAGGACACGCCTGCCTTACTTGCTCTGGCCCACCATGAACTCCACCGCGGCGCCTGCCTCCGCCTCGGTTAGCGCCGGGTTGCCCGCGCGCGGAGGCATTGCGCCCTTACCTATCAGCACCGACTGGACGAGGGTCGGGATGCCCAGCTTGATGCGCGGCGCCCAGGCTTCCTTGTCGCCCAAACGCGGCGAGCCGGCAACCGATTGTTGGTGGCAGGCGAAGCAGACCTTGTCGTAGACGGCCTTGCCGTCGACCGGGCCGGCCTTCGCCGCTGGCTTGGCTGCCGCCGTTTGCGCCGGGGCGGGCGCTCCTTCGCGCGGCCCGAATTCCACCCGGGCGACAGGCTTGATGCGCTCGGCTACGGCTTCGGGTGCCATGGCTCTGGGATCCGGGCCTGCGACGGTTAGCACTAGCTGCACGAGCAGAACGATGCCGATGATCGGAACCAGGAACGCAAGCAAGATGACCACGACCAACTGCTTGGGAGTTTTGATGAACGATTCGTGCTGGTGCGCGTCCACAAGGTTCTTATCGGCGTGATTTTGTAAGGGGCCGATTCTAGCTTGAAAGAAAGCTAACGCGTGGACTCGGAAAGGAAAACGGGCTATCCTGCGCGTCCTTTCCAGCGCGCCCGTAGCTCAGCGGATCAGAGTATTGGCCTCCGAAGCCAAGGGTCGTGGGTTCGAATCCCGCCGGGCGCGCCAGTTCATTGCACGGCGCGCAGCACGAACTCGGTGAGGCGCCGCCGGAGCGCCTCCTCTCGCAACGATTGGATATGACCCGCCTTGGGCAATAGCCACAATTCCTTCGGCTGAGCGGCGGCTTCGTACAAGCGCTTCGAATGATGGGCCGGGACGATCGCGTCGCCCTCGCCGTGGATAAGGAGGAGCGGCAGGGG
>Ga0075418_10003403_pt1 | contig 18185 bp, 14 predicted proteins | sample SoiMetdeltSBSDD2_FD_81776 | JGI IMG/M metagenome (GOLD analysis project Ga0075418, IMG submission 81776) | Bulk soil microbial communities from a Populus tree surrounding site in Tennessee, USA - Soil MetaG P. deltoides SBSDD2 | ecosystem: Environmental > Terrestrial > Soil > Tree plantation... | reverse complement strand
GATCTCCTCCTCGATCGCCTTCCCTGCGTAGCCGCCGGCAATGCCGCCAATGACTGCGCCGGCAATCGCCCCCACGGGTCCAAAGGCGGCGCCGGCGGCCGTTCCGGTCGCTCCCCCGACGACCGCGGCCCCCAGGCCGGCGCCAATTGGATGCGCGCCCGGCTCGCCGCTGATCGGATCTGGGTTGCGGTCGGTCGAGGATTCTTTCTCCGCGGCCTTTCGCACAGCGTCGTTGCGGGCGGCGTTGTCGCGAGCCGTATCAATGCGAACGACGTTTTCGCCGGCCGCAGTTCTTTTCACCGCCGGGCGGTTGGTATCGGACTTCGGTTTGCGTGCCATGAAATGGCTCTCCGTAGCTGGTGTTACTTTGTGAACCCGCGACGAGAGAGAGCACGCAGCGTGCCGGAGAGTACTCGTCAGTTTTGAGTGGTGAAAAGACGAAGCACCAAAAAAACAAGCACCAAATCCCAAACAAGGTCCAAAAAACGAATGAATGAAAGTCCTAAAGGTCATTCATCCATTCGTCATTCGGATTTGTTTTGTGCTTGGTGCTTGTAATTTGGTGCTTTCATCTGCTAAGGATTGCGCGGCTTGGTGTCCTCGATCGCGTCGGCTTTCCGCTCGCCTTCGCGTTCGATGGCGTCAGCCTTCCGCTCCCCGGATTTTTCCGTCAGGTCGGCGGCGCGCTCGGCCGGATCGCTGGCCGCATTGCCAAAGGCGTCTCGCCCTGCCTGATCGCGGATGCGCTCGGCTTGTTCCTGCGTGGCGTCGCGCGTTTCATCGGCCTTCTGCTGCGCCTGGTCGCGGACCGAATCGGCGGCGCGGTCCGCCGGCCCTTCGTCGCAGCCGCTGAAACAATATCCCGCGGCCAGCGCAATAAGTGGGTAGAGATACTTCACGGGATGACCCTTTCTGTTTCAAGGAAGAAGCAGCCCCAAGCTAAATTAGGCAAAACCCGTGCCGCGGAAGCTGTTCCGTTACCCAACCGAATGGGTCGAAGCGTCGCAGAGAACGGCGACAGAATGTCGGAGAAGCGGCAGATGTGGAGGTCAGGCTCAGCGGGATCGTCAGTCGGACACAATAATGCCCAGGGTACTGATGTCGTGACCCAGCTCAACGTTGAGGCCGACGATCGGTTTGCCGTCGCTGGAGAGGCAGTGCTGCTCGCCCCCCTGCGGACCCAGGCGCGGCGAGTCTTCCGAATCCTTCGTGTCCATTTCGGCACCGGAGACGCGCTGATAGCGAAGCTGTAGCCGGTGGACTACCAGCCCCTGATCGGCCCAGATCTCGCCAACCGCATAGCCGGGCGGCGCGATCCACTCGTGCAGTTCGCCCCCCTCGCGGCCGAGGCGCGTTCCCAAAATGTAGCGATCCTCGACCTGGTAAATCGGCTGAATTGCCTGCGGCGCGCCACCCCACGACTGTCCCTGGTACACGCGCATGCCCACCAACCAGCCGCCTTCGGGCGTCTGATCGCCAGTTCGCGATCCGCCGCGCGCGTCGGTCGAGGGTCCGATTCGTGCGGTACCAGTGCTCTTGGGGAGCGATTTTTCGACTTTCGGCAGCGGCAAGGCGACCAAACCCTGGAGGCTGATGATGTCGTCATCCGCGTGGTAATTGCCGGCGACTCCGACGATCACTTCACCGCGGCCGGCAATGACCGGCTGTGGCCCGCCGCCATCGGAGCCCAGCCAGTTGGTGCTGTAGGAATCGTCGGGATCGAGCCGCTGCTCCTTCACCCGGTAAAACGTCAGCAGCAGGGCGTTATTCACCAGGCCGGCGCGGCACTCGATCTTGCCGACTGCATATCCCGGCTTGGCGAGCACCTGGGTCTGGGCTTCGCCTTGCTCGGCGCCGCACAGCTTGCCGAGGTGATACTCATTTTCCACCTGATAGATCGGCTGGAGCGAGCGGATCGCGCCCCCCCAGTTGTAACCGCGGACGATGCGGAAGCCGACGAGCCAGCCGCCGGGCGGCGCTTCGTCGACGAATTGAAAACGGTCGTTGCGATCCACGCGTTCCACGCGGCCGGCAAGCGACACGTCGTCCTTTTGAATTGTCAGCCGCGGCAGCGGAACTTCCGGCTTGCCCAGCGGCGGAAACTCCTCGATCTCGGTCCAGGGGAGCTTGATGATGTACTTGGGAAGCCGCGGCTGCGGAGCCTGAATGTCGGCTGGCGGATTGAGGAGCCTCGCGGCCTGGCGCGTGGAACTTGATTGACCACCAGCCTGGTGAATTTGCTGCGCAATTGTCGGGCGGGAAGGTGAGCGGCTCCAGAAGATGACCAACGTCACGCTTAGCAGTAGCAGGAACAACGCGGCCACGGGAATCGCAACCACGAGCAACACAGGCCACACTGACCGGCGGCGTGTGGGAGCCAGCGGAACTTGTTTGCTGGCGGGCGAGGGAAGTTGCCAGACCGGCGCAGACGGCGGAAGGCTCGGCGCTAAATTTGGGGACGCAGGGACTGGACCGAATGCCGGCGAACCAATTTGGGGCGCCGGTTTTGGGGCCGCGGGAGCGGGCGAGACAACCGGCGACAGCGGCGGGAAGGCGCCGAGCAGGCCAGAGGGCGCAGGCCGCGGCGCGGCAGGCGCTGCGCCCAGCGTCGGTGGAGCGAGCGGCGAAACTGGCGTCAATGACGGCGCCGCGCCAGGCGGCGACGGAACTTCGGGCACATCCTCCCAATTGCCGCCGGGAAAATCGACTTCCGCCAGCGCCAGACCCTCCCACTGCGGTCCCATGGGAAAATCTGTAGCGCTCACCAGGTAGCGTTCCGGGTACGTTCCCTGGGCCTTGAGCCGCGGACCGAGATAGTTCGCCAGATCCTGCCAGCTAATCAGCACTCTCTCTCCGAATTTGGGCTCGGCATTTTCGTTGGTCTCGCACTCCTCGCGATTGAGTAGCTTCATCAGCCCGACGGCATCCACCTTGGGAAGTGAGGTATCGACCGATTCCGTCCATAGCGCCATCGTGCCAAACCTGCGCTGGCCGGTAGACGACGTTGCCGGGAAAATCTTGTACGAGGCGAAGTAGGGCGCGTCCTCTTGTCCCTCGGCCTTGCGCTTCAGGAGTTTTTGTTGTTCGCTGTACAGACTGTTCTCGTGCAGACACCACAGCTCGCGAATGGTGCTGTGGAGCGGATGCGTCTGCGGCGGGAGCCACGGCTGCCACTGATTACCGTCCAGAATCAGCGGAACGGCGGTCAGCGGCTTGTCGGTGATCGTCTTTGCCAGCGAGAGGGTTGTCGCCGCCAGCCGTGCTAGTTCCGGGTAGTTCTCCGTGCCTGTGATCGCCAGGGTGTGCGTAAATGGAGCAAACGCCACATGCTGACCGGCAACCGGCAGGCTGCGCAAGGCTTCTGGCCAGAGGAGCCAACTGGCGTTGTGTGGCGATTGCCTGGACGAGGGGACCCAGGTATTACCCTCGGAATGCACAAACGGCGAGGGATTGCGAAACGCCTGCTCGATGCGGGGGAGATTCTTCATCGCCAGTGCGAGGGCGGCCTCCCACGTCATGCGGGCGTGACTTAATTGAGTCTGCGTGACATGTCGCCAGGCATTCGGCAAGTCCTCGGCCAGCGCGACGACCAGGTGATCGTTGAATGGTCGCCAGGCCAACTCGGCGACCGCGGCCGGCGTATCGTCTCTCCCATCTGCTTCTCCACGCAGCGCCGTGACGGCAAAGTCGAACCGGGAGCGCAGCAGCGGGATCATTCGCGATGTATCGAGCGCGTATTTGGCCTCGGCGTGCTTAAGGAGCTGCACCCAGTGGTGCGCCAGATCGTCGATCGCTCGTTGTCCGCGGCCATCCAGCAAGGCCTCTTTGTAGCGCTCATACCATTGCTCGAGCCGCAAATGCCCGCTTGCTCCCGTGGCAGCCGAGGCCGAAACATCGACGAAGAAGGCGAAGCTCAGCTCGTCGTAGCGGGGAATGACGCTGGCGCCGAGCTGCCGCAGCCGATCGAGGACCGCCTGGGCAAAGTCGTTGCGCGAGAGCAAGCCGCTGGAGGAGAGCATGGGGAGGCTCCATTTTCCGGGACGCTTGCAGAATTCCTCTTAATTTATCCATCCGGCGGGGGAGGCAACTACCGTCGTATTCGCCACGGGCGTAGGATTCTTATCAGAAAAATCGGCTGGCAAAGGGGCCATTGGCGAGCGAGGCGTGGCATGAACGGGAACCTGGCTGATACTGCGGAGTATCCGGACCCGGCCAAGGGCGGGACCGATATGCCGCGGCCGATTTCCTGGGGGGTGCTGGTGGAGTCGGCGGCAGCCAGTCATCAGGGCCTGGTCCGCGCGGAGAATGAGGACCATTATCTGCTGTTGGAGGCGGGGCGGTTTTTGCGAACGTTGGCCACGAATCTGCCTCCCGGCAGCGTGCCGGAGACTTACGAGGAAGTGGTCCACGCGATGGGCGTCGCCGACGGCATGGGGGGACGGGCCGCGGGCGAGGTCGCCAGCCGGCTGGCCCTGACCCTGATGGTTCACCTGCTGCTGGAGGCCCCCGTTTGGATCTTCAGCCGCGAGGAGCCGCACGTTCAAACCATCGTCGAATTGACCGCCAAAAGGTTTCAACAGGTGCATGCGGCGCTCCTGGCCAGGGGAAAAGAAGATCCACGGCTGTTCAAGATGGGGACGACTTTGACCGTGGCGCGCAGCCTGGGGACGGACCTCATCGTCGCCCATGTGGGGGATTCACGGGCTTATCTCTTTCGCCAGGGACGCCTGCAGCGGTTGACGCGCGACCACACGCTCGCCCAGGAACTTTCGGACGCGAGCATGCTTGCCGGAATTGAAGCGATCGCCCATCGCTTCCGCCACCTGCTGACACAGTCGCTGGGCGCGGACAAGATGGAGATCGAACCGCAGATCGTGCGGGAGACGCTAGCCAGTGGCGATCGACTGCTGTTGTGTACCGATGGCCTATCCGATCAGGTTCGTGAGGAGGTGATCGTCCAGGAGCTGTCGCGCGGCGCTGCACCGCAGGAGACGTGCACCAGGTTGGTGGAGCTCGCACTTGAGAGCGGCGGCAAAGACAATGTGACGGTGGCAATCGCGGACTACCGGATTGCACAAGCGGGCTAATTCGCGGCTTCCTGTCGCGGCCGCGCGGCGGTCGGTATAATCGACCGCGCCGATCGGATCCGCGCTTATATCGATCCGGTCACTGGATTCTTCCGGAGAAAGGCCATGGCCAAACGCACCACGCATCGCAGCAAGTCGGGAAAGAAGCTCTACGCTAAGCGCGACGCCAAGGGGAAATTCAAGGATATTCAGTCCTATGAGCGGGCGCATGGAACGGACATCAAGCGCAAGAGCAAAAAGGAGGCTGCAAAGAAGTCCAAGTCCACGGGCAAGTCGAAGGCGAGCAAGTCAAAGGCGAGCAAGAAGCGGACAGTCCGCAAGAAATAGCCGCCGCTCGCCTGGCGTTTGGTTAGATTCGCAGGACAGCGACGCTCGAGCCGCTTTCATAGTGCCGATCGCCGGGCGGAAAGATCGCCAGGGCATTGGCGTCCGCCAGTGTGCGGAGATCGCCAGAGCCTTTCCAGGGGAGCGGCGTGACCCGCCGCATGCCGTCGGGCAATTCGGTTAGCCGGCTGGGCCAATACGTGGCGCGCTGGCCGCGCTGCGCGTGGTCGGTGGTTAGTGCCGCTTGCACGGGCTGCTGGACGCAATCCTTATGGCCGGCGAGCTTCAGAATTGCCGGCCGGACGAACAGTTCGAAGCAGACGAGGCTGCTGACCGGATTGCCGGGGAGGCCGAAGACGAGCGTGCGATGCCCGCCGTCGTCCTTGATGCCAAACCATAGCGGCTTTCCGGGCTTGAGATTGATCTTGTGAAATACTTCGCGGACACCGCAGTCGGCCAGGACCTGCGGCACCAGGTCGAGGACACCAGCGGAAACGCCCCCCGAGAGTATCAGAACGTCGGTCCTTAGCCCTTGCCCGATTTTGGCGCGCAAATCGACGGCTGTATCCTCAGCGATTCCCAGATCGAAGCCGGCGGCACCGGCATCTTTAACCAGGGCCAGCAGCATTGGCCCGTTGGAATTGCGGATCTGTCCCGGGCCAGGGATTTCCTGTACGGAGGCGAGTTCATTTCCCGTTGCCAGTACGGCAATCCGCGGCTGAAGGACCCGCACGGTGCCGCGGCCCACCTCCGCCAACAGTCCGATCTCGACTGGCCGCAGATGCCGGTGCAGATGCGCGGATAGCACTTCGTCGCCGCGACGCATGGAAAAACCGCGGCGGACGATGTTCTGGCTGGGCTTCACCGGCGCTTCGAGGATTCGCACTCGCGGCGGCGCGGAGTCATTCTCTGCGACCGTCTTCTCCACCATCACAACGGCATCGGCGCCGTCAGGAATCGGCGCACCAGTCATGATCCGCGTCGCCGTCCCCGGTTCCACCTTACGCTCTGGCACCTGGCCGGCCGCCACTTCCTCGATCACCGTCAGTTCGGTTTGCGGACCGGTCACGGATGCGGCGATGAGCGCGTAGCCATCGACGATCGATTTGTCGTGCGGCGGAGAGTCGATGTCGCTGGTGATGGTCTCGTCGAGCGCGAGCCCCAGCGCGTCCGCCAGGGGTACCTCGCGCGGCGGTGGAAGTTCGACCTCCTGGAGAACGAGAGCCAAAGCCTCTTCGACGTTGAGCATCGTCGGTCTCGGAGGCTGTTAGCCTCCGGCTAAGAACGGAAACTACATCGCCAAAAAATTCCGCAGCATGTCGTGACCATGCTCCGTGAGAAAACTCTCTGGATGGAATTGCACGCCGACCAGCGGCAATCGCTTGTGGCGGACGGCCATGATCTCCTTGCTGCCGTCGTCCGCGTCGGCCGTGGCGGAGACAATTAGGTCGGCATTGAGCGTGTCGGGGCGGATGACAAGGCTGTGATAGCGCGTCGCGGTCAGCGGCGACGGCAGCCCTTTGAAAATTCCTTGGCCGTCGTGCGCGATTTTGTCCGTCTTGCCGTGCATCAGCCGCTTGGCCCGCACGATGACCCCGCCGGTCGCCTGGCCAATCGATTGATGCCCCAGGCAAACTCCGAGGATCGGCACCGACTCCATGAACCGCTGGATGACGGGGACTGAAATGCCGGCTTCGCTGGGCGTACACGGCCCCGGCGAGACGATGATGTGCGTCGGCTTCTTCGCCGCGATCTCATCGAGCGTGATCTGGTCGTTGCGATGGACCTCGATGTCGAGCGACGAATCGATCTCCCCCAGCCGCTGGACAAGGTTGTAGGTAAAGGAATCGTAGTTATCGATGAGGAGAATCATGGCGAATGGCGAGTGGCGAATCGCGAATGGGGAAGTGGGAGGCGGCAGGTACCATTCGCCACTCACGATTCGCCATTCGCCTGATTGCTTACGGCTGGTCCTCCAAGTGAATCTCCGGAATCAAATCCGGCACGATCTCGACCTTGGGAAATTCTTCCGGGCTGTCAAGGATCGGCTGGCAGCAGGCGGTTAGCTCCTCGAGAAGTTTTTCCAGGTCCACGCCCAAATGAAACGGCCGGTAATCGTTGAGATACGTCTGGCATCCATGGTACAGCTTTTTCGCCCCGCGGGTATTGCCGTTGCCAAAGTGGTGCAGGCAGACGGCGACCTGGATCAGTCCCTGGTAGAACCGGCGGTCGGGGCCGGAGTAATCCTGCCACAGGTCTTCCCACACTTCATGCGCCTCGTAGAAGTCGCAGGCGTTGAAGTGCTCGATGCCCTGGAGATAGCGAGGGTCGTAGTCGGACATGAAGGCGAGCGGGGGCGCGTGAGCCCCCGATTCCGCGTGGCAAGGTCCAAAGTTACGCCACCGGGGAGCTTACGCTTCCCCGCTCGCCGCGACTAGTCCCGCATTTTCATCAAAAGCACGATGATGTTCCACAGCAGGGTCATCAACGACGCAAACAGGGCCAGGGCGGCCGCCACGTGCTGGTTCGTGCGGTAGTGGTGCAGCACGTACGACGTGTGGTAGAGGATGTAGCCCCCCGTCAGGCCGATGAGTGCCGCCGAGAACCAGACGCCGAGTGGAAACTGAAAGATCACGCCGGCCACGATCGTCCCCAGGGCGACGAACCCGCCGAGCCAGAGGTATTTTCCCAGCCCGACAAAGTCCGCCCTGGTGATGAACACCATAGCCGTCAGCCCGCCGAAGACCAGTGCGGTGAGAATGCCGGCGGTCGGCAGAATCAGTGGATCGACCCACGTCGCCATGTATAGCAGCGGTACGAACACGAGCGATTCCGCAACCGTATAAAGTCCGAGGCCCGCGTACTGCATCGCCGGCGATGCGTCCATTTCGGCCCAGTGGTTGGCAATCCAACTTGCTCCCATCAACATGCCCAGGACGACCAGCCAGCCGATGGGGCTCAGCAGGATCGAGCCGACCGTGGCGTCGAGCACGGCCAGGGGCGTGAAGGCGAAAATTGCGGTCAGGATGCCGGCGAAAACGGCCAGCGCCCCAAACAGGTGCAGATACGTTCGGCGGATGAACGCCGTCCGCTCTGACTCCTCGGCCTGTGCGGCGGGAATGGCCAGTGCGGCGACATTGGGTGCGGCATAGGGATTGGCGTAGTCGTAGCGGCTCATGGATTGCCCCTTCGTCGTAGGACAGGTTTTCAACCTGTCCCAAAAAGACAGTAGAAAGATCAAAGCTCAAAAGCCTGTCCGACCTTTGGCAGGACGGCAAACAACTTTACGACCGCTGGCATCATGGTCAAGCGCGCCGCTGCGCCCCACTGGCCCCGCCGCGGCAATCAGTCGCATGCCGCAACTGGTTGTCCCTTTGGCGCTTAACGCCAAAAGCCGTGTTGCCGCCTGTGGCGGCAGGGGGTAGCATGACCGGCACGTGTGCGCGAGTGGCGCCGAAGAAGGCCCGTTGTGCGAGCCAAGCCAAGGTCACCCAAACCGCTTCGCCCGTCGAAGGAAAGGTGAACTATGCCCCGCTATTGGATGACCGTTGCTCTGCTTGCCGGGTTCGCAACTGCGGGGTGCGAATCGACGACTTCATCGCCACCTGGAAGTGGCACAAAGCAGCAGACGACGGATAACGCGTCCTCCTCCAAAGGATCGGATGCCAAATCTGCGCGAAAGGCTCAACTCACTCGCGGCGGCAAGGCGCCTGCCAAGAACGACCTGCTGCTGAATTACTACGGCGACGATCCGGACACGCTCAACGTGATCACGTCGAACGATACCGTCAGCATGGCTTTTCATCGCTTCGTCTATGAGTACCTGGCGGACCGCAAGTTCTCCAATCCCGACGAGTGGGAGCCGATGCTGGCCGAGTCGTGGGAGTTCGATGAAAAGACGTTGACGTTCAAAATCAATCTCCGCAAGGGCGTCTATTGGCAACCGATGAAGCTGCCCAATGGCAAGTTGCTGCCGCGGACGGAGTTCACGTCGGCCGACGTGAAGTTCACGTTCGACTGCATCTTGAACGAGAATATTGAGGCGGCATCGCTCCGCAGCTACTACACCAACCCCAATGCCAAGGATGACACCGACAAGTATCGGATCAAGGTCACGGTGATAGACAAGTACACCGTCAAGGTGCAGTGGACGGAGCCGTACTTCCTGGCTGATGAGTTCACGCTTGCCGGAAGTCAAATCATTCCGCGACACGTGTATAGCGTGGACGCCAACGGCGAGCCGATTTCGCTCGACTTCCGCAACAGCCGGGAGTTCGCCACTGCGTTTAACGATCACTGGGCCAACACGCAGATGTGCGGCACCGGGCCGATGATCTTTGAATCGTGGCGGAAGGAGGACGGAGCCAGCCTCACGCGGAACGAGGACTATTGGGGACAGCCGTTCTACTTCGACCGGCTCGAGTACCGCTACGTCTCCAATCCACAGACCGCCCTGCAACAAATTCTTCAGAACGACCTCGATTTTGGCGCTATTCCGGAGAAGGATCACTACATCCAGAGCAAGTCGCACGCCAACGCCCAGGCCGGAAAGGTGAAGCTCGTCGATTACGACTATCCCGGCTATCGGTACATGGGCTTCAACGTGCGGCGCGACCTGTTTGCCGACAAGCGGGTCCGCTGGGCAATCAGCCACGCTGTCCCTGTCGATGACATCGTGGACAAGGTCTATCACGGCCTGGCAACGCGGCTCAGCGGGCCGTTCCTGCCCGGCAGCACCGCGAACGACGACAGTCTGACGCCGGTTCCTTTCGATCTCGAAAAGGCAAACACATTGCTCGATGAAGCCGGCTGGAAAGACAGCGACGGCAACGGCATCCGTGACAAGATGATCGCCGGACGCAAAGTCGATGCGTCATTCGACCTGATGATTTATGCCGAGAGCCCGCAGTATCAACGGATCGCTGAAATGATCGCTGAGAATTGCCGCCGCATCGGGATTAATGTCCGCATCACACCGACGCAATGGGCCCTGATGCTTCAGAACCTGCGGAAAAAAGAGTTCGACGCGACGATCCTCGGATGGGCGCTGAGCTGGAAGCAAGACCCCTTTCAGATTTTCCACGGCAGCCAGGCCGACTTGCAGGAAAGCTCCAACTCGATCGGTTACCAGAATCCCGAATTGGACAAAGTGATCGAAGAACTGCGCGTCACGCTCGACAAGGACAAGCAGGTCGAGCTGTACCACAAGATTCACAAGTTCATCTACGACGACCAGCCCTATACGTTTCTATTCATGGACAAGGCCACGGCGGGGCACGACGCGCGACTGGAAAACATTTCGTTCTACAAGATTCGGCCCGGCGTGGACGCCCGCGAATGGTACTCGACCCGCCCGCGACCGCACGCCCGCTGACTGCCGCCATCCTCACCGCCTTAAGACGGAACTGCCCGCCGCCCCCGTGTGGACATACATTGCCCGCCGTCTCCTGGTGATGATTCCGACGTTGTTCGGCGTCACCGTGGTCTCCTTCGTCATCATGCAGCTTGCGCCGGGCGATCCGGTGCAGGCCAAACTCGGCTCGGGGGGCGCTCAGGCCGCTTCCGGACAGAACCGCGAAGCGTACCTGATTCAGAAGCGGGATCTGAAGCTCGACCGGCCGCTGTTACTAAACTACCGCTACTTCGGGGAATACTCGGACGAAGTGCGGCTGGCTGCCCGGTATATGGCCATGCCGACGGATGAGCTGGCCGCCGAGCTGGCGGAGCTGGCCCGAGATCCCCAGGCTCCCGGCAACGCTCCCCGGGTAAAGTTCATCCGATCTCTCAAGCCGGGCAACTTCAAGGTTCGCTTTCAGCCGCCGGACCTTTCGGACGAGCAGCTTGCGGCCTCAGGTCTGACGCGTCAGGAATGGCAACAGCGCGTGGACGAACGGCGGCGCACGCTGGCGGAGGCCATCCACGGATTGCTCGTGCCGTGGTGCGAGGACGTCGGCATTCACGGCGTACCTCCCGCCGTCGATTTGCTGCGCCAAAGCGATGCCCCCAAGGAACTAAAAGCGGGCGCGACGCGGTGCCTGGCTTCGATGATACCCTCCCCATTCGTCTATACGCTCGCGCGAGAGCCGGAACTGGGGGACGTAACGCGGGTCCGCGCGACATGGCAGCTCTTGTGGGCTCAGGAGAAGGGCAAATTCACGCCGCTGGACCCGGACCGGCGGGCGGCACTGGAAAAGCGCCTCCAGGAATTGGTCGCCATGTCGCGGACGGAGATGTTCCAGGCGATCCAAAGCAACGAGTTCTCGGCCGACGACGTGCCGTTCTTTGTCGAGGTATTGCTCGGCGATGCGCCGCGCGAGAAAAAGGCGGTGGCGGCCGAATTCGCCCGGCTCTACGTCTCCGCCCGCATTCAACTGTCGGTCGGAGCCGGCGCTCCGTCCGACGTTGTGCAGTCCGTTGCCGACAACTGGGTCGCCTATTATGAAGCCACGCGGGACCAGTACGAATTCGGTACGCTCGCCAAGGCGGGGTACTTCCTGGTCGATACGCAGTACGGCCATATGGTCTGGCGGCTGGTCACGTTTCAATTCGGCCGCTCGACGCTGCGAACGCGCGAACCGGTCTCCCAGAAGCTCTGGGATGGTGCGGTCATATCCGTGCCGCTAATGCTGATGGCACAGCTCGTGATTTATATTATTGCGGTCCCGGCGGGCGTTGTGGCGGCGGCGAATCGCAATGGTTGGATCGATCGTTCGACTTCGCTAACGCTGTTTTTTCTTTATTCGGTCCCGCCGTTTGTGGCGGCGATGCTGTTCTTGCTGTTCTTTGCATACGGCGACTACATGAAGTGGTTTCCCATGGAGCGGCTGCACTCGCCGGGTGCGGAACGCTGGCTGGAAGAACCGTTGGGATTCATTCGCTACACCTTCGATTACTTGTGGCATGCCACGTTGCCAGTTATCTGCTTATCGCTGTTCAACCTGGCGGGACTGGCCATGTATGGCCGCAACGCGATGCTCGACGTGCTCGACCAGGACTACATTCGCACGGCGCGGGCCAAGGGGGTCTCGTCGGTGCGGGTCATACTCAAGCACGCGCTGAGGAACGCGCTCATCCCCTTCATTACGCTGTTTGCCAGCTTCCTGCCCGGCCTCTTGGGCGGAAGTGTGCTGATCGAATACTTGTTTAACATCCCCGGAATGGGAAGGCTCGGTTTCAGTTCGATCCTCCTTAAAGACTTTCCGACGCTGATGGCGCTGATTTACGTCGAAGCCATTATTGTGATGCTCAGCATCCTGATGACCGACTTGCTCTACGTGCTCGTCGATCCCCGGATCAGCTTTGAAGGACGGGGAGGATCGGCATGAACGGCCCCGCAGCACGCAGCGAAGCCTTTCTCGATATCGTGTGGCGCCAGTTCCGCAAGAATCGGGCCGCCATGATCTCGCTCTGGCTCCTGGCACCGACGTTCTTGATGGCGATCTTCGCGCCCCTTATCGCGTCGAATCAGCCCTTCCTCTTTCGCGACGGCGAGCAGGCCATCTATCCCTGGTTTCGCGCAGTCTTTAACCCTGGCAACGCGGTCGACTACGTTTACAACATGGCGATGATCGCCTTTGTGCCATGGACCGCCTTGGCGCTGATTACCGGTGCCGTGCTCAAGCGTCGCGGTGTTTCCGCGCCCTACCGCGCGCTAGTGATAGGGGGGGAGTTTTTGGTTCTGGTGCTGGCCACCTCGCTGCTGTTCCTCATTCCGGGACTATCTCCTACGAACAGGTATTTTGCCCGTTCGTTTCCCATCGAAGAGCATCAGTCATCCGGGCAGAGGCGCGGAGTGTATCCGCCGATTCCCTTCGGACCGATCGAACAAGACAACCAGGCCTTTTTCAAAGCTCCAGGATTCCGGAAGGATCAGGCGCTGTGGCAGAAATCGAACGATGCCCACACGCATTGGTTCGGGACTGACAACACCGGCCGCGACGTGCTCGTGCGGATGATCTATGCCACCCGCGTCTCGCTATCGGTCGGCTTCGTGGCCGTCGGGCTCTACATGACGATCGGCATCGTCCTCGGCGCCATCGCAGGGTACTTTGGCGGCGCGATCGACATCCTGATCTCGCGCATCATCGAGGTGGTGCTGCTCTTCCCCGCGTTTTTCTTGATCCTCATCCTGGTCGCGCTGCTTGGGCCGAGCATCCTGATCATCATGTTCGTCATCGGCATTACTAACTGGCCAACGATCGCCCGTCTCATCCGCGGCGAGGTGCTCAAGCAGCGATCGCTCGACTATGTCCAGGCGGCGCGGGCGATGGGGGCCTCGCACATGCGCATCATCTTCCGCCACATCTTGAATAACGCCCTTTCGCCGGCGCTAGTCGCCGCCCCATTCGGCATCGCCAGCGCCATCGTCATCGAGGCTGGGCTCAGCCTGTTGGGATTTGGCGTGCGGCCTCCCACGCCGACCTGGGGCGTTCTCTTGAAGCTGGGCCACGATAATTTCGGCAATTGGTGGCTGATCCTCATCCCCTCACTCGCCATCTTTTACTGCGTAACCATCTTCAATCTTGTGGGCGCCGGACTGCGCGACGCCATGGACCCGAGACTCCGCGCATAGCTTCCTACGTCAGCCCCTGTTTGTTGATTTGTAATGCCCGCGGCAAACACGCTCATCGACATCGACAATCTCGTCACCCGCTTCTACACCGAAGACGGCGTGGTCAATGCCGTCGATGATATTTCGCTGGAGATACAGGAGGGCAAGACGCTCGGGATTGTCGGCGAGTCGGGGAGCGGCAAGAGCGTGACCAGCTTTTCGATCATGCGGCTTCTGGCGGGGACGGGGCGGATCGATCACGGGAGGATTTCGTTTCTCGGCAAAGACCTCGTGCGACTTCCAGAGCCGGAGATGAGGAGGATTCGCGGCAAAGAGATCAGCATGATCTTTCAGGAGCCGATGACCTCGCTCAACCCGGTTTTCACGGCCGGCTGGCAGGTGATGGAGGCGATCATGCTCCATCAAAAAGTGAGCAAAGCCGAGGCGCGGAAGCGGACGATCGAGCTGTTCCGCGAAGTGGGAATGCCGGAGCCAGAGCAGCGGGTCGATTCGTATCCGCACCAGCTTTCCGGCGGACAAAAGCAGCGGGTGATGATCGCCATGGCCCTGTCGTGCAACCCCAAGCTGCTGATTGCCGACGAGCCGAGCACGGCGCTCGACGTGACAATCCAGGCTCAAATCCTCGACATCCTCCGCGAGCTGCGCGACAACCGCGGCATGAGCGTCCTGTTCATCACGCACGATCTGGGAGTGATTGCCGAGATCGCCGATGAAGTGGCGGTGATGTTCCAGGGAAAGATCGTCGAGCAGGGAAAGGTGCTGGACATCTTCGAGCGGCCGAAGCACCCGTACACAAAGGGACTCTTAGCCTGCAAGCCGCGCTTGGAGACAAAGTACAAGACGCTGCCGACGGTCGCCGATTTCATGGAAGTCAGCGGCGAGGGGCCGACGCTCAAGATCGTTGAGAAGCAAATGACTCCCGAGCGGCTCGCGCAGCTCACGACGCAAGGACGCGGACGGATGCTGCATCCCAAGACGCAGCTCAAGGCGATGGGACATCCGTGGGAAGACGGCCGTTATCCGGCAGACACCACGACGGTCAACGAGGGGACGCGGCCGCTCTTGTCCGTGAAGGACCTCAAAGTACATTTTCCGATCCGTCGCGGCATTTTTCTTCGCACGGTCGGCCACGTGAAAGCCGTCGATGGGATCAGCTTCGATATTTACCGCGGTCAGACGCTGGGCCTGGTCGGCGAATCGGGCTGCGGCAAGACGACCGCCGGCCGGGCGATTCTGCGGTTGCTAGAGCCCGATGCCGGGCAAGTTCTCTACGACGGGACGGACCTCGCGCAGCTCTCCGGCCGCGACATGCGGAAGATGCGCCGCAAGATGCAAATCATTTTTCAGGACCCGTACGGCAGCATGAACCCGCGGATGACGATCGAGTCGGCCATCACGGAGCCGATGTACATCCAGAAGATCGGCAAGAATGCGGCCGACCGGCGCGACCGGGCAGTCGCCCTGCTGGAAGAAGTGGGGTTGAAAGCCGAACATCTCCGCCGCTATCCGCACGAATTCTCCGGCGGGCAGCGGCAGCGAATCTGCATCGCCCGCTGCCTGGCGGTTGATCCGGAGTTCATCGTCTGCGACGAATCAGTGTCGGCACTCGACGTGTCGGTGCAGGCCCAGGTGCTCAACCTGCTCAAGCGACTCCAGGCCAAGCACGGGCTGACCTACATCTTCATCAGCCACGATCTTTCGGTCGTCAAATTCATGGCCGACATGATGGCAGTCATGGCGCCGGTCGCCGGCGGCGGGAAGATCATCGAATTCGGCCCATCGGACGACATCTACAAGCACCCGCGCGAGGAATACACGAAGCGACTCATCGACGCCACGCCCAAGGACGATCTGGAAAATATCCGCCGGCGGCAAAAGGAGCGGGAGGAGGCGCTGGCGAGAAGATGGAGCCAGCAGTCAGGAGTCAGGGGGCAGGAGTCAGTGGCCAAGGACTAGGACAAAAGCTCCTCGATCCAGGAGGCCGTCTCGTCCGCCTTGCGCTGCATCCGGGCCAGCCAAGCAGAGTCGCCGCTGATCGCAGGAGCAAACGGGACCTGTCCCAGGCATGCCATGGCGCTATGAGCGATCTGGGCATTGAATTCGGCGCTGGCCGGCTGCTCGCCCAGCGCGAACTGGAACGATTGCCCCAGCGACGCCAGGATCAGCTCGCGAGCGAGTGCGTCGCCACACGGCGATGCGCGAAGATCGTCGGTGAAGTCGCGGCAGCGAGCCGCCTCGAATGCCAGCTCGCCCACGTCGGTGTGCAGCGCCACGTGGGACAATAGCATGTCGCACCAGCGCTCGATCTTCTGCCGCAGGTCGTTCAGCCGCGCCGCCTCGACCATCGCGAACTGCTGGCCATAGGAAATCAGGTGCAATACGCGATTGCGGGCGTCGAGCTGGCCGCTGAGCGTGCCAGCCGCCACGGGCGCCGCTTCGGGTTCGCGGCGCTGCTCATCATAAGCCTTTGCCGCTGCGGCAAACGTCCGGGCCAATAATTCACTGGCGAGCACTTCTTCCAGGAGCGGCAGAATCGCGGCCCAGGCAGCCGCTTCGCGCGGTCGGGCTTCCATATTTCGTAACGAAAAATCTTGAAGCTCCGTCAGCCAGTGCTGCAGGCGGCATTTCGAGGCGGACCAGTATTCGTGCAGTGCCTTTCGCGGGACAGGCTGCCTCGACTGGAGCCAGCGGCCGGCGTACAAAGCCACGTGAGCGCCGGTTTCAATGAGCTGGCGAGAGTTCATGCGGAAGGGGACAGGAGTCGGGAGTCAGGAGTCAGGGGTCAGAAGTCGGAGGTCAGTGAAAAACACCGATCCGCAGCGGTCCCCAGACCCGAGGGGACGTGGGTCTGGGGACGCTGCGGATGGTGGAGAGACGACGAGTGTTTGTGTGAACGTGACCCCCGTGCTTAAGTGATTAGCTTGTCTGGCAACCAGCATGCCACTGGCGAAGCTGCCGCTGCGCGAAGTTGCAAGTGCCGCTGGGGACATGACTTGCCGGCGGCGGGACGAAGGTTCCGGCGAAGCGGCGGGAGTTGCGTTTCGCGGGCATGTTGCCAAAATGCAACATTTTCCTGTGAACAACAGCTCGGCATTCCATGCGAATCGGCATTCTCAGCGACACGCACGGCCATGTGGCACACACGCTGGAGGCGGTGCGGATGCTAGAAATGCTGGACGTGGAAACGCTGCTGCACTGCGGCGATCTGTGCTCGGCGGAGATTCCGCGACTGCTGTCCGCCTGGCAAGCGCACTACGTCTTTGGCAACTGCGACGTCGATCTCGACGCCATGCGGCAGGCGATCGCCCTCTCCGGCGGACAGTGCCACGACTGGTTCGGTGACTTGTCGCTAAGCGGCCGCCGGATCGCGCTCATCCACAGCCACGATGCCAAACGATTCCGCCAGGTGAAAACCAGCGGGCAATACGATCTGGTCTGTTATGGCCATACGCACGAGGCCGAATTCCACCGCGACGGCCAGACGCTCGTCCTCAATCCTGGCGCTCTCTATCGGGCCACGCCGCACACAATCGCCGTCCTCGACCTGAAAACGATGGAGCCGATGATTGTGCCCGTGTGAAGCAAGCGAATCTCTCAACCAAACGAATTCGCCGCTAGCGATCTGCTAGCTCGCAGTGGTGGCGCCGTTGCGTTTCGCCGTTGCTTTTCGCACTAACCCTTGATAGCATCCGCCCCTCGCTGGGATTGTCTAAATTGCCGGAGGTGTTGCCATGGAAGGCCGCAACCAGGTTCTGATCACGATCGACAGCCTGCGCTGGGACACGTTCGAGCGGGCTGACGCTCCGTTCCTCAAGAGCTTCAATTTCCACCGCTGCTGGTCGCACGGCACGTTCACGTTCGCGGCTCACCAGGCGTTCTTCTCCGGCCGCATGCCCTGCTCCTTCGACGGCGAAGAATACTTCGACACCTGCGCCCACTACCACCGACGCAAAATCGTGCGGCAGCAGATTTGGCGGCTGGCCAATCCGGAAAGCCCCAAGCCGGGGATGATCGTCGTCCAAGGGCGTAACCTCAAGGACGGCCTGCGGCAGAAAGGCTACGTGACCATCGGCAGCGGCGCGATGAACTGGTTCGACCCGAGCAAAGAAGCCAGCGAGCCGATGCGGTCGGACTTCGATCACTTCCGCTTCTTTCCCAATCGCGAAGTGGGCGACGGCCGCAACATCGACCTGCAGATCGAG
>Ga0075418_10003401_pt1 | contig 18187 bp, 18 predicted proteins | sample SoiMetdeltSBSDD2_FD_81776 | JGI IMG/M metagenome (GOLD analysis project Ga0075418, IMG submission 81776) | Bulk soil microbial communities from a Populus tree surrounding site in Tennessee, USA - Soil MetaG P. deltoides SBSDD2 | ecosystem: Environmental > Terrestrial > Soil > Tree plantation... | reverse complement strand
TATTTTATGCCATCGGTTTCAGAACCCTTTGGTATTACCGCACTTGAGGCGGCCCAACATCACGTTCCAACCGTGTTGTCGAGCCAATCAGGTGCAGCTGAAGTAATGAAGTCTTCCTTGAAAGCCGATTTTTGGGACACCGACAAATACGCCAACTATATCTACGCCCTTTTGAAATATGGCCCACTCAACCAGCAGTTATCGGAAAGCGCAAAGGCGGAGCTGGACGGCTTGACATGGGATCATACCGCAAAAAAAATCTACAACGTTTATCAGCAATTGTTAACCAATTAAAAAATAATGCCTTCCATCTGCTTTTATTTTCAAGTTCACCAACCGTTCAGGCTTAAGCATTATGATTGCTTTAAGATAGGACATGACCATTCATATGAAGACGAGCGAAAGAATCGCGAGATCCTTGACCGCGTGTCAACAAAGTGTTATCTCGTCGCAAATCGCACCTTGCTTTCTTTGATCAAGCGATACAAGGGAAAGTTTCGCATTGCTTACTCCATTAGCGGCACAGCCCTGGAACAAATGGAAATGTACCGTCCTGATGTTTTGCAATCATTCCAGGATCTTGCTGCCACAGGATGCGTCGAATTCCTGTCCGAGACATACTACCATTCCCTTAGCTTTCTTTACTCCAAGGGTGAATTTATAAGGCAGGTGGGCAAGCACAAGGAAAAGATCGAAGAACTCTTCCATCAAACACCAACTGTGTTCCGTAATACCGAGCTCATATATAATAATGAGATCGCCAACTTTGTCTCCGAACTTGGATTCAAGGGAATAGCCTGTGAAGGTTTGGATCACATACTCGGCTACAAGAGCGCAAATTTTCTTTATCATCCGCCACAGAACAACAACATCGTTTGTCTTCTGAAGAACTATAAGCTGTCAGATGATATCGCTTTCAGGTTCTCCAACAAGGATTGGAAGGAATGGCCTCTTACGGCACCGAAGTTTGCCCATTGGGTTCATCAAACAGCGGGAAATGGCGAGACGATCAATCTATTCATGGACTATGAAACTTTTGGAGAGCATCAATGGCCCGAAACGGGAATCTTTGATTTCCTTTCGCACCTGCCACAAGAGATCTTCAAGCATGGCGACTTCAACTTCAAGACACCATCAGAAGTAATGGCAGCATACTCTACCCGTGGCGAATACGATGTTCACAATCTCAGTTCATGGGCGGATATTGAACGGGATCTTTCCGCCTGGCTTGGCAACAGTCTTCAATACGACGCAATGGAGCGGATCTATAGCCTGGAGAAAAAAATAAAAGAAACGAATGATGAGAAGGTGATTGATACGTGGGCAAGACTTCTCACCTCCGATCATTTCTATTATATGTGCACCAAATACTGGAACGACGGTGATGTGCATAAATATTTTAGTCACTACAACACTCCGTATGACGCCTACATCAATTTTATGAATGTGGTTACAGATCTTGAACACGTGCTGGAGGTAGAGTATCAGCCAAAAGAAATGCAGGCTGCAACGGTAATGGTCTGATTATTATTAATGCCCTCGGGCGGGCCGCCGCTGAGAGCCCAGAGAAGAGTGGCTAACATCCGCCAACTTCCAACTCGCACGAAAGTGGATTAACTATTAACTATTAACAACCCGCAGTTACTATCCCACCAGCGATGCGCCTGGATTAACGATTTCATAACGCATCAATCAACTCTTCAGCCAACCCAAAACTCAATGTCATTCCCGCCCCGCCCAATCCTGTAACGATAGTAACTCCCGGTTCAGGACTAACGATCAGGCTGGAGTTGTCGGCAACTTTTGGATATACTCCGTTCCACCGTTCTGCAATCTTAAAGGGGCCGATAGACACGAAAGTTTCAAGGTACTTTAATATCAGCTCGTTCACATCCTCGCGGTCGAAGGGTTCAGGAGTTTTGCAGTAGTGGTGTGAGTCGCCAATGATCAACTCTCCAGAATTATTCTGTGCCACCAATACATGAATGCCATGATCTTTGTATTCGGCACACTCCTCGTCATACATTGCGGCTACTTTTTTTAGCGACGGACACCTGTTAAAAGCAGCATAATGCCGCAGCGTAAGTCCCGCGCACAACGTCGGACCCAGTGCAAATTTTTTATCGGGAATGGCCTTTAACATCTGCAGCTTGCATTTCGAGACTTGATGCTGATCAAAAACTTCCGGATAAAGAGATTCAAAATCGGCTCCGGTGCAAACGAACACTTTTTCGGCACGCCAATTCTCACGGGCGGTCTTAACATGCGGAAGTGCGATCTCGGTAACGACGTGTCCAAACTTCAGGATCAATCCATACTTCTCCTGAAGCCAAAGCGGAATCCTTCGAATCGCCTCGCGGGCATTAAGCGTACTTTCCGTTTCACTGAATAATCCGCCAAGCAAATTATCCTTTTTAACAGGTGGAAATTTTTCCTTGATTTCTTTCGACGTGAGAAGTCTGCATTGATAAGCAGAATCCCGGTACAGATGAATGAACTCGTCAAGGATTGCCAACTCATCTTCTTTGTAAACAACATGCAGCGACCCGTTGTTGTTGATCCAGAAGCCGGCAGCTGCTGCAACTTCCTGCCAATGCTTACGTCCACGCAATGCTCTTTCCAACCCTGTTCCCGGTTCTTGACCAATGGTCCACAATAGACCAAAGTTCCGCACCGAAGCACCAATGGCGAAATGCTCCCGTTCAAACAAGACTACTTTATATCCCTTTCGCAACGCCATGTAAGCGTGAGCCAGGCCAACTATTCCTGCACCGACGATAGCTATATCCGCTGAACGATCCATTGTAAGGCTGTGAATATAATGATTGATCGCAAAAATAAGATCCCCAACTCCGAATTGAATCACTCACCTTTATGAATTTGTTAAGGTTGTGTCTTAATCTTTTTATTGCAACTTTAATCTTTCAACTTGAAACCTGAAACCTGAAATTTGAAACTCTCTCACCCTCCCTCTGATGTGGTCCAACTTTCACATGCATTCCAATTACTGTGACGGCAAATCCGAAATGATCGAATATGTTCGTCAGGCAAAATCAATCGGAATGTTAAGCATTGGTTTTTCCTCTCATGCGCCGATCAGTTTTCCGTGTACGTGGTGTATGAAAGCAGAAGACTTCCCCAGATATCAAAACTCGTTTGAAACGATCAAGGACTCCGTTTCTGGTTTGGAAATGTATAAAGGACTCGAAGTCGATTTTATTCCTGGCGTGATCTCGGCCGGCAATTTCAACAAAGAGCTGGATTACACGATTGGATCCATTCATTTTGTCGATCGTTATCCGGATGGAAGACACTGGGAAATTGATGGATTACATACGCTGTTCCTCGACGGACTTGAAAAAATCTTTCACAACGACATCAGCCGTGCAGTTACAAGATATTTTGAGTTAACGCGTGAGATGATCGAAACGTCCTGCCCATCTATTATCGGCCACATGGATAAGATCAAAATTCAGAATCCAGCGCAAAAGTTTTTTTCGGAAGATGAAGAGTGGTACCAGAAAGAGGTCAAAAAAACGATAGATTTGATCGCAGAAAGAAAAGTTATCGTGGAAGTCAACACCCGTGGAATTTATCAGAAGAAATCATCTACTACCTATCCAAGTCCATGGATACTGGATTTGATGTACGCGAAAAACATACCTGTGACGCTCAGTTCGGATGCGCATCATCCGTCAGATATTATTAATCAATTCCCGGAAACTGCTTCCTTGCTTATGGATATTGGGTACAGATCCATTAATGTTTTGCACGGAAATAAATGGAAGGCTTTCTCATTCAATGAGCATGGTATTATACTCTGAATCGCGCATAACCAGTTGGTTAAGACGTACGAATGGTTTTTGGTTTGCGGTTTACGCCACTCTGATGGCATTCAGTTTATACACTTGCGTTTATGCTTTTCGAAAAACTTTTGCAGTTGCAACGTTTGACAATATCGCCTACGCTGGTATTTCCTATAAAGTTTGGTTAGTCACGTTTCAGGTTATAGGATATGCGTGTTCCAAGTTTGTCGGGATAAAAGTTATCTCAGAGCTGAAAGCAAAATCGCGTGCAACGGGGATTCTGATTACAACTGCAGTGGCCGGTATTTCCTGGTTATTCTTTGGACTTGTTCCAAGGCCGTACAACATCATCTTTCTTTTTACCAATGGCTTTCCACTGGGACTCGTATGGGGAATGGTGTTTGGATATCTCGAAGGAAGAACATCCACCGAGGTGCTTGGCGCAGGCTTGTCAGTAAGTTTCATTTTCTCAGCAGGGTTCGCGAAATCGGTCGGTGGATTTATAATACGAGATTGGGGTGTGTCTGAAACATGGATGCCTTTTGTAACAAGTTGCGTCTTTTTGATTCCTCTGCTCGTCTTTATGTGGTTACTCGATAAGCTTCCTCCGCCAAACTTGAAGGACGAAGCAATGCGAACCAAGCGGCAACCGATGAATGCAGAGGAGCGAAAGATGTTTGTTGGTGGCTTTTGGCCTGGAATTGTCCTTTTTACCTCGGCATACATGCTCTTAACTATTTTTCGGGATTTTCGAGATAATTTTTCAGCAGATGTTTGGAAATCGTTGGGTTACGGAAACTCGCCAGAAATATTCACAACGACGGAAATACCCGTCTCCATTGCCGTACTGATAGTAATGGGGAGCTTGATGATTATTAAGAATAATAAATTGGCCCTTATGATAAATCATGTTATCATTTTGATCGGCATGATCTCCATTGGAATAAGCACATACCTATTCCAACAACAAATGATCAGTCCAACGCTGTGGATGATTCTTATCGGCCTTGGTTTATATCTTGGTTACGTACCGTTCAATAGTATCTTCTTCGACCGTTTGCTTGCTGCATTCAAATATGTCGGTACAGTCGGATTCCTGATCTACATCGCCGATTCTTTTGGTTACCTCGGAAGCGTTGGCGTTATGTTCTTCAAAGAGTTCGGACACGCTGAACTTAGCTGGCTGGAATTCTTTATTTCTTCCGGGTATATCATTTCTGTTTTTGGGTCGCTTCTGATTGCTGGTTCGATGCTCTATTTTCACATTAAATACCGACAATCAAGTGCAGTGCCTTTTAGTGCGTCAATCTCCACCAAGTAACTGCAAAGAGGGCGAAGCATTCTTAACGCTTAACGTAGTAATGCGCCACCGCTATAGCTTTAGCGCACGCGGTCGTTGTGCCTCCTTTTTGATCGTAGTGACCCTGCTCTTTTAATTGCAGGTCACAAAGTCCACGAAGAACCACAAAGCACACGACGCATTTCTTACTGCTTCACGTAGTGATCATTGTGCCTCCTTTGAGATACAGGTCACAATATTCACCAAGAACCACAAAGCTGCACGACCCATTTTAACGTTTCACGTTGTGGTCGTTGTGCCTCCTTTGTGATCGTAGTGACCTGCATTTGTAATTTCATTGCTTAAACACTAGTGCTTAGCGGTGATCATTTCGTCGCGAAGCTGTCTATTGTAGAATTCAATGATTGTAATTGAATTGGAGCTATCATATTCACGGAGGTGATTCGCAGAAACGAAATCATCTAATTTCTCCATGGATGATTTGAGCTGAGGATAAATCTTCTTTCCAAATTTTCGGAGCAATACAACATCATCCAGATAGCTGACGTAGTAAGTGAAATCAAGCGCGTCCGAAGGATTGGCCCACCGCGTCTTCTGTTTTCGCAATACGCTTACTTCTCCCCGGACAACAATCTCGAACAACTGATAATGATTATGTAAAGCGCTATTCTCCTTTAGCGAAATGAATCGACGATTGATGCCAGCAGAATCATCATAATAATAGATTATTTCATAAATTGTCAACGTTGACAGTTTTAACTTCGTTCAAATGTTTTGTCTATGAAAAATAAAGTGGATAAGATCGTAAACGAGGTCTTCGGACTTTACGAAAAACACGGCGGCGACGATTATATCGGTGAACCTGTGTCGCAACTTGAACATATGTCACAGTCAGCCCAGCTTGCCATCAAAGAAGGTTGTGATGACGAAGTGGTGCTCGCAGCTTTTTTTCACGATATAGGACATATTTGTGTAAAACAAAATGCATCCAACAGCATGGATGGATACGGCATCAAGCGCCATGAAAAAGTTGGTGCTGACTACTTACGCAACAAAGGATTTCCCGAGCGTGTTGCAAAGCTGGTGGAAGGCCACGTGCAGGCTAAGCGTTATCTCACATTCAAATATCCTGAATACTACAATTCATTAAGCGAGGCCAGCAAAAAGACCCTTGAATTTCAGGGCGGAAAAATGGAGAAAGAAGAAGCCGATGCATTTGAATCAGAATCGACGTTCGAGACGAGCATACTTATGCGCAAGTGGGATGAACTGGCGAAAGAAGAGCACGTTGCCGTGATCGACCTGAACGAAATGAAACATCTCGCAAGAAAAGTCCTGACGAGATCGTTGCAATGAAGGTGGAGATAAGGTGATAGGGAGATAGGGAGATTTGACACGCGGTGGAATCTCATTTTCACTTCCACGTATCCTCTTTACATTATCCCCTTGTCTCCTATTGAACTTCATAATCGGTTAGAGTTTGCCGCCAGGTAGAGCCTACGAAACTATTGCCTCCCAGGTCCACATAGATGGAATGTTTTTCTACGAGATAGACGCCAATATTCTTGCAGAAATAGTGATATTCATCCTGCTGGACATTCTCATAGTGATAGGTTGTCTTTGTACAAATACATTGCAAATCACCAAAGGAAGTATTCAGTTCAACAAGTCCGCCTTTTATCCATCTTTCTCTTAAGAAATTATAATTATCAGAGGCTACGAATACCAGACTGTCGGTAGGAAGGTTAATGTATTTTGTACTTATAACAGTACCCATTATGTCCCTGATCTCAAGTCCATCTAAATACAACGCACGATACCCCTGATACTCTTCCCCGGTAGGAGTTACATTAAAAATTTGAAGGAAAAGATCATCGCTAACATTCCACCGTTCTGTATTGGTATAAGACACATGACCATCTTCTTCAATTTCCTCTCCGGTGTACGTCCACATATTGCCGGATTTAAGAGGGAAGTAGCCGAGGTCTTCCTCAACGGGCGGCGGCGTTTCATCATCCTGGCAAGAAACTGCGACCAGAAAGACAAACAACAAAAACAAACGGAAAGTAGTAGTTGGCTTAAGCGCTAACCAGGCTCTGAACCGAATATGTCTTATTACAACAGCCATCGCAAACAACCTGATCACTAGGCAATTTATCCTTTTTCCTGTCTAGGTAGAGTACTATTGGGCTTATAAATCTCGCCACTTATTGGAGGAGGAGATAAAGCGATAGGGAGCTATGACGCGACGTGGAATGTCATTTTCACTTCCACGTATCTTCTTAACCCTTATCCCCTTATCCTCTAAAAAATAATGTAAATAACACTTGACATTTTGTAAATCTCATTTTACATTAGTGTCAAGTAAGCTTTACATAAAATCAAACTAACTTTACTTATGGAGACAAAATTAAACGTGTTTGAAAACACTACAAGAAAGAACGTGTGGCGCTTAGCTGGTTGGACAGGTGGCTGGGCAATAACAATGGCGATATCTGCTTTCGGCCCGAAATTTCTTTGGGATTACGACCGCGCCATTTCCATCGTAGCGATACTGATTAATACCATTATTGGCGTGGGTATGATACTGATGAACCGGAAGTATGCTAATGGATTAGACGAAATGCACAGAAAAATTTTCATGGAAGCAAAGGCCCTCGCATTAGGAGTTGGGGTGGTTGGCGGCCTGAGTTATTCTATGCTAGACGCAGCAAACGTCATTTCCTCCCATGCGGAAATAGGTTTCGTGGTCGCACTGATGGGGTTAACTTATTTTATCGCATTTATTGTCGGTAGCATCAGATACAAATGAAGAACCGGATCAAAGTACTTCGCGCAGAACGCAACATGACCCAAGAGGAACTGGCAGTTGAAGTTCAGGTCTCACGACAGACTATAAATGCTATTGAAAAAGGGAAATTCGATCCGAGTTTACCGCTTGCTTTTAAGATTTCCAGATTATTTCAAATGGCCATTGAAAATATTTTTCAGTATGATTGACCAGAAACTAGTGCAGTAACATAATTGATTGGTAGTCTGGATCATCTTATTCGGTAGGTTAATCTGGCCAATGCGGCTGATACACAACGTTAGAGCATAAGCAGTGGCGGGGAATAGAAGGCTTGGTTAATGACGAAGAAATGCCAAGCCGACTTACACTACACTGTCCCACGAGACCAAACGTTATTAGAAACTAAACTGTAAACTTAAACCGAACCGAGTCATTGATTATGCACGTTGTTGGTGACTGTGTGGTCCTTCTCCTCAACTTCGTAGTGTGTATTCCTGTCAGTCGCCAAGTTATACCAAACTTTCTCAGCCCTGTTGGTTCTTTATTCTTCAACTGTTAATATTAAAACAAATCCTTCATTAATGGAGGAGATATTTTCGATGAAAAAGTCATACCTGTTACTACATACAGCCGTACTATTACTCGGGTTTTCTCCTGTATTCGGTAAGCTAATTTCTCTCAATGAGGGGTTATTGACTTGGTACAGGGTATTTTTCTCTGCTGTCATTCTGTTTTTTATTGTGAGACTTTTTAGAATAAACAATCGGATTAGTTTGAAAGAAAAATTTAACATTGCTGTAATCGGAATACTCGTTACAATGTCTTGGGTTTTCTTTTACGCAGGCATCAAGTACTCTAACATTTCTATTGGAGTTATTTGTTACTGTGTTACAGGTTTTTTTACAGCCATTTTAGAACCTCTAATCAGTAAAACGAAATTTCAATTGACGGACTTTTTATTGAGTATCCTGACAATTTTAGGAATCGGGCTAATATTTCATTTTGATGTTTCTTATCGCGTGGGCATTATATTAGGTGTCATTTCACCTGTGTTTTATACACTCTATTCAATATACAATAAGCGATTAGCTGGACGCTATGACAGCAAGCTCATTAATTACTATCAAATGATTGGCGGAACTGTAGGTTTGGGAATCTTACTTCCGGTCTACTTATTTTTCTTTCCTGCTAAAAGTATAATTCCGGATTTTCGAAATACTCTTTACCTTGTCTTATTGTCCCTCTTCTGTACTGTATTGGTATACATTTTTCTTACGGAAGCACTAAAAAAGATTTCTGCATTTACTGCAAATCTCAGTATGAACCTTGAGCCGATTTACGCAATCCTTGTCGCGTTTCTATTTTTTAATGAAAGTAAGGAAGTAAATTTTTCGTTTTATATCGAGCTATTTTTCGTAATCCTCGCTATCGTTCTACAAACATTCATTTCTGTCAAGAAAGGGAAAATAAATTAAAAGGCACAATTATTCTTCTCTTGTGACTCGTCTATGTTTGATTTCCTTTGTTAAAGTCCAAGTTGTCCCGAAGCCGTTACATTTGTACCCTGTTAAACCTTTTGTTAACAGAGTGTCACCCGTTAGTTGAATTTTTCGTCGGGCCACATTGCCACCAACTACCAAATATAAGCCATATGGCCTGTATCCCCTCTATTACTAGGCTAGTGGCGGACTTCCAGTGGTGTGAATCACCCCGGTACAAATCACCAACAACGAAGACCTTTTTGCCTCGCTAAAAACCAAAATACGTCTTTGCGTTATAATAACAGATCGCTTCGATTGCCTGGTTGGCAAAGGTTTACTCATGTTCTAAATATGGTTGAACTGAAATTTTTAGTATTTCTATAAGTTCTGGATCCATGAACTTGTATTCATCTTCAATACCTAGCACAATGATTTCCTTTTTGTTGGCGATGTCTTCAAAGTCCATTAGCATACGAGATTTATGTTTCTCTTCCATTACAAAAATCTTGTCGGCCCATTTTAAAAGCTGTTCTGTGACTCTGACTTGAGCTGAACTTTCTGTCCCAGCTGACTTAACATTGTAGTGTCCGTGGTCTTTGAAAATTTTCTCGGCGGTTCGACTTCTCCACTTATTTCTACTACAAACAAAAAGTATGTTCAATGTTCTCATTCTTAAATATGCGCCAACACTGGCATATACTGCTTGCCGGCAGTCCAAATTGTGATGGATTGTTTGACGAAAATGGTGCTTAAACTTTCAGTGTTTTGGGAAGTTCAGCCGACGCACAATATCCTGGAAGCGGGGATTGCCCCGCAACGGGTCGAAGAGGGCCTCTTGTCGTAGATAGGGTATCCAGCCTCCCGCGCGTTCTTCTATCACTTTCTCCAGCCAGGTGAGTGCTTCCTCGAACCGCCCCAGGCCAAGTAGCACAAGCGTGAACTGGAACGGTGGGACAGGCTCGGTCTGGGACAGAACCGTCAACTCGTCAAGGATCGCCAAAGCACTCTCATTGCGTCCAGCCTTCGCGTTGGAATATCCGAGGTAGCCCTTGAATCCCGGTCCCCAGCTTCTTGCGAGCTCCGCGTATCCCTTGGCCGCGTCGTCGTACTGCTCTTTTCCCCAATGCGCCATCCCGGAGAATAGCAGTGCCAAGGGCAGGTTCGGTGCTAGCTCGAGAACCCTCCGAGTCTGTGCAAGTGCCCCGTCCCAATCTCGTTTCCACTGATAATAATTCGCCATGTTTGCCATAATGACGAGCGACAGCGGATCGAGTTCGCTGGCTCTCACGATCGCGGCGCGCGCCTCCTCGAATCTATCCTGGCTGCCAAGGTACCAGGAGTAGTGGAGGTATCCCTCGGCATAGTTCGGGTTGAGTGCGATGGCGCGCTTCAACTCCCGCTCCGCCGTTGCCCAGTCCCAGTCGTAGAAGGTCGCCGCATATCCCAAGACAGCATGCGCTTCAGCCAGGCTCTCGTCGATCTCCAGTGCACTGACTGCAGCCTGTTTGGCTTTTGGGTATACCTCCCCGGCGACTCCGCCAATCCAGCCAAGGTAGTTGTAAGCGCATGCTAATCCTGCATAGGCCAGACCGTAATCTGGATCCTTCTGTATAGCTGCTTCGAAGTGCTCAATGGCCTTGGTCAGTTCGAGAGGAGTTACCTGATTCACATGGTAACGTCCTCCCAGGTATAGTTCGTGGGCCGCATGGTCCACGGGCGACTTCACGGCCAGCTGCGCTCGCTCCTGAGGCGTCAGCTCCAATCTTAGCGAGTCCACAATAGCATGCGAAACCTTCTCTTGAATATCAAACACATCATCCAGGGCACCGCTGAATTTTTCTGCCCACAAGTGCGCGTCACTTGGAGCATCGATGAGTTGGGCTGTGATACGTAGTTTGTTTCCCGCTTTGCGGACGCTTCCTTCCAGCAAGTAGCGCACGTTCAATTCTTGGCCGATTGTCCTAAGATCTTTCTTTGATCCTTTAAAGACCATCGCCGACGTTCGGGAAATAACATGCAACGATGATAGCTTCGATAAATCCGCAATGATCTCTTCCGTCAATCCATCACTGAAATATTCTTGATCCGGATCATTGCTCATGTTTTCGAAGGGGAGCACAGCAATTGTTTTTTGGACAGGACTTTCCAATTTCCCCTCCATTTTCTTTCTATCAGGCACCGCTAATCCATCATTGGTCAGCGCAAATACCTCAATCCTATCATCCACGTTTTTAAAATGGAAACTACCCAGCGATAGTGTCTTAAATTCAGGTTGATTTTTGACCTTGTTGTTAATCTCAGAGGAGAAAAGGATCGAGTTTGAAGTACCTAACGACTGAATACGAGAAGCTACATTGAGACCATCACCCAATACTTTCCCATTCGCAAAAAATATTTCACCAACATGCAGTCCGATCCGGAGTGGCACGGCAGGCTCAAATTGAAGGTCGCGCTGAAGCTCAATCGCACAATTTAGTGCTTCAAGGACACTGGAGAATGAACATAAACTCCCATCTCCGTAATTATTCAATATTTCTCCACGATGTGCCGCTACAGATTTCTCAAGAACTTCATGATAATGCTTGATGACAACTACTGCTTTTAATTCATCCTTTTGCATCATGGTTGTGTAGCCCACAATGTCTGTGAAGAGAATAGCGGCGAGATGGCGTTCTTGGGTGGACATTTAGCTCAACGTAAATTCCTTTACCCAACGATCGCCATTGTTGTCCTGGAGGCGATATGAGATGAAGAAATCGTATTCAAAGCTCTGCACTCTGAAAGGAATTTAGTAAAAAAAACAAATTTTTACCAGCGAGCACAAATCACCAACAACGAAGAGCTTTTATCCCGCTAAAAACCAAAGTATGTCTTTGCATTGAAATAACAGATCGCTTCGATCATCTTGCCAACACGGGGATCATCGGGAAGCTCTCCCCTCTCGACGTCACGCCCAAGCAGGTTGCAAAGTATCCGACGGAAATATTCATGACGAGGGAATGAAAGGAAACTCCGTGAATCGGTAACCATGCCCACAAACCTCGAAAGCAATCCCATATTGGAAAGCGCGTTCATCTGCTTCTCCATTCCATCTTTCTGATCCAGGAACCACCACCCGGAGCCTAGCTGCATCTTGCCGGGAACAGAACCATCGTTGAAGTTGCTCACCATGGTTGCAAATACCTCGTTGTCGGATGGATTAATATTATACACAATTGTTTTTGCAAGCTGATTAGTATTGTCAAGATGATCAAAAAATTTACCCATTGCGACTGCCTGAGGAAATTCTCCTATTGAATCAAAACCTGTATCTGACCCGAGCTCTCTCATCATTCGGGTGCTGTTATTTCTAAGCGCACCCAGATGAAATTGCTGTACCCATCCTTTCTTGTGATACATGCGGCTGACGTTAATAAGCACGGCACTCTTGAAGATCGTTATCTCTTCAGCGTCCAACGCTTTTCCATCCATTAGCTTCGTAAAGATCGACGGCGCTCTTCGCTCTGATTCCGGATGGAAGTACAAAGTCTCTAGTCCATGATCGGATGCCCGGCAACCCAGCTGATGAAAGACATTAACGCGGTTTTGCAGTGCCTGCACTAAATCATCAAACGACTTGATGGTGGTGCCTGCAGCTTTTGCTAGTTTATCAATATAAGAACGGTACGACTCAACGTTCTCGACTGCGAAAGATTTATCCGGACGGAACGTCGGAACCATTCGGAAACTCGCTTCCTGCGTAGCGAATTGTTTATGGTACTCAAGGGTATCCGTTGGATCATCCGTTGTGCAGACGATCTCCACGTTGTTCCTGGAGAGAAGGCTCTGCACGGAAAAATCGTCCTGATTCAGCATGGCCGAACAGGTGTCGTAGATCTCCTTCGCGGAAGATTCATCGAGAAGTATGTTTATCCCGAAGTAGTTCTTCAACTCGAGATGCGTCCAGTGATAAAGGGGATTCCTCATGGTGTACGGTACCGTTTCCGCCCATTTCACGAATTTTTCAAAAGGAGACGCATCGCCGGTACAATAGCGCTCAGGCACACCGTTGGATCGCATCCCTCTCCACTTGTAATGATCACCTTCAAGCCATATCTCCGTCAGGTTGTTAAACTTCCTGTTTTGGGCGATATCCTTTGGCGAAAGGTGATTATGGAAGTCGACGATGGGCATTTTTGCCGCATGCTGTTCGTACAGATACACCGACGTATCCGTCTCCAGTAAGAAGTCGTCTCCCAAGAAGGCTCTGGTTGTTTTTATCATAACCAAGAATTAGTTGTCACTCATCATAATCTGTATACCGGATTCCAGTCCACGCAACTCTGCCAGTCCCCGCAGTCGGCCAATCGCCGAGTAACCGGGATTGGTCTTTTTGTTCAAATCATCCAGCATCACGTGGCCGTGGTCGGGACGGAAAGGAATAGGTTCAGTTCGCTTTTGCTGCTCGGTAAGGAGTTCTTTCATCACCGCGAACATATCCGCGTCGCCTTCGAGGTGGTTTGCTTCATAAAAGCCTCCATCGTCATCACGAGTCGTGTTTCGCAGGTGTACAAAATTTATACGGTTTCCAAGTCGTCGCACCATGCCGGGCAGATCGTTGTCTTTTCTTACTCCATAAGATCCCGTGCAAAAACATAATCCGTTATTCGGAGAATCGAAGGCCTTTATCACTTGCATGGCATCATTTTCGGTACTTACAACACGCGGAAGGCCAAGTATCGGAAATGGCGGATCATCCGGATGAATGGCAAGCCTCACTCCCACCTCCTGGGCTACGGGTCCTATCTCTGCTATAAATTCGTACAAATGTCGTCTCAACGTTTTATCATCGATGTTCCTGTAATCGTCCAATGCATTCTGAAACTTTTCAAGTGTATATCCTTCCTCCGATCCCGGCAATCCCGCGAGGATGTTTTGCGTCAGCTGATGGATCTCATCCTTGCCGGCCGATCTCAAAAAAGACTCCGCTTTACGAGTCATTGTTACATCGTAGTCTTTAGCAGCCCCGGGGCGTTTCAAAACAAAAAGATCGAATGCAGCAAAGGAAGTTGCATCATAACGCAGTGCTTTTGAACCATCGGGCACAACGTAGGCAAGATCGGTTCGCGTCCAGTCGAGGACCGGCATAAAGTTGTAGCACACTATTCGAATGTCGCAAGCTGCAAGATTGCGGATACTTTGTTTATAATTCTCAACGTACTTCTTGTAGCCGTCTGCATGAAGCTTGATGTGGTAATGTACCGGAATACTTTCCACCACAGACCAGCGGAGGCCTTTGGCTTCGATCTCAGACTTTCTCTTCAGGATCTCATCTTTTGTCCAGAGCTCGCCGTTAGGAATGTGATGAAGAGAGGTAACGATGCCCGTAGCTCCCGCTTGTCTTATGTCGTCAAGACTGACAGGATCCTTGGGTCCAAACCATCTCCAGGTCTGTTCAAGCTTTCGTATTGGAGTACCGGGTTGCAATTGTTTACAGTTAAGTCCTATAAATCAGACACCACAAAAGACGTTAAAACCGCCATCTACGGGAACAGTCACTCCCGTTACAAATTTTGAAGCATCCGAACACAGCCAAATCAATGTTCCTACCAACTCTTCCGGCAAACCGAATCTTGCAAAAGGTGTTTGACGGATAGCTGACTCGCCACGGAGTGTATATGTGCCGTCCGGATTGGTGAGAAGTTTTCTATTTTGTTCTGTGATAAAAAAGCCAGGAGCGATAGCATTCACCCTTATCCCCTCGCCAAACTTTTTGGCCATTTCGATTGCGAGCCAATGGGTAAAGTTGTCAACGGCAGCTTTAGACGCGGAATATCCAACAACTCTGGTTATTGGTCTTAAGGATGCCATTGACGCAATATTTATTATTACTCCTTTTTTTCTCTTTGCCATTTCTTCACCGAAAACTTTACACGGTAGAACCGTCCCTGTCAGATTGAGATCGACCACTTTCTCAAACTCGTCCATCTTCAAATCGAAGAAACTTTGTTCCGGCATGATAATAGCACCGGGTAAATTACCTCCCGCTGCGTTCACAAGAATATCGATCGTGCCAAACTCTTTCAGCACGAGTTCTCTTGCTGCCAGCAGGTCCGTTGCGTTCAGGACGTCAGCTTTAACGAACATCGAACGCGCACCCTGACTTTTTATGAGCTTGACAAGTTCGTCTCCCGACTCCTTTCTCCTACCTAATATTACCGTATTAGCCCCGGCATCAGCGAGACCTCTGGCCATAGCGGTACCCAATACACCGGTCCCGCCTGTTATCAATGCAGTTTTCCCTGTCAGGTCAAAAAGTTTAGTCATATTCTTTTTTTACGGTATCAAGGCACGGTCCCACTAACAGTACTTCACCCCGTGGACTCGGGGTGACAGATTTCAAAGACAGTGTAAATAATGTGATCTGCAGAAAAGAGTACGACCAATATTTGTTCAATATGACCAAGCCTGTCAGATAAGATTCTCTCTTTTAAAACGTGCAGTAAGATTTTCAAATGCGGCAGCTTCGTCAAAATTCTCATCGATCTCAGGGAATGGCTCATTCAGCACACGATCCATCTCTTCCAACTCGTCCTTGAGATCCGGGCAATTTTCTACCAGGAGGGCGAAACAGTCCTCATCCTCGGCACTTGCTTCCTTCTTCAAATAGCGCGCGATTACAGACCAATCCCCCATGCTAAGCCTTTTCATTTCCTACTGTATGTAAAAAGACGAATTTGGGCGGTGCTACCCTGAATGAAAATGATGAACGTCAGGAATTTTACCTGAATGGCATGGAATTGCGAAGGTGCTTCAGCGCTCGTCCCATCTGTGTTTCAACCGTTTTGACACTCACCTGGAGAATAGAAGCAATTTCCTTGTACTTCAATCCCTGGTCCCGGCTAAGCTCATAGATGAGTCGGCATTGCTTGGGGAGGCGGGCAATGGATTTCTCCATGCTTACCGTTAGCTCACGGAGAACCAGAATTTCCTGACTATTGGCGGTATTTGAAGGTATATTGGTAGCGTTCTCGATGTCGCAATGTATTTGTTTCTTTACTTTTCTGAGATGATCAAAGGCCTTGTTGCGCACTGATGTAAACAGATAGGCCTTGGGGGATGAAATGATCAATCGATTTCTGTTCTTCCATATGCTGTAGAAAACGTCACTCACTAACTCTTCAGAAACTTCAGGTGACTTCACAAACTTGATGCAGAACTGACAAAGCGGATTATACATTTTCTTGAACAGCGACTCGAATGCATAGTAGTCGTCGTGTTCAATCACACGCATGATCAAGGCTTCAATATCAACCTCGTGTCTCGGGCCGATTCCCGGGAATTGTTTCGACTGGGGCGAAGAAATAGAGCTATAAAAATTCGCGATAGGTAAAGGTTGACTCATCTCGAAATCGTTTGAGTATGATAATTTTAACACTTTTTTGTGATAATCCGTCAATGATACACTTCATGTTTTTGATATTTTTTTTCGAGCCCGTTCCCGGGAACGGTCCCGAAAATATTATTATCTTCGGACGAGTAACAGTTAACCCACTATGGACAAGAAAGCAGTCACTATAAAAGACATTGCCAGGATGCTCAATGTCTCCAAATCGACCGTCTCCCGGGCTCTCATCGGCCGCTCAGATATACATCCCGAAACCAAGAGCAAAATCCTCCAGCTCGCCAATCAACTAAACTATGAACCGAACACACTTGCGATAAACCTTAAGCAGAAACGCACCAATACAATTGGAGTACTGATCCCAGAAACGACCAATCGATTTTTTTCAAGGGCGGTCGGCGGAATACAAAAAGTTGCCGACATGGCAGGAATGAATATCATGATATGTCAATCGAATGAATCTTATATCGCAGAGAAGAATAACCTTCACTCTTTGATGTCAAGTCGGGTGGATGGCCTGCTTATTTCGTTGTCACGTGAGTCAGACAGATGGGATCACTTCAGACCTGCAATCGACAAAGGTATTCCTTTGGTTTTCTTTGATCGCATCTGCGAGGATATCAATGCATCACAGGTGTTTACAGATAATTATGAGATCACTATGGAAGGTACAGAACACCTTATTGAGCAAGGTTGCAAACGCATTGTGTTTATGGCTGGGCAACAGCATCTATTCACCAGTCGCAATAGGTTAAGAGGGTATATCGATGCTTTAAAGAAACACAATCTCCCCATAAGAGAGTCATACATCATCCACACACAATACGCCAGCAACAAGGTCGAAGAGTATGCGCGTTATATCATCAACCTTCCTAAAAAGCCGGACGCCGTTTTTGCTCTTAATGATTACACCGGTATCGAATTGATGTACTTCTTAAAAAAGAGTGGATTAAGAATCCCAGAGGACATCGCAGTCCTTGGATTCAACAATGAGATGATGTGTAGATTTATAGAGCCCTCGCTGAGCAGCATCGATCATCCCGCACAGGATATGGGTGCGGCAGCTGCTGAGATCCTGATCAATCACATCCGGCACCCGGAGCTGACGCCAGAGAATCGCCTTATAAAAAGTAAACTTATTGTAAGGGAGTCATCCGTCAAACATCCCCAAATGGTTGCGAAGTAATTGCGACCAATTTAAGTCACTGCCAGACAATTCTCCGAAATTGTGTATGCGTCCCGTTAGGGACAAAATATCGGTAGCACGAAAAGATTGAGTGCGAACGAAGTCCCGTAGGGACGACACAAATGACGCGTTAAGAAACAATGAACAGACGCCGTGCATTTCAGCACTGTTTTGCATCCGCGGAATCTGGCCAATTATTTGAGCTCCTTAATTTTTATACTTCTAAAGGAGACCTGGTC
>Ga0075418_10003400_pt1 | contig 18187 bp, 14 predicted proteins | sample SoiMetdeltSBSDD2_FD_81776 | JGI IMG/M metagenome (GOLD analysis project Ga0075418, IMG submission 81776) | Bulk soil microbial communities from a Populus tree surrounding site in Tennessee, USA - Soil MetaG P. deltoides SBSDD2 | ecosystem: Environmental > Terrestrial > Soil > Tree plantation... | reverse complement strand
GTCGCGGCGCCGAGCTGGCCCGGGACATCTGCCACACGGCCTGCTGTGTGGTGATCACGGATCCGGTGTCGGGGCCGTTGCTCGAGGGCGTGGACGTCGGCGGCCTCCCCGTGGTCTCGATCGACGACCAGCACCTGCCGTCGGTGTCCCCGACCCCCGGGGCGCTCGTGGGCAGCGGGCCGGGCCCGGTCGAGCCGCCGGCGCCGAGGCCGGACGACCTGTTCGTCCTGATCTTCACCTCGGGCTCGACGGGGGCGCCGAAGGCGGTGCGCATGACCCACGGCCGCGCCGCTCGCATGGCCACCGGCTCGACGTGGTTCACGTCGGACGACGTCCTCTACGGGGCGATGCCGCTGTTCCACGGCAACGCGCTGAACGCGATCGTCCTGCCCGCCCTGGCCACCGGCGCGGCCATCGCGCTGCGCCGCCGCTTCTCGGCGTCGCAGTTCATGCCCGACGTCCGCCGCTGCGGGGCGACGTTCTTCAGCACCGTCGGCCGGGCGCTGTCCTACGTCCTGGCGACGCCGGCGTCGCCGGACGACCGGGCCCACGCCGTGGCCTACGCGCTGGCGCCCGAGTCGTCACCGGCCGACGTGCGGGCCTTCCGCAAGCGGTTCGGCATCCGCTGCATCACCGGCTACGGGTCCAGCGAGAACGCGATCGTCATGACGCCGGTGCGCGGGATGCCGGCCGATGCCCTGGGCGTCCCACTGGAGGGCATCGACGCGGCGGTCGTCGATCCGTCGACCGGCCAGGAGTGCTCCCGCGCCCGGTTCGATCCGGCCGGGAGGCTGCTGAACGCGGCGGAGGCCATCGGCGAGCTGGTCGGACGCAACGTCGCGACCCGCTTCGAGGGCTACTACAACAACCCCCGGGCCGATGCGGAGCGCATCCGCAACGGTTGGTATTGGTCAGGCGACCTCGCCTACCGCGACGAGGACGGCATCTTCTACTTCGCTGGACGCACGGGCGACTGGCTGCGGGTCGACGCCGAGAACTTCGCGGCGGCGCCGGTCGAGCGCATCCTGGGCCGGTATCCACCGGCCGTGGGCACGGCGGTCTACGCCGTCCCCGACGAGCGGACGGCCGACGACCAGGTGATGGTGGCCTTCGAGCTGGCCGACGGCGCGGCCTTCGACCCCGAGGGGTTCCACGCGTTCCTGGATGCCCAGCCCGACCTGGGCACCAAGTGGGCGCCCCGCTACGTCCGGGTCACGACGCTCCCGGTCGGCGCGACCAGCAAGCTCGACAAGCGGCCGTTGCAGGCCGAGCGCTGGTACACGAGCGACCCGATCTACTGGCGTCCGGCGCGCGGCGAGCCCTACCGCCGCTTCACCGCCGCGGACCTCGCCGCCCTCGAGGCCCGCATGCGTGAGCACGGCCGCGCCCCGGACCGTCCCTAGCAAAGGAGGTGGGCGGTCCGGTGAGACGGGGTCAGGTCGTCTTGTACTGCAGCGGCACCCGGCCCCGCCCCTGGTAGTCGGGCACCGGGCCGAGCTTGCTGACCTGCCCGGCGTCGATCAGCTCGTCGACCGCCTTGCGCACGGTCGCCTGACTGCCGCCGACGCTGCCCATGATGTCGGTGAGGATGAAGGGACGCCGGAGGCTCAGGATGTGGGACTTGATCTCCTCGACCGGGACGGGCTTGGCGCGTTGGCGCGGCGCCGGGGCGGCCCGGCCCCGTCCCCGGGCGGGGACGTCGAAGCCGGCCTCGCGCAGGACCTCGTCCGGCACCCTCAGCTCGCGGAAGGCCGACAGCGGGATGCCTTGCGCCTCGGCCCACGCCCGCGCGTTGGCGACGAACCCTTCGCGCAAGGGCGTCTCGTCGACGTTGGCGACCCGCTCGAGGTCGGCGAGCGCCTTCAGCTTGTCGATCGGATCCCTGGCATCGAGCACGGCCTGGGTCCTTCTCTGGATCTCGGTCTCGTCGCGCAGCTTGGCGGGATCCTCGAGATAAAGAAGGTAGAGCCGGACGGCTCCCTCGGTATCACTCTTCGTGGCGGCGGTCATAGGTTGCGAAAGCTATCGCATGCCTTGGCAAGTCACACGCATGGTCTAAAAGCGGCCAGGCGATGATGAGCAGAAGAAGGTGGAAAGATTGATCTTTGCAACTCGGCTTGGTTGGTCCCGCCTTCTTTGAAGCTCATCGGCCCCTATGGGGCCATTCGGCTTCAAAGACGGTGAGAGGCTTAGCGGAATGCCCGTTCCACCGAGGGCCCGCCGTCGGCCCCGTCGGCCGACGTCCCGGCGGACCGGGTTCGGCCCCGCGGCGGACATTCCCGCGTTCGGACGTCACAGAGCACCAGAACGCGGCATTATTTGCGTGAGCTAGGGGGTAGATGCGGCCAACGGAGACCGAACACACTCCACCGGACAGCGCGCGCAGGGCGGATGGCCTGGGGCCACGAGCCATCGAAGGGGGGCGTCATGGGCACGCAGCCAGACTCGGACAAGCCGTCCGACAGTGAGCGCAACGACGCGCTCCGCTACGCGATCGGCCACAGTGACCACCTCCACATCACGCTCGACAACCTGGCCGATCTGGCCAACATCCGGATGCCGACAGCGTCAGGTGAGGGCGGTGGACCGGTGGGCGACCCGGACCCCGCGGACCGCGCGGAGCTGGAGGGCGACGAGGCGGCCGTGGGCCCGGCTCGGACCACCGGCGAGGTACCGGCGGTGCCCTACGGGCGGCTCCTGGAGACCTGGGCGCCCCCGGTCGGGTCACCTCCGGTCGTGTGGCCCGATCCGCGGAGCGACGCGCCACCGAACGGTGACGTCGTCGACGATCCCCCGTCGAGCTCCAACGGCGGATCGTCGCCGACCGCGCTGGACCTGGATCTGGACCTCGACGCCGACACGGCGTACTCCCCGCCGTCCCTCCCGCAGGTCACGCCCCCGACCCCGGCGGCGACCGCGGGCGGCGCGATCTGGACCGCACCCGCCGCGGCCGTCACCACCGGTTCGACGAAGGCGGTGACCGACACCAGCCCACCCCCGGCCGAGACGCTTCCCGCCCGACCCGCCCCGCCCACTCCCGCACCGCCGCCCGAGCCGCCGTCACCGCCGTCACCGCCATCACCGCCGTTCGAGCGGCCAACACCGCCGCCCGAGCCGCCGGCCCGGCCCGCTCCCGCACCGCCGCGCGAGCGGCGGTCCGAGCCCGAGGAGACCCGGCCCGCGACGGGCCCGCTGCCTGTCCTGGGACCCATCGCCGCCCGGACCCGCAGTGGCTGGGCCCGGCCGGCCGAGCGCTGGCTGCTGGAGGCGCTGGCCCTCGGCGCCGCGTCCGTCGCCTTCCTAGCCCCGTCCGCCTGGCTGCTGTCGGTGCTCGCGGTGTGCATCGTGGGCGGCGTCATGGCCTTCGTGGCCTCCGGGCACTCGTTGCTGATCCTGCCGCGCCGAGCGCTCTACCGGTCCGTGACCCTCCTGCATCCCCGGTCGTCGATCTGGTTCCCGGTCCTCATCGCCCGGGTGGTGATCCTCGCGATCCTCCTCCCGGCGGCGGTGGCGTCGGTGGCCTGGCTGGCCAACGAGGGCACCACCGGGCTCGTCGTCGCAGCCCGGGCCGGCGCCTGGACCCACGGCTTCCGGGTCGGGGTGGTCATCGTCTGCCTCATGCTCCTCACCAGCGTCGGCGACGGCCGCTACCAGCGGAGCGGCGCCGCCCGCCGCTGGGCCACCGACATCTCCGACGGCACCCTCGTGGCCTTCACGCTGGCTTGTGTCGGGTTCGCGGTGGTGGTGATCGGCTTCGTGCCCCATCCGGCCGACGACTGGGCGGCCCGAGCCGATGGCCTGGGTTGGCTGCCGGCGGCGGCCCGTCCCCGAGTCGACGAGGTGCGGGACGACATCGTGACCGCCGAGCTCGACACCGTGGCCTCGTGCCTGTCGAGCCGGAGCGACACCGGGTGGCACACGAGCTACACCGCGGGGAATGCCCTCGACGAGCCCGACATCGCCCGCCTCCAAGCAGCCGCGCCCGACGACGAGGTGCCGGCGGGTGTGCCCAGCGACCTGGCCACCGCGATCGTGGCCACCCACAACCAGCTGGCGCCGTGGGTCGAAGCCATCGAGGTGGGGTGGGGCGATGACTCGACCGCGGGTGCGGTGGTGCGCATCGACCGTGCTGGCCTCCCCCGCAACCCGCCGTTGACCGACGCCAGCCTCCTCCCGGCGGCTGCGGTCGGCGGAGGGGAGTGGCTGGAGGGGGCCGCGGTCGACGACGCGGTCGCCCTGCGCTGCTCGGCGTCGTCGCCGGCGACCATCCTCTAGTGCTGGGGGCGGCCGGAGCCGCAGGGGGTCCGTAGGGTCCGGGGGCATGACCAGCGATCCCGAGCCGGCCGTCGCCCGCCCCCGGGTCGCGGCCGGCGTCCTGTTCTTCGACCGGGCCGGCCGCCTCCTGATGGTGGTGCCCTCGTACCAGGACCACCTGAACATCCCGGGCGGCTACGTCGATCCGGGGGAGAGCCCGCTCGCCGCCGCCCGCCGGGAGGTCCGGGAGGAGCTCGGGATCGACCTGCCCGTCGGGCGCCTCCTGGCTGTCGACTGGGCCCAACACGGGGACGGGCCTCAGGACCCGCACGCCGCCGACGTCTCCGGCAAGCTGATCTTCCTCTTCGACGGCGGGACCCTGGCCCCCGAGCTCCAGGCGCGGATCCGGGTCGACGGAGACGAGATCACCGCGTACGAGCTGCATCCGGTCGAGGAGCTCGCGGCGGTCACCATCCCGGCCTACACCCGCCGGATCGGACAGGGCGTCGCTGCCCGGGCCGACGGGAGCACGAGGTACCTGGAGGACGGCCGCTGCAAGCCCGAGGCGGTGGGGAGCTGACCGGCTCGTTTGCCGGACCGCCGTGCGACCGGCTCTGCTCTGGCTCGGATCCGGTGAACCAGGGGGAGACGATGGCAGGGATGCGCCAACGGTCCGGCCGGTGGCCGCGGTGCCGACTCGTGGCCACGGCGAGCGTCGTGGTCCTACTCGGGTGGGCCGCGGCGGCCTGCGCAGGCGACGGCGACGACACCGCTGCCGGGGGCGAGGACACCGGCGGCGGCAGCTCGGAGTCCACCGCCGCGCCGGCCCCGACGGACTGCGACGTCGTCGGCGAGCAGGCGGAAGGACCGGCGGACACCTCCATCGACCTCCGGATGACCGAGTACGCGATCACCGCGACGCCCGCCGTGGCCCCGGCCGGGCCGGTCGAGCTCGTCGCGGCCAACGAGGGCCGGATCTGGCACGAGCTCATCGTCGTCCGTTACGACGGCGATCCCGGCAGCATCCCCCTCGACGCCTACGGCGCGGCCGACGAGGCGCAACTCGGCGAGGACGCGGTCGTCGGCAAGATCCTGGAGTTCCTGGCCGGCACCACCTGCCGGGCCACCTTCGACCTGGCGCCCGGCGAGTACGCCCTGATCTGCAACCTGGTCGACGACGGGTCCAACCCCCACTACCGCCAGGGCATGTACACCAGCATCACCGTGAGCTGAGGAGATCCGGGGTTTTCGCGCGCGGTGTGTAACGGTGGACGTCGCCGGCGCGATCTCGAACACGTGGCGGGATACGGCGGCTGGAGTCGGACGGACGGCGGGGTTCGGGGTCCGTCGCTCCGGCGCCGCGGTCGTCGGCATGACGTGTGTGGTGCATCGGGGACTTCTTCGCCTCGGTCCCCGATCACCACACGCGGGCGCGCACCGGGTCACTGGTTCTCCCCGGGAACCTCCCCGGTGACCCGGTGCGCCCCACGATCGATGGTGCCGGGGGAGGCGCCCACTTCGCCCCCTTCGCCCGCCGCGTCCTCCTCGCCGACCGGGCTCGGCGGTTCGGGCTGCGATCGGACGGCCAGCACGGTGCGCTGGCCGCCGGCCGGGTGCTGCCGGCGTCCGGTGCGGAGTGACCACGGGAGCTGGGGCACGAAGGGCGCGATGACGCAGAGGGCCACGGTGAGGCCGACCGCGGCCGGGACCGCGAGGACGTGCCCGACCGTGCCGTTGACGCCCGCCTGCCGCAGCGCGGCGTAGAGCGCGTAGTGGAACAGGAAGATGCCGAGGGTGTGCGCGGCGGCAGCCCGCAACAGCCGGTCGACAGGGGCTAGCAACGGGGGCCACCGGTACTGGCCCAGCGCGTAGACCAGGATCGTCCCGGCCAGCCCGGGCACGACGAAGGGAAGGTCACCTGGGTAGCGGTCGGGGACGATCCCGTCGATCAGCAGCGCCACGACGGCCAGGATCGCGACCAGTGCCGCGCCGGCGACCCACCGCCGGTCGGTGTAGCGGCCGGACTGGACCACGGCCATCCCCACCAGCACGAAGCCGACGTAGGTGACCGCCGGGAACTTGCCGCCCACCAGCTGGAGAGCCACCCAGTCGTGCTGGCCCTGGCTCGCCCGCTCGGCCAGGACGCCGACCATCAGCATCGCGACGGCACTGGCCCACGCCAGCCGGCGGGGCACGATCAGCACGATCGCGGCAGCCGCGAGCACCGCGAGACCGAGGGCCTCCAACACGCCGAACCCGAACGGTGACCGCCACAGCACCCACCGCAAGCCCATCCCAAGGGGCACCAGGAGGCCGTATCGGCGGAGGATCTGGGCCCCGACGCGCGGGCGTGAGACGGCACGACGTCGCCGGCTGGCCACGAAGAGCGCTGTGGACATACCGGCGGCGACGAAGAACGCCGGGGCGGCCGTGTCGGTGATCGCGAAGCTCGGCCAGCCGGGGATCACGGCCCGGGCATCACCGCCGGTCAGCCAGCCTACGAAGTGGTGGACGAGCATGCCGACGAGGGCCGCGCCGCGGAGGCGGTCCAGGGCATCGATCCGCGACGAGACCGCAGTGCTCTGGGTGGGGGCAACGCGCATGACCCTCTTCGTGTAGCCGCTGGTGGGGCCCGGTAGTCGTCGAGTCCCCGCCCGGGCAAGCTCGACCGCCTGCTCCACGACGAGCGAACCTGACGGTAGGTGTGGCGGTGGGTGTCGGTGCCACTAGCTAGGCGACGGGCCGGCCGGCGAGTGCCCACCAGGCGGCCAGCGTGGCCTCCTTGTGCTCCTTGCGCCACGGCGGCCCGAGGCCCCGCCCCAACTCCTTGAGCACCGCGTCGATCCTGGCCCGGTCCGTGCCGTCGCCGACCGCCAGGGCCACCTGCTCGAGCAGCTCGCGCCGGGGGATGGGCAGCTCGACGGCCAGCCCCGGGAAGGCCTGGACCAGCGCCGTCCGGTAGAGGTCGCCCTCGGCGGTGTGGATGGCGGTGTGCGAGGTCACGATCTCGGCCAGCGGGCGGTCGGCGGGCGGGCGACCGATCACCACCACCTCGTCCACTCGGTCGGGCGTCTTCTCGAACTGTGCCAGCAGCTCGCGGGCCGCCGCCGCGGCGCTGGCTTCGGCCTCGGCCCGGACCCGCGCCACCAGGCTCTCCGCCGCGGCCAGGTCGAGCTCGGCCGCTGCGTGGTAGGCGAACCGCTCGCCGCCCGGGACCAGCTCGACCCGGCGGCGATCGACCACCGTGATCGGCGGCTCGCCGCTCGCCTCCTCGACCGCCACGCCGACCAGCACCGCCCAGCCGGTGTGGACGGAACAGCCGACGACCACCTCCCGCGTCATCCGCGCCTCGTGCATGGCGCCGACCGTAGGCCCTGACCCTGCCAGCCGCTGTCAGGGATTCCGGGGGGAATCAGGTATGGCGATCATCCCGCCGGAACCGCACCGCGCCGCCGACCGCAGTGAGGGCCACCAGCGGCTCGCCGGGCCGGTAGGCCAGGTGGGCGTACGACGGCGCGTCCAGGACCAGGAAGTCGGCGGGGGCGCCCGGCGAGAGGCGCCCCACGTCCGAGCGGCGGAGCGCGGCCGCCCCTCCTGCGGTCGCAGCGAGCACCGCCTCCTCGATGGTCAGCCCCATCTCCCGCACCGCCAGCGCGATGCACAGCGACATCGCGGTGCTGTAGCTCGACCCGGGGTTGCAGTTGGTGGCCAGGGCCACGGTGACCCCCGCGGCCAGCAGCCGGCGGGCGTCGGGGTAGGGCTGGCGGGTGGAGAACTCGGTGAGCGGCAGCAGCGTGGCCACCGTGCCTGCACCCGCGAGGGCCTCGACGTCGCCGGCGTCGAGGAACGTGCAGTGGTCGGCCGAGGCGCAGCCCAGCTCGGCGGCCAGCCGGGCACCCGGCCCCGGGCCGAGCTGGTTGGCATGCAGCCGGGTATCCAGGCCCAGCCGCCGGCCGGCCTCGAGCACGGCGCGGCACTGGTCGGCGTCGAAGGCGCCCCGCTCGCAGAAGGCATCTACCCAGCGGGCCTGGCCGGCGACCGCCGGGAGGATGACGTCGCACACCTGCTCGACGTAGGCATCGGCGGACGGGAGCTCCGGCGGAACCACGTGCGCGGCGAGCGCCGTCGTCTCCGCGGTGTGCTCACCGGCCAGGCTCAGCAGCCGGCTCTCGTGGGCCGCGGTGAGCCCGTAACCGGACTTGATCTCGATGGTGGTGGTCCCGGACGCGTAGGCCGCCCGGCGCCGGTCCTCCAGCGCCGTCCGCAGCTGGTCGGTGCTCGCCGCCCGGGTCGCCGCGACGGTGGCGTTGATCCCGCCGGCTTCGTACGGCCGCCCGGCCATGCGGGTCACGAACTCCGCGGACCGGTCGCCGGCGAAGACCAGGTGGGTGTGGCTGTCCACGAAGCCCGGCAGGACGCAGGCTCCGCCGGCATCGAGGCGCTCGTCGCAGGGCGGTGGGCCGGCCGGCGGGCGCGGGCCCACCGCGGCCACCTGGCCGTCGTCGCCCGCGACGAGGTAGGCGTCCTCGACCAGCCCGAGAGGGCCGGCGCCGAGGGCCGGGTCGTTGGTGACCAGGACCCCGACGTGGTCGACGAGCAGGCTCACGACCCGGCCAGCGTGGGGAGCGCGGCCAGCTCGGCGGCGACGTCCAGGTCGGCGTGCCGGCCGTCCCGGACGACGAACCGCCCGCCCACCATGACCTGGGCGACGTCGCCGGCCGTGCCGGCGTAGACCACGGCGTCCAGGACGTCGTCCGGCTGGCTGCCCGCCAGCCGCACCGAGTCGAGCCGGACGGTGACCAGATCAGCGGGCGCGTCCGGGGCAATCCGGCCGCCCTCGGGCCAGCCGAGGCTGCGGTGTCCGGTGGCGGTGGCCGCCTCGAGCAGCGCTGTCGTCGGGTGCACGCCACGCTGTCCGGTGGCCAATCGCTGGTGCAGCTCGACCTCCCGGGCCTCGGCCAGCAGGTCGATGACGGCCTGCGAGTCGCTCCCGACAGCCAGTGGACAGCCGGCCTCGGCCAGCGCCCCCGACGGCCCGATGCCGTCGGCCAGGTCCCGCTCCGTCGTGGGGCAAAGGCAGATCGTCGTGCCCGCGGCCCCCAGGGCCTTGACGTCGTCCGGCTCCAGGTGCGTGGCGTGGACGGCGGTGAGCCGACCGCCGACCTCCAGGACGCCGGCCTGCCCGAGGAGCGCCGTGGGGGTGCAGCCGTAGGCCGCTCGGCAGGCGTCGTTCTCCGCCGGCTGCTCGGACAGGTGGACGTGGACGACCGTGCTCCGCTCCCGGGCCCAGCGCGCGACCACGGCCATCGCATCCGGATCGACGGCGCGGACGGAGTGGATGCCCGCTGCGACCCGGGACCGTGGCCCATCGGCCCGCCGGCCGGCCCGCGCGGCCCACGCCTCGACCGACCCGTCGCCGAAGCGCCGCTGGGCTCCCTCCAACGGCTGGTCGTACCCGCCCCGCAGGTAGCAGGTGTCGATCAGGGTGAGCCGGATCCCGGCGTCGTCGGCCGCCGCGACCAGTGCGTCCCCCATGGCCTGGGGATCGGCGTACGGGACACCACCGTGGTCGTGGTGGACGTAGTGGAACTCGCCGACGCAGGTCATGCCGGCCAGGACCATCTCGCCGTAGGCCGCGCGGGCGATGCGGTGCAGCCGGTCCGGGTCCAGCTGGTCGACCACCCGGTACATGGCCTCCCGCCAGGCCCAGAACGAGCCCCGCTCCCGTTGGGCCCGCCCCCGCAGCACCCGCTGGAAGGCGTGGCTGTGGGCGTTGGCCAGCCCCGGCAGCGTGAGGCCCGGCAGCACCGTCGAACCGGGCGGGGGTCGGTCGACGCCGGTCCGGACCGCAGTGATGCGCTCACCCTCCACCGCCACCACCACGCCCGGGTCGGCCGTCGGCCCACCCAACCAGGCCCGCTCGCACCACAGCAGCACGGCGACCTACCCGTCACCATCCAGCATCGGCAGGCGGATGCCGTGCCGGCGGGCCGTGGCCCGGGCCTCCTCGTAGCCGGCGTCGGCGTGCCGCATGACGCCGGTCCCGGGGTCGGCGGTGAGGACCCGCTCGAGCCGCTCGTCCGCGCCGACCGAGCCGTCGGCCACGCAGACCATGCCGGCGTGGATGGAGCGGCCGATCCCGACACCGCCTCCGTGGTGGATGCTCACCCAGGTCGCCCCGGCCGCCGTGTTGACCAGGGCGTTGAGCAGCGGCCAATCGGCGATGGCGTCCGAGCCGTCGGCCATGCCCTCGGTCTCCCGGTAGGGCGAGGCGACCGAGCCCGAGTCGAGGTGGTCCCGCCCGATCACGATCGGCGCCTGCAGCTCGCCCCGGCGGACCATGTCGTTGAACCGCAGCCCGACGCGGTCCCGCTCGCCGTAGCCCAGCCAGCAGACCCGGGCCGGCAGCCCCTGGAACCGCACCCGCTCGCCGGCCAGGCGGATCCAGCGGGCGAGGTGGTCGTCGTCGGGGAGCTCCTCGAGCACCGCTCGGTCGGTCGCGGCGATGTCGGCCGGATCGCCCGACAGCGCCACCCACCGGAACGGGCCCTTCCCGGCGCAGAACAGCGGCCGGATGTAGGCCGGCAGGAAGCCGGGGTAGTCGAAGGCCCGGTCCAGCCCGCCCAGTCGGGCCTCGGCTCGGAGGCCGTTGCCGTAGTCGAACACCTCGGCGCCCCGGTCGAGGTAGCCGACCAGCGCCTCGCAGTGCTGGACCATCGCGGCCCGGGCCCGCCGGGTGAGCTCGTCGGGATCGGTGGCCCGCAGGTGGGCCGCCGCCTCCAGGCTGAGGTCGTTGGGGACGTAGCTGAGCGGGTCGTGGGCACTGGTCTGGTCGGTCACGATGTCGGCCGGGAAGTCCCGGGCCAGGAGGTCGGGCAGCACGTCCGCCGCGTTGCCGAGCAGCCCGACCGACAGAGGACGGCGTTCACGGGCGGCCTCCTCACACCAGCCGACGGCCTGGGCCCGGTCGTCGGTGGACCGGTCGAGGTAGCCGGTCCCCCGGCGCCGCACGATGCGGTCGGGGTCGACCTCGACGCACAGGGCGACGCCGCCGTTCATGGTCACCGCCAGCGGCTGGGCGCCGCCCATGCCGCCGAGCCCGGCGGTCAGGGTGATGGTGCCCGCCAGCGAGCCACTGAACCGTCGCCGCGCGATCTCGGCGAAGCACTCGTAGGTGCCCTGGAGGATGCCCTGGGTGCCGATGTAGATCCACGACCCCGCGGTCATCTGGCCGTACATGGTGAGGCCCTGGTGCTCGAGGCGGCGGAACTCGCTCCAGGTGGCCCACTCCGGGACGAGGTTGGCGTTCGCGATCAGGACCCGGGGCGCCCACTCGTGGGTGCGGAACACGCCGACCGGCTTCCCGGACTGGACCAGCAGCGTCTCGTCGTCCGCCAGCGTCCGCAGCGCCGCCACGATGGCGTCGAAGGCGGCCCACGACCGCGCGGCTCGGCCGGTTCCGCCGTAGACCACCAGGTCGTCGGGGCGCTCGGCCACCTCGGGATCGAGGTTGTTCATCAGCATCCGCAGCGCTGCTTCCTGCGGCCAACCCTGGCACGAGATCGTCGATCCTCGCGGTGAGCTCACCATTGGGGTATGACACCACCGTGAGGATCGTGTGTCGATGAACCTCGATGGCCCCGGGGTCACGATCGCCGACGTCGTGGCGGTGGCCCGGGGTGGCGAGGTGGTCGAGCTCACGCCGGCCGCCATCGCCCGGATGGACGCCAGCCGGGCCGTCGTCGAGGGGGCGCGCACCGGCCGACCCCGGTACGGCATCTCCACCGGCTTCGGCGGTCTGGCCACGGTGGTGATCCCGGAGGAGCAGCGCGCTGCCCTGCAGGTCGCGCTGATCCGCTCGCACGCCGCGGGGATGGGACCGGCCGTCGAGCCGGAGGTCGTCCGGGCCATGACCTTCCTGCGGGCCCGGACCCTGGCCATGGGGGTCAGCGGGGCCCGGGCCGAGGTGGCCCAGGGGCTGCTCGACCTGCTCAACGCCCGGATCACCCCGCTGGTGCCGGAGCACGGCTCGCTCGGCGCCAGCGGCGACCTGGCCCCCCTGGCCCACGTGGCCCTGGCGCTGCTGGGCGAGGGCCAGGTCGTGGTGGACGGTCGGCCGGGCGGCGAGGAGCCGGGCGGCGAGGGCGGCGGTCGTCGGACCTTGCCCGCAGCCGAGGCCCTCCACGGTGCCGGGCTCGCGCCGCTGGTCCTGTCGGAGAAGGAGGGCCTCGCGCTCACCAACGGCACCGACGGCATGCTCGGGATGCTGTGCCTCGCCGCCCACGATGCGCTCCACCTGCTCCACACGGCGGACGTCGTGGCCGCGCTGACCGTCGAGGGACTGCTGGCCACCGACCGGGCCTACACCCCCGACCTGCAGGCGCTACGGCCCCACCCCGGCCAGGCCCGCAGCGCAGCGAACCTGGTGGCGCTACTCGCCGGCTCGCCCATCGTCGCCAGCCATCGCGAGGACGATCCCCGGGTCCAGGACGCCTACTCGATCCGGTGCACGCCCCAGGTCCACGGGGCGGCCCGCGACACGCTCGACTTCGTCACCGCGGTAGCCGGGCGCGAGCTGGCTGCCGCGATCGACAACCCGATGGTGCTGCCCGACGGGCGGATCGAGTCCTGCGGCAACTTCCACGGCGCGCCGCTGGGCTACGCAGCCGATTTCCTGGCCATCGCCCTGGCCGACGCGGGAGCCATCGCGGAGCGCCGCATCGACCGGATGCTCGACCCGGGCCGTTCGCACGGCCTGCCGCCGTTCCTCGCCGCGAACCCCGGGGTCGACAGCGGGCTCATGATCGCCCACTACACCGCGGCGGCGGTCAGCACCGAGAATCGCCGGCTGGCTACCCCCGCCAGCGTCGATTCCCTGCCGACCTCCGCGCTGCAGGAGGACCACGTCTCGATGGGGTGGAGCGCCGCCCGCAAGCTGCGCCGGGTGGTGGCCAACCTCGCCCGGATCCTGGCCGTCGAGCTGGTCGCCGGGGCCCGGGCGGTGGAGCTGCGGGCACCGCTGGAGCCGGCGGTCGCCACCGGATCCGTCATCCGCGTCGTACGCGGGCGGATCCCTGGGCTGGGGCCGGATCGCTTCCTGGCCCCCGAGCTGGCCACGGCCGAAGAGCTGGTGTGGTCCGATGCTCTCCTCGACGCCGTCGCCAGTGCCGGCGTCGAGCTGTCGTGAGGAGAGCGTCCGGACGACCGACACGGTGGGTTCCCGCCGCACTCGCCGCGTCGGCCGTCCTCGCTGGAGCCAGCATGCCGGGTTCTCCCGCTGGTGGCATCAGTAGACCGGTACTGAATCCGTGGGTGACCTCGGCTCACTCTCCGCTGAGACCGGAGCCACACTCCGCGTCCGCCACAGCGTTCGCGGCACCGTCCTGGGCCATCACACGAGCCAGCTTGTGGGCGCCGATGCGCAGCAGCGGATCGACGGCAGCTTCGTCTATGCCCAGCTCAGCGGCGATGTCGGCCGCGGTGCGACCCTGGTCGTCGAGCCGAAGTGCCTGCGCGTACATGCCCGCCAGGTGATCGAGCGCCTGGTTCCGGTCCACCATGGCGGACGGTAGCGACGCCGGCCGACGACGTCGTCAGTAGGCAGTTACTGCACGTCGAGGTCCTGGCGGCCCATGATGGTGCCGTGCCGCCGCCTTCCCGCCCGCCGGCTGGGGACCGCTGGCCGCTCGTCGGCCGGACCGAGGAGCTCGCGTACCTGCGGGGGATCCGCCGCGGCGAGGATCCGCCGCTGGCCGCCGTCCTTGGTGGGGGGCAGGGGATCGGCAAGAGCCGGCTGGCCGAGGAGGCGCTGAGCGAGGCCCGGGAGGAGCGGTGCCTGGTCGAGCGGGTCGACGGCGCGGCGGCCACCACGGCCGTGCCGTTCGGGGCCGTCGCGCACCTGGCCCCGCCGGAGGCCGCCGGCGACTCGCTGCGGGTGCTGGTCTCCACCGTCGACCACCTGACCCGCCGGGCGGCCCGGCGCTCGCTGATGCTCCTGGTGGACGACGCCCACCACCTCGACGAGGCCTCGCTGGCCGTCGTGCGCCGCCTGCTCGGCGTTCCTCGGCTGTTCCTGCTGCTCACGGTGCGCAGCGACGAGAACGTCCCCGCCTCGGTGGTGGGCTTGTGGAAGGACGGCCTGGCCCACCGGGTCGAGGTCCAGCCGCTCAGCCGGGACGAGACCTACCGCCTGGTGGCGCAGACGCTGGGCGGCGACGTCGAGCCGGCCACGCTGCGCTGGTACTGGGACAGCAGCCTGGGCAACCCGCTGTTCCTGCGCGAGCTGGTGCGGGCCGACCGGGACGACGGCTCGTTGCGGCTGTCCGGCGACCGCTGGGTCCGCGCCGACCGGCGGGGCCAGTCGGGCCGACGATTGGTGGAGCTGGTGCAGGCCCGGTTGGGTCAGCTCGACGAGGTGCGCCGCTCGGCCCTGGAGGCCGTCACCGTCGCCGGGCCGCTGCCGGTCGACGTGCTCACCCAGATGGTGCCGGAGACCGCGCTGGCGACGCTGGTGTCCGACGGTCTCCTGCTCACCCGGGACGGCAACCGCGGCGACGAGGACATCACCGCGCACCTCGCCCACCCTGTGTACGGCGTCGTGCTGCGGGGCGAGCTGGAGCCGGTTCGGGTCCACGCGCTGCGGCGGCGCCTGCTCGACGCGATGGAGGCCCGGGGCAGCCGGTCCCCGCTGGACACGGTACGCGCGGCCACGCTGGGCCTCGACCAGGGCACGGATGTGGACTCCCACCAGCTCGTGCTGGCGGCCCGCTACGCGCAGGAGGGCTTCCCCCGGGCGCTGGCCGAGCGGCTGACCACCGGCTCGGGCCCCGTCGACCGGGTGACGGCTGCGGTGGCCAGCGGCGAGCCGCCCACCCGGCCCTCGGACGACGACCTGACGGTGGCCGAGCGGTTGGCCCGGGCCGCGTGGGAGGCGACGGAGACACCCGCGGCCGGGCGCGCGCTGACCGCGATCCTGGTGGCCGACGGGCGGGCGGCGGAGGCCGAGAAGGTCATCATCGCGCTCGACAGCCTGGCCCGCACCCCCGCCGACCACGCCGAGGTGGCCCTGGCCCGGGCGGCATTGCTGTTCTGGGTCATCGGGCGGCCGGAGAGCGCGGTCGCGGTCCTCCGGGCCGCGGAACCGGGTGTCGACGATCCCGATCTGCTGCGCGAGCTGCAGCGGCTGCGGGCCGGCATCGCGCTGAACGTGGGTCGGATCGAGGACGCCGTGGGGGTGGCACTGGACCTCGTCGCGACCGCTGAGCCCGACTCGCCGGGAGCCGCGATGGCCGCGGCCACGGCGGCGGCCGGGTTGGCGCTGGCCGGCAAGGCTGGCGAGGCGGTGGCGATGAGCGACCGCTACATCCCGGTGGCGCAGGCCCACGTGGCCGAGGTCCCCGAGGCCTTGGGCCAGCTGCTGTTCGGCCGCATCTTCGCGGTCCGGGTGCTGGGGCGGTTCGACGAGGCCGAGTGGTTCTCCTACGCCTGCTACCAGGCGGCGGCGGACTTCGGCGCGCTCGGCGCCATGGCCATCTTCACCGGGACCCTGGGCCAGGTGGCCCTGGACCGGGGCCGGGCGCTGACGGCGGCCCACCGGTTGCGAGAGGCCGAGATGCTGCTGCGCGAGCGCGACCAGTTCGGCTACCGGCCCCTGGTCCTCGCCTATCTGGCCATCGCTCTGGCTTACGCGGGCGATGCCACCGGGGCCGAGGAGACCGTGCAGCGGGCCCAGGGGATCGAGGCGCTGCCCCGGTTCTTCGACTGCGAGCTGAGCTTGGCGGGCGCGTGGGCCGCGGCGGCCGCCGGCCACCTCGACCGCGCGGTCGCGGGCGCCGGCGCCGCGGCCGAGCACGCCCGAGCCTCGGGCATCCGGTCCTTCGAGGTCTTCGCTCTGCACACCGCGGTCCGGTTCGGGGCGCCCCAGGCGGTGATCGAGCCGCTGGAGCAGGCGGCCGCGCTGATCGGCAGCCCGCTGGTCGATGCCTTCGCCGGCCATGCGCGCGCCGCGGCGAGCGCTGACGGCGCCGGGCTGGAGGCGGTGGTGGACCGGTTCGAGGGCCTGGGCACCCAGCTCCTGGCGGCGGAAGCCGCCGCCCAGGCCGCCGCGGTCTACGACCAGCAGGGGGACAGCTCGGCGGCTTTCCGCGCCATGACCCGGTCCCGCTCGCTGGCCGCCGGCTGCGAGGACGCCCGCACGCCGGCGCTGCGCCTGGGCATGCGCGCCCCCTGGCTGACGGCCCGGGAGCACGAGGTCGCCACGCTCGCCGCCGACGGCCTCACCAGCAAGGCCATCGCGGAGCGGCTGGTGGTCTCGCCCCGCACGGTCGAGAGCCACCTGTACCGGATCTTCTCCAAGCTGGGGGTCAGCGACCGCACCCAGCTGGCCGAAGTGCTGGGCCGGTAGCTTCGCTGCCCTCACGGAGGTCGCGCCGGAGGTCGGAGGCCGTGGTCAGACGGGCTCGCCACCGACGCCCGAGCGCCCCGGCTGGACACCGACGATCCCCACCGCCACCCGGGGTCGGATGTCCTCACCGAGGACCTCGGCCACAGCGTCGGTGACGGACGAGATCAGGCGGGCCGGGGCGTCGTCGACCATGTGCAATGCCGGCTCGCGCATCACCAGCGTCACCACCGGATGATCCTCGTCCGCCGGCTCCCCGCCGACGCCCCAGCGGCCACGGGGGACGCCGAACAGCTCGACGACGGGCAGCGACCGGGCCCGCTCCCCGTAGACCCGCACCACCGCCTCGGTCAGCGACCGGATCAGCGCCGGCTCGACGCGGCCGTCGAGGGACTCTTCGAGCAGGTGCACGGTGAAGTGGGGCACGACCGGTAATCTCCCTAAGAGAGCAAAATAGCTTTAGTATCAAAGGCTATTGCCTGGACGGCAACAGTGACAACCCCCGAACGACAGGTTGCGGACGCTGGGCTCAGCGTCGACGCGGCGATCCGGGCGCTGCTGCTGCTCCTGCCGCGCATGGTCGGGCGGGTGAAGCGACTGCCCGTGCCCGACGAGCTGCGCGAGCTGTCCCTGACGCCCCGGCACCTGTCGCTACTGTCGTACCTGCTCTTCGACGGGCCGCTGACCGTCACCGAGCTCGCCACCCGGCTGGAGGTCGCGCCGACGACGGTGAGCCTCATGGTCGGCGAGCTGAGCCGGAAGGGCGTGGTCGAGCGCAGGGAGGACGAAGCCGACCGGCGCCGCCGCATCGTGAGCATCGCCCCCGCTCGGCGGCCGGCGATCGCCGCCTGGCTCGGCCGCGGCGCCGGTGCCTGGCGCCACGCCCTCGCCCCGCTCACCCCCGACCAGCGGCGCACGGTCGTCGACACCCTCCGCGCCTACGAGAGCGCGATCGGCGACGCGGATCCCTGAATGGCGACATGAGGCGAGTGCACTCAATGGCAGATTCCGTACATACGTTCGCCACGGTGATAGCATGATAGACATGCAAGGGATCGAGAGCCTCGAACGGGCCGCCGATGAGCTGGCCGATCTCGATCCCGCTTCGCTGTCTGGCGAGGAGCTGGGCGAAGCGCTGGTGCGGTTGCATCGTGCCGAGGCCCGGCTCGCGGCCGCCCGCTGCCGGTTGATCCGGGCCTTCGATGTCCAGGGGACCTGGCGTACGGATGGGTCGAAGACCGCGGCTGGGTGGCTGGCGCGGAAGTGCAGGGCGTCGATCGCGGTGATGCGGGCTCGGTGCCTGTTGGCGCGGCGGTTGCGGCACATGCCTGCCACCCGTGACGCGTTGGCGGCGGGGGAGATCACCGAGGGGCACGCCGAGATGCTGGCTGATCTCTCGGGGTCGCCGCGCAAGGCGGTGTCGACGGGGTTCGGTGAGGCGGAGGAACAGCTTGTCGGTCACGCCAAGACCCTGGGCTTCGACGAGTTCCAAACCGCCGTGCGCTACTGGGAATCGCTCGTGGACCAGGACGG
>Ga0075418_10003399_pt1 | contig 18188 bp, 19 predicted proteins | sample SoiMetdeltSBSDD2_FD_81776 | JGI IMG/M metagenome (GOLD analysis project Ga0075418, IMG submission 81776) | Bulk soil microbial communities from a Populus tree surrounding site in Tennessee, USA - Soil MetaG P. deltoides SBSDD2 | ecosystem: Environmental > Terrestrial > Soil > Tree plantation... | reverse complement strand
GGCCAGAAGTACAAGCTGGCCGATATGCGTGCAGTGACTTCTGCCACGGAAGCAATCGTTCCCTTTCTTCGGAAGGGAAATCTGGTTGTACTCGAATCCACTTCCCCGCCACGAACAACGGTCGACCTGGTAAAGCCCATTCTGGAAAGATCTGGTTTGAAAGCAGGTGTTGACTTCCATCTCTGCTATTCGCCGGAACGCGTACTTCCCGGGCAAATCCTGCGCGAGTTGGTCGAGAACGCGCGCGTGGTTGGAGGTGTGACGCCGGAATCAGCCCGGGCCGGTCACGATCTCTATAAAAATTTCGTCAAAGGCAAAATCATTGAGACGGATGCTACCACGGCGGAGATGGTGAAGATCATGGAGAATACCACGCGCGACGTCAACATTGCACTGGCCAACGAATTCTCCCGTCTGGCGGAGAGATTCGGCGTGGATGTATGGGAGGCCATCAGCCTCGCCAACCTGCACCCGCGCATCCATATCCTAAATCCAGGGCCTGGGGTAGGCGGTCATTGTATCAGCGTGGACCCATGGTTCTTCGTCGAGGGCGCGCCGGAATTGACGCCGCTCATCTATAATGCCCGCAATGTCAATGATGCACAGCCACATTTCGTCGTGGAGAAAGTGAAGCAAGCCTTTTCAGTCCAAACTGCTGGACTTCGCGAAGCATCGCACCCGGACGATCGTCAGAACGCCACCGGGAACACATTAATTGGAAAACGGATAGCTGCCCTCGGCCTCGCTTATAAAGCAGATGTCGATGATCTGCGTGAAAGCCCTGCGGCTGAAGTGGTACGTCTACTTCAGAAAGGCGGCGCTCAGGTAATAGTATGGGAACCTCTCAAGCCCAACGGGAACCTGGAAGGTATTCATATGGCATCCAATTTTGATACCGCCATCCGGAAGGCTGATGCAATCCTTCTCCTGGTCAGGCATACGGAGTTCGCAAAAATCAGTCCGCAGGCGCTCCTATCAAAGACAAAAGCGCGTATTGCTATAGACGCGGTCAATGCCTGGAATAAAAATGAATGGGAAAAGGCTGGTTTTCTTCTGCACCGGTTAGGCGCTAACAAATCTTAAGTTTATTTTTAGAGAAAATCAATGGCATTACGAGTACTCTCTGTATTTGGCACCCGCCCGGAGGCCATCAAAATGGCTCCAATCGTGCAGCAGCTATCCGCAACGGACGCTATCGAATCACGCGTCTGTGTCACCGCGCAACACCGTCAGATGCTGGATCAGGTGTTGGAATTATTCGAGATCAGGCCAGACTACGATCTTGATCTCATGCGTGCTAACCAGTCCCTTCCGGAACTCAGCGCAGCGATCTTCAGTAACCTGGACCCAGTCTTTACAGATTTCAAACCGGATTGGATTCTTGTTCAAGGAGATACGACAACGGTTGCGATAGCATCCCTGTTGGCGTATTATCGCCGGATTAAAGTGGGGCATGTCGAAGCCGGATTACGCACAAACGACAAATGGCAACCATTCCCAGAGGAGATCAACCGCCGCGTCGCGAGCGTGACGGCTGATCTACATTTTGCGCCAACGGAATGGTCGCGCCAAAATCTGCTACTGGAGAATACGCCTGACGCCCATATCGTGGTGACAGGGAATTCCGTTATTGATGCTCTGGAATATGTCTCGAAGCAAGTAGAGCCGCAGGAGATAAAAGTATTGCTGGACAGACTGGGGGGATCTGCATTTGGCACAGGAAAGAAGCGACTCATCCTCGTTACCGCGCACCGGCGGGAGAACTTTGGTAAACCGATCGAGGATATATGCCTTGCGCTCAAGGAAATCGCAAGTCGTGGAGATGTGGAGATCGTTTATCCCGTTCACCTGAATCCGAATGTACAGGAGCCGGTCAATCGCCACCTTGGCGGCCGGGAGCATATTACGCTTTTGCAGCCGTTGGATTACCTTCCGCTGGTGCACTTGATGAAGCATGCGGCCTTGATCCTTACCGATTCAGGTGGAATTCAAGAGGAGGCACCCGCGTTTGGCATCCCTGTGCTGGTGATGCGCGAAACTACCGAACGGCCGGAGGGAGTCGATGCGGGGACGCTCAAACTCGTTGGAACCAATACCAGCCGAATTGTCGAGGAGGCGACGCGCCTGCTGGAGGATGAGACCGAATACGCGAAGATGGCAAGGGCCTCCAATCCCTATGGCGACGGGCATACCGCAGAGCGCATCGTGGAGGCGCTACTTAAAAGAACTGACAACCTCTCCCAAAGGGTCTGACCGCCAAATCTGAGTATAATGATTTTGATGAAAGTACTCAGACCGTTTGGGTCGCTTATTTTGGTTTTTGCGTGGCTGTTAACGACCAGGGGCACAGCACAGGCACAGTCAACCGACCTACAATTTTTCCCCGAGACAGGTCACAGCGTCAAAGGATTGTTTCTACAACACTATAAAGCCGCCAAAGATCCATTGCTCTATTATGGTTATCCAATCACGGAGCAGATGGTTTCCAGAGATGGCAAAGCCGTGCAATACTTTCAGCGCGCCCGTTTTGAGTTGATCGGCAGCCAGTCGATCCAGCTTACACCTCTGGGGACGCTCACCTACAAGCCAAAGGGACCCTGGACGATTAACAATCCCAATGCCTGCGAGGCCTATCCAACGGGATATTCCGTCTGTTTAGGATTCCTGGAGTTCTACAAGTTAAACGGTGCCTCAAAGCAATTTGGCAACCCGATCTCACCATTCGATTCCAGCGATAATTTGATCGTTCAATATTTCGAATATACGCGATTTGAATGGCGCGGTGACCGGCAAACTGTAGTGATCTCCGACCTCGGGCGCATTTACTTCGATCAACTCAAGGAAGATCCCGCTCAACTCAAACCCCTTGACCAGCCCGATGCCACGATCAATCCGGTCTTATCTATCAAGGTGCGCGCGTTCGTTTTGAAGGCGGTTACACTCCAAAGCGGACAACAAACCGTATATATCGTCGTTCAAAATCAAACCTCAAAGCCAGTGCCCAATGCAATCGGCAAGGTGCTGGTCAAATTCACAGATGGTACCAGCCAGGAGTTTGCATTCAGCACAAACTCACTGGGCATCGCGCAAATCACATTCAACTTCAAGGATCAAAAATCGGGGGAACTTGTGCCGATCGAGGTCGGGGTCAACTATCAAAGCCTGAACAGCAGCACGAAAACATCGTTTCGTATCTGGTATTAAATCATCCCAAGTCGCGCCAATCCAGTACGGGGCCATCTTTACATACCAGCTTCCAGCCAAATTTAAGATTGACCGCGCAGACGCCACATTCCGCAAGGCCACCACAAGGCATGGGCGTGCAGACAAGGATTTGCGCTTCTCGCAAAGCCTGAGCCTGGTTCGACCACCCGATTCTTTCTCCCAGCTTATACAGATTTTCACGGGCTGCATCAAGCGCCATGTAATCGGCCCAACTCATTACCTCCGCCAGTGCGGAGAGTGGCTGCACCTCCACTTCATCGGGCAAACGATCCGAGGCAAAATCGCAGACCAGCACGACCGCCGCATCCCGTCGCAAGGCTGGCTTGATCAATCCACGCAACCGGGCAGGCGGAGCATCAAATGCAACCAGCGCAGCTCTGCGAGCAGAAACTGGCACTTCGAACCCCTGCCCTAGCGGACCCCGTAGATACAATTCCTGCCCTGGACTCCAGGAGGTTTTCGTAAGGGGCGCGGCGATAAAACCATCCGCCGCCGAATCCGTATAGAAAACAGGAACAGGCAACGGCGAGTCTGAGCCGTCACTGGCCAACAGGAATTGCCCTGGAGTTGGAATCAGGTTCAGCGGACAGGAAATACGCACGAGGCGCACGCCGTCTTCCAAAACCAACTCCACAACCTGTCCTTTGCCTGTATGCATATCGCTATGCTATCATGGCGGTATAATAATTTCAACTATTACCTGGAGGAACAATGAACATTGTTGACGTCATTCGCGCTGTGGCTGGCTTTGCCTGGCTGGCCGCCATTGGTCTGGGCATTATGGCCATTGCCCGGTCCGCTCGCAATCAAAACGCGAGGGGGATTGGATCCACTGTGGTGATCGTGCTGGTCCTTGCGCTTGTGCTTACCACGCTGGGCGCAGGTTTGGTTATTGTCGAATCCAACGAGCGCGGCGTGGTCAAGACTATCAGAGCGGGAGGCGTGCGTCCTGAGGCGCTTGGTGCTGGTTTGCATTGGATTCTCCCGATCGTCGAATATGATGTCCAAACATATTCCATCTCTAACCAGACCTACACCATGTCTGGTGTGGTACTCGAAGGGCAAGTGCAAGGTGACGACTCGATCCGCGTCCGCACCAAGGATGGGCAGGAAGTCATCATTGACGCCTCGGTCATTTATCAAATTGATCCCGCCAAAGTTGTGCAGCTTCACATTGTTTGGCAGGACCGCTATGAGGATGGAATCGTGCGTCCCGAAGCGCGCGGTATCATTCGAGATGCGGTTTCACAATACGGCGTGGAGGAGGTTGTCTCAACCCGACGGGCAGAAATGGTACAAATCATTATCGATGATCTGAGCGCCAGTCTCGCTCAAAATAATCTGATTCTGTTGGATTTTATCCTGCGCGATATACACTTCAGCGAAGGGTATGCCCTAGCGGTTGAACAAAAGCAAATCGCTGAACAGCAGGCACAACAGGCCCGCCTGACCGTGGAACAAAAGAAACAGGAAGCCGAACAAGCGCGACAGGTGGCACAAGGTCAGGCAGATGCAGCGGTGATTGCGGCGCAAGGCGCGGCACAAGCGCAAATCATCCAGGCAGAAGCACAGGCACAAGCCAACGAGTTGATCGGGCAGTCACTCCAAAACAACCCTGAAATCCTGCAATACCAATACATCCTGAAACTGGCGCCCGGCGTGCAAACGATTTTCCTTCCAACCGGCAACCAATTCATTCTGCCATTGCCAAATACCACCACAACGCCGCCAGCAACACCGGAAGTAACACCTTAAGTTTGATAAGGAGAAGGTGACAGCCACTTTTTGGTGATCGTGGCTGTCACCTCTTATTTAATATATGCCCATCCCTCAAACCGGACGTGAGATCCGCCTAACCACTCTTTCCACCTGTGCGGGTTGAGCATCCAAACTAAGCGCCGATGCGCTGACGCAGGTCCTGCGTCCTATCAAAGATGTCTTTTCAGCCGCCTCCTTTCCGGATCTCTTGGTGGGTCTGCGCGAACCGGATGACGCGGCCGTTTGGCGTTTGGACGACACGCGCGCGCTCGTCGTAACCACTGATTTTTTTACTGCTGTTGTTGATGATGCCTATGACTACGGCTCCATTGCCGCCGCCAACAGCCTGTCGGATGTGTATGCCATGGGTGGGCAACCGTTCCTGGCTTTGAATGTCGCCGCGTTACCGGATAATTTGCCCAATGAAATTTCCAGCGAGATCATCCGCGGCGGAGCGGAAAAGGCACGAGAGGCGGGTGTTGTCATTGCCGGCGGACATACCGTCAAGGATAAAGAGCCTAAATATGGTCTCGTCGTCATTGGTTTTGTTGACCCGCGCAAGATGGTCAGCAAAGGTGGGTTGAAAGTCGCTGACGCACTGGTGCTGACGAAGCCTCTGGGGTTTGGCGTAACCACAACAGCCTTGAAGCGCGAACAAGCCGAAGAGCAGGATGTGCTTGAAGCGGTGAGATGGATGAAACAATTGAACAAAACCGCCAGTCAGTTGGCAAATGAATTCGATTTACGCGGCGGCACAGATGTCACCGGATATAGTTTATTAGGTCATGGATTGGAAATGGCAAATGCTTCTGGCGTTTCACTGAGTTTGGAATTTGCAAATATCCCTTTTATTTCTGGTGCACGCAAATACGCTGAAATGGGCTGCTTCGCGGGTGGCGCTTTTGATAACAAAACGCACTTTGAGTCAAAAGTGAAATTCTCCGATTCGATTGACGAACAGAATCAAATGCTGCTGTTCGATCCACAGACGAGCGGCGGCCTGCTGCTCGGCGTCTCAGCTGAAAAACTGGACGCGTTCATGGTCCGAGCCAGGGAGCTGGAACAACCTACCTGGGTCGTGGGTCGAGTGGATGGTGGATCCGGAATCAAAGTTAGATAAGAAGTGCAATATTCATAGTACAATACAAGGTGCACACAGAAGTTAGTGTAATCATGTCCGAAGTCCCCATAGATAGCCAACCATCCAAATCCACCATGCCCAACCGCCGGCAATTGCCATTTTTTGCCTGCGGTTCGTCTTAACGTGGGACAGCATTTATTTCAATGAACATCTCATCAGACGTATTCATCATCCTAGCTATAATCCTGATCAATGCAGTTTTTGTGCTCTCGGAAATGTCTGTAGCCTCTTCGCGCAAGGCGCGTCTACAGCAACGCGCCAACGACGGCGACAGACGGGCGGGGACAGCCTTGAAGCTAATTCAGAATCCAAACCTGTTCCTTTCAACCGTTCAAATTGGGATAACACTCGTTGGCGTATTGGTAGGGGCAATCGGCGGCCTGGCCTTGTCTGAACCACTCACAGCTGTTTTGAGGCGCGTACCAATCTTGCAGGAATCTGCCAACACGCTCGCCATCGCAATTGTTGTTCTCACGATTGCCTTCTTCACCATTGTGCTGGGAGAGCTGGTCCCAAAACGCATTGCCCTGCACAACCCGGAACAGATCGCCTCGGTACTGGCGGGACCCATGATCGTGGTCTCCAAGATTTTTGCGCCCTTTGTATGGCTGCTTGGCCGCATAACGGACTTCATCCTCAAATTGATCGGTATCAAACCTGGCGCTGAGCTACCCGTTACAGAGGAAGAAATCCATTTACTTATTGATCAGGGCACACAGGCCGGGGTATTCGAGGAGGCCGAACAGGATATGGTGGAGGGTGTTTTCAGTCTTGGCGACTAGCGGGTATATTCGCTGATGACCCCGCGTACAGATATTATCTATCTGGATATCAACGACTCGATCGAAGAAATCCGGAGGAAGATCGCCGAAAGTGGTTTTTCGCGTTTCCCGGTCCGGCAGGATTCGCTAGATGTCATCCTTGGCATCGTCAGAGCACGCGATATGCTGGTGCGCAGCCTGGGCGGCGAGCAAATTCGATTGAAGGATTTGTTGCAGCCAGCTTTCTTCATCCCAGAGACCACGCTGGCTTCGCGGGCACTCGAAATTTTCAAGGAAAAAGGCACCGAGTTGTTGCTGGTTATTGACGAGTTTGGCGGCATCCAGGGCCTGCTCACGATTAACGACATCCTCGAAGAGATCGTGGGACAGATCGAACTGGAAGGGCCTCAAGCCACTCAGAGGCAGGATGGCTCCTGGCTGTTGGATGGTATGCTGGAGGTGGACGAGTTCAAGGATATTTTCAAGCTCAACGCGCTGCCTCACGAGGATGAATATGAAACCTTGAGTGGATTTGTGATGATGTCCTTGGGGCGCGTGCCGCAGACTGCCGATCACTTCGATTGGCAGGGCCTGCGCTTCGAGGTCATCGATATGGACGGGCGCCGCGTGGACAAGGTGCTCGTCACCACACTGCCGCAGCGAACCGTTGCCGCATAACCCAGACCGCTAGCTCTTTATGCCCAGATTTTTTCGCGCAGTGATATTTGATTTTGGCGGGACTCTCATGTATGGAAAAAAAGCATGGGAACCCTACTTCGCCCAGGCCGATGAAGCCCTCACGGAATATTTACGCTTGCAAGGAATGGAATTGAACATCAACACATTCCCAAGCGAATTCCGCCGGCGTTTATTGGAATATTTCCAACAGCGTGAGAAACATCTGCTCGAAGCCACATATAGTTCTGTGCTGCGGGAGATCTTGATCGAAAAAGGCTATGGCGACGTGTCCAGTGATGTCATCCGCAATGCCCTCCACCAGTTGTTTGCCGTCACCCAATCCAACTGGGCGCTTGAGGAAGATAGCCTGCCGACGCTGCAAAAACTGGAACAGACCGGTTACCGGCTCGGGCTCATCTCGAACGCTGGCGATGATCAGGATGTGCAAAATCTGGTGCGCGGCTTCAATATTCAACGTTACTTTGACTTTGTTCTTACTTCTGCCGCGTGCAGCTATCGAAAGCCGCATCGTCGTATCTTTGAATTGGCGCTGGCCAACTGGTATTTACTGCCTGAGGAAGCAGTGATGGTTGGCGACAGTCTTATCGCAGATATTCAGGGCGCGCAACATGTCGGAATGTATGGAGTCTGGATAAACCGCCGGGCCGACCCTCAGATGGAGTTACAGGAATCGGTGAGTCCCGATGCGAGTCTGTCATCGCTCGCAGAGTTGCCAGCGCTGTTGGATCATCTCCAGGTGGTCTGAATTCGAAGCCGAGCGTAACCAGGCTTTTCCATTCATCCAATCAAACGTGGACAGAGGGAAAACGAATAGAATTCAACAGTTGGGCCAGGGTTCAAACGTATTTGAGAACTTGATACACACCATGCCTCAAAAGTGTAGTAAATTTGGAGGCGAGCAGCAAATCAGTCCCATCCCAGGTTGAGGAGCATCCCATGGAAATCAAAGTGTCCACCGAGCAGGCACGAGTTCCGGTCACCGTCATGCACGTCGATGGCAACATCGACTCATCCACACATGAACGATTCAAAGACCGGGCGGATGAACTAATTAAGGAAGGGGCGCGCTACATACTGGTCGATCTCTCACATGCGACTTTCGTCAGCAGCGCCGGTCTGCGTGCCTTGCACGGAATCTTCAACGCCTTACGCGCTCTGCAACCTGATGCAAATCTTACGGATGAGCAGGTCAAGAAAGGCATTTCGGAGGGAACCTATAAATCCCCGCACTTAAAGCTGCTGAATCTCTCGAAGGATACCCAAACGGCATTCAAGCTTAGTGGATTTGATATGTTCATCGAAACCTACACAGACAGGCAGACTGCCATTGCATCGTTCTAAGCCGGTAACGCGATAAGATAGAACTTCAATATTCAAGCCCGGAATTTGTTGGAGAATCATATGCAAATCAGAACCTTTACTGAAAAAGGGGATGTCCAGGTTACAGTCATGCATGTAGATGGAAATATCGACTCTGCCACCTATGAGGCCTTCCAATCAAGTGCAGATGAATTGATCAAAGGTGGTGCACACTATATTCTGGTTGATCTTACGCATGCCCCCTTCGTCAGTAGTGCCGGCATTCGGGCCTTGCAACATATTTACGAAAAACTACGTGCCCTGCATCCAGATTCGGACATCAGCGACGAGGACGTCAAGAAAGGTATCCGCGCGGGCACATACAAATCACCCCGGCTAAAATTGCTTAATCCCTCCAAGGAAACATCGCAGACTTTCCAAATGACTGGCTTCGACATGTACATCGAGATATTCACTGATAAAGCAGAGGCCATCGCCTCTTTCTAAGCCAGTACCTCAGCCTGTCCGGTCTCTTTGCTCGCCGGAGGTTTTTATGAATTTGGGTGCTATTCTCGAAGTTGCTATTGGAATCATATTCGTCTGGATCGTCCTGAGCTTGACCACGATCCAGTTCCAGGAATGGATCAGCATGTGGTTGGACAAGCGGGCTCGTGACATGGAAGTTGCAATCCATGAAATGCTCGCCAACCCGAATCTCAAGGCGCAGTTTTATGACCATCCAGTGATTCGCGGGCTCACAGCCAAAAAGAGAAAAAAGCCGTCTGAAATCCCGCGCTGGTATTACCGATGGCCGATCCTACGGGGTTTCACGAAGGAAAAGAGGCGAATACCCTCTTACATTCCTTCTCAGCAGTTTGCGCTGGCACTCTTTGATATTGCGCTCACGGCTGGCACAGAGTCGTCTGTTATTCAGCAAGGCATTCTGAAAATTCGTGATGACCTTCAGAATGAAAAGAAGCTGACGGTGTATGAGGCGGTCATCGACGAGCTTAACCTCCTGGCAGAATTTGCCCGGAGCGCGGCTGCAACAGAGGCGGAAACCGCCATCACCAGAAGAGGGCTGGAGTCTCTGAAGAAAGAAACTGAACAATTCATTGAAAAATTCCATACCAAATATCCCAAGCTCAGGCTCGACCAGGAGCTAGAAGACAAGCTGCGGAAGGGCATCGCCGATATGCTGACTGAGGCTTCCAATCGCAAGAAGGAAATTGACGATGTAATCAGTCAGCAACCAAAAAAGGACTCAGACAAAGCCCTGTCAAAAATACGTCGGGGCGTTGCGGCTTTAAGCGTAATTAGCCCGGAGTTCACTCAGACTCTGAATGCCTTGTTATCGAACGTCGAAGAGTATGTCACCGATCAGGAAAAAGAGCTCGCCAAAGCCAGGGATAATGTAGAAAAATGGTTCAACGACTCCATGGATCGCGTCAGTGGGGCTTACAAACGCTATTCGCAAGGGCTCGCGTTGGTGATTGGATTTGTTGTGGCGTTGCTGTTGAATGTGGATTCGATCAATCTCACACTTTTTCTGTGGCGGGAACCATCTGTGCGCCAGGCGCTCGCGGGGCAGGCTTCCACCTTCGAACTCCCGGAGGGCGAGCTGCAAACCAATCCTGAAGAGGCCATGGAGAAATTCCGCGAGCAGTTTGTCGGTCTCAGTTTGCCAGTAGGCTGGGTGATCAACGAAAGTGAAAAATCAGCTTATTTGGATGCCAACTGCAGAATCTTCCCAGGCGTGGATGAAGCTTTTGGGATTCCCGTCCTCCACAGTCCATTATGTGTTGCTCCTCCCGAGTCCAACAATCAGACGAATCTCGCACTCAAGCTGATTGGCATCCTGCTTACCGCGCTCGCGACACGACAGGGTGCTCCGTTTTGGTTTGACATCTTAAAAAGAGGAGTAAACCTCCGCAGCACAGGTGCAAACCCAATAGAAAAGGGAGAAACGTAATTTTGTACTGTCAGGCTGGTAGGCTGTTTCGCACAGCCCCTTTATCTTTTACCTCTAAAACCCCCGAAAGACAAAACTCTTTTATAATCATCTTCATGCCTGACCTATTTGACCATGCCTTGCGGGAACGCATGAAAACCGAAGCGCCACTCGCGGCGCGTATGCGGCCACGCTCACTTGAAGAGTATATTGGCCAGGAGCATATTATCGGCGAAGGCAAACTCCTGCGCCGGGCCATCGAATCAGACCGTTTATTTTCTTCCATCCTATTGTGGGGACCGCCTGGAACCGGCAAGACTACTCTCGCACAAGTAATAGCGAACACCACAAAGAGTCACTTTGTCACCATCTCTGCGATTCTGGCCGGCAAGGCGGATCTACGCGAGATCATTTCGGAAGCACTAGAACGCCGACGGCTTCATAATGAACGCACCATACTTTTTGTGGATGAGGTCCATCGTTGGAACAAAGCGCAACAAGACGCGCTCCTGCCCCACGTGGAAGCGGGAGTCGTCACCCTGATTGGCGCAACGACCGAAAATCCATACTTTGAAGTCATAAAAGCCCTGATCTCCCGTTCGCGAGTTTTTCAGTTAAGGAACTTGAATCAGGAAGAGACGGGAATCCTGATTGACCGTGCCCTGACCGACAAGGAACGTGGCTATGGAAACAAACAAATCAAACTGGATGAGGATGCCCGCACTCACCTGATCGACGTTGCGAGCGGTGACGCACGTAATGCGCTCAACGCAATTGAACTGGCAGTTGAGTCCACGCCGCCCGATAGGAAGGGCGTCATTCATATCACACTGGATGTCGCACAAGAGTCTATTCAACGGCGGGCGGTTCTTTACGATAAAGACGGAGATGCGCATTACGACACGATCTCCGCCTTTATCAAATCCGTTCGCGGCAGCGACCCTGATGCCGCACTGTATTGGCTGGCGAAGATGATCTACGCCGGCGAAGATCCACGCTTCATCATCCGCCGGTTGATCATCCTGGCGGGCGAAGATATTGGTCTTGCCGACCCAATGGGGCTAGTTGTAACCGCCTCAGCCGCTCAGGCTTTCGATTACATTGGTCTCCCTGAAGGTATCTACCCTATCGTTGAAGCGACCCTGTATCTTGCCACCGCGCCCAAATCGAATAGCGCGGGCGCGTACTTCAATGCAATGAAGAAAATTGAAGAGGAAGGCCAGGTCTCTGTGCCACGCCACTTGATGGATGGCAATCGCGATGCTGCCGCCATGGGCCACGGCAAAGATTATGTATATCCCCATGAGCATGACGGCCATTTCATTCCGCAACAATACCTGCCAAAGCGATTGCTTGGTACTTATTTCTACTCCCCATCAAAGGAGGGCTATGAGACTCAAGTGGCTACACGCTTAAATATGTGGCGCGAAGCCCAACGAAAAGCCCTGGGAATCACAAAGGTGGAAAACATTCCCGCCATGAGCGAAGAAGAGATTCAGGGAATGAAGAGGAAGATCAAGTAGGATGGATCAGATCCGCCCGTGGCTATTTATCGGAGCCTATCGCGATACCTTGAACAAAAGTTATTTGGATTTCAAATCCATTCGAGCCATGCTTCAACTGGCCGAAAAAGTAGAATATCCAAATATCGTTTCACTGTACCTTCCGGTTCAAGATCTTGCCCCGCTCTCTGAGGAACATATCCGCACTGGCTTGGACTTTATACGTCGGCATAGGCAAATCGGCGTTCAGATCCTGGTTGCCTGTGGCGCAGGAATCAATCGCTCCAGCGCTTTCTCAGCCGCCGCGCTGAAAGAGGCAGAAGGCTTGACCTTGTTTGAGGCGTTCAAGGAAGTGAAACGCTGTCATCCAGAAGCCATGCCTCATGAACCAGTATGGAATTCGTTGTGTAAATACTATGGTGAGACCACCCCCTATCTGAATCTAATGCGCCTGGGATTATCAAAAGGATAAGTAGCTGCATGCCTCTCTTATTGCTCATCCGTCATGGCGAAAACGAGTACGTCAAAACAGGCAAGCTGGCAGGTCGTCTGCCTGGGGTGAATCTCAATGAAAAGGGACAGAAGCAGGCCCAGGCTTTGGGCGAAGCGCTGAAAGATGTCCCCATCCGGGCTTTGTACTCCAGTCCCTTGGAACGCGCCATGCAGACGGCGCAACCTATCGCTGAATCCCATGGGCTTACGGTCGTACAGGAACCGGACCTGATGGATACACATGTGGGCAAATGGGAAGGGAAATCCCTGAAGGTGCTCAGGCTTACTAACTTATGGAAGATCGTGCAAGGCACCCCCTCGCGCTTTCGCTTCCCGGAAGGCGAATCATTTCTGGAAGCGCAAACGCGCTACGTCATGGCGCTAGAACGAATTGTTCGCCACCATAACAAGCCCCGGGACATCATCGCCGTGGTTTTCCATGCTGACCCCATAAAACTGGCTGTGGCTCACTTTCTCGGCATGCCGCTGGATCACTTTCAGCGTTTGAGTTGCGATACTGGTTCGTTAACTGCACTGTATGTAACCGAGTCGGGAGCAAACTTGATTAAACACAATCAACGTCCACCCTTTGATTTTCTACTAAAAGAAAAGAAAAAGTCATAAGTGATCATCCTGGAAACCAATCGCCTCATTCTGCGTCATCTCGTCAACGACGATTTGGATGATCTCTTCGCGTTATACAGCGACCCTGAGATCCGCCAATATTTTCCAGAAGGCCTCTTAAACCTGGCGGAGACTAAGGAGGAACTGGAATGGCATATGAATGGACACCCCAAATATCCCGAGCTGGGTCTCTGGGCGACCATTCATAAGGAAACTGGCAAATTCATTGGCCGCTGTGGATTATTGCCCTGGGAGATTGATGGCAAATTGGAAGTTGAAATTGCTTATCTGCTCGACAAGTCATTTTGGCATCAGGGATTGGCAACAGAAGCGGCACAAGGCATATTGAAATACGGTTTTGAGAATTTGAACTTATCGCGCCTGATATGCTTGATCGACCCTGAGAACATTTCCTCTCAAAGAGTCGCTGAGCGAATCGGCATGACACTGGAAAGGAAAGTGGATGGCATTGCCGGCGACAATTATCCGACATTGATATATTCGATCCACAAAGAGTAAGGGCATGGCAAAACTCAAACTTGATTTACATGACATATATAACCGGGGCAAAGAAATCGATGCAGAATTGAAACAGATTGTTGAGGAGGCGATTGACAGGAAGATCGAACTGGTTGAGATTATCCCAGGCAAAGGTAGCGGACAACTCAAAAAGAAGGTTCTACGCTTTTTGAATCAAGGCCATATCAAAAAACTGTATCATCGCGTTGAGAAGGACGATAAGAATTTTGGAAGGATATTTATTCACTTCAAATTCTAGCGTAGAACGAGTTAGTATCACGACCTGCAATCTGCTTCCACAATTTCACCAGTTAGCGGTCAACCGTAAATTCATCGACGATCTCAGAGATTCGCAAAAAGTCCTTCCCCCATCCGTTGTCAATGGATGTTTCCTGGATCGCTCCAGTCGGGGCGAATAAAAAACCTAAAAGTTTTGCATCCATTGGCTGTGAAATTTTGATCTTGACGATTTCGGCTTCGAGTTCCTGGACTATTTCCCCAACAGACCTATGTGCCCAATCGGAGGCCTGGGAATTTCGCAAGAAAGCAATCGTGTCTTCAAGAGCAGAAATGAGTCCTTCTGTTTCCATAACTTCGCCAATCCGTTTACCGATCTGTAATACGGCTCGCTGCTGGATCATAAGGCGGACACCTGCACCAACCGCAGGTGCGGATTTGGCAACACCTGCACGCTGCAAGTGTCCGCCCCACGATTATTTCCACAACTTTGCCAACTCATTCAATGACCTGTAATACGGCTCGACGCTGGGGATGAAGTGAGCTTCGTTCTTTGCATGCGGACCGACACCTGACTGTCCCCAAACGACTGCCTGACCACCGGGAGCGAATCGTGCGCTTGTACCAGGTAACTTCTTCCCGATTCTCGCTTCCATGCCACCCGAGGCCTGTTTGACCGCTTCGATGAGAGCCTTCAAGGCCGGATTTTTCAGGTCGCATGCCACGCCATTTTCCATCACTGAAAAACTAACTTCGAGTCCATTTTCTGCGCAATAACCTTCAACATTCAACCTTAAACCTTGAACATCATCCTGCGGGACGGGACGAATCTCTACACCCAAAACCCCCTCTCCTGCTGTTACGTTATAGACGCCAGGCGTACCCACACTGATGAATGGAAACTTCGCCTGCGACTGCCAGCCATCAGATGATTTGAGCGTGAGGTGCTTGGCAAAGATATCATTCAAGGCCGAACGCGCGGCAATGAGTTTTTCGCTCAGGTCACCTGTCCCTGCCACACCACTATGACCCTTCGCACCACGTGCGATCACGTCAAAGCGCATGACGCCGCGGTTCTCAACGCAGACTTCGCCGAAGAGTTCGTCGCCTTTTTCACCGGTGCGCTCGCCCGCGATGAATAACGATGGAGTGAGATTCAATTCTTTCAACAAATGCGGTGTGCCCCAGGCTTCGGCTTCGCCGTTTTCTTCGTTGCCAACCAAGAGCAATTGAATATTTGGGAAGGACTTACCCGCCTTCACCGCATCTTTCATCCAAACAAGATATGTGGCTACAACGGTTTTCATGTCCGCCGCGCCGCGTCCGTGAAGGTAATCGCCCTCGATACGTGGATTGAACTGCGAGTCGTCGGGTTCGGGTTCGACCACGTCGAAGTGCCCGGTCAGCAAGATCGGTTGCAGGTCCAACGTTGCAGGTTTAGGGAAAGTGGAGAAGACGGCGGGATATTTCCCATCAAAGAATTTTGTCTCAAGCCCGGCATTCCTGAGATAGTCGTCAATGAGAGAGCCTGCCCGGTGGACTTCATCAAGCCTTTCGTTGGGGGATGCTGTAACGCTGGGAATGCGAATTAACTGTTGGGCCAAATCCAATATCTCAGATGCCTTGTCCGGATAGGAAACTTCTATCACCGCTTGCGTGCGTGCACGGAATCGAATTGGGGCGGTTGGTATTTGGCGCACAGCATCCCGGCTGCGCTGAACATATTCAGCGATCTTGGCTGAGTCACTGCCAAGCGAGCCATGGTCAGAGGCGATGCGTTCTACATCGGCTTTGACTTGGGCTTCGTGTTCGTAGAAGAGTTCTTTCAATACACTCAATGCAACTTCGTCGTTTTCGCCGAGTTCCATTTGCAGCCGGGCCCGGATTTTTTCAGAAGTGTTGCGTCCGCCTTCGGACATTTCGACGAGCGGATTCAAGTCGGTCCACAGGTTCAAGGCTTGGGCGAGCGGCTTGAGTTCATCGAGAGTCCATTTGAGAAAGTCACGGACGGTGATCGGCTTGCCGGTCAGCGGATTTTCGATTTCAGCGCGCAAGCCGTGTCTTGCCGCGAGAGTTTCGTTGGCCCGGGCGCGGGTGATATCCTCACGGTCGTAGCGGAAGCCGCGCGCAAAAGTCGGGTCGGAGTAGATGCGGAGCAGAAGCAAATGTTTGAGAGTCAGATTCGCAATGTCCACATCCAGGGAGTGGCCACCTTCATCGGTACGGACTTCCACACGTCCCATCGGCAGGTTGATGCGGGCCATCAGGTTTTGCTTTTCGATCTGCAGAGCCATCTCCTCAGGCGGAGTCGGTTGACCGGCAGCGAACAAGCCGCGAGCGTAGAGCGAGGCGAGCTGGTCGCTGGTGGTGGAGATAATCCGCTCGACAGGCTCGGCAAAACTTCGGGCTCGGACGGGAGTCCAATTGTTGTTCCCAAAGCGGACGCCTCGTCGCACGAGATCATAGGAGATTTCCAGATAGTCGTTGTAAGAGCGGTAAAGGTCAGGGAGGTCGACGGCTGGCGGATTCGGGAAGGTGAGGTTGCGCACCGAATTGGACTCGGTGAGGGCCACAATAGCACGCCCCGCGCGGACTTCGGCCCGCATGGGCGTGGACGCACTGGTCGCAATAAAGAGCGCCGCAAACGCGCGCAGCAGACGGGAGGCAGTGATATAAAATTCGGACTTGAACTCGTCCAGGTGCTGGTCGCCGCGCTCCGTCGGAGGTAGATGCATGAAATCCCAGGCGAAGAGCGGGTCGGGCAAAGACATATTCGTATGAATACCTGAAACGGCCAGCCCGCCATCATAGAGATCAACGCATTTTTCGAGATAGCGACGCTTGGCGATGCCCCAATTGCCAGGGATGGAATGATGACCGATATCGGTGAGGAACAGCAGGTTGCCATGCCAGTAATGAAGGCGCTCCCCGAAGTTAATGCCCGCTCGATGCAGCGCGTTGATCAGTGAAGCCTCCATCAGGCGCGCTTCGTAGATCGCCCCGCGCGGACTGTAATACGGGCGCGTGGCCCACTCTATCATCCAGTGAAAGACTTCGAGCTGGCTGAACTGCTTTTGCCACGGCGGGATGCATTCCGCGCGCAGATAATCCACGAACGAATGCTGGCTGGGTCCGGCCCCCACTGTAAGCAACGGGCGCAGGTCTTCATCGAGAAGGTTCCATTCCTGCTCGAAACCATTGAGTCCACTGGAGGGTTTTTCTTTGATGGCTTGTTCGAGGGCGAGGAGGTATTTGTCGGCGAATTGTTGAGGAGACATGGATAATCCTTGAGGCAAGCATAAGTAATAAACGAAAACTTCACGGGCAGATAAACGGATGCAAGTTACACCATACTGACTTCATATTATGACTTGGCAATGGCGGACTGAAACCTTGTTTTCAAAAATCGTGCCAAATAGCTAGTGTATATTTCTGCATGTACTCCGAATAATATATTGAGAACTCTAAGCCTGCCGAGGCGCGGTAGAAGTGGTAATGATTATCCGGCGTTTTATCATTCAAGTCCCATTGACTTTCTATCCGACTAGTGCAACGTAGGAGATTCTGATAATAAGCTAGAATTTCTTCGGGTTTTGCTTTATGAATTTCATAATCTGCATACAAATATACAAAGTAATCACGTCTACCTAGTGGCGTCCAAGGTTCAATGTTGCTTTGTTGAACAAGTTCGACCCCAGTTGGGGATGGCAGTTCAGCTAACACTTGATTGTTTAACTCGCCAAGTTTAGGCACCGCTCACCAGGCTCTTGCGCGCGCCTTCGGTTCCTTAGGCGGGCGCAGCATAAGGGAACCGAATCCATTCGCCGCCAAAGGGAGAGATCTATGGCGGTGGTGTAATTTCTACCGGTCCTGCATAGGCTTCGATCCACGATAGATACAGACGGGCATGCGAAGGCTCGGCACATCCAGGTTCGTCCTGGATAATGTACGATCCGTTTGTGTCGTATACCCCGATGGGC
>Ga0075418_10003397_pt1 | contig 18193 bp, 11 predicted proteins | sample SoiMetdeltSBSDD2_FD_81776 | JGI IMG/M metagenome (GOLD analysis project Ga0075418, IMG submission 81776) | Bulk soil microbial communities from a Populus tree surrounding site in Tennessee, USA - Soil MetaG P. deltoides SBSDD2 | ecosystem: Environmental > Terrestrial > Soil > Tree plantation... | reverse complement strand
TGATGACAGCGGTGACAGTTTCTTCCTGACCCTCATCATTACAGATGACAAGTTGCAATTTGACACGCATAGAGAGGCTTCTCTGGGTTTGAGTGGCAGGCGACGGCGACGGGCCATTCTCCCGGACTTTGACGATTTCCCCCAGCATCTCCCTGCTCTCCACGGTATCACCCAGGGCCAGCCGCCGCTTGGCGACTCTGCTGTGCGAGCGGGACGTTTGCGTTGTGCGCCGCTTTCGCCTCGCCATCAAATGTCTCCTCCCAGGTCGATCTCGGGCTCATCATAACCGGTGAGTTTGGTGTGATCAACTCGCCAAATGGAGTTGATTCGGTCCCAGGAAAGTGAGAGCGAACCAGAGGCAGCGGGGGTGGAGCGCAAGGTGATGTGCTGCTGTACGGGGAGCCTTTTGGGCAGACGAATACCTGACTCTGGAGCAGCGGGCAAGGGTATTGCCTTGAGCCATTTTGAAAGATGAGGTGGCAGAATTCATAGCCGTTTAGCCGATTTTGGCGCTGATCGAATTATCCGCAGGGTTGGGGTACACGACCGTGCAGGCCACGTGCGTTACAAAGGTCTTGATGGCGCGGTGCTGCAACAGGGCATGGCCGTGCTGAGCCATAATGGAGCTGTCATAGTCCGAGTCCGTCGACAGCAGGTGTCAAAACGCGCACAAAAGTTCCGCCGATTGCTGGGCTTAAAATCCTCTAAGGTCAATGAAATCAATCGGCAAAAAAACTAGTGACGACTATATAATCGTTCACCTGTTATCGGATGGCTGTGTCGCCTTCTGCATTTCCACTCCTTGGTATGTTGCTGTTCCCTTGCAGAGGGTAATAATTTTCCAAATGCGGGTGTCGTTCAGATTGACAGACATACTTGTCTCCTTTGCATGTTTAGGTCGTATGCGAAAAGTACCAGGTGGTGGGCTGAGCCACTCTATGAAAGCCGCGGAGGGCGGCATAATGCGCCGTGAGGCGGGCGACGTCCGCCTCGAACCAGCGGGCGATCCAGTCATTATAATGGAGAACTGTCTCCTCTTCCGGCACGAAGCCCTGCGCCATTGCGGCAATGCAATGGGCCGCCATCCGGCCACTCATGAGCGCCTTGAGCACGCCGTGCGAGGACGCCGGGTCTAACACGAAGGCGGCGTCTCCGACGAGGAACCAGCCCGGCCCTGCTGCTGGCCATGCGCGGCGCCAGGTAACGTCTGCACCCCGCACAGCTGGCCCGAACAGGCGCAGGCCGTGTAGTTCCTTCGGCAGTATCCCGTCTATTGAGGCACCCTGAGCAAAGCGGAGCCGTGTCCACTGGTACACAGCCGGTCGGACCCGGGCGGTCCAGGTCCACCCGCCGCCGTCTGGGTCGGCGATCAGGGTGGGAGCGCTGTCTCGTACCGGGCACTCGCCTGTCACATACCCGTAGCGGGCGATGAGGCGTGGCGAACGCTGCTCCACCGTCGCCAGCCCTGCCTCCCGCGCCAGGCGCCCCACTGCGCCGGTGGCGTCTATCACCCAGCGCGCTGTCACTATGGTACTGTCTGCGGTTTGGGCGCCGCCGCCGCGGACCGATGTCGGCGCTCCTGCTATTGGAGCGCTCACAAGGTGCCGAACGGCTTGCCCGCGCCTGAGCACGACGCCGTGGCGACAGGACTGCTCCTGTAGGAGGGCGTCAAAGTCGTCCCGCCAGGCTTGCAGCCCGCACCAGGGAGTACCGTCCGGGTCGCAGCCGAATGGCTGGAAGCGTGCTGGGGCGCCTTCTGCCACCTCCCCACCCCACCGGACGTAGTGCCCCATGTGGCGTAGGAAACCACGGGCCTCTACCGCCGCCCAGACACCAAGCTCACGCAGGATAGGCTCAACGCCCGGATGCAACGTCTCTCCGGGTTTCGGTGGCTGATCTCCGACGTTTCTTGCCTCCCGCTCCAGGATGATGGTCCGGAGGCCGGTACGCGCGCAGGTGATGGCCGCGGCGCACCCCGCTGGCCCCCCGCCGATTACCAGAACGTCTGTCGCTTCCAGGTCACGTCGCATTGTACGTCCCCTCATGGGTTCTGGCGGAACTCGAACGCCCCGGCGCGACCCGGGCGAAAGGCCAGGACGGATACACGACGTCCCTCCATGGTCACCTGGCAGGTGAACTCGCTGGCCGCCCTCTGGCGGACGCGGCGCACGTCGCCGGGCATGAGTTCCTCGCCCCCTGCCAGAGTCGCGAACTCATAGAGATACCCTGGCCCGCTTAAACGTGTGTCACCACGGTCCGGCCGGCTCACCCAGTTCGCTACTTTCTCGACGCGGACCAGGAGCAAAACCGTGGTGCTGACCTTATCGTCCGCAGGCGGGAGGACACGGATGCAGGCCCGCAACGCTTCCATGCGGCGAATCATCTCTTCCGCATCGACTTCCAGCAGTGGTGTCAGCCGGATCTCGCCACGCAAGGCGTTGCTGACATAATCGGAGCGGTCCTTGCTGGCGTAGTTGACAAACCGTTGGCCGCCAATATCCTCGAAGAACGGGCCGAACTCCCCGTCCCAGCCGTGGTGGGACGGCAATTGCCCCCCCTGGACGAGAGGGTGGTGCGGGTGCAGACCAAGCTCGATATCGAGCAGCGGTTGCGCGGTGGGCGACCCCTGCAGTCCAAAGGTGCGCGTGGCGTCGGGCGCGGCCGCTGGCCAGAAGGAGTTGAGTGCCGCGCAGAGCTTGGCGTCTTCGGGGAAGGGGCTCCCTAGCCCGAACGCCGCGTGAAAGGTACCGCGCGCGTCTTGACCGAGTGAGATGTCCCAACCGGGCTGGAAGACGTTAGATGCCGCGTCAGGCAGGAAGCTCACGGACACGTCTGGGACCAGAGGAGCCGGACGCAGTTGCGCGACCTGAGGCCCGGGAGCAATAACGCCTATCACGGCAGTCATCGTGAGATCCTGCCGGTTAAAAGCGGCCGCAGAGCTGCCTGGCCGGTGCAGGGATGGGTTAGCAGGGGTCCGCCCCCGGGCCAACGGTTCTGGGCTGCCTTGGGCGAATTGACTACGGATGCCGCCGGCCAGGCTACGTGCCCACTCGTAGATGGTGAGTTGGTCCATCAAGGGGAAGAAGTCCGGCGCCGTCACCAAGGAGTAAGCGGAGCGTGTGCGGCTAGCTCCTCCGACCGCAGCCGGGAGGCCGCCCACGACCGCACTGACACAGCCGTCGCAGGTGTCATCGAGGAAATGGGCTGCCTCGTAACCGCCGTTCGCCAGTAGCGCGCTGAACTGGGCCTCCGGCAGGGTGTTCAGATCGGTCATAGTGTGCGAGCCGTCGGCAGCTGTCGTAACGCGATGGCGGATGTTGACGTACTCGGGCGCAGCTCGGCCGAGGCCAGGGGGAGGGGGCGGAATGTCGTGCGAGGTCCAGAATCGGTTGCTCCCGGTTTCTGCGGGGACTATGAAGCGGACCATTTCGTCCCGGTTCGTGGTGGTGCGATGCTGTGTCCCGGTGCGGACCAGGGAGGGGTGGGGGAGGGGCACAACCAGGACACTCCCACTCCCCACCCTCCGCAGTTCCTGCAGCTCTCCAGGCGCGTTCACAGAGTCACGCACGAACGGAGGGAGGTTGATATCAAAGCCAGGTAGAGTCGGGATGTTGCCGTTCGTGTGGATGCGGCGGAGCTTTTCATTCCGGTGAAATTCCGCGAAGGAAAGCTTGAGGTTACGCCCGGTCAGGCTCTCCGGACCCGGGAACAGTTTGTGTACGGGAACCAGGAACGTCCGGTTGGTGTCCATAACGCCAACAATGCCGCCCAGGAGAGCGTCATCTGGACTGAGGCGGCGCGGCATCGCGAGGAAGGCCGCGTAGCGTGCAGCCATGGCGCAGACCGCGTCGCTGCCGTCCTCTGGTTGCCCCCAGAAGCTGCGCCGAGCGGGATCGTAGCGTATAGGCGCAGTGCCCACCCGGGCGACTCCCGTACGGGAAAATGCCAGGTCGGCATAGAGACCGTGCGGGCTTCTATGCCCTGTGCGATATTGGTAGGCGAAGAGCGCCACAACGGCACCCGGAAATTCCGCTAGCCCTTTGTTCGCACGCGCATAAATGTAGTTCTCAACGATATCGAGATCGTCCAGAGTTGGGTATGCGCGCGGATCCGCAGCGGGTGTTCCGTCCTGGGACGGATGCACGCCTGGGCTTGCCAGCGCGTGGTACAGCAGGCTCATGCACGGGACACCTGACTCTATACCCCGCACCGCATCGGGGTGAAAGTCCTGAAAGCCGGGTGCGGTGCGGTCGATGCCCGTCAACTCGCGAGCTAACTCGGCGGCGAGGTCCGGTGCGCCAATGTCCAAACCGTGTCGACGCAGCAAGTCGCGCCAGCCCGCACCGGCCAGCCGGTCGCAGACGACTTTTACATCATCAATGAGTGCCATGTCTCACCTCATGCTGTCGGTAATCCAGATAAAAGTAGACTATTCAGGGAATCCGTCCGCGATCCACTTCGCGAAGAGGTCGATCTGGGTCTTCGTCCACGGCTGGCCCGGTGCTGGGGGCATTATACGCCCCCCGGTGCCCTGCACGCGCTCCCGGATGACCTGGGCCGACTCCCGGACAACGTCGTACTGGCTCAGGTCTGTTCCTATGTCCCGCATGTGCTCGATGTCCATCGGGCGGAAGAGTGGCAGGATGTCGCGGGCGAAGCTGGTCGTGACGTCAGGGGCAGTCGTCCGTCCGGTGATAAACGCCAGCCGCGCCTTGTCTGAGGCCAGTAGATCGCTCAGGTAGGGAGCCGCCTCGTCGACGGCCTCTGCGGCTTGTAGCTCCTCCACCTTCGTAATAGCCGCCTCCGTGCGCTGCTTATGGACCCCCCACCGGGCCGTCTCGGCACCGGGGAGATGGAGGAGGTCCGGCAGCGCAAAGGGGGCAGCGGCGACGCCGCCTGCGTCACCCCGCGGCATGGTGGTGAGCTTCCGCGCTATAAACCCCACGCGCGAGCGCATCTCGGCGAATATCCAGCCAGTGAGGATGCTCCGGTCGCCGCCGGAGGTCTGCAGATAATGCTCGATGAAGCCGAGCAGCAGCGCGTAACGGATGTTGGCCAACTCTGCCCAGCGCTTCGTGCGTGGATCGGTGATGTCTATGCCCACCCGCGGGTCTGTCGGGACATCCCGCGTGGGGAGCCATTCCCCGGCGGCGGGAAACACCACCATGCCCTGCTGGCCCCGGTAGATGCCCCGGAATCGATCGAAGTGTGACTGAGCGCCCTCGTTCGTAGGGCCCTCTCCCTGTTCGCCGATGTCGCGGATAGCGGATCGCGCGGCCGTGCGATCCGCTATCCGGTGGACGCGCAGGTTGCCGACCTGCCAGTCCGCCGGGTCGGCCTGCTGCGCCGCCAACAGTGGGTGAAAAGCGTCGTCCGGCAGGTGCCAGGCGTCTGCGGGGGCCTGCTGGTAGGCCGCCTCCGACAAGTGGCGCACCATCTCGTCCCACGACGTGCTGCCAGAGCCGCCCTCTTGTACCTGCTCCTCTGTAGCGAAAACCAGTCCTAGCAGGCCGTAGAGAACACCGACATGGTTGATCGCCGCGCCGGCCGACTCTTGAGCGAGCTGGATAATGTCATCGATGTCCGTGGCGTCGAAGGGTGCCTCCGCGACGACGTACTTTGCCAGTGACTTCTGCGACAGGCGTTCCAGGTGAAGCGAGAAGGGATATACCTCCTTCCGCAGGGGGAAGTCCTCCCGCTCGAAGTTCGGTGGGAGTCCAAGCAGTAGCAGCATGTTCTGCACAGTCATCAGATGCCCCATCTCCTCACGGGCAATCCCAAACAGGACGGCCGGCCATGCGAGGTCGTCCAGCGCCGCCTGTTGTGCGGGGTCGATGACCTCGTCACTGCTCTTCAGCGAGTATGCCGTATAAAGATATTGGACCATCAGGGCGTGCTCGATCTCCGCTGCGGACTCGAGCAGGATCTCTGCCTTGTCGAGGGGCGACGGCCATGCGGCTAGGTCTGGCAGCCGGATCGTCATAGTGTCCGGTGCCGCGCGCGCCAAGGCGAAAGGAGACGGAGTCTTCGTCAGGGCAGGAAGCGGGCTGTCGGCGGGTATATGGACTTCATACGTCCGCCACTCAAATTTCGGGGCAGGCATAACCAATCCTTTCAGGAATCTTGTCCGGGTATTTACTCTTCGACCAGCAGAGTCCGGCTCTCCGCCCAGTCACCCATCGTCACGCGATAGATGTAGATGCCGCCGACCGCCCTCCCGCCCGACTCGGTCTCGCCCGACCACATGATTTCCCGGGGGCCCGGCTGCGGCGCGGCCTCGTCAAGAGGCGTGGCAAGGTGCTCGCCGAAACGGTCCCAGACGTCGACCCGCACAGACGGAGCGCCAGGGCTCGGATCGATGGGTATTCGGACAGGCAGGCGTGTCCGTACGTAGTCTGCGTCGGAAGGTGTGGCCGCCAGCGGCTGTGGGGCGAGCGCGGCGGGTGCGGTGGAGTACTTATACACAGTGTCCCCGGAGGCGTACCCGACCAATGCTGGCTCCCGAATGAACCGGAAGCGATTGAGGCGCTTGCCGACGTGATTCGCGTCGCTCCAGGTCTGCCCCCCGTCGTGCGTTTCGCTCGTAAATCCGCCCAGGAACTCTTTGTCTCCCCAGCCCCCTGTCCAGCCGAGGTTCTCATCGAGAAAGCCGATCCCTTCCAGGTTGGCGTTCCCTTGGGGGTCGTTCACCGGCTTGCGTGTCCACGTTCGTCCACCATCATCGGTTTTCAGGATGGCGCCATCTACCAAGTTCTCGAGCGAGACGAAGCCGATCCGCTCGTTGAGGAACTGAATCTTCCAACCCCACTCGCCTTTCGGGAACTCGGCTTCCCTGCCCGCCAGACGATTCTGCCAGGTCTGACCGCCGTCTTCCGTAAACAGCACCACCGGCTTGACGTCGTCTCGCGTGGGGTTTGGCACGTCGGCCTTACCACCGACTACCCAGCCGTGCTCTTCGTCCTGGAAGAAAATGTCCACCAGAAGCGTGGCGTGCTCCCGCATGTCCCATCCGATCCAGGTCTCTCCGCCGTCGGTACTCTTAATGACCCCGGTGGGGCGGTTGGGAAAGTTCGTTCCAGATGCATAGAGGACACGCTCGTTCACCACGGACAGGCCGCAGATGGCGGGTGGCGCTTCCCGAGGCAGATTGGGCACCAGACCCCACGTCGCCCCACCGTCCAGCGTCCGGAACAGCCGGCGCGGTGCAGCGAGCGTGCCTACCCACCCCCGCTGCTCGTCGGCGAAGCCCACGCAACGCAGGTAGGTGCCGGTCGCGGAGAACTGCCGCACCCATGTCACGCCACCGTCGCGCGTGTGCAGGATATGGCCGTTACTGTTGACGGCCCAACCACGATTGGCATCGAGAAACCAGATGTCGTCTGTCCGCGAGCTGGCGGGGGGTGCATTCGTGCGCTGCCACCGGAACTCTAATGCCAACTCTCTAGTGGTCCCATGTGCTCTGTTCATGTATCCTCTCCTTATCGGTTAGCTCATTGCCGCGTAGGCTTCCCCGGTAGATCGGAGAAATTTCGTACGCCAGACCCACATCTCCTTTGTGAATAATTACTTGCAAGCACTCGCAAAAAACGAGGGATAAATGAGAACGCTGACAAGTGCCTCTATCGATGCCAAAACGTAAGTGAACGTCTCTCATCTTGCCATCTCAATAAACAACGTCTCATTAACTCGTTAGAAGCAGAGGTTAATGAGAGTGCTCGTCTCATCGAGAGCATGGGGGTGCGCCCGCCGTACAAAATTTCACGTTTGCACCGGGGAAGCCCGTACGGTCACTCTGCCCTCGGGAAGGAGAACCTCTCCCGGTCCTCGATCAGACTATCTCTGCATTCCGAAACAGACGAATATGCAATTGGTACCCCACATCTGTCTGTGTGAGCGGACCGGTGATCGTCACTTGCTGTCCAGCTCGCAAGCTCCTGGAAGCGGTAGCAAGTCTCTCGTACGCGAGAGCTTCGCCCTCTTCCAACGGCTTGAGGGTTTGGGTGGTGTGGTTCCACTGGATTTTGTCCGCTGCCGTCAGAGGGACTAACTGAAGCGATGGCCTCTGTCCACTGCCCGCCAGGACGAGTTGTCCATCCCGCTCTTCGATGATGCCCTGCAAAGTGATCTCGACGCCGCGCAGTGCATACCTCCCGTTGACGATGCTGCGGAACTGCTCGTCCCACCGATGCAACGCGGGTACCCGTTCATCCTCCAGAAACACTTCGGCGGTTGAATCATCCGCGTTTGGAATGGGGTTTACCAGCTCCACGCCTTCCAGGCGGTGCAGCGCCTCGTGAGCGCCTCCCCAACAGGCAGCAATCCCATAAGGACATGTGCCAGTGATGCCAACCACGACCGCCGTTCCTTTGGCCGCCTCGGCCACAGCGGCTTGGCGGGCGAAAACATCTCCGTAGGCTCCGGGTTCTGTAACCTCCGGACTCCGTGTCACCAATGCTGCCTCTGGTGCCCTGGCAGCTACGGCAGCAGGGGCTACCGCAGCCTGAATCTGCATGATTCTGGCAATCGACGGCACCCCGTCTTGGCTCAGGATGAACAACATATAGTGCCCGGGCGGACAGACGTTCGGCGAGTTGGGGGCGGTGACGCTTAGCCTCCCAGCGTCCACCTGGAACTGCAAGAAGTTGATACGCTGGCTTTGGTCGAAGGCATGGGTGACAGAAGGCAGACGAATCCAGCTCACCTTGCCGATGTCATTCGGCTGAGAGGTGCTCACTTCGAAGCTCTCCCCATAGCTGACCGACGCCTTCGGAGCCGAGGTAATCACGGGGCGGGAGCCCTTAAACAGATACGGAGGAGAAAAAATCTGGGCATTGCGATGGCTGTCCGCCGGATCGTTCGTATTAGCATTGTCCGGCCGGTACTCACCGCCGCCGGCACTCAGCACGGTCGCATCTGGCAGCAGTACGGCTGTCGCGTGGTAGCAGCGGTCGACCACCTCAGCCGCCAGTTCTGTCCATGCCCCCGTGGCTGGGTCCCACAACTCGGCGGTGTGGATGGGTTCTCCTAGGCTCAGATCGTTGAATCCGTTGGCGGGGCCACCGCCGCGTGTGCCACCGGTCACCAGCACCGTGCCGTCCGGCAAAAGGGTAGCGTTGTGCTGGCGGCGGGGAAACTTCATTGGGTTGGTTTTGCGCCATCGGGGTGGGGTCTCGCTGAGATTAATAATCTCAGCTTCCGCGGTAGGCTCGATGCCGTTGCCACCGCCGCCGCCAATGTAAATAATTTTATCCACATCGTACATGACAGCCGGGCAATAGTCGCGCTGCTTCAATGCGCGTGGGGCAACCTCCGCCCACTGGCCCCCGTTCGAGGTGTTCAACAGGTATGTTTTTTCGAGAGGGCCGGACATGAAGACCCGACCATCGGAAATAACGTGCATGCGAGGATAGAGCTCCAGCACGCTAGCGGGAAACACAGCGAGCGAAGTCCAGGAGCCGTTTTTCCACACCTGCGGGATCATATTGTGCACGGTCGTGCCGTTTTCCTTGTAACTCCCGGCAAGGACCAGCACGCTGCCGTCAGGCAAGGTCGTAGCCGTCGGATACCACCGCCCCTTGTTCATAAGGGCAGTGGGCGTCCACGTACCGGGGGTGTTGGTGGCAGGAGAGGCCGGGGTATAGAGCGATGCCTGGTTCACGCCGTCGGAGTCAGACAAATGACCTCCGACCACCAGAAGACGACCGTCTGGCAGGAAAGCGTGTCCCGCACAAAACAAGTTAACCGTGGTGATCTGATTGGCCAAGGTTGGCTGAGGTGTGCTGGTGGTTTTCGCGGTCGTTGGGTCCATGGGGTTCGTTGCGTCCGTTGGATCCCAGAGAAAAGGCGTGCACACGTGCTCGTCTAGCGTGTCCGTTGGATGGTCTCGCCGGCCCCACATCAAGACGCGACCGTTTGGCAGCACATGCGTGTGAATGGCCACGTTGGGGAACTTCAGCACAGGTCCCCACTGACCCCGCACAGCGCGGCTCTCGACAGGGAAGGTGAACGGTGCGGCCCGCGCCGCAGCCTCGTCAGCCGTTGGGGTCGACATGTTGCCGTTAGCACGCAAGAAGGTCGTGTCGTGGTCATCATACGCGATGCGCAGGTAATACTGGACTTTGTCACCGACCTGGAAAGTACTTGAAGTACTTGCGGGGATGGTCGCCGAGTAGTACTTGTTATTTCTGGCGACGCTGCGGAATTTCAGTGGCAGCTCGGTCCAGTTTGCGTCGGCAGCCCGCTTGAAGAAGAGACTGCTACCGGTCTGCAACTGGTTTCCTGGGTTCCCGCCGCCCTGGAACTGGTTGCCACTGAAGATGGTGACGTCCATTCCGGGGACGAGCGCGCCAATAGGGTCACGCATACCTCCCCGCCCACGTGGTTCGGGGTTGTTTGGAATGTGCCATGCATTGCCGAGGTTTGGCATTTTTCATCCTCCAAAAAACGGAATCGTTAGCCAGCCTCTGCTGGCCTCGGTGCCAGAGACAGAGCAGACGGCCCCCTGCTCCTGACCTCCAGGGAGCCGCCCTGTGCTCAAGCTGTGCTCGCCATTGTGGCTGATGAACTCGTCATCAGGTCATCCCTCAGCGGATTCACGTCGTTCACGAAGCACAGCAAGTCATGCATCGTGAAGCGATCAGGTTCTGGGCGGCGATGTAGGCGGTGGTGTAGGCGGCGGCGCAGCCGATAATGCCGGCTGTGCTGCCGGCCGTGGTGCAGGCCGCGGAGCATTAGGCGAAAGCGGGCGAATTTCGCCCCGGGTTGCGTCATAGGCGATCTTCAATAGATCAGTCATGCGGAACACGTTCTGATCCGGTCCAAAGATCGGCCTGAAGTATGGGTCGCGCAGGATGGAAATACGACTGCCCTCTATGGCGCGGTGGAAGGTCTCTGCCACGATGCGGCCACCGACGGCACCAAGCCGGCCGCTATTCAGTCCCGCCTCGCGTAGGATGTAGAACCAGAGCGGCGTGGCAGTCGTCAGTTCGTCGCGCAGTGCTTGCGATAAGCCGCCGAGGTCATTGCCGAGGATCTCCGCGGCAGTCAACACCTTGACACCCGGAACCAATGTCGCGATGTGCGCGGCGACCTCCTGCCCGGTGGCAAGGCCGACCATGCGGCCACGCACCAAGTTGCGGAAGGCCAGATTGCGCTCCATGGCCGGCACGGTTGTGCCGCGTCCACCGAAGGAGCCGAGCGGCAGGTTGGCCAACGGGTTTGTGAGGCGGATGTCGAGCGGGCGGGTGAAGTTCAACTGCCCTTTCTCCGGCGCAAGTTCCGGTGTGCCGTCCGTCACAAAGTCGTAGAGCCGTGTCCAGTCGGCGACCCAGTTGGTCGGCAGGCGTTCGAGCGTGCCTTCGAGCGGGTTGTTGACGTCAGTCCCCGGATTGAGGTTGCCACTGGTGCCGGAGAAGCGGAACAAGTTGTCAAGTGTGCCCAGATCGCCTATGGCGCCTCCCGCGCTGAATACCGCGTTCCAATTGTATTTATCGCGGATCATCGAATGGCCGAGGCGATAGGCGGCTACCGAGAACTCGATCGGCATGGTCGGGGTGACGGTGGCATCCACCTCGAAGACCTTGCGGCCATACGTGAACACGTCGTCGACGATGGCCGGATCAACGATCCGCGGCAGGAAATCGGAGCGCAGCATCCACTGGTAATGCTTCACTACCATCTCGCGTGCCTGCTCGAACAGCATGGCGCTGGGTGTGCCGGCGCCGGCGAGCCGGTCACACACCCTGTTGTGGAAGCGCATGAAGGCGAGATGGGTCTGCCCCACGGCGAGGTTCTCATCGTTGCGCGGATCCGGGATCTGCGCCATCCGCGCTTCCAATGGTTCCGCCGTCGTGGCCCCTTTACGTGGCATGTCGAAACCGTCGAGCGCCAGGTTAGCGACTGGCGGCGGTGTGGACTCCTGGGTCCGTCCGAGCTTCAGCCGCACGCCGTCGGTGGCGTAGAAGATGCTATCATGGGGATCGCCCGGGCCGGCACCATAGACCGAGTCGAGGTCGATCGCAGGGCTACGCCCCTGTGCCAATAAGTCCGGCGTGGTCACGGGTGTGCCGAACGGTATGTTGGTCACGTCACGGGTTAAATCATGGTCAACGAACTGACCGAGATAAGTGAAACCGGCGGGAATGTGGCTATCAACGTCCGCCCCTGCCGCCGTCATCACCTGCGCGAGCGCCTCGATCAGCGCGTCGGACGGGGCTGGCGTGGTGCCAGCGACGATCTCGGAGAAGCGGAAGGAGCGCTCCCGCTCGCTCTGCGTCGCCGGACGGTTGACCTCGCCGCGCATCTCACGTTTGTCAGCCAGGTAGTAAAATCTGCGTTCGTGTCGCCTCGTCACGCTCAAACCCCCTCCTATGTCAGATATGCTGCCGTTCATACTCCTGTGTGGAGGCTGGCAGCGCTCTCCTCCACCTGCCTGTAGTCGAGCCGAGTCAAAAGCTGAGCCGAGTCAAGCCGCCGAGATGTTGTAACTTGATCAGGAGAAACCCTACCGTTGGGGCAAAGAGCCAGCCAGAGGTCGCTGCGGCCAATGCCGGGGGCAAGGCCCAACTGGAGTTCGATGCGTCGAAATTCGTGGGCGTTGGGAACCGTTGCAGGCTCAACCCGTCCTGCATCACAGCTGCTGGCTCATCTGTAAAGATTTTGAGAACCACGGGTCGCGCCGTCGCCGACAGGGTGACCGTGCGTGGCGCGCTGCCGCTTTCACACTGAATGCTGGTGCCGTCATACATGGTGAAGCTGGACACCCCAGCCGGATAGATCAAGAACCACAGACCGTCGTCCGACGTCTGGATACCTGAGTTGTTGATGTAATTCGCATCGCACAGTGTCTCGGCTTCGGTCAGAAGCATGGGCACGATTGCCCCTTCGCGGACAAATAGGGGAAACTGCTGCTGATTGGCACTCTTGTAATTGATCTCCTGTCCGCCTGCGTGCTGCTCCTGCGTCCAGTAATCGCGCCAGGCTCCCCGCGGCAGGTACACGGTGCGCTCGGTCGCCATCCCTCCCTGCGTCGGCCTGATCACCGGCGCCACAAGGAATTCGTTGCCGAACAAGTACGTATCTCCAATGACGTGAGTCCTGGGGTCATCCTGGTGCAGCAGGACGAGGGGCCGGATGATGGGCAATCCGCTCTCGCTCGATTCCTTCGCGTAGGTGTAGATATATGGGAACAAGCGGGTATGCAGGCGGGCATAGAAACGGAAATTGTCCTCCGCGTTGCTGCCGTAACCCCAGGGATACTGGCCGAATGGAGTGCTCTCGGGATCGTTGGCGTTTTTCTTGACCTGCCGGTGCATCTGCAGGATCGGAGAGAAGCACCCGAACTGTGTCCAGCGCATAAACAGGTTCGATCGCGACACAGGTGAGAAGTGGCTGTTCTGATAGCCGCCAACGTCGTGCCCCCAGATCGCGTAGCCACTCATGGCAGCCGACAGCCCGGCGATAATGACGCTGGGGAGGCCGTTCTCTGCACCAAAATTGGGGGTGTTGTCGCCGGCCCAGCATCCGGGGAAAGCCTGCGTCCCAGTGAAGCCACTGCGGGCCAAGATCACCCCGTTGGCGCCGACGACCTCTCGCAGGGCGTTGTAGACCGCCCGGTGGTACTCGGCACAGTAGCCGTTCCGCATCTCCTTCCCTGTGCGCCCATCCGCATAGAAAGCGGACTCGGGGATGTAGATGTTGCCGTCTGAGCTCCGAGTTTCACCGTCGTCCGTTTTGAAGCCGCCAATGACCGGCTCCCTGGTCGCCGCCTGGGTCGTGACGCGGCTTCTCTCCAGCAGCGACGTGAGCTGGCCAGCGAGCCAGGCCCGCGCTGCCGGGTTCGTGAAATCAACCGGGCTCCCTTCTCCCTTCCACCACTTCACCTGCAGCGGGGGACCCGCCTTCGACTCACGCACAAAGAAGCCGTTGTCTTTGCCGGCTTTGTAGTTCGACGACTCCCCCAGGTTCTGGCCCTCGACCCCGTGGTCCTCTCTATCCGCCGGCGTCGAGGAGGTGTTGATGAACGGCGTCATCCAGCAGATGACTTTAAGACCGTTCTGCTGGAAGAACGTCATCATGTCCTCTAGCTGGTCATCAACCAATACAAAGCCGTCGTGCTCAATACCATCCTCGCCCCTAAACTTCTTGCCCTGGCCGAATTGCTTCCTATTAAAGGTGAAGTCGTTATAGGCGACCTCCCAGGGGGAGTCGAAAACGAATACCGAGGCGGGGATGCGCCGCGCCCGAAACTTGCTGACGGCATAGCGGACTTCACCCCCGCTGCGCCAGACATCGCTGGAGATCCAGGTCCCGAATGCCCAGGGTGGCGGCAGTGGCGGCCGGCCCGTGTAGCCCGTGTAGCGGGTGAGCACGTCGGTGAGCCTGGGACCGTAGACCACCTGGAACGCCAAGGTCCGGAAGAGGTTGGTGACCATGTAGCGGCCGGTGCGCCGCATGTCGAACTGGCTCTCCGCGGCCGAATCGAGGTGAAAGCCATAGCCACGAGTGCTCACGAACCAGGGTGCTACCTTGTAGGAATGGTCTCCTTTCTCGCCAGCCTGGTCAAACGTCAGGGTGTGCACCACTTTCCCGGCCTGGTCAAACGCGTTGAATTTTTCCCCAAACCCGTAGAAATGTTCGTCGCTGTCAGCGCGCGCAGTGATCGTCGTTCTGTCCGGCTCCAGTCCATGCCAATCAACGACCTCGTAGCGCATCACCCCCTCGTGTGGGAATGTAAGCTGGGCCCGCACAGGCGTGCCTTCCAGGTCCTGCTCGACCTCCAAGCCGTTCGGCAGGGTAGTCGAGGAGAGGACGCGGCCGAGGACTCCAGTCCGGCCGGAATGCAGGATCGCCATCACCGCGAAGGTGACAGCGACTGCATGGGGGGCGCCAGCGAGGTCGGGGCCGGCGATCTCGATATGGCCCGTGTCCGGATAGATGCGCGCTTGTACTGGGCCTGAGTCAACAGCCAAAGAGACCCCCGACGGGCCAACGGGGAAGGTGAAGGGCGCAGCCCGCGCCGCAGCCTCGTCAGCCGTTGGAGTCGACGTGCCGTCCTTGGCATGGACGAAGGTCGTCACGTGGTCGTCGTACGCGATGCGGAGGTAATACTGGACCATCTCCCCGGTTTGAACGGTACTCGCCGGGATAGTCGCCGAGTAGTACTTGTTGTTGCCGGAGGCACTGTGAAAGAGCAGTGGCAAGGAAGCCCAGTCTGCGGCGGAGGCCCGCTTGAAGAAGAGACTGCTGCCGGCCTGCAACTGGTTTCCGGGGGTCCCCCCGCCCTGGAACTGGTTGCCACTGAAGATGGTAACGGCCATTCCCGGGACGATCCCGCCGACCGGGTCACGCATGCCCGCCCGCCCGGGTGGTTCGGGGTTACCGGGGATGTGCCATGCATTGCCGAGATTCGCCATTCTTATCACTCCCACGACGTATAATGGGTCGCATCCTCCGCCGGCCGCGGTGATCGGAGCTGCGGCCGGCCCCTGTATCAGTGCTGGTCGTCGATGGGGCCCTCGGGGCCGTGCACGGCGTTGGAATACATGAACTGGATGGGGACCTTCCCGACGCTCGCGACCAGGACCTCCTGGAAGACCAGGTCTAGCTGGGCGGCCACGGCGATCGGCTCGTCGCCGCATTCTCGACCACTGCGGGACATCCAGCCGAGCCAGTCGTTGTCCCGCGTCTCAATAGCGTCCTTCACGTCTGCGTCGGTACGGAACTCGTTGAGTTCGTGCTAGAGCGTCGCCACTACGCTCCTCCAGGGTGTGTCAAAGACAGGGATGCCGTTGTTGCCCTCCGAGAAGACGTTTGCCGAATAGTATAGCGTCACGCGGCGGCCGGTGTGCTGCACGTGGACCGACCCGCGATATCCCCCCAGGCCGTGCAGCGAGTCAGAGTCGCCCAGGGCGAGCACCGACTCGCGCGGCAACGATCTGTAAATTAACAGGACCGCCGTCGCACTGCCCCTAGCGCCTTGATGGAAGGACCCCAGCGAACCTCAACAAGTCTGACAGCTCAAACGTGCCAGGTTGTGCGCTTGGTAAAGATGGTGTCCAATGCCTATGGCGCAGGATGGAGTCACTACTGCGACGCACCAGGCCGATGAGCACCTCTGCGACGATGGTGCTCCCAACCGGCCCCAGGTGTTGCCCTCCGGCACGGGCCGCCGCTTCGGCCAGGATGTAATACCACAGCGGTGTGCGGTTCAGGAACCCGGCCTCACGCAACACATCCACCTGTCTCTCTTGGCCGCTCGGGGCCTGGACCGCAGTTGCGACCGCCTCAATTTCCGCTGGCGTGAGCGGTGCCAGGCCAAGCGCCCCGGCAACGGCTTGGCCTGTAGGGAGGCGCAGCAGGTAGCCGCGCAGCAGGTTGCGCACTGCTAAGCGTGCCCCATCGCCCAGCTCTTCGACGCCCTTAAAATTTGTCAGATGCGCGAGCGGTTCAACCAGCTTCGTATCGATGAGGCGAGCTTTATTAAAGGGTACACCCGTATCGACGAAGTTCTCCCACTCGATGATCCAGTTCTCCGGGAGCGTGTCGAAGCCCTCCTCAGTCACGACCCCGCCCCCAAGCTCTCCGCTTATGGCCGTAAACGTAAACAGCAAATCGAGCGTCGCTGGAAACGTCTGAGGCTCACCACTCGTATTGAAATTGAGATTGAAGTCATAACGAGCCCGCACCATGCTGTGCCCGAAGCGGTAGGCGGCCACGGCGTATTCCAGCGGCAGGAAGAAGGGCTCCGCCAACGCATCGTACACGCGGTTGCCATGCTGGAGGATCCTATCCACAATCTGCGGGTCGGCGATCCGCTTCTTCAGAAAATCGTGAATAACGATGTGCTGATAATGCTGGCGGAGGAGCCTCTGGGCTTGGCGAAAATTCCTCCCTTGGTCTACCAGCGCGTTATGGGCCTTCAGGAAAGCGACGTGCAGCTGCGCCACGATGGTGTTCTCATCATTGCGCGGATCACCGATCAGGGCGGCGCGATCATGGGTGTCCACACTACTGCGCCCTTCCCGGGGGAGATCGTTGTCATCACCCTTGTTGGGTGGCCTGAGTGCCGGCTTCTGGTTTTGACCGAGTGCCGTGACCAGCCCTACCTGCATTTTCGCAGGGCGCGCCGGGTCACGGGGGGCAGGCAGGCCGTAGACACTGTCCAAGTCCAGAGTCGGGTTGCGGAGGTTCCGGATGGTCGCCCGGATATCGTTCAGTGCGAGTGGGGTGAGATTGGGATCAAGGAGAGCTGGCAGGGAGGCGGAGACCGTTTCGAGCGTGATATCGTGGTCCACGAACTGGCCCAAGTACGTGTAGGCCGCGGGGATATTGGCATCGCCATTGCTGGGGACTAAGGGGTCGATGAGCATGGTCCGGCCGAGGCGGGTGAGGTTGTTCACCGTCTGCGGCGCTACTGGCAGCAAGTTGGCCGGGTCATTCTGCAGATCCGGAAACAGGAAATCAAAGTCCTGCAAGTCAACGGGCCGTACCGCCGCGAACCCTAATCGCAGGTCCCTGGTAGGGCCAACAAACGCATTGCGTGCCTCACGTAACTCTTCTAGAGTAATAGCTGTTCCATGGCCTAAACGTGGCATCATCAAGCCCTCCATAAAAGCACGTTAAGAATCACCGAACGCCGTTACTGTCGCTCTGCGAGACCATTTGTGATTCTATCGCAAAGTCCAATTTTTGGGCAAAATCCAAAAATCGAGTGCTGTGAGGGTAACGTGCTGCCTGTCATGTGTGTCGTCGGATTTCGTCGCCCCTCAGCCCTGGAGAAGCACCGCCCTCTGGAGGCCACTGGGGCCAGGGCAACGGCCTTGCCACCAGGCACTAAGGAGAATACCAGCGGATGGCACACGCAATCATAAAGGTTCCGTAAAAGTTTTGTAAAGGTACTGTAAAAAATCACACATTCCACCCGATTTAGTGGTAAAGCCTCAGCCCCTTGAAATTGGGAAGGCATGAGTCCATCTTGGGTCATCAGCCACACCGACCATCTGACCTGAGGGTGACCCATGCGAAGCAGAGCCCGCCAGACCCGTGAAAACCGGACCATCACCGTCGATTTTCAGAACGAAGCGACCTACGTGCAGCTGCTTGGCGACGGCAAGGCCTTCCTCGAATGTGTCATGGCCTTTCTCCTGGCGCTTGGCTTTCAACTCACCCACAAGGTCGTCTGTCGCGGTGGCGG
>Ga0075418_10003396_pt1 | contig 18194 bp, 16 predicted proteins | sample SoiMetdeltSBSDD2_FD_81776 | JGI IMG/M metagenome (GOLD analysis project Ga0075418, IMG submission 81776) | Bulk soil microbial communities from a Populus tree surrounding site in Tennessee, USA - Soil MetaG P. deltoides SBSDD2 | ecosystem: Environmental > Terrestrial > Soil > Tree plantation... | reverse complement strand
GGCGAGCGGCACCACGGCCACCACGGAGAGCACGAAGAGCAGCGTGTGCGACTCGGGCGCCACCTGCTCGGCCACCAGGACGGCGGGCACGAAGACGAGAAACCAGTAGAGCTTGTTGTGCCGCAGCTCTCTCAGCAGGATTCCCATGCGTGTTCCTCCTTAGCCACCGAGCAGGATGGTGAAAACCACGAGCAGGATGCCGAGGGCGGCGACGCCGAGTCCTGTGAGTGCCGGGTTCGATCCGGTGAACCGAGCCCAGAGGGAACCCAATCCGAAGAGCAGCACCAGGCCCGTGGCGTTGGAAAGGCGCGTCGCCCACCACACGTCCCGCACCACCAGGAAAGGAATCACCACCGGTACGGTGGCCAGGAAGACGACGAGCGCGGCAGCGAGGCCACCGCGGAAATCGGCCCCCGTGACGCGGGCGGGACGTGGCGTCGTGCGGCGCGCCAGCGTCAGGATCCAGCGGTGGACCTGCTCCAGCTCCTCCCCGCTCGTCAGCGCCTCCAAACGCCCGTCGACCTCCCGGGCCACCAGGCGCAGCGCGGTGGCATCATCGGGTGCGGCGCGGACGGCGCGCACGACCCGCGCCTGGCGGCCGCGCTCGAAGAGCTGGGCGAGAACGAACATCGCCCCGTCCACGATACCCCAGGCGATGTTGCATCCCAGCACGGCGATGAAGAGGCTCCGGTTGTCGGCCTCGTCGATGCCGAGCCTGGCAGCGCCGGTGATCCCGAGGGCCATGATGAGACCGAAGAGGGTCTCGCCCAGCCGGTCCACGGGCTGCAGGTTCCGGCGGACGAACCGGAGCAGGGTCATGCGTCATCCCCTCCTGCGCCGGCCGGCATAGACGCTGACCAGCCAAGCGATGAGCACGGCGACGTAGAACTGCCCGATGACCGCTTCCAGCACCGCCAGCATCTGGGCGCTGGGGAGTCGCGGGGTCACGTCGCCGTAACCGAGCGTAGCAATGGTGACGAAGCTGAAGTAGAGAAGCTCCAGGTCCATATTCACACCTTCGCGCAGACCGAAATTGGAGGGGGACACGGCCTGCATGATCACGAAGGCGCGGGAGAAAGCCAGCGCCAGGAACATGTAGGCGACGATGGCGGCGAAGATCGTGTCGGCGGTGATGTCGGCGCTCCGGAATACGTGGGTGAGGATGGCCACGACGCAGAGGGCGAGAACCACGGCTCCCACGGCGTCGGCGACGTGCGGCAGCACGGTCGTGGGCAGCCGCAGGCTCACTGCCTGCAGCGCGATATTCACGGCGCAGGCGCCGAACAAGAACCGGCGGAGGACCGAGCGGCGTCGGTTGGCCGACATCGCCACCAAGATCCCATTGAGGAGCAGGACCTGGATCACGAGGAGGACGATCCGAAACTTGGCCAGAAAGGGCAGCAGGATGATGCCGGCGACGACGCAGAGGAGGAGCTGCAGGAAGCGGTGCTCGCGCCAAGCGGAGACGGCGCTCCCTGCCTCCGCACTCACTGCGGCACCTCGAGCCCGAAGGCTCGCGGGGCCCCGCCTGCGGCCATTCCGTCCTCGACGTCCGACAAGACGGTGCCCTTCTGCAGCAGTGTCCATTGGCGCTCGATGGGGGGCCGATTCTAACAGAACCTTTGCGGTGCGCCTCGAGAGCTGCCCGGTCCGGGTCGCTGGCGGGGCGGAGTGGGCGCAGAGATCCGCCCGCCTGCTCCTCTGCGGCCTCGCGGCGGATCTTCGTCTGGACGCCCAGGCGCGAATTAGCGAGAATGGCGAGAGTGACCCCGATGGAGACCGCAGTGCCGGAAAAAATCCAAAAGATCGACCACGTGGGGATCGCCGTCCCGGATCTCGAGGCAGCGATCCGTCTCTACACGCTCCTCTTCGGCGCCGGCCCCGCCTCCATCGAAGAGGTTCCGGAGCAGAAGGTGCGCACCGCTTTCTTCCAGGCCGGCGAAGCCACCGTCGAGCTCCTCTGTCCCACCGCCCCGGACAGCCCGATCGCCGGGTTCCTCGCCAAACGCGGTGGCGGGATCCATCACCTTTGTCTCACCGTTCCCGACCTCGAACACGCCATGGCCGCCCTCGCTGCGCAAGGCGTCGAGCTGATCGACAAGACACCACGCCTCGGCGCACACGGCAAGCGCATCGCTTTCGTGCACCCGAAGTCCCTCGGCGGCGTCCTCCTCGAACTCTCCGAAGCGCCACGACCCGGCTGCGTCCCGGCGCAGCGCTTGCCTCACGCCGGTCCTCGCGGCTGAAGCCTCCCATGCCCATCCTCGCGCCTGAAGCCTCGCTTTTCCCCTCCTCGCGGTGAAGCCTCGCTTGCAGAGCTTCCGGTCTCGTGTGCTAGGCTGAGAGCAGCCGCCGACTCTTCCCGCCTCCAGAGCTCGTTGAGCCGGCGCGCTCCGTGTCGGGGGGCACCGTGGACCTCGAATCGAACCTCGCGCCGCTCCTTCCCTTGCTCCGCCGCCTCGATCATGCCGCCGCGGCCGCGGACACGCGCGCCATTTGCGCCGATGTCAAGGCCGCGCTCATGGAGGAGCTCGGACAGGGCCGGGTCCCGATGCCCGAGCCGTTCCTGCAGCCGGTGCCCACGGGCTACGCCCGCCGGCGCCTGTTTCTGGATCCCAAGGGGCGCTTCAGTGTCGTGGTCATGGTGTGGGGACCAGGGCAGGGGACGCCGCTCCACGACCATGCGGGGCACTGGTGCGTCGAGTGCGTTTACGACGGGCGGATCCGGGTCACTTCCTACGATCGCGAGCGCGAGGACCAGGGTCGCATCCTCTTCCGCCAGCGCGGCACGGTCCTTTCCGACATCGGCGCCGCCGGCGCCCTCATCCCGCCCTTCGAGTACCACACGATCGAGAATCCCTTCGACACCAAGGCGGTGACGCTGCACGTGTACGAAGGCGAGCTGACCTGGTGCAACGCTTTCGAGCCCCTCGAACCCGCCGGCTGGTTCCGGCCGCAGCGCCATGAGCTCGGCTACAGCGCCTGAACACCCGCCGGATTCCCTGGGGACTCGATGTCAGCAGGCAAGAAGAGATCGTTGCAGGCCCTCCTTCTCCTGGCGTTGCAGACCACGACCCTGCGTGCCGACGAGCTGCATTCCTGGGACATCATCTTCCAAACCTCGCGCTCGTCCCAGAGCGTCGCGATCCAGAAGGCGACCCATTCCGTCTACAGCCACATGGGTCTGATCCTGCGGCGGGGTGCATCGATCGAGGTGCTGGAAGCGGCGGACAAGGTGCGGCGGACGCCGCTCTCCCAGTGGATCGCCGACGGCGTCGAGGGTCGCTACGTCGTGATGCGCCTCCGTGATGCGGAGAGCCAGCTGTCCGCAGACGCGGTGATGCGGCTGCAAACCGCCGCCGAATCGTTTCTCGGTCGACCGTACGATTCGTATTTCGAATGGTCCGACACGAGCGTGTACTGCTCTGAACTGGTGTGGAAGGTCTACGCCCTCGGGGCCGGGATCCACCTCGGGAAGCCGGTGAAGCTGCGGGAATTCGACCTTTCGGACCCGCTCGTGCAGGCGAAGCTCCGCGAGCGCTTCGCGGACCGGATTCCTCTGGAAGAGCCGGTGCTCTCCCCTGCCACCATCCTCTGTTCTGGAGAGTTGGTGCTGGTGGCCAGTACGCCGATGTCCGCCGAACTCCGGGACGTCCTGTTCCAACGCGGCAGCGCCGAGCTCGACCAGGAGGCTTGCACCCAACTCACGGCGATGGCAGGAGCGCTGCTGCGGGACCCCAACGCCGCGCTGCGCCTCGAGGGTCACTGCTCCGAGAGCCGCGATCCCAAAAGCCAACGGGCACTGGCGGAGAAGCGCGCTCAGACCGCGAAGGACTTCCTCGTTTGCTTGGGTGTCGAGGCCGGGCGCCTGGAGACGAGCCGCTCCAGCGGCCAAGGCAATGCGGGCGACCGGGTGACCTTCGTGCTGCAATGACGGTGCGCTTCAGCGCGCCGGCGCCGGCAGGTGGGCGAAGAGATCCTGGCGCACCATCGGATTGCGCAGCTTCCAGATGTAATTGTCGATGAAGTAGTGGTGGATGTTGACGAAGGCCACCACACCGAGCTGCAGCGGTAGCGCGAAGCCGAGCCGGTCGAACCCCAGCTGCAGCGCCTCCGGCCCGAGCTGCATCACCAGCAGGCCCAGCACCACCGTGCCGAAATAGAAGACACCCATGTGCTTGCGGCGGCCTCCGGGCCCCACCACGTTGCCGGCGCGCTCCACCCGGTTCATTTCCACCCGCAGCGGGAAGATCAGGTACTGCAAGGCATGGGCGTTCTGGGCCCAGAAGACCGCGGCCGGCTCGCGGTACAGCAGCACGTACCAGAGGTGGATCGCCACCCACGGGGCGAGCATGCGTGGCGTCGGCACCCGCCGGAGGCGGCGCGCCATGAGCAGCAGTCCGGCGGCGCCGCAGGTACTGGAGGCGAGCGCCACCACGGTCGCGGTCTGATACAGCCGCTCCGCCGCCGTCGGAGTCAGCAGGGTGCTGCCGCCAGTGACCGGAGCGAAGATGTTGCGCTGTGCCACGAGGGCCCAGATCACGTGCCAGGCCAGCAACACGTACAGGTTCGCCCGCACCAGCCGGCGCTCCTGGTCATTGAAGCGCAGGCCTTCGAGGAAGCCGAACGCTGCCATCATTCCATAGGTCTGCCCGGTGTAATGCCAGGCGAGGAGCAACGTGCCGGTGCCGATCATGGAGCCGAGCACTGCTGGGTACTGCCCGTAGACGGCGAGCGCGAAGAGGAGGTACGCCGCGAGCGCCACGGGCAGTTGCAAGGACACCGCCCGGTAGCCGGCGCGGCGCTGCGGCGAACCGTAGAGCAGCCGGTACGAGACCAGGAAATGCGGCGCGTTGATCAAGAAGTTGGTGACGTGCATCAGCAAGTGGTATTGCAGCGGCAAGCGCACCCCGGCGAGCAGCACCACGAGGGACACCAGGATGGAGAGGCCGCCGACGCAGAGGAAGTCGGTGAGCGGCGTGAGCATGGCGGGTTTGCGTGACACGGCCGGCCTCCTCGCCCGCGCCCGAGGATAGTCCAGGCAGTGCTGTGATTGCAGGCCGAAGGCTCGAGCCCCGCCGTGGACAGCGAAGCCGCCGCGTCAGCGACGCCGCCTCGCCGGGCGGACGGAGCGGCTCCGGCGTGCACGCCGGGCTGCGGGTCGCAGCGCCGCTTCGAGCCCGGCGGCGATGGCCCGCGCCAGGCCGCGGTGGGTGCTCCGGCGGCGGAGGAACCGCCGCTGCACCGGGTGGGTGAGGAACTCGGCTTCCACCAGGATGGCGGGCATCCGGGTCTCCCGCAGGACGACGAAGCGGGCAGCCTTGACGCCGCGGTCGGTGTGCCCGGGAAAGGCGGCCAGCATCGCCGCGAGAACGGCGCGCGCCGCCCGCGCGCCGACGGTGGAGCCCGGGAAGTGGAAGACCTCCATCCCCTGGGCGCGCGGATCGCTGGCGGCGTTCGCATGCAGGCTGACGATGACCTCGGCGCGGAAGCGATTGGCGAAAGCCGCCCGGGCCAGGAGGGAGAGAGTGCGATCCGAGCGGCGCGTCATGAGGACGCGATGTCCTCGCCCGACGCAGGCAGCTTCCAGGGCGCGCGCCAAGGCCAGGGTGAAGTCCTTCTCCACCAGAGGCGAGGGCTTGCCGGCCGCGGCTCCCGGGTCGGTGCCCCCGTGACCTGCATCGATGCACACCTTCATGACCAGGCTCGATGCAAGACCACGGCCGGGACCGGCATTTCCAGGCACGAGTTGTGCAGTTCCCCCAGCGCTGAACCCGGGGCGCCGGATGGTTTCCGGTAGCAGAGGGAACAGCCATGAGCAATACGGACACACAGGAGATCATCCGCAGCATCGGCGAGCTGAAGAGCGAGAACGCCTATGCACTGGCCACGTTGCAGGCCAAGGTGGACGGGATCAATCGCCGCCTCGATCATTCCAACTCCCGCATCGCCAAGCACGAAGAAGCGATCCAGGAGCTGCGCCTCCAGAGCAGTCAACTGGACACCGAGCTCGGGCACTTGCGTTCCGAGCACGAAAGCCGCATCGCCCGCAACCGTCAGGTGGGCATGGCGATGCTCGAGCGCCTCTTCTGGCTCCTCGGCTCGATCGTCCTCGCTCTCGTCGTCCACTTCGCCGGCCTCTGAGCGCCGGCGAAGTGGTGCGCTCGCTCACATCGATGCGTCCTGCAGGATCTCCCAGCGGCCGCCGCCCAGCGGGCGCAGCACGAGCAAGGTGAGACCCGTGGCCGTTGGCTTGTCGGGATAGGCGAGGCTCCACCGCGCGACCACCGAGGCGCTCTGCACCCGAGCCGGTCGGGCGCTCCCGAGCACCGAAGCCTCCATCCCGGCGCTGAGCCGGATCTCCACGAGTTCGAACGAGAGCGTTCCCATGGCGGCGTGATCGGCGTACTTCTTCTTGTAGCGCTCGAGAACCGCCTGGCGGCCGCGCGTCACGCCGCTCGGCGCGATGAACAGTGCATCCTCCGCATAGTCGGCGCAGAAGGCCTCGAGGTCCCCACGGTTCCAGGCGGCGGCAGAGGCCTCGAGGAGCTGGGCGATGCCGTCGCGCGCCCCACGCCGCCGACGCGCGTCGTCGAGGCGGTGCCAGAGGCTGCAGCCGTAGCGCCCGACGTACTCGTGCGCGGCGGCGAAGACCGAATCGGCGAGCACCTCGTCGGCGGCGGCAAAGTGATGCCCGAGGCGCGCGAGCCCGGTGAAGAGCGCGTCCCACTGCGCCGTACCGATTTCATTGGCGTGGAGAAGTAGGATCTGCGGAGTTGGCCGCTCGAAGAGCTCGTCGCCCAGCGCTTCATGGTCGCGCACCTCGAGCCGGAGCTGCGACTGATACTCGACGGCGATGCTGTCCCGGGCGGCTGCGTCGCTCTGGCGCCGCGCCTCCACCCAGCCGGCCTCGAAAGACCAGTCTTCGTTGTCGATGGTGACCGGCAAGTTCCGCTGCCCGGTGCGCGCGAGATAACGACGCATGGCGCGCAGCTTCTCCACCGTGTCGCCCTCGCGCAGGAAGGGGAAGCGGAAGAAGCGCAGCTTGCGGTCGTGGGCGGCGAGAAACGCCGCGAGCTCCTTGCGACCGCTCTCCACGTCGGCGATGTAGGCGGTCGTGTCGGTGGCGGTGTAGTCGAGGTGCCGGTCGGAGTGGTTGCCGAGCTCGTGCCCGGCCTCGAGCCATCGCTCCAGGAGCCGCCGGTCCCGGGGCCCGTGCACATTGCTCCAGGTCACCAGTCCGACGGCACGGATGCGGTGCTTGGCGAGGACGGCGAGGAGCTCGCGAGTGATGCGCTCGCGCTCGTCCGGGTCGCGGTGCTGGCCGGGCGAGGCCACGGGCAGGTCGTCCACCGTGACCAGGAGCGGCCGGGGGACCGCGCCCCGCGCCGCGGGCTCCGCCTCTGCCCGTGCCGGCCGCAGCGCCAGCGCGCCCCCTGCCGCCGGCAAGAGAGAACCGAGGCTCAAGGAGAGGAGGAGCCGCAGCCGGCGCGCGCGCTCCCAGGAAGCTGCACGACGCAACGAGATCTCCTGGTCCGCTCGAGGTCGAGCGCTATCGGGAAGCCTGCCGTTTCATGGCACGCATGCTCTAACAGCAAAAGCGACGAACAGCAAGGTCCGGGTGTGGAGCGGAGTGCGGTCAGAACCTGCGGGTGAGCGCCAAAGCGAGCGAGCCCCCTTGGCCCGGCGCCAGCGGCGCGAGGCCAAGTTCCAAAACCGCTCTGCTGTTGGCGCGTTGGGCGGCGCGCGGCGCGTCGATCCAGTCGTAGAGGCCCAGACCAGCGGAGACGGCGAGGCCGGTGTAAAAGAGCACGGCGCCAGAGTCCTCGCTGCTGGAAGACCCGTCGAAGCTGCCCTGGAACGCCATGACGAGGCCGATGTCGGCGCTCAAGAGCCCGATGCCACGGACCACCGAGCCCATGATGCCGTGGCTGCTCTCGCCGGCGTAAAAATGGCCGGCGCTGGGACCCACGGCCGACACGGCCTCACCGAGGAAGAAGAGGCCGGCGTTCTCGATGGCGATGCCGGTGCCAGCGATGCCCCATCCAACGAGCGTGGCGCCGAAGGCCCAGGCGAAGGCCACCCCCGGGGACTTCGGCCCCGCGGGCAGGGCGGCGAGCGTCGGCGTCGCCATCGGATCGTCGGCCGTGCCTTGGGTCTCCATGCTCGTCCACCCCACGCCTGCAGGAGCCTGCAGGTCCGCACTCCAGGCGGCGACACCCGAAACGTCCTGGCCCGCCATGTCCCGACTGGCCACGTCGTGCCGGACATCGCGGGAGCCGAGGGACGGGCTCTCTGCTTGGGCGCGGGAGAGCGTGGAGGCGAGCGCGACGAGGAACAGCAGAGCACCCCACGAAGCGGAGAGGGCTCTCGGTGATCGCGCTAGGGGCGGAGAGAGTCGTTCCAGCCGGGCCGGTAACGCACGCAAAAAGAATACGTGCCCCCGCATGACGGCCTCCCTCGAGGATGGTAGCTGGTCTCAGGGGCGGACACTTCCGATGCTCCTCGCTGCAAGCTTCGGTCCAGGCCCATCCCCCGCCAGTTCCAGCGACCCCACCGGCGGTGACTGCCTAGGCTACAGCGGAGTGTTGCCGAAGCGCACCTGGTGGCTCGAACGGCGTAGATCTACCGACGCAGCACTACCTGCTGCCCTCCCTGCCTTCTGCGGTGTCGCGATTCTCATGCGTCGAGCCGGACCAAGCCAGGAGCGGGTGAAAAAGGCTCTCGCCGCCACCGCGGGTCGGTGTAGTCTGGGCCTTCTTTTTCGTCATGGGCGGCGGTGCGCAGCTGTCGGGGGTGGCATGATGAAAAGGGTAGCCCGGCGTCTGTGCTCCACGTTGGCACTCTTCCTCCTCTTGTCGGCCTCGGCGCGGGCGCAAACGGAGCCGCCCTATCCCCACCTCGTCAACGTCTACCTCTCCGGCGAGGTGGACGACGCGACCATCGCAGCGCTCTCGCGCTGGGACGCGGTAGTTCTCAACGAGAGCTGGACGCCGGCGCAGCTCGAACGCCTGCGCTCACTCAATCCGAAGATCAAGATCTTCGTCTACGTCCTCGCCTACGAAGTATCGCGCCAGCCGGCCACGCGCTGGTCCGGGATCAACTTGTCCTACGTCACCGCCGAGGATCTCTGGTGGTACGACAGCGACGGCCGCATCGCCTCGGATTGGTACGGGACGGGCATGGTGAATGTCACCTCTCTCGCTCCCCAAGGGGCGCTCGGCTCCTGGCGGCATTTCTGGGTGGAGCACGTCGTGGGTCTCGTCCTGGAGCGCCCGCAGCTCGACGGTGTCTATCTGGACAACTTCTGGCGGCAGATCTCCTGGCAACAACAGCACCGGCGGCTCGATTCGGACTGCAACCCGACCCACAACCCGAGCGGCTGTGACGGGGTCCCGGACTCGCCGGAGCGTCTCGACGCCCTCTGGCACGAAGGCCTCACCGCCATCGCGACGGAGCTGCGCCAGCGCTTCGACGACATCGAGGCCTACCGCACTCGTCCCTTGGCTCTCATTTCCAACGCCGCCAGCGACTACTTCCAGTGGCTGAACGGGACGCTCTACGAGTACTTCCCCTCCGGGTATGCCGGCGTCGACTACGACAACCCGTACGGCTACAACTGGAACCGCGAGATGTGGGACGACATCGCGGGCTACGCCGCCGCTCCGTTCCGCACCCAGCCCTATCCGTTCTCCATCCTCAACACCGAGGCCTGGGGCAGCAGGTGGGAACCGCTGCGCACCCCCAGTTTCGAGCGTCACAAACGCTTCACCTTCGTCTCCAGTCTGCTCGGCTCCGGCTACTACAGCCTCGATGCAGGCCACAACGGCAACGCCAACCTGTGGTGGGAGCCGGAGTACGACAATGCCGGCCGCGGCAAGGGCTACTTGGGACAGCCGCTCGGTCCACCCTATCGCCTGCTCGCACCGGAGGGGCCGGAGGTGCTGGCAAATCCGGATTTCAGCCTCGGCACCACGGGTTGGCTGGGCATGGGGTTCAGCGCCCAAGGGACTCTCCGCGCCGACGCCACCAGCTTCCACTCGGCGCCGCAGTCGCTGCGCATCGATGTGCAGCGGGTGACGAGCCCGGGGATGTTCAAGGTCTGGCAGCACCCCGTCGCCCTCGCCCAGCACGAGGCCTACACGCTCTCCTTCTGGGCGCGAGGGAGCGGCGAGATCGTGGTGCAACTGTACGGCGATGGCTGTGAGAACCAGACCTGCTGGGGCCCGCGCCGGCTGCGCTTGCAACCGACCTGGAGGCGTTTCGACACATCCTTCCATGCCAACGGCAACAGCGCCGCGGGGCTGGACTTCCTCGTCGAGGCCCCCGGGAGCGTCTGGCTCGACGACGTCTCGCTCCGGCGCGGCGACACGGCGCTCTTCCGCCGTGACTTCGAGAACGGCATCGTCCTACTCAACTACACCAACATGACGCGCTTCGTACCACTCGGAGGGAGGTTCCGGCGCCTGCAGGTGCCAGGTTCGGATGTGTTCGACGGCTCTTTCGTCACCAGTGAGTATGTGACGCCCTCGGACGCTCGCATCCTGCTCCGCAGATCCCCCACCGACGCGGCGGAGGGCGACCTCGTCGCCGCTCCGGCGCGGACCCTCCTCGCGCCCAATCGGCCCAACCCGTTCAACCCGCAGACGGAGATCCACTACACCCTGGAAACCGGCGGCCCCGTGCGCCTGGCGGTGTACGACGTGGCCGGACGTCTCGTCCGCGTCCTCGTGGACGGCGAGGAGAAGTCAGGCCTGGAGCACGTGACGCGCTGGGACGGGCGCGACAGCGAAGGAAGCGAAGCGGCCTCGGGGGTCTACGTCCTACGCCTCACGACACCCGGCTTCACCACGGCGCGGAAGATGGTACTGAGTCGATAGTCTTTGAGCCGCTCGTGGCGACGGAGGCCGGCCATTCTCACGGTGTCAGGTGCCGGCGGGAGAACGCGGAGACGGTGACGAGAAAGAGAGGGGAAGGAACTTCGCTGCCGCCGCTGCAGGTGAGATCCGCTGCGGCTGCAATGAGCGTGAGCGCCCCGAGCACGAGGAGCGGATAGAGCAGGGCGAGCCCGTAGAGTCGCCAGCGGCCCCACACGAACCCCATGCTCCGCCGCGACAGCCGCTCGTTGTCCCCGGGTCGCGGACGAACGGAACGCGCGGTCGAGTCTAGCGCAGCAGCTGGATCTTGCGCGCCGCCGTGAAGCCGTCGGCTTGCAGGTGGACGAGGAAGACACCGGACGCCACGCTGCGGCCGTGGTCATCGAGGCCGTCCCAAAGCCGCTGCAATCTCCCCGGCTGCAAGAGCTCACCGGCGACCAACGTCCGCACCCGCCTGCCGTTCGGGGCGAGGATCTCCAGCCGGACGCGGGCGGCGCGAGGCAGATCGAAGCAGAGGGTCGTGACGGGATTGAAGGGATTCGGCATGGCCCCGTGCAGAGCGAAGCGAAGCGGCACCGCCACCGCCACATCCGTCGGCCTGGTGATGGCGAAGGGCGCGTCGCTCACGTCGCTACCCACGTTCCCCGAAGGGTCCAGCGCCTCGATGCGGAGGAGACAGGAGCTGGAGTTCAGGTCGGGGATGTTCCAGGAATAGGTGAAGCTGTTGGGGAGACCGGCGGCGATGGTGGTGAAGCTCTGGCCGCCGTCGGTCGAAAGCCGCAGGTTCACCGCGGTCACGGCCACGGCGTCGGTGGCGGTCCAGCGGATGGGGGTGGAGCTCGCCCCGAGGAGATGTTCACCGCCGTTCGGCTGCACCAGCGCGACGCTGGGCGGCGTCGCCTCGGGCGGAGAGAGCCAGCGGAGCGTGCGGGCCATCAGGGTGTCGCGCTGCGACACGCTGTTCAGGCCCTCGAAGCCGAAGCCGGCGTAGACGAGCCGGTAGACTCCGTCGTAGCGCAACGCCGCGGTGTGGCCGTTGCTGTAGCGCATGCACTCGACCGAGCCGTTCACCAGCAGCAATGACGAGCAGCTATTGAGATTGTTGGCGCCCGTGCCGCCGTTCAAGGTGAGCGCCAGTCCGGCGCTGAGCGGATCCCCGGCCAAGCCTTGCACTGCCGGCGCGCCCTCGCTCTCGATGTTGACCTTGGCGCGCAGCCAGTTTTCGTAGAAGGCCTTGTCCGCCGGCGTGGCGACGCCGCCGCTCCCCTTCCACAGGTCCTCGCCGATGTCCTCACCGGTCAGGAACAAACGTCCCCCGGCGCCGAGATAGGCGGCCAGCTCTTCCTGATCCGCCGGAGTGAGGGTGTTGCGACGGTCGTTCCCCGTGGACCAGACGACGGCGCGGTAACGGGCCATCTGCTCCGCCGAGGGGCTGCCGAGCGTGCCCGCGTCCCAGCGCAGACATTTCTGTCCGAGGCGAGCCAGGCTCGTGGTGAACCAGGTCTCGAAGTTCATGCCCCGATCGTCGTCGACGAAGAGAATGGGAACATAGCCCACGGGCAGCATGAAGGTGCCGCCGTTCACGCCCTGGCTGGAATGGATCTCGATCTCCAAGACGACGGCGGTGCCGGCTGCCACGCCGGGATCGATGCTCACCTGGAACAGCGAAGGCGCCACGATTTCTGCCCCGGCACCGACGCTGCCGCAGGGGACGCTGTCGACGCCGATGGCCACACCCGGAACGGCGGTCGCGATCTTGACGTACACGCCGGTCTCGCTGCCGCCGTAGTTCCGCAGCGTGAGGCGCAACTGCGCCGTCTCCCCCCCATCGAGACGGCCGTCGCCGTTGCCGCCTGCGTCCTGCACCGCGAGCTGCACCGTCTCGAACTCCGGGCCCGTGCCGATGCCGTGGTCGCCGAAGGCGGAGCGGATGCTCTCGAGATGCGGCGTGCCGTTGCCCAGATTGCCGTCGTCGTCATCCACGCCGAGGAGGTCGAGGTAATAGTCCTCGAAGTTCTTCGGCGCCCCGTAACGGGCGAAGTGGAAGAGCGAATCCGCCAGATCCACTTGCGGCCACAAACGACTGCGTAGATCCCAGAGGGCCCCCGCCAGGATGGTGCCGTCGATGTGGGCTTCTCCCGAGACGTCCTCGGGAGCGCGGAGCTCGTTGTCGATGCTGCGGAAGACGGTCCCGGTGCCGAGGATGCCCGGACCGATCCGCGGCTCGCCGCTCAGGCTGGCGGCGAAGTAGTCCGAGAAGGCCTCGTGCATGTCGCTGGGTGGATCGCCGGCAACGCCGTAAACGTGATCGGTGATCGCATGGCCGTACTCGTGCACCACCACCGATTCCCACAGGCCGAGATCGGCGCATCCCGTCCCACCGGCCCCCACGACGATCTGCCAGCCGCCGTAGTAGGCGTTGCAGAAGGAGGTGCCGACGAACACCGGCAGCGGCTGGTCCAGCTCCACGAAGGCCGGATCGATGGAGGCAAGACGGGCGCGTCCGGCGTTCAGGGCGTGGAAGGTGTCGCGCTCGTCGGCGCGCGAGTTGCCGCTGCCCCAGTGCAGGGTGAGGGCGCCCGTGGGCGGCGTCGTCAAGGTGGCTTGGACACCGCCGGCTCCGCGGTTGAACACTTGCGCGTAGGGGCCGCGCATCCGCGTCACCAGGGTGGAATCCCCGCCGGTCCCGACGACGGCGAAGCTTCCGTCCGGAGCCGTGACCGTCGAACCCAAGCGCGCGACGACGACGTCGTCGACCCAGCAGCCGGCGGCGTTCACCGCGCCGTCGCTGAACAGCCGGAAGCGGAGCCGTAGGTCGCGCGTGTCGGTGAACGCCGACAGGTCGATGCGCTCCTCGTGCCACGCCGCCGTGCCGCTCAGCGCCATGAGAGTGCGCCAGGTGCTGCCGTTGTCCGCCGAGCCCTCGACGTAGAGGAAGTCCCAGGTGTCCTCGACCTCGACGCGGGTCCAGAAGCTGAGCACCGGATCGTGCACGCCGCGGATGTCGAGCTTCGGCGAGGTGAGCGACACGTTGCGGTAGTCGGCGTAGTTGGCCCCTGGGCTGTCGCTCCAGGCTTGGGTGCCGCCGTGCACGGATTCGCCGGACAAGGCCCACGGCGTCTGTGCGCTCCAACCTGCGGCGCCGCTTTCGAAGCCGTAGGCTGCCACGGTATCGCGCACCGCGCCGCAGAAGATCTCCGCCGCACCGAAGGCGAGCGAGGCGAGCGGCGCCGTTCCCTGCAGTGGGTGCACGTCACCGCTCAAATGTCCGGTCAAGGTGTGCACGCGGTCGAAGCGCCAGAGAACGCTGCCGGTCTCTGCATCCACGTAGGTTTCCCAATCGCCCGGCGGGTCGAGCGTCTTGAGATGCAGCCGGTACGCCGGCCGTACCCGCAGCGCCTCCGGTCCGAGGTTCGCGGCCGGTGCCGTCTTGCGCACTCCGGGAGGCAGCGGTTCGTCGGCGAGCATGGGGAGGAACACCGCTTCGGGCGCGCCCGTGTGCGGCAACGTCCCGCTCGGCATGCCTTGCAAGGCCGCCTGGATGCAAGCGTCGGCGCCGAGGCTTCCGGTCCACGCCGCCGGCACCGGATAGGCGTCGGAGCCGAAGAGAACGAGATCACCCGCTGGTGTGAAGCGCAGATCCACCCGCCCGCCCACCATCTCGATGCCCTGAGTCCACTGCTGCAGGATGACGACCCAGCGCCCACCGCGGAATTCGAGGCGCTGCGGCCGCAAGTCCTCCCAATGGAGGCCGAGGAGCGCCGTGTGGCCGCGGACGAAGGCTTCTGCCAGAGCGGCTACGGTCGCCGCGTCGCGCGGCGCCCCCGTGGCCGGCCCGACCGCCGACGCCGCGATCCGGCCGCCGAAGGCGCGGTGCGGCGTCCGGGCGAGCTCGTTCCAGCGCACGCGCCAGCCTTCGCCGTAGGTGTCGCGGAAGTCATCGAGGCGCGGGTCGTCGCGCGTCAGCTTCCACTGGTTCGACGAGTTGCGCACGCTGGCGGGGTCGGTGCGCTGGACCTCCGGAGTCTCGTCGCTGGAGGCATGGAAAGCCTGTGCTTCCCGCACCGCAGGAAGGAAGAGTAGAGCAGCGAACCACCATGCTCGCCGGGCGCGACTTCGCGGCACTCGGACACTCCCGAGAAAAGGGAAACCAGCAATGTGCGGAGGGGGACTCCGCCGCGTGGGCAATAGGGCCGAATGGTTTCCAATCTGGGGCTAACACGATGGTAACGGGCCGCTGCGGGCCCGACAAGCCTGCAGCGGTTTGCGCCAGATCCCGGGACAACTTGTCACTGCGCTTGAGTCGATTGCCCCGAGGAGAGCGGTGTTTGCTCGGCGCTACACCAGTCCGAGACCGATACCGAGAGCGAGAAGAAGCAGCATGGCGCCGACGAGACGTTGCATCGAGCGCCGCGTCCACTGGTGCAAGAGCCTGCGCCCGACCCAGGCCCCGGCGAACGCCGACAGAGTCGCGGCGACAACGAGGTTCGCACCGCCTTCCGCCCGCAGGATGCCCAGTGGACCAGTGATGTGGTCGAGTCCGTAGACCGCCAGGCGCACCACGTCCACGATGACAGCGCAAGCCACACCGGTGCCGACGAAGGCTTCCGGATCGAGGCCGCTCTTGGCCAGGAAGGCCGAGCGCAGCGCCCCCTGATGACCCGACAAGCCGCCAAAGAAACCCGAGAGCAAGCCGCCGAGCCCGAGGAAGCGGGCGCCGAAGCGGAGCGCGGTGAAGGCCGGGAGGAGGTCGAAGAGGGCGAAGAAGACGATGAGCCCGCCGAGGACGAGACCCAGCGGCTCCACCGTAAAGGTTCTGCCACCGAGCTGGTAGGTCGCGAGGGCGGGCAAGCCGGCGAGCCGCAGCAGCAACCAGGCTCCGCCGCACGCCGCCACCGCCGCCGGGGCGCCGAAGCGCAGCACGACCCGCCTCTCCGCATGCCGCCCCATGAGACCGAGCTTGAAGAGGTTGTTGGCCAGGTGCACCAGCGCCGTGGCCGCGATCGCCACGGGAAGGGGGAAGAAGAGGGCGAACACCGGCAGCAACAGCGTGCCGAGACCGAAACCGGAAAAGAAGGTGAGGAGCGAAGCACCGCAGGCGACGGCGCAGACCAGAACCGTGGTCATGCGCTCCCCCCGCCGCGCAGACCGCAACCGATGGGAGCGTGATCCGAAAGCGCTGCTTCGCCGCGCATGAGATGCGGGAGAGCGAAGGGTGGATGCTCTGGCGCCGGTTCGAAGCCTCGCGCCGCGATCCAGTCCAACCGATGGCGGCCGCGCCGCTCGGCGTGACGCAGGAGCCCTTGCCCCAGCCGGCGCACTCCCGGCGCCAGGGACTGGTACTCGCGGACGTCCTGCAGGTGCAGGTCGAGGGACTCCGTCGTGGTGTTGAAACCTTCCACCGCGAGTCCTGCTTGCGACAGCACGGTGAACAGCGGCTCCCGCGGCCGCCCGCGCGGCAGATAAGGCTGCAGCAGCCGCTGGCGGAGTCTCCCGGGTGGCCAGAGCGCCAGGACACCGAGCACGCCGGCGGCACGCAGCGCGTTGCCGCGGGTGAAACTCGTGGTGTTGAGATCGCCGCAGAGAAGCGCCGGGCCTGGCGGCAAGTGCGCCAGGATGGCTTGCATCTGCAGCGCCCGCACCGCCGGCCCGCGATGCACGTCGAGATGGGTGACGACTGCGTGGAAGGGCGCGCCCGGTCGCAGCACCTCGACCACGAGGGCGACGAGACCTCCCACCTTGCGTTCCGTGTCGAAGAGAAAGGCGCTGCCGGACTCGAGCTCCACCCTCGCCGCCGCGCCGAGGGGAAAACGGGACAGGAGGGCCAGACCGAAGAGCGCTTCCGCCTGCTCCTGCGTCGCGATCTCTCGCGGCGTGTCGGAGCCACCTTCCAGCTCCAGGAAGAGCGCCGCCCAGGCGGCATGCATCCCGAGCTCTCGGGCCAGGTCGAAAGCCACGTCGCGGTTGCCCGAGCGGGCCAACCCCAGATCCACTTCGTTGAGGGAGAGGAGATCGGCGCCGGCGAGCGCGGGCTCGTCTCGCAAAGCCGCGCGCAACCCGTCGTAGCGGTTGCCGTGCAAGACGTTCCAGTGCACGACCCGCAACCCCGCCGCGGGCCCGGAAGGCGCTACCGGACTCGAGAAGCGCCGCACTGGTGCCAGGAAGCGCTGCACCCGCGCCGTCAGGGCCGGCCCCTCCGGAGCCGCCAGCCACTCGCGGTGACTGGCGAAACGCCCGATGCCCCGGCGCAGCGCCAGGCTTTCTCTGACCAGGGCTGGATCCGCCACGGTGCCCCCGGTCAGCGCAGCTTCTCGAGCTCCGTCAAGATTTGGGTGGTGTCCGGCTGCTCTCCGATGTCGTGCACGTCGATGTAGCGGACGATCCCTTGCTTGTCGATGATCAGGATCGCCCTTTCCGTGATGCCTTCGTCTTCCCGGTACACGCCGTACCGTCGCGCCACTTCCCCCTTGGGATGAAAGTCGCCGAGGAGCGGGTAGGTCTCGATCCCGCCCAGCGAACGGGCCCAGGCCCGATGGCAGGGAATCGAATCGATGGAAATGCCCAGAACCTGGGCATCGAGCCTCTCGAACGCGGCGTGATCCGCCTCGTACGAGGGCATCTGCACCGTTCACACACCGGTCCAGTCGAGCGGATAGAACGCCAAGACCACGTTCTTCCGCCCGCACCAGCTGTGCAACTGCACCGTTTCCTTGCCCCGGTGTCCCGGCAAGGTGAAATCCGGTGCGGCGTCGCCGACCTGCAGCGTCGCCGTCCGGTTCGCCCGTGATGTCCGGCCTTTCGCGACCACCAACGACCTCCTCTCGCCGCCAGCCGCGGCGCCGGCTTCACGTCTCCCCGGCGGCGTTGCTATTGCGACGTGCAGGACTGTAACGACGTCCCGCATCGTCGGGCAACCGCTTCCGGTCCGCGCCTTGACGGCGCCCGGAGGCCTCCGTATCCTGCGGGCGCCGCTTTCCAGCTGGGCCTCGGCGGGAGCGCCGGCCCTCCTCGTATCCGGGAGTCGTACGTGCCCGAGCTCGACTGGATCGAACGCGAAGAACGCTACCGGACGCGGATCACCCGGGCCCTGATCATCATCAGCATCCTCGCAGTCGCCTTCTTTGGCACCGGTTTCTGGCTTCTCGGGCGGCAGCAGAAGGCGCGAGCCAAAGCGGCGGTGGAGGCCAGCACTGCCGCCGCTGTCGCCGCGGTCAAGCATCAGGCGGAGGAGTACACCGCCGACTCCACCGCCGCCGCCACCCGCTTCACCGCTTTCAAAGAGAAATACGGCGCCCAGCCGCTGGAGGGCGCGCCCAT
>Ga0075418_10003395_pt1 | contig 18194 bp, 15 predicted proteins | sample SoiMetdeltSBSDD2_FD_81776 | JGI IMG/M metagenome (GOLD analysis project Ga0075418, IMG submission 81776) | Bulk soil microbial communities from a Populus tree surrounding site in Tennessee, USA - Soil MetaG P. deltoides SBSDD2 | ecosystem: Environmental > Terrestrial > Soil > Tree plantation... | reverse complement strand
GCGCGCCAGCGACAGCAGCATCGACAGCGTGTGCTCGGCGGCCGAGATGGTGTTCTCACCCGGCGCGTTCATGACCACGATGCCCCGCCGCGTGGCCGCGTCAACGTCGATGTTGTCGACGCCTGCGCCGGCCCGGCCGATCACCCGCAGCCGCGGGGCGGCCGCCAGGACGTCCTCCGTGACCTGGGTGTCGGACCGCACCACCAGGCCGTCGAAGTCGCCGATCGCGCTCCGCAGATCGGAGGCCCCGATCCCGGGACGGTGGTCGGCCTCGAGGCCGGCGGCGCGCAGGACCTCGGCGCAGGTCGGCGACACCTTGTCAGCGATCAGCACCCTCACGCCGCACCTCCCTCGAGCACCTCGTCCATCTGGCCCAGCAACGAGCGAACGCCGCCGAGCGTGTGGTCCCCCATGTGGCCGATCCGGAAGGTCGTCTCCTTCAGTCGGCCGTACCCACTCCCGATCGCGTAGCCGCGGCGCCTGAGGGCGCGGAGGAACCCGGCGACATCGAGGCCGCGCGTGTCGCGCACGCAGGTGACGGTGTCGGAGGCGGCCGCCGGATCCGGGAACAGGTCGAGGCGCTCGGCGGCCCAGGCCCGCACCGCGGCCGCCATGTCGCGGTGGCGCGCATAGCGCGCCTCGAGACCTTCCGCCTCGATCCGCTGCAGCTGCCGCCTGAGGGCGACGATGTGGCTCACCGACGGGGTCGCGAGAGGGGTGCGCTTGTCGAAGCAGTTCTTCAGGCGCACGAAGTCGAAGTAGTAGCCTTTCCCTCGCGCGGAGCGCGAGCGCTCCATCGCCCTGGGAGAGACCGCGCACAGCGACAGTCCCGGCGGCAGGGCGAGGCACTTCTGGACGGACGCCAGCGCGACGTCGATGCCGTGGCGGTCCACCTCGATCGGAATCCCGGCCAGCGAGGAGACGACGTCCACCAGCAGGAGGACACCCGGGTGGCGGCGCACCACCTCGGCAATCGTCGCGAGGGGGTTGGTCACGCCGGTCGACGTCTCGTTGTGCACCAGGGCGACGGCGTCGTACGCGCCGGTCCCGAGCGCTCTGTCGAGTGCCGCCGGATCGACGGCCCGGCCCCACTCGGTGTCGATCCGGTCGGCGGGCGCGCCGCAGGCGAGCGCCACCTCGTGGAAGCGCTCGGAGAAGGCGCCGCAGACGGGAACCAGCGCCTTGCGGGCTACACAGTTTCGGACGGCCGCCTCCCACAGGCCGGTGGCCGAGGAGCCGGTGATGAAGATGTCGTGCCCGGCCGTGCCGAAGAGCGTCCGGGCGCGCGGCAGGATCTCTCCGAGGATCGCCTGCATCTCCTCGCCACGGTGGCCGATCACCGGACGTGCCATCTCCTCCAGGATCTCGGGAGAGACCTCCGTCGGGCCGGGCGTGAAGAGGATCGGGTGGTCCGAAGGGCTCGCTGGCACCGTGGGCTCGAGGCTCAGTGGAAGAAGTTCTTGCTGATGTCGAAGTAGATGACCGTGCCCATGAACAGGAGGAGCAGGATCAGGCCAGCCTGCATGACGCGCTCCTTGAGCGCGGTCGAGAGATCGTGCCTCAGCATCCCCTCGATCGTGAGCGTGAACAGGTGCCCGCCGTCGAGCGGCGGGATCGGGAACAGGTTGATGATCCCCAGTTGCAGGCTGACGAAAGCGATGAGCTGGAGGAACGGGATCAGGCCCTCCTCCGCGGCCTCGCCGGAGAACCGGTAGAGGTCCACCGGGCCGGAGAAGGCGCGGAACGACAACTCCCGGGCCAGAAGCTTGCGGAAGGTCACGAACACCAGCCCGATCGATTCGACGTTCTGACGGACGCTCTGGCTCGCCGCCTCGATCAACGGGTAGGTCCGGGTCACCGACGGAGGGGTCGGCACGAAGCCGATCCTCCCCTTGCCGTCCTCCTCCTGCGGCACGATGGTGACTTCGAACGGGCCGCCGTCCCTCTCGATGGTGAAGCGGAGGGACTTGCCGGGGGAGCCCTGGATCGTCTGGTAGACGGTGTTGACCGTGTCCATCGCCACGCCGTCGATCGCCGCCAGCCGGTCCCCCCGCTTCAAGCCGGCTTTCTCAGCCGGCCAGCCCGGCTGCAGGCTGCCCACCATGACGCCGGTTCTCGGGAAGATCCCCGGCCGGCCGACGTCGTTCGTGGTCGACTGGATGGCGAGCCGCGTGGTCACGACCTCCCCGCCGCGGTCCAGGGTGACATCGCGCGTCTGCCCCGGGCTGAGGAGCATCTCGATCTGGAGCTCCTTCCAGGTGGACAGCGACTTGCCCCCGAACGTGAGGATGCGATCTCCGGGCAGGATGCCCGCCTCGCGCGCCGGCGAGTCCTTGTCGACCTCCCCCACGACCGGCGGCTCGTACAGATAGGCGAACTCCTGCACACCGTTCATGAAGATGATGGTGGTCAGAGAGAAGGCCGTCGCCAGGTTGAACACCGCCCCCATCACGAAGACGACGAACCGCTGCACGCGCGAGTGCGCCATCATGTCTCCGGGATCCGGAGGGCTCCCATCCTCCGGCGCCGCTTCGCCCTTGAGCTTCACGTAGCCGCCGAGCGGCACCCAGGAGATGCGGTATTCCGTCCCGCGCCGGACGAATCCCCATATCCTCGGGCCGAAGCCGACCGAGAAGACCTCCACGGTGATGCCGAACGCCTTGGCGGCCAGGAAATGGCCGAACTCGTGGAACAGCACGACGGAACCGAGCACCCCCAGGAACGGCAGAGCCCCTTCCCAGATCCAACTCATGACAGCACTTGCATCGTCAGGATCTCCTGCGCGGCGCGACGCGCGTGGCGGTCGGACTCCTCCACGTCGTCGAGCGAGTGGACCTGCGCCGGCCGGTGCCGCTCCAGCACCTCCCGCACCAGGTTCGGAATGCCGAGGAAGCCGATCCGTCCTTCCAGGAACGCCTCCACGGCGACCTCGTTGGCGGCGTTGAGCGCCGCGGGGGCGGTTCCTCCGGCGCGCAGGGCAGCGTAGGCCAGGCCGAGGCTCGGGAAGCGCTCCTTGTCGACCGGCAGGAACTCGAAGGTCCGGGCCTGGGCGAAATCGAACGGCGCCACCGGCCCCGGGAAGCGATCGGGATGACCCAGCGCGTACTGGATGGGGGCGCGCATGTCGGGAACGCCGATCTGGCACATCACCGACCCGTCGGCCATCTCGACCATGGAGTGGACGCTGCTCTGCGGATGCAGCACGACGTCGATCCGTTCCGCCTGGAGCCCGAACAACCAGTGCGCCTCGATCACCTCGAGCCCTTTGTTCATGAGCGTGGCGCTGTCGATGCTGATCTTCCGTCCCATCTCCCACACCGGGTGGCGGAGCGCCTCCAGGGGCGTGACCGAAGCGAGGCGCTCGAGCGGCGTCCTGAGGAACGGACCGCCCGAGGCGGTCAGGATGATCCGGCGGACCTCCTCCAGGCGCTCGCCGCGCAGGCACTGATGCAGGGCCGAATGCTCGCTGTCGACAGGGACCAGGCTGCCCCCGTGCGCCTCGGCCGCCGAGCGCATCAGGGCCCCGGCCATCACCAGGCTTTCCTTGTTGGCGAGCGCGACGCGCTTCCCGCTCCGGAGCGCCTGCCAGGTCGGCCTGAGCCCCGCCGCGCCGACGATGGCCGCCAGGACGACGTCCGCCTCAGGGTGGCCGGCCGCCGCGAGCACGCCGGCCTCGCCCACCTCGATGGCAGCCCCGGTCTCGCGCGCCGCCGCATCGAGGTCGTGTCGCCCCCGCGGATCGGCGAGCGCGGCCAGCTTCGGCCGGTGGCGCAGGACCTGGCGGGCCAGGAGGTCGGCCTTCGAGCCCGCGGCGAGGGCCACGACCTCGAAGCGCTCCGGCAGGCGCTCGATCAGGTCGAGGGCCTGCACCCCGATGGAGCCGGTCGAGCCGAGGACCGCAATCCTCCGACGATGCGCTCCGTTCCCCTTCATGACGGCCTCATGGCGAAGAGGTAATAGTAATAGAGCACGGGCGCCGAATACAGCAGCGAATCGACCCTGTCCAGCAGCCCACCGTGGCCCGGCACGAGCGACGCGCTGTCCTTGACCCCCGCCGAGCGCTTGAGCATCGACTCCACGAGATCCCCGACGATGCCGACGACTCCCAGGGCGCCTCCCAGGATGATGCAGTCCATGGGCGCCAGACGCCTGATGAACCAGACCCGGGCCGCGAACGAGGCCAGGAGCGCGCCGAGAAGCCCGCCGATCGCCCCTTCGATCGTCTTCTTGGGGCTCAAGCTGGGGGCCAGGGCGTGGCGTCCCAGACCGTGACCGACGTAGTACGCGGCCACGTCGCTGGCCCAGACGACGAAGAAGAGGAGGAAGACCAGGTCGCTGCCGGTCTCCTCCCCCTTGGGGAGATCGCTCAGCAACCTCAATTCCATGAGATAGCCGAAGAACACTCCGATGAAACAGGCCGCGAACAGGGTCGAACCGATGTCGCCGAACGCGGGGCCCCAGTCGCCCCCCTTGCGCAGGGCGGCGACCGGAATGGCGAACAGGCCGAACGCCAGGCCGTACTCGATCTTCACCTGGGGAACTGCGAACGAGGCGAGGAGAAGGAGGGCCACCACGGCGCCGAGCACACGATAGCAGCGATGGCCGCGCGCTTCGGCGAGCCGGTACATCTCGAACAGCCCGATGAGCGCCGCGAGCAGCAGGAGCGCCTGGTAGGGGCCCGTTCCCAGCTTCTTGACGATGAGCCAGAAAATCGGCAGGAAGACGACGGCCGAGACGATCCGCTTGATGCCGGGGCCGGCCGACACCTCGAGGACTAACCCTGGCCGGGGGTCACGGCCACGGGCACGGCCGTCACCCCCACCTTGCCGTACCGGCGCTCCCGCTTCTGGTAGTCGACGATGGCGCGCAGCAGCTCCCCCCGGCGGAAGTCGGGCCACAGCGTCTCGGTCACCCAGATCTCGGCGTAGGCGATCTGCCACAGCAGGAAGTTGCTGATCCGCAGCTCGCCCGAAGTCCGGATCAGCAGGTCGGGATCGGGCTGGCCGGCCGTGTAGAGATAGCGGGAGAACAGCTCCTCGTCCACCGCGGCCGCCGGTTCCGTACGGGCGCGGTCGCGCAGGATGCGGTTGCACGCATCCACGATCTCGGCCCTGCCGCCGTACGAGAGCGCGATGTTGAACAGCAGCCCGGTGTTGTCCCGCGTCGCCCGCATGCCTTCCAGCAGGTCCTGCCGCACCGCGAGGCCGAGCTCTTCCATGCGTCCGATGACGTTGAAGGAGATGTTGTTGTCTTTGAGCGTCTGCAGCTCCTTGCGCAGGTACTCGCGCAGGAGCGACATCAAGGTGTTCACCTCGGGCCGCGGCCGCTTCCAGTTCTCCACCGAGAAGGCGTACAGCGTCAGGACCTCGCATCCGAGGCGGGCCGAGGTCTCGACGACGTCCCGCACCGCGGCGATCCCGGCCCGGTGTCCGGCGACGCGCGGCAGGCTGCGCATGCGCGCCCAGCGCCCGTTGCCGTCCATGATGATGGCGATGTGCCGGGGCAGGCGGTCGAAGTCGATCCGGGCCAGGAGGGCGGCCTCGGGCGTTCCATCGGCGATGAAACCCCGCAGGTTTTTCAGAGGGTCCTGCATGAAGGGCTTGTCTTTTCCACTCTCGCGCCAAGTCGCATCGTATCACACGGTTCCGCGCCGGAGCAAGGAAGACGCCGCGGCCTTCAGACCGTGGCGCGCCGCTCCTTCCGCATGTAGGCCCAGGCGGTCTCGAGGATGTCCTCCAGCCTCGAATGGCGGGGCGACCAGGGCAGCTCGCTCCGGGCCTTGTCGGAGGAGGCGACGAGGCTAGCCGGATCGCCGGGGCGGCGGGGCGACGGCAGCACGGCGATGGGCCGGCCGGTCACGCGCCGCGCCGTCTCGACGACCTGGAGGACCGAGAACCCCTCGCCGTTCCCCAGGTTGTAGATCGCCTGCCGGCCACGGTCGGCGGGTCGATCGATAGCGAGGCGGTGGGCCTCCGCCAGATCCTCGATGTGGATGTAGTCGCGCACCGCGGTCCCGTCGGGAGTCGGGTAGTCGGTGCCGAACACGGGCACCGGGCGTCCGTCGCGCGCAGCCTGCAGGACGTTCGGCACCAGGTGCGTCTCGGGGTCGTGACGCTCTCCCACGCTCCCGTCCAGCGATGCGCCGGCCGCGTTGAAGTAGCGCAGGCAGACCGAGGCCATGCCGTGCGCCTCGCCGTGCCAGAGGAGCGCCCTTTCGAACGCGAGCTTGGTATCGCCGTAGGGATTGGTTGGCCGCGTCGCGTGGTCCTCCTGGAGAGGCAGGCGCTCAGGCTCGCCATACACGGCCGCGGTCGAGGAGAACACGAAGCGGCCGACGCCGCTCCGGCAGGCCCTTTCCAGGAGGACGAGCGACTTCGTGAGGTTGTTGCGGTAGTAGTCCTCGGAATGCTGCACCGACTCGCCCACCTGGCAGGAGGCCGCCAGGTGGACGATCCCTTCGATGCGCCGCCCAGAGAGCAGCGCGTCGATCGCGGCGGCATCCGCGATGTCGGCGACGACGAGGTCCGCTCCTCGCACGTCCTCGCGATGCCCGGAGCTCAGATCGTCCACGACCACGACGGCATGCCCCGACGCGAGCAGCCGGCGGGTCACCGCCGAGCCGATGTAGCCGGCACCTCCCGTCACCAGCAGGTTCACGGGTCCTCCCCTTCATAGAACACCCGGGTCAGGGTCAATCCGCGCGCCGGCGCGCACGGGCCGGCCGCGCGGCGATCCCGCGCGGCGAGAATCGCATCGATATCGTCCGGGCCGTGCAGCCCCTTCCCCACCGCCAACAGCGTCCCCACGATCGTCCGGATCATGTGCCTCAGGAATCCGCCCCCCCGCACCGTGAAGACCAGCTCCTCGCCCTCCTCCTCCAGGCGCGCCAGCGTCACGGCGCGCACCCGGTTCTCCTGATCGCAGTTGGCCGGACAGAAAGAGGTGAAATCATGACAGCCCACGAGGTGTCCCGCCGCCCGCTGCATGGCCGGGACGTCGAGCCCTCCGCGGACGGGCACGACGAATGGCGCATCGAACGGCGAGACCACTTCCGCGCGCGTCATCCGGTAGCGGTATTCCTTGGAGCGCGCGTCGCTGCGCGCGTGGAAGGACGGGGCCGCCTCCCTCGCCTCCAGGACCCGGATCTCCTCGGGCAGGCGGGCGTTGAGACCGCGGCGCAGGCCCGCGAGCGGCAGGCCGCAGGTGGTGCCGAAGTTGGCCACCTGGCCGAGCGCGTGCACGCCGGCGTCCGTCCTGCCCGCCGCGGCGACCGCGATCCGTTCCTGGAGCATGAGGGACAGCCTCTCCTCCAGAACACCCTGGATCGTCGGACGTTGCGGCTGCACCTGCCAGCCGGCGAATCGGGTCCCCACATAGGCGAGCGTCATCCTGATGTTGCGCATGGTCGGCGCCGCGGCGCCCCGGCGATTATAGACCCGGCCGCGCGCGGCCCGTTTGACCCTCATGGAGACGGCCGCTATAATGCCGCCCCTTCTGAATCCGTTTCAGGGTCCTTCGTGACGAGGTGCCCATGTCGATCCGTCCCGCTCTGATCCTGCTCCTGAGCTGTGCACTGGCCCGGGTCGCGTCAGCGACGACCGATCCCGACTATCGGAAGCCGGACAAGGACTGGCTCAAGGGTCCGGTGCAGTGGCTCATGTCGGACGAGGAGGCGAAAGAGTTCAAGAAGCTCAAGAGCGACGAGGAGCGCCAGGCGTTCGCGAAAGCCTTCTGGGAGAAGCGCGACCCGACGCCGGGGACTCCCGTGAACGAGTACGAGGTAATCTTCTGGGAGCGCGTCGAACAGGCGGACAAGGCCTACAAGGACCAGATCCGTAACGGGTCGGTCACCGCCCTGGGGCACGTGTTCATCCTGCTCGGGCCACCGACTTCGCAGCACAAGGACTCGCGCTACACGTACTGGGTCTATGAGCCCAGCCCCCTCAATGGTCTCAAGGAGAAAATGGAGTTCAGCTTCGCGCCGGTGGCCACCGGTCTCCTGCTGCGCTCGCCGAAGATCTTCGAAGAGTACGTCGCGTCCCACGCGGAGACCCGCGGCGTCGGATGGAAGATCCCCCAGATCGTCACCGAGGCACAGCCGGGCGAGCTGATGGCCGCCGCGGCCAAGGAGCCGGTGGAGGACACCTCGCCCGAAAGCCAGCGGCAGATTCCGATCCTGGACGCCATCCTCCTCAAGGGCAGCGGCCCGACAGACGTGCCGTTCCAGGTGACGCACGACTTCTACGCTGCGGTCGACGGCACGACGCTCGTGGTCGCGACTCTCGAGGCGCCTCGCGAAGCGGCCCACGGCAGTAACGATCAGGCACTCCTGGCCTTCGCGCGCTACGCCCCCGATGGAGGCGGCAAGCCGATCAGCGTCACGGGGGACCTGCCCTTCGTGCCCGCGGCCGACAGTCCCTCCGGCAGCTTCATCTACCAGGCCCGCCGCAACCTGAAGCCAGGCACCTACAAGCTCGCCGCGGTCGTGGAAGACAAGGTCGTCAAGGGGCAGATGGGCACGCTCGTGTCCACCGTCAGCGTGCCGGATTACTCCGGCAAGACTTTCGGATTGAGCAGCGTGTCGCTCCTGGCGCAGTTCAGCAGGATCGAGGCCGGGGTCGACCCCGAGGGGGACAAGGGCGCCGGGCTGTACAGCATCGGCTCGTTCCACCTGGTGCCCAGGGCCTCCGCGGTCCTGCAGAAGTCGGACACCCTCGCTTTCTACTACCAGGTGTACAACCCGTCCCCCGACGCGACGACCGGCAAGCCCAGCCTGGAGTCGACGTATACCTTCTTTCTCAAGGACCCCACCGGCTGGAAGCCGTTCCGGAAGCCGGTCGTCAAGCCGGTCGGCCAGGTCGAGCTGTTCGCGATCGACCTCAAGGACCTTCTGAAGCCGGACCAGACCATGCCGGCGGAGTTCCGCATGGAGGTGAAGGTGTCCGACAAGGTCGGTGGGCAGTCCACGACCCGCGAGCTCCAGTTCACCGTCCGGTAGATCCTCAGGGCGCGTTCGCGGCGCCGTCGATCGCCAGGCGGCGGGCGAAGGTGTCGAGGCGCGCCGCCCGACCGAGCGGCAGCGTCACCTTGCGACGGGCGTGCCCGGCGGGGAAATCGACCACGACCGGGTAGTCCGTCCCCTGGAGGTGGGCCTTCAGGATATCCGCGAGAGGGATGTCGTTCTCCCGCCGGCGCGCTCGGCACCCTGGGAGGCGTCCTATCACCATCCCCTGCAGCCCGTGCAACCGTCCAGCCAGGCGCAGGTGGGCCAGCATCCGGTCGATACGATAGGGCTCCTCGTTGACGTCCTCCCAGAAGAGGATGGCCCCGCGCGTCTCCAGATCGAAGGGCGTGCCGATCAGCCCGACGAGCAGCGAAAGGCAACCTCCGACGATCGGCCCCTCCCCTCGTCCCGCCCGCAGCACCGTCCGGCGCGGCAGCGCGAATTCCACCGGCGCCCCCGATAGCGCCCGTGCGAGCGAGGTTGCATCGTAGGCCGACGAGTCGGCCAGCTCGGCGACCATCGGTCCGTGCAGCGTCGAGAGCCCGGCGAACCGCCAGGCGGCTGCCTGGAGGACCGTCACGTCGCTGTAGCCGATGAGAGCCTTCGGGTGGGATCGGAGCTGGGAGAAGTCGATCCGCGGCAGGATCCGCTGGCTGCCATAGCCGCCGCGCGCGAACCAGACCGCCTTGAGCCCCGGATCGGCGAAGGCGCGGTTGAGGTCGTCCGCCCGGCCGGCGTCGTCCCCCGCCAGGTAGCCCCGCCGATCCAGGACGTGCGCGCCGCGGTCGACGACGAACTGTCTCTGCTCGAGCCAGGCGATGCCGCGCAGCAGGGCGGCGCGGCGCGGGGGCCCGCCGGGCGCCACGACCGCGACCCGATCGCCCGGACGCAGGGGCGGAGGGACCAGAGTCGTCACGCCGATCGGCTCCTCAGGCGGCGCCCTACCGCCGGCCCCGGTCGGCCGCGCCGGAACTCCCGGCGCGCCCGCGACAGGAGATCGTCCCTGGGGTCGAGCAGCCGCAGCGCCACGGTCGCCAGGGCCTGCGTCGCCACCAGCAGCCCCTCGCGGCCGCGGCGCCCGCCAGCCTGGCGCGCGAACGCCCGCGAGTGCAGCGGCGCCGACCGTGGAGCGATGGCCACGAACGGGTGGATCGCCGGCACGCGATGGCTGACGTTCCCCATGTCGAGCGAGCCCATGCTCTTCCGGGGCGTGTCCACGGTGCGCCGCCCGAGCGCACGCAGTTCCTCCTTGAAGGCGTCGGCGAGGGCGCGGTTGGTGATCATCTCGTCGTAGGGCTCGTCGATCGCCCGGATCCGCACGCGCGCCCCGACGTCGCGAGCGGCCCGGCGGGCCGCCTCCCGGAACGCCCTCTCGACGCGCCCCAGCACCTTTCCGTCGCGGGCCCTGAGCGTGAAGCGCCCCGCCGCCCGATCGGGGACGATGTTGGCGCGCCGCCCGCCCTCGCTGACGATCCCGGGCATGCGGACCTCCTTCGGAAGACGGCGTTTGAGACGCTCCATGTCGGCGAACAGGGCCAGCAGGGCGTGCAGGGCGTTGATCCCCTTCTCGGGAGAGGCCACGGCATGGGCCGCGCGTCCGCGGTAGACGACCTCCAGGGAGTGGCACGCGAGCGAGGTCATGTAGACGCGGTTCTCGGTCGCAGGGTGGAACATGAGCGCGGCGTCGACGCCGCGGAAGGCTCCCCGCCGCGCCATGACGACTTTGCCGCCGATGGTCTCCTCCGCGGGCGTGCCGTACACGACGATCTCACCGCACTCGAGAAGGCTCGACACGACGGCGGCGGCGCCGCACGCGGCCGCGCCGATCAGGTTGTGGCCGCACGCATGTCCGATCTCGGGGAGCGCGTCGTACTCCGCCAGGAGTGCAATGCGGGGGCCGCGCCGGCGGCCGCGTCGGCGCGCCGTGAAGGCCGTCGGCAGGCCGGCGACGCCGCGCCGGACGCGGAAGCCATGGCGCCGCAGGAACCGTACGATCGCGTCGCTGGATCCGGCCTCCTGCAGGCTCAGCTCGCGCAGGCGGAACAGGGTCTTCGAAAGAGCCAGGATGGACGGCGTCAGGCGCCGCAGCGCGCGGGCGACCTCGGTCGATCCTGGCGGAGGCGGAAGGCCGGAGTGAGCCGTAAGCCGAATCCTGTTGCCGCCTGGTGGCGGCCGATGGTCATTCCTCTACCCGCGCGGTCACCCGAGCGGGCGGCGATGCGACCCGCGCGCCGCGGTCTCCCGCGCCGCCGGCCGCGCCGCCAAGCGACCGACCCGGGAGCTACGGGCGGGCCACCCGATGCGCTCCCCTATTTGGCCTTGCTCCTTGCGGGGTTTGCCGAGCTGCCCCGGTCACCCGGGGCACTGGTGGGCTCTTACCCCACCGTTTCACCCTTACCAGAGGGGAAGACGAGCCTCCACCTCGGGCGGTCTGTTCTCTGTGGCACTTTCCTTCCCGTCGCCGGGACTGGGTGTTACCCAGCGCAATGCCCTACGGAGTTCGGACTTTCCTCTCCCCGGTCCCAAAGGCCCGGGCAGCGACCATCCGGCTCACTCCGGCCGGGTGGATCGTAGCAGAGGCCTGTGCTGTGGAGCAACGGAGGGCGCCATAGGGACGTTGTGCTAGCATGACCCGCCGCTTCCAACAACCGTCCCCGAAGCCCGGAGACCGCATGGCCGGCGACGTCACTCTCGAGAAGAACGTACCTCACAGTCTCGATGCCGAGCGGTCGGTCCTGGGCGCCATCCTGATCGAGAACAGCGCCATCAACCGCGCCCAGGAGATCCTGAAGGAAACCGACTTCTACCGCGATCCCCACCGGCGAATCTTCAAGGTGATGGCCACCCTGTCGGACCGCGCCACGGCCATCGATCCGGTGACCGTCAAGGAGGAGCTGACGCGCGCGGGAGAGCTGGACGCGGTCGGCGGACCGGCCTACATCGCCTCGCTCCTCGATGGCGTGCCGCATTCCTCCAACGTCGAGCATTACGCCAAGATCGTCAAGGAGAAGGCCATCCTCCGGAGCCTCATCGAGGCGGGAGGCCGGATCGTCGCCGCGGCGTACGACGGATCGGAGGAGGTCGAGGAGATCCTCGATCGGTCGGAGCGGCTGGTGTTCCAGATCGCCCAGGACCAGCTGCGCTCCGGCTTCGTGCCGATGCGAACCATCGCCGACCAGAGCCTCAAGACGATTGAGCGGCTCGCCGAGCATCGCAATCTGGTCACCGGCCAGGCCACCGGCTGGCCCACGCTCGACGAGATGACGTCGGGGCTGCAGCCATCGGACCTGATCGTCGTCGCGGCGCGTCCCGGCATGGGGAAGACATCCTTCGCTCTCAACATCGCCCAGCACGCCGCCCGCGAGGGACACAGGGTGGGGGTGTTCTCGCTCGAGATGTCTCGGGAGCAACTCTTCCTCAGGCTGCTGACGGGCCAGGCGCGGGTGGATGCGCACCGGCTGCGGACGGGGCGGCTCGGGCGGGAGGAATGGGACCGCCTGAGCCGGGCGATCGGGGATCTCGCCGGCATCCCCCTGTTCATCGACGACACCGCCGGCACCGGGGTCCTGGAGATGCGCGCCAAGAGCCGCCGGCTCAAGATGGAGCAGGGCCTCGACCTGCTGATCATCGACTACCTGCAGCTCATGCGCGGCCGGGGCCGGTTCGAGAACCGGAACCAGGAGATCTCCGAGATCTCGCGCTCCCTCAAGGAGCTGGCGAAGGAGCTGCACCTGCCCGTGATCGCCATCTCGCAGTTGTCCCGCGCCCCGGAGCAGCGGGGATCCGACCGGCGGCCCCAGCTCTCGGACCTGCGCGAATCGGGCGCCATCGAGCAGGACGCCGACGTCGTCCTGTTCATCTATCGCGAGGAGCTGTACAAGCCGACGGAGGAGAACTTCGGAAAGGCGCAGATCATCATCGCCAAGCAGCGCAACGGCCCGATTGGCACGTTCGACATGACGTTCATCCGCGAGTACACGCGCTTCGAAGAGCGCGAGTGGCGCCAGGAGTGACCGGGCTGCCACTGGAGCAGCACCGCCCGACGTGGGCGGAGATCGATCTGGATGCCCTGGCGCACAACGTGCGTGTCCTGCGCGGCCGGCTGGGCGTCACTCGGATCATGGCTGTCATCAAGGCCAACGCTTACGGGCACGGCGCCGTGCCGGTGGCGCGACGCCTGTCTCGCGAAGGGATCGACTGGCTGGCCGTCGCCCTCCCGGAGGAGGGCATCGAGATCCGGCGCGCCGGTGTCGAGACGCCGACGCTCGTGATGGGCGGCTTCGCCCCGGCCCAGGCCGATCTCGTTCTGGAGCACGGGTTGACGGCCGCGGTCTTCCGCCGGGACCAGGTGGAGGCGCTCTCCGCCGCCGCGGCGCGGCATGGTCGCACGGCCGAGGTCCACGTCAAGATCGATACCGGCATGGGGCGTCTGGGGGTGCCGGCGCGGGAGCTGGGCGGGTTCGCCGATCTCCTCTCCAGCGCCGCGGGGCTGGACGTCACGGGCGCATTCTCCCACCTGGCGGCGGCGGACGATCCCGAAGATCCCTTCACCGCCACGCAGGTCGCCCTCCTCCTCCGCTCCGTGGCGGCGCTCAAGGAGCGTGGCCTGCGTCCCGAGCTGGTGCACGTGGCCAACAGTCCGGCGGTCGTGGACCATCGCTCCACCTGGATGACTCTCGTCCGGCCGGGGCTGCTGCTCTATGGCTACAACCCGGTGACGCGCGGCCACCTGCTCCCGGTGCGTCCCGTGATGGCGGTCCGTTCCCGGGTGATCGACCTCCGGGAGGTCGCGGCCGGCTCCTCCGTCGGCTACGGGCGCACCTGGAGGGCCAAGGAGCCGGCCCGCATCGCGACCCTCGCGATCGGCTATGCCGATGGTCTGCCCCGCGCCGCCGGCAACCGTGGTCACGTGCTGCTGCGGGGCCGTCGAGCGCCCATGGTCGGACGGATCAGCATGGATCTCACCACTCTGGACGTGACGGCCATCCCCGAGGCGGCGCTCGACGACGTGGCGACCGTCCTCGGCCCTGCGGAGGGGGGACTGATCGGCGCCGACGCCGTGGCGAACGCCGCCGGGACCATACCGTGGGAGATCCTGGCCCGGATCGGCGGACGCGTGCCTCGCCTCCTGCTCGAAGGTGGGAATACCGTACTCTCCTCGCGATTCAGCGATCCGGCCGGGGGATGAGGGCGCGAGTGGCGCTATGATTCGGCTGCCGGAGGTAGACAAGTGGACAACTGGCTCCTGAGGGGCGTCCTCGTCGCCCTCTCGATGTTGCTCGGGGCGTGGGCCCGCCCCGCCACTCTCGTTCCCGTGAATCTCTGGGGCCCGCTCCTCGGCCTTCTAGCCGCCCTGACGATCCTGGAGGTCGAGCGCCGGCTCCGGCCGCTCCAGCTGAACGTGCTCCTCGGGGGCCTGGCCGGCCTGTTCGTCGGGGGCGGACTCGCGGCCATCGTCGAGTTCCTCCTGCCGCTCGACGGCCTGCCTCTGGTGCCGCCGCCCTTCGCGCGCGGCTTCCTGCTCCTGCTGTTCGGCTACATCGGGATCGCCGTGGGAGCGGCGCGCGCCGATCGGCTCTCGATCGGCAGCCTGCGCTCCGCGTGGTCGGCGGGAGAGAAGCGCCAGGGGTACAAGATCCTCGACACCAGCGTGATCATCGATGGCCGGATCGCCGACGTGTGCGAGACCGGGTTCCTGGACGGCACCCTGGTGGTGCCGCAGTTCGTGCTGCGGGAGCTGCAGTACATAGCCGACTCGCAGGACGCACTCAAGCGCAACCGTGGCCGCAAGGGGCTCGAAATCCTGCAACGCATCAAGAAGGGGCCGCACGCCAACGTGATGATCTCCGAGGCCGACTACCCCGAGATCAAGGACGTCGACATGAAGCTCATCGAGCTGGCGAAGCAGCTGTCCGGCAAGATCCTCACCAACGATTTCAATCTCAACAAGATCGCCGAGCTGCGCGGCGTGCCCGTGCTCAACATCAACGTGCTGGCCAACTCGCTCAAGCCGGTGGTGCTGCCAGGGGAGCCGATGAAAGTCTTCATCCTCAAGGAGGGCAAGGAGCCGAACCAGGGCGTCGGGTACCTCGACGACGGCACGATGGTCGTGGTGGACAACGCGAAGCGGTTCCTGGGCAAAAACATCGACATCACCGTCACGTCGGTGCTCCAGACGACGGCCGGAAAGATGTTCTTCGGACGATCCGAGTCCGGTGGCGCCGAGGAGGCGTCCACCTTCGAGCAGCGCCCCCGGAGGACCGGCGCATGAGGCGCCTCCTCCCGATCGCGTTGATCGCGCCGTGCCTGCTGGTCCCGGCGGAGCGCGCCGCCTTCGGCCGGGAGGCCGGGCCGGCCACGGCTTTCCTGGTCCTGCCGTTCGAGAACGTGGCCGAGGATCCATCCCTTGGGTGGCTCTCGACAGGGCTCGCGCTGCACACCGCGGAGCACATGCGCGGCGAAGGCTGCGCCGTCGTCGACGACGAAGATCGCGCCGTGCTCCTGGAGGGAAGCGGCATCCCCGCGGGCGCCCCCTTGACCCTGGCGAGCGCCCTGGAGTTGGGGCGGAAGATGCGATCGCGGCCCGTGGGCGTCCGGCCCGATCGGCTGGTGCTGGGCCGGTTCAACGTCCAGGAGGGGGACCTGACCTTGTCCGCGCGGGTCATCGACCTGGCGACCGAAGGGGCGCACCCGTGGATCTCCCGCCAGGGACGGCTCAAGGACCTGATCGAAGTCCACACGAGCCTGGCCCAGGCCCTGGCGCGCGATTCCGGGGCGCATGCCCAGGGGCACACCGCGCGCAACCGGGGCAAGGATTCCGATCCGCCGCTCCTCGCGTTCGAGACCTACTGCCGGGGCATGGCGGAGACCGATTCGAAGAAGCGCTTGGCGCTTCTGCGCCAGGCGCTTCAGGAATACCCGGGGTATCCCGTGGCTGCCTACCAGGCCGCGACGCTGCTCGCCCGTGGTGAGAAGTGGGACGAGGCGGCGGAGACCCTGAAAAAGGCCACCTCGGACGCCCACCCGTACGAAGCGGAGTTCCATCTTCTCTCTGCCATGGTCGCGTTGCAGCGCCAGGATCCACCCGGGGCCGCGGAGGAGGCCCGGCGTTCCCTCGAGTACTCCGAGTCGGCCCGCGCGCACGTCGCGCTGGGCCGCGCCCGGCTCGCGCAGGGCGACCGGGACGCCGCCCGATACGAGCTCGACAAAGCCCAGGCGCTCGACCCCGCGGAGCCGGACCTCGAAGATCTGAGACGGTTGCTGAAGCGGGAGGCGCAGGCGGGAGGACAGAAGCCGTGACGCTATCGGACCTCGACATCGCGCGGCGGGCGACGCTGGTTCGGATCGAAGCCCTGGCCGAATCCATCGGCCTCCGACCCGAGGAGGTCGAGCCTCACGGCCGCTACAAGGCGAAGATCGCGCTGGGCGCACTGGACCGCCTGCGCGATCGACCGGACGGGAAATACATCTGCGTCACCGGCATCAACCCGACGCCCCTGGGGGAGGGGAAGACCGTCGTCACCATAGGCCTCACCCAGGCCCTCCGACGTCTCGGCAGGCGGGCGCTGTCGACCTTGAGGCAGCCGTCGATGGGCCCGGTGTTCGGCATCAAGGGCGGCGCCACGGGAGGCGGCTACTCGCAGATCGTCCCGCTCGAGGAGATCAATCTTCATTTCACCGGCGACTTCCATGCCGTGGCCTCGGCTCACAACCTGCTCGCGGCCCTGATCGACAATCATCTGTTCCAGGGGAACCCGCTCGACCTCGATCCGGAGGCCGTGCTGTGGCGCCGCACGCTCGATCTCAACGACCGGGCCCTGCGCCGCGTCCGCATCGGCGTCGGGGGAGGCACGAACGGGGTCGAGCGTGAGACGGGGTTCGACATCACGGCCTCCTCGGAGGTCATGGCAATCCTGTCGCTCGCCACGGGGCCGGGCGATCTGAAGGAGCGTCTGGGCCGCATCCTGATCGGAACGACGCGGGAAGGCCGCCCGGTGCGCGCCGAGGCGCTCAAGGCGAACGGCGCCATGGCGGCCGTGCTGCACGAGGCGCTGAAACCGAACCTGGTGCAGAACCTCGAGGGGGGCGGGGCGTTCGTGCATTGCGGTCCCTTCGCCAACGTGGCGCACGGCAACAACTCCATCCTCGCCGACCGTCTGGCGCTGAAGCTCGCCGACTACGTGGTCACCGAGAGCGGTTTTGGATCGGAGTGCGGGGCTGAGAAGCTGTTCGACATCAAGTGCCGGGTGTCCGGCAACATCCCCTCCGCCGCCGTCATCGTCTGTTCCGTCCGCGCGCTCAAGCTCCACGGCGGGGCTGCGATAGACACCAAGAACCCCGCCTCCTGGAAACGGCCGGACGCGGCCGCGGTGGAGCGCGGCTGCGCGAACCTGGCGAAGCATGTGGAGATCATCCGACTGTTCGGGCTTCCCGCAGTGGTGGCCATCAACCGCTTCGATTCCGACGCTCCGGAGGAGATAGAAGCGGTGCGGGTCGCGGCGCGGGCGGCTGGCGCCGCGGCCGCGGTCCCCGTCGAGGTCTGGGGCCGAGGCGGTGAAGGAGGGCTGGAGCTGGCCGAGGCCGTGGAGCGGGCCTGCTCTGGGCCGTCCCAATTCCGTCCCCTGTACTCCCTCGATCTCGGCATCGAGGAGAAGATCGAAACCCTCGCCACGCGAATCTACGGTGCGTCGGGCGTGAGCTACAGCGACGCGGCGAGGAGCCGCATCGAGTTCCTTCGCCGCGAGGGGTTCGGGACGCTGCCGATCTGCATGGCGAAGACCCCGCTGTCCCTGTCCCACGACCCGACGCGCAAGGGCCGTCCGGAGGGGTTCGTGCTTCCGATTGCGGAGGTCCGCATCGCGGCCGGGGCAGGCTTCATCTATCCACTCGCAGGCAGCATCATGACGATGCCGGGACTCCCGAAGGTCCCGGCAGCGGAGGGGATAGACCTCGACGGCACGGGTCGCGTGCACGGCTTGTTCTGACGGCCCGCCCTACACAATTCCTCGTGGCATCAGCCTTGCTAGGCCACAGCCGGATGGTTCCGGCTATGAACGAGCCGTACGGCCGGATCGGGAGACCGGATGCCGCTCGCGATTCACCGCGATCGCCAGAAATCCCTGTCTGTCGTAGTGTTGCTCCTGGCGGTCCTGTGTCTCGCCGGCACCGACGTCGCCTCAGCGGCCGAATT
>Ga0075418_10003393_pt1 | contig 18201 bp, 16 predicted proteins | sample SoiMetdeltSBSDD2_FD_81776 | JGI IMG/M metagenome (GOLD analysis project Ga0075418, IMG submission 81776) | Bulk soil microbial communities from a Populus tree surrounding site in Tennessee, USA - Soil MetaG P. deltoides SBSDD2 | ecosystem: Environmental > Terrestrial > Soil > Tree plantation... | reverse complement strand
TTGGGCGAATTTAGTCCTTGCCCAGAAGCAAATCCAGGACCCAGCAGCCGCGAGCGTGCGCCCCACCCAACCGGCAATGCTCGATCAGGTCGGCGTTCGTGCAGCCCGAGGCCAGGAGAGCGTCGGCCAGGAAAGGCATGCGGTCGAAGGCGCGCTCCGTATAGATGCCATCCGCGAGAGTACGTACCTCACCGGTCAGCCAGGCGGCGCAGTCCGGCCGGGGACGAAACGGGTTTCCGAAGAGGCAGTGGACGAGGGCAGTCTGCTCCCGCTCTTCCGCGATCGTGACGGCAGAATAGAGGGTCCCCTTCTCGCCCTTTAGATCCGCCGCAGCTCGAGCCGCGTGCCGGGCGGTGACGAGAGCGGGAGCGAGAGGGTCGCCCTTGTCGAACTCGTCTTCCCACCATGGGTCATCGAGCGCGTCGGCGATCCGCTCAAAGATAGACTTCCGAGGGCTCGGAAAGCCGGAGGCGGTTAGCGCGGCACCGGGACCATTGTCCTTGCCGTCTAGGGTGACGAAGATCGTGTGTGCTTTCTTGTATGCCTGGCCCAACTCGTCGCGATCGACGAAGCCGTCCGCAAACGACTCGGCCTTCAGCACCGCGTCCTGAAACTCCTCGTGCTCGAGGCTTGACCAGACGCGCCAACAGCAGGCAACCGCGAAGAGCCTCACCTTGCGATCGCTCGCCTTGCGCCGGAGGAACAGGAGCATGGGCTCGGGGTTGGTACAGGTCAGCCATTCGGTTTCAGTCATGGCGTTTTCAAATCTAGAAGATGCCTGGTGTTTGGTGAGCCAGTCTCGCCACTGATCGAGTGTCCGCACAAGCAATGTCTTCATAAACGCCCCGTCGAGATAAGAACTCATGCACTCGTAGCGACGGCTAAAAGGAGAATAACGTCTACGACAATGCCGGCGGCCACGAAGCCAAACCCTCTGGTTCGCGGTATGATCTAATTTCTTGACCTCTAACGCGAGCTCCTTCGCACCCCAACCCGACGCTCGCTGGGGGATAGAACTTAGTGAACGAAGACGGTCCTACACGTCCACCGCCGAGCCCCGAATCCACAGCCTCCCTGCTCATCAAGGTTCAGTCGGGGGATGACGCGGCTCGGGAACGCCTGGTCGCCCGGTACCTTCCCATTCTTCTTCGCTGGGCCCACGGCCGCCTGCCCGTCCGTGCTCGCGGCATGGTCGATACCAATGACCTTGTTCAGGTCACGCTCCTCAAGGCGTTAGAGAGAGTAAAGGACTTCGAATCCCGCGGGGAGGGTGCCTTCCTGGCCTATCTCCGCAGGATTCTTCAGAGTCGGATCATTGACCAGCTTCGAGCTGCGGAGCGGAAGCCCGAGCACGAAGAACCTGGGGAGTACATCCAGGACGGAGGGAGATCTCCCCTGGAAGAGGCGGTTGGAGCGGAGATTCTCGAAGCCTACGAACGCGGCCTTTCGCAGCTTTCGGAACACGAGGCGGAAGCGGTCGTGCTTCGTCTAGAGCTGGGCTTCACGCACGAGCAGGTGGCTGAGGCCATCGGCAGCCCCAGCTCGGATGCAGCGAGAATGCTGGTGACACGGGCGTTGGTGCGACTCGCGGAGGTCATGGATGAGCAAGGACAAGGACTCCGAACTCGCTGACATTGCGGCGCAGGTGGCAGATCGCAAGACCGTGAACTGGGACGAACCGGTGGCCACGGATGCGAAGACGCGGCGCGTGCTCGCGATTCTCGAGCGACTCGACACTATTGGGTCGGTCTACGCGGGCCACCAAGCCAGTTCCGAAACGCCCAAGTTCCTTCCCGAGGAAGAGCGACCACCGACGGAACCGATCGAACAATGGGGCACGTTGCTCGTCTACGAGCAGATCCATCAGGGCGGGTTCGGCAAAGTCTTCTTGGCTTACGACCCCGATCTCAAGAAAGACGTGGCGCTCAAGTTCGAGCGGGTGGAGTCCGGGGGTAAAAAAGGCGACGACACGTTCATTCGTGAAGCGCAAAAACTGGCCAAGGTGCATCACGAGAATGTGCTCACCGTGCACGGCGTGGCTCGGCACAACGGAAAGACGGGGATCTGGACCGATCTCATTCACGGTTTCACCCTCGAAGAATTGCTGTCCCAGCAGGGAGTATTTGGCGCGCAAGAAGCGGCGCACATCGGCGTCGAAATCTGTCGGGCGCTGGCCGCCGTCCATCAAGCCGGGCTCATTCACAACGACGTAAAGACGCAAAATGTCATGCGGGAGACAGGCGGGAAATACGTCCTCATGGATTTTGGGGCGGCGACACGTGCGCCGTCGGCAGGTGAGGCGGGCACGGGCCCGCCGGCCGGAACGCCGCCGTACATGGCTCCCGAGGCGTTGCAGGGGAAAGCGAGCAACGTGTCCACGGATGTGTACGCTTTGGGAGTCGTCCTCTTTCGCCTGGTGAGCTCGCGCTTCCCGAACGAGGGGCGCTCGCAACATGAGCTTCTGGAAAAACACAACGCGGGAGCGATGACTCGGCTTCGGGACGTGCGTCCGGAGCTTCCCGCGACCTTCGTTCACATCGTCGACAAGGCGGTGGATCCCGATCCGCGTCGCCGGTATGAGACGGTCGGGGAAATGGAAAACGCGCTTCTCCGATTCCTCTCGCCGGTGGATGACCCCGTTCCGCTGCCTGAGAAGGCGTCGTGGCTGGAGCGCTCGCTCTTGGGCGCGTTGGTGATTGCCGCTCTTGCGTTGGGGGCAACTCTTGCCGGTGTTCCCGACATGCTCTTGCCTTTTGAAGTGGAAGCGTCGTTGTTCAGAGCGGGGACCGGTTCGGATGAACGATTGACGTCAGGGTCGCGCATTCTTCCGGGCGATCAACTGTTCCTGGAGATCAAGGGTTCGCGGAACATGCACGTCTATGCCATCAACGAGGACCAGGAGGGCCGCGCCTATTTGCTTTTCCCGCTTTCGAACCTCGATTCGGTGAATCCGCTGGGTGGGGGTACCGTGCATCGTTTGCCAGGGACGGTCCATGGCACACCGAACTACTGGGATGTGACCAGCGCCGGTGGCGAGGAGCTTCTCTTCATCGTTGCCTCTCGGAAGCCGGTGCGGGAAGTGGAAGACATCCGTCACCGGCTGGTTACGGCGGGGACCACTGGCCCCGTGGAAATACCGCTTTCCGACGCGATTCGAGTTCGAGGCATTGGGCAAATGTCCCCTGGCCCTTCCGATACCCTGGCGCCTCCCGAAGTCGGAGGTGTGATCCGGGGGTTGAACTCACGTTCGGAGAAGAAGAACGGGCTCTGGGTGTTCGAATTCCATTTGCCCAATCCGAGGTAACCGACGTCACCATGCGCGGAAGACTCTCCGGATTTCACTTGGCGCTCCTGATCATCGTGCTCGTGTTCGCTTCGGCGGACGCCGCCCCTACTGAGACGCCCACGCTGGAACATGTGCGTTCCTTGATCAACGCCGCGCAATTCGCGGAGGCAGAAGCCGAAGCCCAGCGGCTGCTCGAGGATGTCTCGTCCCGGGAAGGGGACGAGAGTCTCGCCGCCGCCCAAGCCATGGATCTCGTGGTGGATGCTCAGAATAAGGGCGGAAAAACGGATTCCACCCACACCCTCGCCATGGCTCGGAAAGCGGTGTCGATCAAGGAACGAGTCAGCGGCCATGATGCCGCCGAAGTCGCGGCAAGTCTTGAACTCCTTGGCGACACGCTTCGCACTCTTGAGCGGTATTCCGAAGCCGAGCGGACTCTCGAGCGGGCGCTCCACATCCGCGAGCGGGCAAATCCGCCCAACCTGATCGCGGTCGCAACGTGTTTGGTTCGGCTCGCCAACCTGAAGTCCGTGGCGGGAGATTATGCCGGCTCACGGGAGCTGTTCGAGCGCTTGATCCCAATCCTGGAAAAGGAGAAGGGTGTGAGCGGGGGCACTTTGGCCGGGGCGCTTTACAACCAGGGTCGGTGCTTGTATCGGCTGGGAGATCTGAACGAAGCCAAGGCGAGCTATGAGCGAGCTCGGGCGATCGTCCTCAAGGAGTTTGGGCCGGACTATCTGCTCGATGGCTATGTCAGCAACTCACTGGGGAATCTTCTTTCAGAAACGGGAGAGTTCGATCTCGCCCGGAGCGAATACGAAAATGCCATCCGCATCGGCGTGTTGTCCCATCGCGACGATTTCGTGTCGAGTTGCTTGGCCAACATGGGCTCGCTTTACCGGGATCTGGGAGATAATGCCGCCGCCGAAACGTCGTTTGCTAAAGCGCTGGAGGTCGAGACACGTTCGTACGGAGCGCGCAGCAGCCAAGCCGCTCGGACAACCTACAGCCTGGGCCGCCTGTACTACCAGGACGGGGACTACCAGCGGGCGTTGGCCTTCGCCGAGACATCGCTGGATATTCGCCGTGAGGTGCTGGGCCCGGATCACACCGAAGTGGCGGACAGCATGTTGCTATTGGGGCTTTGCCGCCTGGAAACGGGGCAGCCTCAATCAGCGGCTCCACAGTTCGAGAAGGCAGAGGCGATTTACAAGGAACGATTGGGTGCGACGCATTGGGACGTGTCTGAAGCCTTATACGGTCTCGCCAAGGCTACGGACCGGATGGGGAACACGGCCAAAGCGCGAGCGCTTTATGAGCAATCCCTGCAGCTCAAAGAGATGGTCGTTGGCCCGGATCACCCCTCTCTGGGAGAGATATCCAGCGATTTGGCCACGCTCCTGGGGCGAACGGGGCACGAGCGGGAAGCCTTTGCGCTTGCTCTGCACTCGGCGCGGATGGTCGGTCAGCATGTCCGAGCAATGATCGCCTCGTTCCCCGAGCGACAAGCGTTGAGCTACGCCGCAATATCAAAACGCGGGCTCGATGTCGCGATTTCGTCCTTGCGTCGCAAGCCGGGTGCCGATGCGACATCCAAGTGCTGGGATGCGCTCATCCACGCGCGGGCTCTGGTGACCGATGAGATGGCGCGTCGAAACCGTTCCTTGACCGACGTTCAGGATTCCGAGGTCGCGCGCTTGGAAGGGGAGCGGAGCACGGCCAACCGCAAGCTGGCTAACTTGCTCGTGCGGGGGCCGGAATCCGAACCGGATGAATATCGAACGCATTTGGACGCGGCCCGGCGAGGTGTGGAGGAAGTCGAGCGGCGTCTGGCCGAGAAGAGCCGGGACTTCCGGGAACAGCAAGCGGGGTCTTTGATCGGGTTCGATGCCGTATCGGGGGCTTTGTCCAAAGGCGATGCCTTGGTGGCGTTAGTCCTTTATAAAGATGCTCTTCAAAGCAAGGAAGCCACGCCCTCCTACCTGGCGTTCGTGAAACGGGGCCAAAGCGCTCCCGAAACCGTTTTCTTTGGACCCGCCGCCCCGGTGGACACCCTCGTGGCCCGCATGCGTCGCGAAATGGCGTCCCCGACGTCGGAGGCCGCATACCGAAGGATGGCTTTGGAGCTCAGGAAAATAATTTGGGACCCACTTCCTGTGCGTGGAGCGGAGCGTGTGTTTTGGATCGCGGATGGATCGATCTCTTTCGTGAATGTCTATGCATTGCCGGTGGAGGGCGAAGGACGTTACCTCGTCGATCAAGGACCCCTGATCGTGAACCTCGTTGCCGAGAGGGATCTGGTGTCGCTCGCGACTCAAGCCAAGCTGGGGACCGGCCTTCTGGCCATCGGAGGGGCGGATTTCGAGAAGTCCGAACAAACCAGCGATCGGGCGCAGGCGTCCGTTTCCGTGACCACGATGAGCCCGCGACGGTTTCGAGGGACAGAAGCCGGGTGCGAGTCGTTCCGCAACATCCGTTTCGAGCCGCTTCCGGAAACAATCGAGGAAGCGAAGACCATCGCTGGGTTGTGGGATCGCGCACGCGGTTCCTCCGAGAAGAACGCTCTCCTCTTGGTAGGTTCGGGCGCAAGTGAGGCCTCGTTCAAGTCCAAGGCGCCGGGCCGCCGGACGCTCCATGTGGCAACCCATGGCTTCTTTTTAGGCGAGAACTGTCCGGGTGCCGGTCTGGGCACACGGGGTATTTCGGGCCATTCTCCCAAGAAATCGTCGGCCAGCGAGTCCCTGGGGCAGCCTCTTTACCTCTCGGGTCTGGTGCTGGCCGGAGCGAATCACCGTGAAGACGCCGGTCCCGATGACGAGGACGGCGTCCTGACCGCCGAGGAAATTGCGGCGCTCGACCTGCACGGGGTGGAGTGGGGTGTGCTTTCGGCGTGTGAGAGCGGAGTCGGGAACGTAGAGGCCCGAGAAGGGATCCGCGGTCTTCGCTGCGCGTTTCAGGCGGCGGGGGTGAGGACGCTGATCATGAGTCTTTGGTCCGTGGATGACGAAGCCACCCGCGAATGGATGACCGCGCTTTATGACTGTCATCTCGTTCGCAAATTGGGCACCGGCACGTCACTGCGGGAGGCAAGCCGCCAGATTCTGGCGACGAGACGGTCGCGAAACGTAACCACGCACCCGTTCTTTTGGGCGGGGTTCGTGGGAACGGGCGACTGGAGGTAGCGCGCGAAGGCGCGCGGGCCGAGACAAGGAGAAACACGATGAAAACCGGACGGGTGATAGCTGCTTTGGCTTTGTTGCTGGCTACAGTGTTGGGGGGGTGCGCAAAATCGACTCCAAAATCGACTCCCTCTCCCACTCCGCAGGGTCCTCCCGCCAAGGGCACCCTGACGTTCGAGGACGATGGTGTCTCGTGGATCGCAACTAACAATTACTTTGCTAGGCGGTTCCGAAACTCAGCCCCGTTGTGGTTCGGAGTTCATTTTCAGTTCGGAGCTTTCACTGACAATCCGTTCCAGGGAGAAGTGCAATTCCTGTCGCCGAATGGCAGTGCCATCACCACGGCTCCCTTGACGGCAGACGGTAAGTTGGCCGAATCCCAGTTCACCTGGATCAACATCGTCTCCAACCGCCCGGGAATAGATGCCCCGGTGATGCCTATAGAAGCACTTCAGCTCTTACCGAATACAGTCGCCACGAATCCTTGCGACATGGTCTCCGGCAACAATTGCCTTCGGGACCGAAGAATCCACTGGGACCAGCCGCACATCTCTTTCATTATCACTTTCTGGCAAGCGGACCATGGATTTAAGGTCCTGTCGACGCTGGCGACGGACCACCCCGATCGAAACGTAGTGGAATTCAAGTTTCCGGATGATTTTACCGTGGACGTATACCAACTGACGTCCACCGGGATGAACTCAGTCTTGCACCTGGACTCCGGTGCCGTGGGTTCAATCGAGGTAGAGAACACGCAGGAGGGAAACCCTCACGGAGGCAGGCACGATCCCGTCTGGAATATCACCACAACTCCCTAAGGCGTGAGCTCCCCTAGTTCGAGCAGGTAGTCCCGATGGGCCCTCTGCAGGGCCCTCGGGTCGGCCAGGTTTCGCTGCATGCGATCGCAGGCTTCCTGAAGCGATCTCGAGTGGCGTCCTCCCGACGTGGCCGTCGAACGTAAACAGGGTAGAACGGCGCGGATGTGATCCGAGTAGCCGTCGTTTCCAATGACTCTGGCCGAATAATCCCGAATGAATGTTTTCGATAGGGTGAGGATCGAGTCCCGGCAGGCGGCAGACCCGAGTCCTGAGTTCTTATGAAACATCGCGTCTTGCCAACGGACGTTTTGCAGAATATCGGCCAGATCGCCCCTCGATAGCTCCACCATGGTGACGAAAGAATCGAGCCGGTTAAGAAACGTGAGGTGCAGCGTGGCAGCCGAGGGCGCGTCGCGCCGATCCACTGCTTGGGCCAATGCCTTGCCGGCGCGTCGAAGCTGGAATGGATCCCCCAAATCCAAGGAATCCAGGAATCTCGGTGCCTGGGCGTTCCACGCGGTCAAAAACTCTTCAAGGAAGTGCAGGTAGCCCTCCGAAGTCCGTGCGTCCGCGAGCGGCAGGCGACGGTTCGGAAAGCTCCGTAATAGGGGACGTCCCAATACGGCCGCGTGCTGTAGAAGATTTTCCGGATAGAGTTCTTGTGCGGGCACTGCCTGAACACCGATGGCAAAACCGTTCAGGGGCTCGGTTCCAAGCATTTCGTAAAAATAGACCGGAAACAACGAATTGCCCGGTTGCCTCGGTATGGAGTCCCGCGCGGTGCCGGTTGACGGCTTGGTGGAAGTGAGACTGACCCAGCGATTCTCGCCAGGCTCCATGTTTCTGAGAACCACCGACTCGCCGGAGCGGAAGGGTCTTGGCCGTTGGCCAAGCACTTCGATAGACACATTAGGCAATGCTCGCACTACATCAGCCGGCGCTTCGTAACGCAGGGTGATGTCTCGCCGGAACGTAGCCGAATTGTGGACGATGGCGTAGGCGCTTGCCTTCATGGATTGCTGGGCCGCCATTGCCATGGAGAGGGTTTGCAGGTTCCGCTGGGCCCGGTTGTTGTCGTACATAACTCGAAGATCGGTAAGGCTGGACCAACCTGGAGTGTTACCCTGCAAGCTCGGTGATACGTAAGGATCATCGGGACTTGATATTTCGACGGCGAGACAAAGGTGAGAGGACTCAAGGCTCAGGTGCCAGGGATAGGATGGAGTCACGAAGGGGCCCAGTTCATTGGCGTGAAACGTGACCGTGGGATCAGGTGGCGCTGGAAATGTGACGTCCGGGTCGGCCGAACTGGCGTCTACGAAGTTGCTTCCCGTGCCGAACTTGGAAACGAGGAAGTGCGCGGTCACGGTGGTCGATCCGGAAGTGGGTGCCGCATTGCGCCGGATCCTGGCAAATGCCCAGTTATTGGCCAAGGCTCCGGATCCGCTGGCGGCGTCTTCGTTTTGCGGCTGATCGTCGATGAAGGGGCCGGGATCGTCGCTCCGGCGGTTCCAGACATCGCTGGTCGTGTAAAACGCGCGTTGCGCGGACGGCTCCAAGCCTGGGTCGGCCAGAAGCGCGCTTACCGTCCAGTCTCGAACGTAGAAATCACTCTCGGAAGGAATGGTCATTGCCTTGAAAAAGAACGGATCCGTGCTCACGGGAATTGTATCGGTAGGACTGGTGCTCCAAGGGTTTGCACCAAGCTTGAGCAGCCTGTGGGTATCCCAGTTCACGTATCTCTGGTAAGCGACACCGCTGGGGAAGTTCTTACAGTCAGGTCTGTTGCGGGAAGAAAAAACGCCATAGAAATTCTTGCCCACAGCGACCAGCTGAAGGTAATCGCCGAGGGGCCCGGGACTGTTGATGATCGCCCCGTAGTCCGGAACGCTGGCCAAGACGTCATCGCTGCTGAGTGTCGAAAGGTTGTCTCGGCTGGTAACGAAGTGGGTGTCCCACGTTTTAATTATCGGCGAAGTTACATGGTACTGCTGATACACAAGGCCGATCACGCCATGAATATTTACGGCCAGGGCAGGATTCGTGGCCCGGGAAATGGTGGGAAGACCGGAGGTGGTCCAGTTCACGCCACCATCGGTGGAACGAGCCATGTGCAGTGTGTAGTCCAGGGAAGTGTGCCCTTCGCCCCACATCAGGAATACATGATCGTGATTCTTGGGGGATACGGCAATGGCAATCCGACTCACGATTCGCTGGAAGCTGATGACAGAATCGAGATCGAGAAAATCCTGAACGGCAACTGCGCCCCGGACTTCGGTGCCGGTAACGATGCGCGTAAGCACACGGAATGGGTCCGAACCGACGCCCCAGTCGTCGTCCCGCAGAACAATCAGGTCGGCCTTATGAGGACTTTCACCACACGGCGCCTTCCATCGTATGCATGCGGCATATACGCGGCCGGAAAGCTGGGGTGCGGAAAGTACAGCGATTCCATCCTCATTGCACTCCTTTACTTCCTGCAGAAGCAATTTTTTGAAGTTGGCAGTGGAGGGAAGGGGAGTGCCATCGCTCTGGTCGAGAGTGGAGGTCTGCTGGACAGAGGTAAAGTTCTTGCTGGTGACATAGACGAGATCGCTTCCGGTTTTTGGGCCACCCCAAGCGGTCACGGCAATCACATGCGGTTGGTCGGATAGATCGCGGGGCACCATCACGTCCTGCATGGGAGGCGCGCCCTGGAAGTCCGATGTAAAAAGCAGGTGCATGGTCTTATTCGAACCGGCCTTGATGATAGCCGCGTACAGATTGCCGCTCATCCCTCCGAAGCTTACCGAGACATCGTTGGTCCCGCTGGTTGGTTCGTTTCCCATGAGAATGGGATTGAGGTACCACGTCGCTCCGCCGTCGGTGGAGTAATAGATGGGTGCGTTGCTTCCCATGGGTTCCGGAGTAAAGGCAGTTCCTACGAGATCGAACGGGTTAGCGAAGTTGACGGCGAGGGAGGGTTCGCTGTCCTCGGCGTCTTCGCCGCTCCGTTCGTGGGGAACCATGTTGATCACGGTGATGTTTCCGGAAGTGGGAGGGCAATCCCCGTTCGCCGGGTGCACGAATGGGCCCACTAGACTCGACTGAATTATAAGGAGGAGCAGGGATCGGGTCTTCATCGCGTTACCTGCGTCGCCGCAGTTCGGAGAGCAAAGCGCGAATGCGTGCGAGCTCACTTATGGGCTGAACGTCCAATGGGTCCTGGACCGTCAATTCGCTGGTGTTGTATTCAAGAATGGTTGCCTGGTCGAGGATGAATATGCTGGTGTCCGGGCCGATGGCCAGCTTTGGCGCTCCCACCCACGCCACATCCATGCTGTGTGCGAAGAGGGGGGCTAGCGACGTGTCGGCAACCCCTTTTTCGGTGGAGAGCACTTTAAGACTGGCGGTCCACCAATCCGGGTTGTGCTCGGAACCGATGACCACCTGCGGGGTCCCGCCATGATACGGCGCAACGTGGCGAACGTTGGCCACCACGACTTTTTCTGCGGCGTCCAAACGCTCCAGGAGTTGCTTGTCGGCGATGTCCCGGGCGGCATTGGCGATATTGTCCAGGACCTCCGCGGAATCGGCGTCGACTTCGACGCGACACACCTCCAGAACGGCCATGTTGTATCCATAGAGGCGCGGGTTAACGAAGAAAAAGTGCCGTTGGCCGACGAACAGGTTCATAGGATGCTGTGAAATGACCGTGATCGTATGACCCTGAACGTCGCCCAATGCGGGCGGGATGGGCGCGAAGACGGTGTCTATGGAGACGAGAAACGTAGTATCGGCAGCAGCTATGGGGGGCAGGGACGAAGCATGGAGCGCCTGGATGGTTCCCTCGAAACTGAGATGGGAGAGCTGCATGCACTCTTGAATGCTTTTTGCGAACACTGATCCCGACGGATAGAGAGTCAGGCACAAAAGTGGTACGACAAGCCAGGGCGAAAGTACCGGCGCGCGGCGTGAAGACAAGGTTTTGTTTGCCTCCGTCGAATGGCAAACAGGGCTTTTCTTGGGGGAGGCTGATTATCCAAGCAATGGAGGCGTGTGTCCAGCCCGCCTCAGCTAACGAGGCGAACCCTTCCCGGCCAGGGCCACTGTTATTGCAAACGGGAGCACAACGGCGGCGAGAGCAAGAAAAAGGACCGAGGTGAGACCGGATGTCCATACTCCAAACGGCATCCACCCCGCGAATGCGAGTCCTAGGACCAGGAGGCCCAAGGCTAGGGGCACGAGCCCGGTGATGAGCAGGGGACGCCTGAGCCTGGGGCTCATCCTCGCGCGAAAGAGGAATCCAATTCCCGCGCTCAGTCCCACAAGGGCAAGGAACCCTAGTTCCAAATAAGCCTCACTCAAGGGGGAGTCAACGTGCGCATCGTTTGCCCGCTCAGCAGCGCGCACGCCGACGGTTTCACTTTGGTGACCGCCTTCCGCGTGCGCGCCACTGCAACGTGTTTGTTAGGCCGGGGATCCTTCTCCCGGTCCCGTCAGCACTTATACGGCTTTGGCGGCTTTGGCGATCAGCTCCGCGACCTTATTGGGTTGAGAGACATAGATAGCGTGGCTGCCGGCGACCTCGACCACCGTCGCTCCCGCGCGCTGGGACATGAAGCGCTGGGCAGCAGGCGGAATCATCCGGTCTTCGGTGGTGACCATGTACCAGGTGGGTTTGGTCTTCCACGCCGGCTGGGTGATGGTGCCGGTAAGCGCCTCAACACCCCAGGGCACCTGGGAGTCGGCCATGAATTCTGCCTTCCCCGTTTCCACATCACCCGCAAAGGACGCTGGAAACTTCGCCTTATCCAGGAACAGAAAGCCGTCCTCTGGTGGGAGAATCGGGGGAACCGGTGCGCCTGGCGGCGGGTCCTTGATAAGGCTCGCCACCGATTCGCCTTTGTCCGGCGCAAACGCCGCGATGTAGACCAGCCCGACCACTTTGGGATCGTTACCGGCCTCGGTAATCACAACTCCTCCGTACGAATGACCGACAAGTAGTACTGGACCTTTTTGCTCGGCGATGATGAGTTTCGTTGCTTGGACGTCGCCGGCGAGGGAGATGGTTGGATTCTGAACAATACTCGGGACAAGGTCCTGGTTGCGCAGTGCTTGGTAGACCCCCTCCCAACCGGATCCATCCACGAAACCGCCATGAACAAGAACAACATTTCGAGCTGGCATGATGATCTCCTTTCTGATCTACGTGCGGGGCACGACCCGATCAACTTCACCCCTGACCCCCTCGAACCCCTACCAGTATTTGGAGCGTTTTATTATTCGCTTGGGGAGTCGCTTCGGCAAGGGCAAACCGCGGGGGGCGGGTGCCTAGTACTTGGCTGTGGCCATAGATCCTTCAAAACGGATCCTGGGATCGTTTACGTTCACAAGCTCTTTGAGCTCGTACACATTTCGATACCCATAGCCGTAGAGGTTGATGTATGTAGGAATGTTCAAAGCCAGCATGATGGGTTTTGCTTGAGAGGCTAATTGTGCTGACTCTGAGTCTCCTGGAGATGAGATCTTGCTGGCGAAATCGACCTGGTTACCATCGAAGTTATTGTTACAGTAAATCAATATGGTCGTTTCGAAGGAGGGGATGACTTTCCGCAGATTGGTCTGGGTAAAGTCGGTAAAACTCAAGTGTCTTGCGCCTTTGACGTGAATGCGCTCGTAACGAAACGTCGATCGCGAATCGAGAATGATGACCCCCGGCTCTTTACTCATCTTCAAGAATGTATCAAGGTCGATAAGACGCTTTGCCCGGTGAGTCTCGACCTGGGCGACCAGGCCCTTGAAATCATCGAAGCTGACTTTAGCCGGCGGAGTGCTCTTGACCTGTGCTGTTGCCAGGACCGGCAGAATTAGAAGAGCGGTTACCACGATTATTCTGGATGTCATTGTTGGCTCCTTCTGTCGGCGGGTTCGGCCGTCAACACAAACTCGGGACGGATGGCTTCCAGCTCCTTCACGACCGGCCATGCGCCGGAGGTCGTGTTCGAGAGGACGGTGTACAGAAGACCTGTCGGTGGCTCGAAGGTAGAACGGAAGGAAATGCCAGGGTCGGAGCCTTCAAGGAAGACGCCATTGCGATCCTTCGTCAGCCAGAACCCGAGCCCGTACGCGTGCGACGTTGGAGCAGCGTCGTGCTGTGGTCGTACCATTTCGGTGAGCGTCGCCAGGGGAATGATGCGTCCGGCAAACAGCCCTTTCCAGAACCGTGTGATATCTCCGGCCGTCGAGTAGGCACCACCATCCCCTCCGCCACGCACAGGAAGATGCAAGTGGTTGGAGCGCCAGCCTCGCTTCGGCAGATACCCGATGGCCGCCGAACCTGGAAGCTCGTCCAAACGGTGGAAGGCGGTTGCTTGCATCCCCACAGTCGCGAAGATCGTTTCGTGCACGACGTCGTAATAGCTCCGCCCAGTCACCCTCTCGATCACGAGGGCCAGCAGAACGTACCCTGAGTTGCAGTAAGCGAATGTGGTTCCAGCTTGGGACTTGGCCGGGAGCCCGCGAAGAAGTGGGACAAAGTCCGCGGGAAGCGCGAGTCGGTGGACGGGGACCCCGAGCACGTAGTCCTCGACGTCCGTGATCATGCTCTCGTCGAGATAGTCGCCCATCCCTGAGGTATGGGCGAGCAAGTGGCGGACGGTTACCGCGGGATCGAGGAGGTCGGTAACGTCTCCGAGCACGCTTTGCACCGTGGCGTCGAGCCCGAGCGTTCCTTCGGCAACCAGTGACATGACCGCGAGCGCAGTGAGGCCCTTCGTTCCGCTCGCGATCGCGAACTGCGTGTCGAGGGTGTTCGGGATTTCATGCGCACGATCGGCGAGCCCGGTGGCGCGCGCATAGACGACATGATCGGCGCGTGCGACATGGACCACGCCCGAGAAACCCGTCTCATCGATGACGCGATCGAGTCGTGACGTCACTTCAGAAACCCCAGCGACTCCAAGAAGCGGTCGGCACGCGCCAAAGCGTCTGCCGAGATGGCCGGATCCGGCTTCGGCATCCCGTCATCCGGGGTACCCGCCGGCGTGAACATATGGCCGAAGCCTTCGTAAACCTGGAGTTCGCAGGTGTTGCCGGCGGCCCGCATGCGCTCGCAGAACCGCTTCGCGCCGCTTAGGGGCGTCACCGTGTCGACGTCCCCCTGGAGAATTAGGGTTGGGGGGAGTCCCTTGCGCACATGTTCGTCGGGAGAAATATCGCGGGCGCTCTTTCGCTTGCCGAGGAGGTGCTGCACCCAACGGTCCGACGCTAACGAGACCGCTGGAGACACGAGAACGAGCGCGTTGGGGCTTGCGCTCACCCTCTCTCCGGAAACGACGGTGTCGAAAATCGCGGCGGCGGCGGCCAGATGGCCTCCGGCAGACAAGCCGTAGGCCGCAATGCGTTTGGGATCGATGCTCAGGGAGTCGGCGTGGCCCCGCATCCAACGGATCACCGCACAAACGTCCTCCATGGCCTCGACGGGTGTGACAGTCTTCTCATCCGAAAGTCGATATTGTGCTGCAATCGCCACCATCCCTCGATCGGCGAAATGCCTTGCCCGGGAAAAGGTCCATTGCGGCTCGCCCATCATCCAGCCGCCGCCGTGGAGCAGAACAATCGCGGCGGATTGCCTGCCACGGTCGGGTTTATCCGGAGAGAAGACATAAGCCTTGAGCGGTGTGCCACCCGGCGCAGCGTACACGCGCTCGATCGGTTCCCGCAGAGCCGGCTCGCTTTGCGCGGTCACGCCGGTTGCGACGGAAAGGAGGGCTGGTATTGCCCCAAGCCATGCACGAATGGCATGCATCCTAACGACCTCGACCAGCAGCGGCCGGGCTCACGTCGCCGGTGGCTTGCCCCTCGCGCAGCGCCAGCCACGCCATAACCCCAGAGCCGAGGTCGTTAAGGGCGTGTAGCGCGATCGCTGGCCAGAGGGAGTCGAAGATTCCCACGACCAGAGTAAATAAGGCGCCGACGATTCCCGTGCGGAGGACGCCATTCCACCCCTGGTACAGATGCCCAATCGCGAAGAATGGAAGGGACAGCGCTGCGGCGCCCCACCAACCGAGCCACGCGGTGAAGGCCCAGACAAAGTACCCGCGATACAAAAACTCTTCGCAGAACCCCGCGGTCAGGGACGCCCCGCCAAACCAATACATGTCTTTCCGCGTGTGCGGCACGACGGCGGCGAGCGTTCCGATCTGCTGTCGCGCGCTTTCCCGTGCATCGGAGCTCTGGACGAGGGCGGCGACCGTATAGGCAAAGTAGGCCGCGAGCAGCACGAACAAGGCAATGGAAGTCCACAACCGCCAGCCGACGGGCACGGAAAATCCGAATGACGTCCAGGATCGGTCGTTGGCTACCCACAGTGCCGCCCCGACCGCGACCAGCGGCCACGCGTAACCCATGGCCAGTTTCCACAGCCGCCTCCGAGCCCGAGCGGGATCGAATTGTGACTGGCGACGAAATGCTGGCCAAAAGACGAGGTAGTCCCACAGTGGAAAGGCGACGGCAAACAGTGCCACGTAGAGGAAGTCGGGGAGCGTCGTCATTGGTAAGATGATGATAGCCGTGCTTGAAGGACACGTTTCATCTAGTCATAACGTTCTGGGCCGGCAGGGCTTGTAACTTGAACCGGAGAACCCGCACTCGGCTTTCCATTCGTCACAAGGACCTGTGCCGGCTGTGCGAAACCGGTTCCCGCCGCCTCCACAATCGTGCAAACCGCGAGCAGCAGGTCTTCGCGCACGGCCATGAACTCGGTTTCGTTGGCCGTGAGCACGTACGCGAAGAGCTCGATCTCGATAGCCTGCCCGCTGAAATTCACGAGGCGGACACGGGACGTCTCCGTTTCGATGATCTTGTTCTCGTCGAGAACAGCCCGAATGCCCTCGAGAATGCGCCGGAGCTGCTCGGCGTTCGTGCCATATCGCAGAGGCAGCGTGGTTTGGATGAGGAACTTCTTGCGTGTCGCGAAATTTTCGATCCCGACCTGCGCCAATACGCCGGCGGGTACGGACACGAGCGACTGCTCCGGCGAACGCAGCCGCACTGAGCGCAGTGAGATGTCCTCGACGCGACCCATACGATTTGCGATCCGGCATTGGTCGCCCACGGCGAGCACCCGGTCAGTCAAAAGGAAAATGCCACCGAGGACGTTCTCCACGGTCTTCTGCGCACCCAGTGCGAGGGCGACGCCACCGATTCCGAGGCCGGCCAATGCCGTCTTCGCATCCAGGCCGACGATCACTAGAACCCAGAACACCGCCACGACGGCCACGAGGGCCTTGACCAGTCGTTCGCCCAAGAGCAGCAGCGACTGTGTGTTCGTGCGACCCGGTCCCCAGGCAAGGTTGCGAGCGCGCTCGAAGCCGAGAGTCAAAAGCCGTCGGATCAACCATGTGAACGCGATGACGGTGAGAACCTGGCCGACGGCTGAGTAGCCGAATCGGAACCCAAGCTCGAAACCCCAGCGGGACATCGCCAGCCGCTGAAAGACGATGGTTAATGCACAGATCACGGGCCAATGGATCCCGTCGTACCACAGGTCCAGTTCACGTCTCGGTGCGGAATCCTTGAGAAACAGTCGGGCGAGAAGTAGGAAGGCGCCAGCAATCAGGGTGAGGAGACCGAACGGAATGACGAAGGAGGCCAGAAGCCCCACCCAATTGGCCAAGGAAACCCCAGCCAGGTCGCGCCTCAGGAGCCATTCGGGCATCACGCGCTCGATTAAGGTCCGGGGGGCAAAGACGCGCAGCGTTGGGACTTGCGCCATCGTCTCGGAGGAGATCTGCCAGATGGGTCCGGTGTCGGGGTCGGTCAGCCGGACTAGAGTGACGTCGGCCTTTCTTTCTCCAATGGTGAGGTAGCCGACTCGTTCCTGATCCAACGGCAGGCCATCGTCCAGCGTCCCTTGTGGTGCATCGCTGATGCGCGTAAGAGGCACGTTGAAGTAGTGGTCCAAGAGCGTCTTCAGGTCACGGGCCAAGGCCTCGGTGTTTTGAACCTGGGTCGCGCTGAGTTGCATGTACCGTTCCGCAGACACGAAGTCCTCGCGGTCTACGGCGCGTATGAACGCGGCAAGGGTGCTGCGGGGGGTGGTGCGCCCCAGAGGATCGAGGGGTCCTTCTTCGGCAGGGGCCGAAGATGGGACGCTGGGGAGGCCGGGGATTTGCGCGGCACCGGAGCAGGGGAGTGCCATCCAGAAGAGTGCGATGAGCGCCGGTTTGCGAAGCTGCTTAGCTGTCATGTCGATGCTTTCCGGTGTGAGAATGCAGTATAGCGGCGTCGAGGGCTGGACAACAGCATTTGTGCCGACAGGTTCGATGCAGGCCTAGAGGTACCCACGATTCAGCCGTGAGAATTCTCGCCGATGGTGTGGGCAACCACCTCGTAGACATTCACCGATTCGAGGGTCACCGGCGCGCCGGGTGGCGGACCCTCGGTCCGAATCTTCTCCGCCGCCGCTTTGGCGTTGTCTTCAGAATCGTAGATCTGGACGGCGCGAAGCGCGTCGCCTTCTATCGCTCGAAGCCAGAATCCGACCATGAACCCAGGTCTGGCTCGTGCTCTCGGTACGATCATATCGAGGAGCATCTTTCTGGCTTCCTCATGACGACTCGGCTCAACCGTGGCCTCGATAATGATTCCATGCATGGAGGGGTTCCCTTTTCAGGCTGTGGGTCTAACGACAGCCAAGCTCAATCATATCCCCAGCTCGGCGCCCGGTTGAAGCTGCTCTGATCGCTGAACCCCAGTCGTGGAGGACGCTACTTCGGCGCGAGACATATCCGGGATCTCGTGGTATTTCACTTTCTTGTCCTCGACATGTCCTCGCGAAATTTCCGAAGCACAAGGCTGGCCACTTCAGCCCCGCCTTTCTCGCCGGTGCTGGTCACAACGTAGTAGAAGAACTTGTCGATTGGGCGCCAGACGA
>Ga0075418_10003392_pt1 | contig 18201 bp, 12 predicted proteins | sample SoiMetdeltSBSDD2_FD_81776 | JGI IMG/M metagenome (GOLD analysis project Ga0075418, IMG submission 81776) | Bulk soil microbial communities from a Populus tree surrounding site in Tennessee, USA - Soil MetaG P. deltoides SBSDD2 | ecosystem: Environmental > Terrestrial > Soil > Tree plantation... | reverse complement strand
GACGGCGGACGGGAAGGCCGTCGCCGAGTTCTCGGGGAAGGAGCTGATCAAGGGAGAGCCCGACGCGTCGAGCTTCCCCTCGGGGGGCATGCGTTCCACCTTCGAGGCGCGAGGCTACACCGCGTGGGACCCGACCTCTCCGCCTTGGCTCCTCGAGAGCCCGAACGGGGCCACGCTCGTCATCCCGACCGCGTTCGTGAGCTGGACCGGCGAGGCGCTCGACAAGAAGACGCCTCTCCTGCGCTCGATGGAGGCGCTCTCCGGGCAAGCCGTCCGGATCCTGAAGCTGTTCGGGTCGAAAGCGGAGCGGGTCGTCACGACCTGCGGCCCGGAGCAGGAGTACTTCCTGATCGACCGGCACTTCTTCTTCGCCCGCCCCGACCTGACGCTCGCCGGCCGGACTCTGTTCGGAGCGCGGCCGCCGAAGGGCCAGGAGATGGAGGATCAGTACTTCGGCCACATCCCGGAGCGTGTGCTGGCGTTCATGATGGAGGTCGAGCGGGAGCTCTACAAGGTCGGGGTGCCGGTGAAGACGCGGCACAACGAGGTCGCCCCGAGTCAGTACGAGGTCGCCCCGATCTTCGAGAACGCGAACGTCGCCACCGACCACCAGATGATGATGATGGAGGTCATGAGGAGGGTCGCCCCGAAGTACGGGATGGCCTGCCTGCTCCACGAGAAGCCGTTCGCCGGCGTCAACGGCTCGGGGAAGCACCTCAACTGGTCGATGTCCGACGATCTGGGGAACAACCTCCTCAACCCGGGGGAGACCCCGCACGACAACATCCAGTTCCTCGTGTTCTGCTCCGCGGTCCTCCGCGCCGTGGACACGCATCAGGGGCTGCTCCGGATGGCGATCGCGTTCGCGGGGAACGACCACCGCCTCGGGGCGAACGAAGCGCCGCCCGCCATCATCTCGATCTTCCTGGGGGACATGCTCACCGACATCTTCGAGCAGATCGAGAAGGGGGGCGCGACCGGCACCAAGCAGGGCGGGATCCTCCACACGGGCGTCTCGGTGCTCCCGCAGCTCCCGCGCGACGCGGGGGATCGGAACCGGACCTCGCCGTTCGCTTTCACCGGGAACAAGTTCGAGTTCCGCGCGGTCGGCTCCAGCCAGTCGATCGCGTTCCCGAACATCTGCCTCAACCTCGCCGTCGCGGCCTCGCTGGACGGGATCGCGACCGAGCTCGAGGGCGCGGTGAAGTCCGGGGCGAAGCTCGAGGACGCGGTGAGCAAGCTCCTCACCCGCCTGATCAAGGAGCACAAGCGGATCATCTTCAACGGGAACGGCTACTCGCAAGAGTGGCAGGACGAGGCCGCGCGGCGGGGGCTCCTGAACCATCGGAACACCGTGGACGCCCTCCCCGAGCTGGTCAAGCCCGAGACCCTCAAGACCTTCGAGAAGTACCGCGTGCTGAACGAGCGGGAGGTCCGCGCCCGCTACGAGATCGCGCTCGAGCAGTACAACAAGGTCGTCAACATCGAAGGCCAGACGATGATGCACATGGCGAACCGGTACATCCTCCCGGCGGCGCTCGAATACCAGAGGCGCGTGGCGGAGACCGTGTCCGCCACGCAGGCGGCCGGGGTGGAGTGCGTCGAAGGGAAGGCGCTGCTCGAGGAGCTCTGCGCGCTCACCTGCGCGTTCCGCGGCCGCATCCAGTCGCTGCACCACGCGCTCGATCACCACGCCGCCGAGTCCGCCGAATCGCACGCGAAGCACTACCGCGACAAGGTGGTCCCGGCCATGACGGCCCTCCGCGAGAAGGGGGACGAGCTCGAGGTCCTGATCCCTCACGACATCTGGCCCCTTCCGACCTACCGGGAGATGCTGTTCCTCAAGTGACCGATACGATCTCGTAATCGGGGGCCGGCCCCGGCGCTCCGGGGTTGACGACCCCCCCGGCCGCGACAATATTCGCGGGCGGGGGCTCTTCGAACCCGGAGAGTGGGGATGAAGTTCCAATCGCTTCACGACGAGATCGATCCCGAAGTTCCGCCTGCCGGCGAAGCCGTGGATCCACCACCGGGCGATCCGAACGCGCCCGATGACGCCTACGTCATCGGCGAGCGCTTTCAATCGGTCCTCGCGCCGGAAGGGGGCACGAGCACGAAAAAGAAAAGGCGCGCGAGGGGATTGCGCGTCTGGGTGAGGCCCCTCGCGCTCCTGTTGAGCGCCGCCTGTGTGGGGCTGACGATCTGGAACCTCGCCCGGCTGGTGCAGGGGCCGCCGGCGCCGCCCAAGCCCACTGCCTTCCAGGTCCGGCAGGCGCTGTACCTGGGCGTGCTCAGGGTCGAGGCGTTCCGCCGGGTTCACGGCGTCACGCCGGCGTCCCTGGCCGATGCGGGCCTCCCCGACGCGAACGGATACACGTACCAGCGGATCGACCCGGCGCACTACGCTCTCGCCTTCCAGGCGGACGGTCCGCGCGAGCAGTACGACTCGGCGACGCCGATGGAGCAGGTCTTCGGCTCGCCCGAGAAGATGCTGGCGATGGGAGGTGCTCAATGAGCGCGAAGCGCTCCCGCGAGGCGGGCTACACGCTGCTGGAGCTCCTGATCGTGTGCGCGATGATCGGCGTCATCATGAACATCGCCATCCCCGGACTGTACGAGGGGATGTACCGCGCGAAGGCCAGCCGGATCATCGAGGACTACAACATGGTCCGGACGATGGTCCACCAGCACTACGCCGACCACAGCTTCTACCCGCCCGACACGGGTCCGGGGGTCGAGCCGCCGGAGCTGAGCCCCTACATCCAGAACCGTCTGCAGTGGACGCACGAGGACTACCAGTACGACTGGGAGCTGTGGGTGGACGGCTCGGGGAACCCGACCGAGCCCGCGACGGGCGTGATCGTCGGGTTCAGCATCGTCACGAGCGATCCGAAGCTCGCCGCCGCGGTGCACCGGATCTACCGGGGGATCATCCTCGATACGATCCCCAACCACACGACCTTCGTCATCGAGCCCTACCACAGCTGAGCTGACGTATAACTGGAGGGGTGCGCGCCCTCTCCATCGCCGTCCTCGTGCTGGTCACGGCCTGCTCCGGACGGCTCCGCTCCTCCGACCCTCCCGCGGGCGCGGGGAGCCTCGCGCCGCATCTGGCCGGATCGGGGGGCCGGATCGTCCTCAGCTGGGTCGAGACCGACGCCACGGGCGGGCCGGCCCTGCGATTCGCCACCCGCGAGGGGGACGGTTGGGGGCAGCCCCGGACCGTCGTCCGTGATCGCGCGCTCGCCGCCGACGCGGTGGACGTCCCCTCGGTCGTCCCGCTGGCCGGCGGCGGGTTCGCCGCGCACTGGAGCGTCAAGCGTCACGAATCCACCCACGCCCGGGACCTTCTCGTCGCGGTCTCGCGGGACGGGTCGACCTGGAGCGCGCCGTCACGCCCTCATCGCGACGACACCGACAGCGAGCACGGCATGGCGTCGATCGTGCCGGCCGCCGAAGGGGAGGGCTTCTCGATCGTCTGGCTCGACGGCCGCGCCGGAGAGCTCACCGAGGACGGACGCGGAGGGACCGCGCTGTACGCCTCCGAATCCGACGGCCGGCAGTTCTCCGCGGAGACGCTCCTCGATCCCCGCGTGTGCGACTGCTGCAAGACCTCGGCTGCGCTCGCGCCGTCGGGTCCGATCGTCGCCTACAGGGACCGCGCCGAAGGCGAGCGGCGCGACATCAGCCTGGTGACCCGCGCGTCCGGCGGTTGGAGCGCACCCCGAGCGGTGCACGACGACGGATGGTCCCTGACCGCGTGCCCGACCAACGGCCCTTCGGTCGCCGCGCAGGGAGATCGTGTGGCGGTCGCCTGGTTCACCGGCGCGCGATCGACCCCCTCCGTCTGGGCCGCGACCTCCGGCGACGCGGGGGCGACCCTGAGCGCGCCGGTGCGGGTGGACGGCGGATCCCCGTCGGGGCGGGTGGAGGTCGCGATGCTCGACGACGGCTCGGCGGCGGTCGTGTGGCTCGAGAAGCTGGGGGAGCGGGGAGAGGTGCGGGTGCGCCGCGTGGCGCCCGACGGTGTCGCCGCGCCGCCGGTCACCGTCGCGACGACCTCCGCGAGCCGGGCATCGGGGTATCCCCGCATCGCCGCCTTGAGCGGGCACCGGGTCCTCGTCGCGTGGACGGAGATCGGGACGGGGAGCCGCGTGCGCGTCTCGGTCGTCGAGCTGAGCTAGGGACAGGCCGAAGGCGCCGCGGCGATCCCGGGGTCGCGCGGGCCCGCCAGGCGCGCGGGATCGTCGTCGTACGATCCACGGCAGCCGGTGCCGGTCGCGCGCACGAGGTAGTAGGTCCCCGCGCCCGCGGGAGGATCGGGGTCGCCCAGGAGAACGCTCGTCCCCGACACATCGTCCGCCGCGCAAGCGGCCGTCGCCGAAGCGAAGTTGCCGCCGCTCCCCCGAAGGGCGAGGAGACTGCCGGACACGGCGTCGTAGGTGGTCGCGTTCCGGGCCGCGGCCCATGAGACGCGAACGCCGGGAGCCTCCTTCGCCAGGACGATCGCGGGGCGCCCCACCTCCGCGCACGCCACGCAGCTCGGGAAACGGAAGGATCCGATGCGCGTCGTCCACCCGGTGCCGCTCGTCGCGGCGTAGTACTCCTGCGTGTACCAGAAGGTGCAGTCGTCCACCGGATCGACGGCGAGCATCGAGTAGTCGCCCCACCTCCGGACCCCGGTCTGGGAGCCCATGCCCGCGACGAGCGTCGCCTCAGTCTGCGGAAGCGTCCCCGGAGGGTCGGACGGCAGGCGCCCCGCGTAGCGGACCGTGGGCGCCGTGGTCGCGCTGGAGAGCGAGTAGCCGACCGCCAGGTCGCCGCTGCCGTCCATCGCGGCGCTCCCCATCCACCGGTGCTCGCCATCCGGCGCGTGGGTCCCGGCCTGATGGACTCCCCAGCTGCCTCCCGTCCGTCTCAGCTCGTACCAGCGGACGCCCGCGTGGTCGGTTCCGTCCACGTCCACCGAGTGGTTCACGGTCAGCGACTCGTGGTCCCCCCAGTTCCTGTACACGAGCCGGTACATCAGTCGGTCGGAGAGCGCGTCGATCTTCATCGTGACGCCGAGCTGCGGGATGCACTCGCTGACGTAGCCGCAGAGGTCGGAGTCGAAAGGGTACCCCGCCGCTGTGAGATCGATGACCTGATCCGGGTTCCCCCCGACGCCGAACGTCGAGCTCGGCGGATCGTTCCAGTCCACGTGGAAGCTCCAGATCGACAGGCGATCGATCGGCGTCCATCCGAACCCGTCGTCGTCCATCTCGACGAACAGGTTCGGCGCGCCCGGAGGCGGGCGCCCGGGACCGTCGAGGTCCGCCGGGATCGCGCCGCTGAAGTTCGAGTTGACGCCGAACAGGTCGAAGTACACGGTCCGAGCGGGGAGACCCTGGAGCATCTTGTCGCGCTCGAACGCCATGACGCCCTGGCCGGCGAACGTGCGGCTCGGCCCCGACTGCTGGTTGACGCCGAGGTAGTACGCGTCGGGCCAGACCCCGAACTTCGGATAGTCGTTCAGGAGGCTCGTGGAGAAGAGGAAGTCGTAGCGGTACCAGGCCCCCGTCGGATCCGGAGTCTGCGAGACCGCGATGCACTGGTGGTAGTTGTTGAAGTCGATGAACGCGAGCTGGCTGAGGAGCCAGCGGTCCGCGATCGGGTCGTAGAGCGCGATCGGGTCGCCGTTGTTCCGCGTCTCGCACAGCCCGCCGAACCCCGCCCAGATGGTGTTGCCGTTGACCGGTCCGAAGACGAGCGTCCCCTGCTTGTTCCAGACCGCGTAGGAGAGGTTGACCCACTGCACATAGTGGTTCGGTCCCACGTCGCCGTTGGTGTCGGGGGGCGCGATGTTGTTGCGGTTCGCCACCCCGTCGAACGAGAGGAGCGGAAACGGCATCGGTCCCATCGGCGACTCACCCGCCGATTCGCCCTTCTCGATCGCGATCCTCGGCTCGTTTCCGCTGCGAGAGCCCCGCGCCTTCGGGAGGCGCACCGGCTCGTGCGTCGCCGCGATCACCTCGGCGTCGGACTTCGGGCGGATGAGGAACAGCGGCGGAGACAGATCGTGCTTGACGTCCTGCGCCACCACGGGAACCGGAGGCTTCGACGGCGCCGCGTCGGGGGCGGCGGCCGCCAGCAGGGCCAGACCGGCGATCGAGAGGTGGGGCATCCCGACTCATGTTACCGGATGGGGCCCGCGCTCGACGCGGGTCCGCCGCAGCGTCGAACGGCGGGATCCGGCGCACGCCACGGAGCCCGGCAGTACGGTCGGGAACAAAGCCGAGGAGGTGTGACATGCTCGCTGAACTCGCTCTCGCCTGCACGGCCACGATCGTCGCTCTCCCCGCCTCCGACGTTCGCCTCGACCCGTGCGCGCCCGCGGTCGCGGCGGTGCTCGCGGCGAGCGACGGTGACGTCGAAGAACGCTGGGATGCGATCGGCCGAGTTCTCTCGTCCAACGTTTGGGATGTCGCGAAGGATGGTGGGACCGCCTGCCGAGAACGCATCCTCACGAGCATTCGCGACACCCTGCGCGCCGAGCGTGACGACCGATTGCGATGCAGATGGATGGAGATCATTCCCTGGGCCGCGGCTCCGGAGCTGCGCGATCTCCTCCGCGACGCTCTCCGCTCGAACTCGCCGAACGTGCGCCGGCGGGCGCTCCAGCTGACGACGCTCGATCCGCATCCCACGCTGGCGGACGGCGTGAGATCCGCCTGGGACGACGAGCTCCCCGAAGAGGTTCTCGCCGATCTTTTTCGCGCGTCCGCCGCCGTGGGCGACCGATCGCACGCGGCGGACGTGCGCTCGGCGCTCGGCTCGCACTCCATCGTGCTGGTCTCCGCCGCGCTCCACGCTCTGCGCACGATGCCGGATCCGGAGGCCGTTCCCGCGATCGTTGCGTTGACGGAGGAGGACACCGACTTGGCGTCGGCGGCCTTGTCGCTCCTCGGTGGCTGGAGCGAGATTCCCGGCGTCGACGACGTCCTGGTCGATCTGGCTGTGACGCGTGAATTCTCTCGTGCGTCCCAGATCGTCTCCATTTTCAGCACCCGTCGAGGTCTCCGGGAGCTTCGCAAGATCGAAGCGTCATCGCGAGACTCCATGGTCTCCGCGCAAGCCAAAGGCGCGGCCGATGCCATCGAGGGGGGGATGGAGTTCGTGACGATCTCTTGCGGCGCCGGGGTCTCGTCCCTGGAAACCCAGCATCTCCTCAGCCCGCTGAGCGGCTCGATCAGGCGGAGCTTTCGGACAGTCGAGCCGGACGGCGGCCGCACGAGCGCCCCCTGCCTCGCCGCCCCAGGCATCCGGCGGCGCGAGCCGGTGGTGTGGAGGATCTCGGCGAACGCCGTCGCTGAGCCCACCGACGTGTTCTGGTGGAAGGGCGAGACCTGGTTCGCCCTGCCGTCGGTCAACGGGGCCTGCTGGGTCCCGGAGCGCATGTTCCCGGAGGCGGAGCGTCCGGACGAGATCGGACGCGGCGCTTCGGAAGGCGTCGAGGTCGATGTCCGACTCGACGCCGCCGGGAACAAGGTCGCCGACGCCCTCGCGCGCGAGGGCTCGGTCGTCGGGATCGAGGACGGCGTGCTCGCCGTGCGGGTCGATGTTGCCACGTACACGAAACTGGTCTCGGGTTCCCCGGATGAGGAGGATCCTTAGCCCACGCGCTTCGCCAGGCGCTTCATCCACTTGCGGAGCACGGGATGCGCGCCCGGCAGGTCCTCCGCGAGCGAGGCGATGTCGGGGCCGAGCCCGGCGAACACGTCTCGGTTGACGAACGAGTGCCGCTCGGACTGCGTGGCCCGGACGAGCGCGCCCAGCGCGGTGGAGGCGCTCCCCTCCTCGTAGTCGCGCTTGTACGGGTTCCCGTCCATCGCGACCGCCTGCTCCCAGTCGGCACGCATCCGGTCGAGCAGGAGCGCGCGTGTCTGCGCGACGTCCCGCGGCGAGGGCCGGCGGGTCCTCGCGAGGTCGATCGTGAAGGTCAGCAGGTCGCCGTCGGCAAGATCGGTCGACGCCGGCGCGAGCGCGACGTCGCGGAGGTCGTTCTCCACACCCGCGTTGGAGATCGACGCCCTCCAGCGCTGCCCCCCCGCAAGGAGGTCGAGCGGGCGCAGGCCGTCGTAAGCGGCGGCGAGCTCGGTCCGGCCGCCGGCACGAACCGCTCCGGATGCGGTCCGGTCGTCCCGCGTCGATCCGTCGAGGTCGGCGAAGCGGGCGTCGACGCGGAGGTCGCGGCGGCTGCGGTTCGCCACCCTCAGGACGAGGCGGACGCGTCCGTCGAGGCGGTCGGCATCCACGACCGCGTCCCCTTCGATCTCGAGCGGCCGGGACACGTACAGCGGCACGCTGGCCTGCTCGTCCCCGATGGAGACCTCCACGCTCCCCTGCGTGCGCGGCGCCGTGCGATCGCTCACGGTCAGCTCGAGCCCGTCGAGCGGGACACGGCTGCGCGCGGGGAAGCGTATGAGCGTCGAGGCGCCCGCGACGAGCTCACGCCCGTCCGCGCGCAGCTCGAAGGTCCCGGGAGCCCCCCCGTAGTTGACCAGCTCACCGCGAAGCCTCACGCGCTCGCCAGGCTCGATGACGCCGTCGTCGTCGCGTTCTTCGATCCGCAGGGTTCCGGCCTCCGGAACGGCGCTGTGCGCCCAGTGCGCGAACGTGGCGTCGTAGGCCGCGGCGTACGCGCGGTCGTAGAGAAACGGGAACGACGTCGCGGCCGCGGCGCGGACTCCGGCGTCGAACCCCTCGGCGTACCCCTGCCGGTAGTTCCACTCCGCGTCGACCGCGACCCCGTAGCGCCAGCCGTCCGCGTAGCCGACGCGGAAACCTGCGTACGTCGACCTCGGGTCGGTCGATGCGAGCACCTCGTCGAACCGCGCGAAGAAGGCGACGCGGAAACGCTCGCGCTCGCCGGGGCCGAAGCGCGACCAGTAGGAGCCCGCGCGCTGGCGGTCGCGCCAGACCGAGAACGCGTAGCCGGCATCCTTCCAGGCGCCGTCGTAGACCCGGCCGCCTCGCACGTCCTGCGACAGCGACGCCGGCTCGACGTCCCAACCTTCCACCGCGATGCGGGCCTCGCGTCCGAGTCCGGGCGCCGACGCGATCGGCATCGCGATGAAGACGTCCTCGAGGATCGGAGCCGCGCCCCATGGTCCGGCGGGGAGCAAGCGTGCGACGTCCCCGCGGGACCGCGCCGCAGGCCTGCGGCGTGGATCGCGCGAGAGGTCCGAGAACTGCTCGCGGACGCTCTCCGACGCGGCGCGCGACGCGGCGTCCTGCGCGGATTGCTGCGCGATCTCGCCGCCGAGCGCGAGCGCGCGGGGGTCGAGGCGTCCGTAGCGGAACCCTTCGCTCCAGTCCCAGCCGCCGGGACGCGGGTCGCGCATCGCATCGCGAAGCCCGCGGTGGAACCCGGCGCGCCAGTACTGTCGCCATCCCCACTCGTGGACGGCCTCCAGAGCCGTCCTCTCCCCGGCGATCTCCGCCAGACCCTCGACGTCCACGAGAGACCCGGAGGGACGGGCGACGCGCGCCGAAGCCGTCTTGGGCGCCGTTCGCGCCGGGAGCTTGATGTCGTCCGGAACGTCGGGAGCCTGCGGCGCGGCGATCTCGGAGCGCTGCGCCGTCGCGCGAGGGTCGCGCTTGAACTCCAGCGGCACGCGGGAGCGCTCGCGCTCCGGGGCCGCGGCTCCCGCGAGAGACACGATGAGGATCACGGCCGACCCGATCCATCCGACGATGCGCTGGCGCTGCATGGCGTCCTCCCGCCCGACAAGCTCGGGCCGGAGACGATCCAAAGCAACCCGGATGCCCGGGGAAGCCTGGCGGCGGCGCGGTATTCTGTGCCCCTGCGAGGCCGGCGGGCGACGCCCACCGTCCTCTGCGGAGGCCGCATGATCGAGTTCGTCCGGAGCTGGATCGCGACGCACGCGCCGAACGCGCTGCGCGTCGCGCTCATCCTGGTGCTCGCCTGGATCATCGCGCGGATCCTCCGCTCGGTGATCCGGCGGATCGAGAGGATCGCGGACGACGGCGATCCCGCGACCACGACGGAGCTCGAGAAGCGCGCCCAGACCGTCAGCCGGATCCTCAGGCAGGCCTCCGCCGTCCTCGTCTGGTCGGTCACCATCATGCTGGTGCTCGGCGAGCTCGGCGTGGACCTGAAGCCGATCCTCGCCGGCGCCGGGATCCTCGGCCTCGCGGTCGGGTTCGGCGCCCAGGCGCTGGTCAAAGATGTGATCACCGGGTTCTTCATCCTGCTCGAGAACCAGATCCGGGTCGGGGACACGATCACCGCCGCCGGATCCACCGGGGAGGTCGAATCGGTGAATCTGCGGACCACCATCCTGCGCGACGCTGATGGACGGACGCATATCATCCCGAACAGCGCGATCACCGTGGTCACGAACGCGACGCGCGACTGGTCCCGGGCGCTCCTCGACGTGGGGGTCGCCTACAAAGAGGACACCGATCGCTGCATGAGCGTCCTGCGGGAGGTCGGCGCCGCGCTCGAGCACGATCCGGCGTTCGCGCGGAAGCTCGTCGGTCCCTTCGAGTATCCCGGGGTCGTGCAGCTGGGCGAGTCCGCTGTCGTCCTTCGCGTCGTCGTGAACACGCGGGCTCACGAGGGGCCGGCCGTCCTCCGCGAGCTGCGGCGCCGGGTGAAGAAGGCCTTCGAGGCCGCGCGCATCGAGATCCCGTATCCCCACGTCAAGATCGTGCGCGATTCGGAGGAGGCGGTGTGAGGGCCGTCGCGGGGATCCTCGCGGCCGGGCTGCTCGCCGGCTGCGCGTCGCCGCGCGGCGCCGAAGGGGCGGGACGCTACTACGACCGGGAGCTCGCTGGCCGCGCGGCGCCGCTGCTGCGAGAGGCGATCCGATTCGAGACGGTGCAGGGGAACGTGGCCGCGCGGGACGCGCAGCACGCCTGGCTCGCAAAGAAGGCCTCGGAGCTCGGGCTCGCATCGCGAGACCGGGGAAAGGTCTTCGAGATCGAGCTCCCGGGACCCCCGGGCGCTCCGGTGCTCGGGCTCGTCGTCCACGGCGACGTCCAACCCGTGGACGCGAAGGCCTGGTCGATCCCGCCGTTCGAGGGGGCGATCGCGGGAGACGCCGTGCTGGGGCGCGGCGCGGCGGACGACAAGGGTCCCCTCGTCCAGGCGCTTCTCGCCATGCACGCGCTCGACCGGGCGGGGCCGCCCCGGACGCACACGATCCGTCTGCTCGTGGGGAGCGACGAGGAGAGCGACAACACCGACATCAAGGAGTACCTGGCGGCGAACGCGCCGCCGGACTACTCGCTCGTCCTCGACTACGTCTTTCCGGTCGTCGTCGGGGAGAAGGCGTGGACCGGGCTCTTCCTCGACACCGACCCCGGCCCGCGCTCGATCCCCGAGCTACCCTTCCGGGTGAAGGCGCTTCGCGCGGGTTTGTCTCCCAGCATCGTTCCGGATCGCGCGGAGCTGACGCTCCTGTGGGTGCGCGGCGTGCCGGAGTGGGGCTCGCTGGTCGAGCGCCTGAAATCGCACCCTCTCCCCGAGGGGACGCGGATCGAGACCGAGCAGCCGCTCGGGGACACGAAGCACCTGACCGTCGTGGCCCACGGCAAGGCGGCTCACGGCGGCGTCAACATCGAGGGGGGCCGGAACGCGCTCGTCGCCCTCGCCCGGGCGACCGAGGGCCTGCTGCCCTCCTCGGGAGAGAACGACCTTCTCGCCTTCGCGCGGATGGCGGGGCGGGACCTGTACGGCACCGGGCTCGGGCTGGCCGAGAGCGATCCGATCTGGGGGCGCTACCTGGTCAACGTCGCGACCGTGAAGCCGCAGGACAACGGGACGCTGCGGCTGCAGATCGTCCTGCGACGCCCGCCCCCTCGCAACGGAGCGCAGATCAAGGAGTACCTCACCCGGCGGGTGCGCGAGTTCAACGCCCGCACCGGGGCGAAGCTCCGCGTGGACGGCTACTGGGACGACGAGCCGCTGGCGTTCGACCCGGAAGGGAAGCTCGTGCGCCGGCTGCTCGCGGCCTACGCGCGGGTGACCGGCGAGGCGCGCAAGCCCGCCGTCGCGGGGGGCGGGACGTACGCCAAGCGCCTCCCGAACAGCATCGCCTTCGGCATGTGGTTTCCGGACAAGCCGTACCCGGGACACGACGTGGACGAGAAGATCCCGATCGCGGATCTCCACCGGGGAGCCCGGATCCTGATCGAGGCGCTGTCGGACGTCGCGTGCGGCCCCAAGATCGAGGCGCCGTTCGCGCGCTAGCCGCCGGGGAACTCCGTATCCAGCGCCGCGGCGCACGCGATGAGCGCGCGGTGCGCCGCCGTGTGCTTGAGCAGCGTCATCTTCTCCCCATCCACCTTCATGCGGCCGGTGAGGATGGCGGTCGCTGCGAGCGACTTTCCCTCGAGCACGTCCCGCCAGACGCCGAAGGGCGCGCGAAGGCCGAACCCCGCCTCGGCGTGCGAGGGGCCGTCGATGAACCGCGCCCCGCGGCAGGTCCCGCGGTCGAGGAGGATCAGGAGACCCATCGTCGACGGCAGCGCCGCGTCCGCGTCGAAGACGAGAAGGATGTTGCCGTTGAACCCGTCCCCCCACTTCGCGGCGGCGTTCTTGTACTCGCTCGAGCCGTTGATCTCCGCGACGAGGGCGTTCGCCCAGGCGTCCGTGCCGAAGGTGAGCGGCACGATCAGGCCTCGAAGGGCAGGAAGCCCGGGTTGAGGATGTGGTCGGGATCGTAGCGGCGCTTCAGCGCGACCATCTCGCCCCATCGCGTGCCGTAGTGCTCCTTCCACTCTTCGGGGGTGAAGTTCACCCAACCCGACAGGTACCGCTTCGCGCCGAACATCACCATGAGACGGCTCACGTTCTCGAAGCGCTCGCGCATCTCCTCCCAGTAGCGCTGCGGGACCGCGGGGAGGAGGCCGAACCCGACGAGGTTGTCGCCCGGAGGGACCATGAAGTTCTTCGACCGCGAGGTCGTCCCCTTGGCCGGCCAGAGGAGGACGTGGCCGCCCACCTGGATCCCCGGCGGCGTGTCCTGCAGCACCTGCTCGATGCAGTCCGCCGCGGTCTCCCACGGGAGGATGCACTCGATCCACGGGTGCATGAACTCCCAGGTCCCCGCCTTCTTCCACAGCTCGAAGACCGGGACCATCCGCTCCAGGAAATCGATCGTCGGGCAGTCGTCGGTGTAGAGGTTGTCGTAGGGGCGGAGCCCTTCGAGCAGCGCGCGGTCGTCGGGCGGCGCACCCTCGTCGTATTCGACGGTCAGATGGAACGGGTAGAACCACTTCGCGAAAACCTGGCGCTTGCCGGCGACAGGCCGCGTCCCCTGGGCGCAGGGGGCGCCCCACGACTCCAGGTGGTCCCATCGCCCCGAGTCCATCGACCGCCGCGCGTCCTCGAGGAACACGCGGAGGTCGTCGTAGAGCAGGTAGTAGGTGCGGGACATCGGCTTCATGCGGCGCAGCTGGAGCCGCGCGCGCGTGATGATCCCGAACTGTCCGAGCCCGGCGATCGCTCCCCAGAACAGCTCGGGGTTGCGCTCGGGGGAGCAGGTCTCGACCTCCCCCGCGCCGGTGACGACGTCCATCTCGACGACGTTGTCCCCCTGCGACCCGTACTTGAACGAGGCGACGCCGATCCCGGCCATCGAGAGCGTTCCGCCGACGGTGACGCCCAGGTTGTTCGTCAAGACCCGCGGGACGAGCCCCCACCGCTTCAGGTGATGGGTGAGATCGCGCCAGACGACCCCGGGCTCCACGTCCACGGTCATCCTCGTCTCGTCCACCGGCCCCATGCGATCCATCGATTTCATCTCGAGCAGGACGCCGTTCCGGTTGATCGCGAGCTGCGATTGCGAGTGGGCGGAGCCCCGATTGGAGAGCGACAGCTTGTGCTCACGGCAGAACGCGATCGTGGTCGCGACGTCCTTCTGCGACGCGGGGCTCACGATGAAGCGCGGCGTCCAGTGGAAGATCCGACCGTAGTTGGTGAGCTGCTCCGCCGTGAACTGCTCGGGCGTGGTGACCGTCCCCTCCAACGCTGCGACCAACGGGGCGTAGAGCTTGTCCATGGGGCGTCATATTATCGGATCAGTCCTCGGCGGGCTCCCCGCCCGGGGCCATCTTGACGATCCGCGGTTGGAACGAGGCGAGCGGCTCGACGAGGTCGCTCTGCGCCGCCATGACGCGATCGATGTCCTTGTAGACCATCGGCACCTCGTCGAGCCCCGCCGAGATCAGCTCGACGCCGCGCCGCTCGAGGACCGGCCTTACCTCCGCCCACGCGAAGGTCTTCTTCGCCTGCGTGCGGCTCATCACGCGTCCGGCGCCGTGCGCGGCGGAGCTCATCGAGGCGCGGCTCCCCTTTCCGCGAACGACGTAGGTGGGGCTCGCCATCGACCCGGGGATCACCCCCAAGACGCCCTCCCCGGCGGGGGTCGCCCCCTTGCGGTGCACGACGACCTCCCGGCCGTCGTGGGTCTCCTTCCAGGCGAAGTTGTGGTGGTTCTCGAGATCGAGGACCACCCGCGCGCCGAGCCGCGCCGCGATGTGGCGATGGATGCAGGCATGGTTGGCGGCCGCGTAGGCGCCCATCAGCTCCATCGCCGCCCAGTACTCCCGCCCCGGCTCCGAGGCGAGGTCGAGCCAGGCGAGATGGCGCATCTCGCGGGGGAGATCGCGGCGCAGGTCCATCGCGAGCTTGCTGTAATGCGAGGCGACGGCGGCGCCGGTCCCCCGGCTGCCGCTGTGCGAGAGCAGGGCCAGGTACTCGCCGGCGGGGATCCCGAGCCGATCGTCGTCGACCCGGAACGATCCGAATTCCACGAAGTGGTTCCCGCTGCCGCTCGTCCCGAGCTGCGACCAGGCGCGATCGCGGCTGCGCCGCGTCGCCTCGGTCACCGACCAGTCGAGATCCATCACCGGATGCTCGCGCCGCTTCCGGAAGGCGGCGCCGACGCCGAACCGCGTCTCCTCCTCGATCGCCCCCCGCAACCGTGCCGGGTCGCTCTCGAGGGTCGCGACCGGCATGTCGTAGACCGAGAGCTTCACGCGGCAGGCGATGTCCACGCCCACCGCGTACGGGATGACCGCGTCCTCCGTGGCGAGCACGCCTCCGATCGGAAGCCCGTACCCCTGGTGCGCGTCGGGCATCAGCGCGCCGCGGACGGCGACGGGGAGCCGGCACGCGTTCGCCATCTGCGCGACCGCCCCGGGCTCCAGGTCATCCCCCCATTGCTTCCAGGGGGCGGCCATCAGACGACCTCGATCCCGCCCGCGGGACCGGCGATCACCTCTCCCACGACCCAGGCCGTCTCTCCCGCCGCGCGGAACGCTGCGAGCAGGGGGTCCGCCCCCTCGGGCGCGACCGCGGCGAGGAGCGGCCCGGAGGTCTGCGGATCGTGCAGGAGCGCGGACTGCCAGGACGGGAGGTCGCGCGGCCGCTCGACGAAGGGGGCGTAGTACTCCTCGTTCCGCCGGCCCCCTCCGGTGACGGCGCCCGCCTCGGCGTGCGCCCGTACGCCCGGGAGCACCGGGAGGGCGTCCAGCCGGAACCGCAGCGCGACCCCCGAGAGGTGGGCCATCTCGTGACCGTGCCCGACGAGGGAAAAGCCCGTGACGTCGGTCAGCGCGTGGACACGAGGATGGGCCTCGACGAAGAGCTTCGACGACGCGGCCGAGAGCCGCGTCATGCTCGCAACCGCTGCGGCCATCTCTTCGTCCGACGCCCGCTCCCTCTTTCCGGCCGTCGTGATGATCCCCGTCCCGAGCGGCTTGGTGAGAAGCAGGATGTCCCCGGGCCTCGCGCCCGACTTCGAGAGGACCCGGTCGGGGTGGACGATCCCCGTGACCGCCAGCCCGTACTTCGGCTCGCGGTCGGTGGTCGTGTGCCCCCCCGCGATCACGGCGCCGGCCTCGCGGACCTTCTCTCCTCCGCCGCGCAGGATCTCCGCCAGGATCTCCGGGTCCAGGTCGTCGGGGAAGGACGCGAGGTTGATCGCGAAGAGCGGCGTCGCTCCCATCGCGTAGACGTCCGAGAGCGCATTGGCGGCGGCGATCGCCCCGAACGTGTACGGATCGTCCACGACCGGGGGGAAGAAATCAGCCGTGTGGACGAGCGCGCGCTCGTCGTCGAGACGCCACACGAGCGCGTCGTCGGGAGGCGAGAGCCCCCGCAGCAGATCCGGATACGCCGCTGCGTCGAACAGGTCCGCGAGTGGGCGCAGCACCTGCGCCAGGGCCTGCGGCCCCATTTTGCTCGCTCAACCGGCGCAGGCGGCGTAGCTGGTCAGGCGAATCGTCTTGTTCGTCCGGGCCATCTTCATCAGCGTACCAGCTTGGCCTTCGACCGTGTGTCGTGTCGGATCGTGTCGGATTCTCCGACATGCCCCCGACACTCCGTCCCGGCCCCGCCCCGACTTCCCGCGCTTTGTTCCCCGGCTTCCCCCGCCGAGCGCCTGGCCTCCGGCTTGCGATGGCCCCGGCCAGGGAGACCGACCATGACGAAGCGGACGTGGATCCTGGGTGGGGACGGAACGACGCGGGGATGGTCCGCGCTCCTTTCGGTCGCACTGGCGGGGATGCTGGTCGCGGCGCCCGCGCTCGCCGCGGGAGGCGCGATCGCGGAGACGCTGGAGAACGTCGCCGACGACCTCCTCGAGATCACCGGATCCACGACCCCCAACACGATGGTGGACGTCATCGTCGGGAGCGAGGGGCCGCTCTCGGCCCAGGATCAGCTGCGGATCCAGGCGATGATCGCGTCGCTCGGCGGCACGGTCACGAAGTCGAGCTTCACGTCGTTCAACGGCTACTGCGCGCGCGTCCCCGCCGGGAAGGTTCCGGACCTCGCCCACGATGCCGACAGCAAGCACGTCGCGCCGAACCGCCACGTCCGTCCGACCATGGACGTCGCGCTCCCGACGATCGGGGGCAGCAATCCGCCCGCCGGCTCTCCCTCGCTGCTCGACCTCCTCGCGCCGGTCATGGCCGCCACCGCGAACGCCCCGACGTACACCGGCAAGAACGTGACGGTGGCCGTGATCGACTCGGGGATCGGGTCGCATGCCGATCTCAAGACTCCTCTCGGCGTCGACCGTGTCGTCCTCCGTTGGTCCGCGCTTCCCGGCACGCTCCTCGACCAGTTCGGGCACGGCACGCACGTGGCCGGGATCATCGGCGGCAACGCCGCCTCGTCCAGCGGGCCGTTCGCCATCCGCACCTTTCGCGGCGTGGCGCCCGACGTCCGCTTGCTCTCGCTCAAGGTCCTCGGGCCCGACGGCTCGGGACAGGTCTCGGACGTCCTGAAGGCGATCGACTGGGTGCTCCAGAACAAGGCGTTCTACAACATCCGCGTGGTCAACCTCTCGCTCGGCCATCCCGTGGTGGACCCGTGCGCCAAGGACCCGCTCTGCCAGGCGGTGGAGAGGCTCTCGGCTTCCGGCGTGAGCGTCGTCGTGTCGGCCGGGAACTGGGGAGCGCTCGGGTACGGCTCGATCACGTCGCCGGGGATCGCCCCGAACGTCATCACCGTCGGCGCGATGAAGGACATGAACAGCTGTCCCCTCGACGACGACGACATCGCGAGCTACTCGTCGCGCGGCCCGACCTGGCCGGACCACATCCTGAAGCCGGATCTCGTCGCGCCGGGCAACCGGATCATCTCGCTGCGCCTCCCGGGGGGCTACCTCGACTCGCACTACCCGCTCCTGCGCATCGCGGCGCGGCAGTACACGCAAGACCCCCTGCTGGTCGGCGGTCCCGGCGTCTACTTCGAGCTTTCGGGCACCAGCATGTCCGCCCCGATCGTCACCGGGACGATCGCGCAGATGCTGGAGAAGGAGCCTTCGCTCTCGCCGGCGACGATCAAGGCGCGGCTCATGGCCTCGGCGCGGAAGCTCGGGAAGTCGCCGTACGTCTTCGGCGCAGGATCGCTCGATCTTCCGGCCGCCCTCGCCGCCACGCAGACCGCGACCTCCGCTCCGTCCCCTCACGTCTATCAGGACCCCGACACGCCGGGCCTTCTCTGGATCGAGGACATCGGCCTCCTCTGGGGCGACACCGCGATCTGGGGCGACACGGCGATCTGGGGAGACACCGCGATCTGGGGGGACACCGCGATCTGGGGAGACGCGATCCTCTCCGGCGGCGACCCCGACCGGCCGATCTTCAGACCGCTCCCGTTCCCGAACGGCGGGCTCG
>Ga0075418_10003391_pt1 | contig 18203 bp, 15 predicted proteins | sample SoiMetdeltSBSDD2_FD_81776 | JGI IMG/M metagenome (GOLD analysis project Ga0075418, IMG submission 81776) | Bulk soil microbial communities from a Populus tree surrounding site in Tennessee, USA - Soil MetaG P. deltoides SBSDD2 | ecosystem: Environmental > Terrestrial > Soil > Tree plantation... | reverse complement strand
TCCGGCCCGGTTGACCGCCGAACCCGTCTGCGTCAACACCGCCGTGGCGGTGCCGCCAGAGTTGACCACGCTGATCCGGAAGAAGTCAGCGCTGGTCGCGTTGTTCAGGTGGGCCAGGTACCAGCTGAAGCTCAACGACAGCGTGCCGGTGGCCGGCAACGTTATCGCGGGCGACTGGATCGAGGTGGTCCCGCTGTCGACGTCGTTGACGCCGGCGCTCGCACCGGCCAGGCGGGCCGTGACGAGGTCGTTGACGCCGCTGACCGTGGTGCCCAGCTGCAGGGTCACGCCGGAGGTGGTCTGCTCGGGGTCACCGCGCTCCCACATGCCGGTCGTTGCCGTGTCGGTGCCGTTGGGGTTGGTGGTCCAGCCGCGGGCCGCCTCGAAGTCGTCGAAGAAGACGGTCGTGCCGCCTCCGCCGCCGCACGTCGGCTCGCCGGCCTGAACCGGCACCGACACCGCGTTCCACGCGTTCTTGGTCTGCGTGCACTGCGCCGAGTTGGCGCCGAACAGGTTGACCGCAGCGTTCAGCGAGGCCAGCCGGACGTTGGCGTAACGCCACGTCGAGGTCTTGGCCAGCATGGCGCCGTAGTAGATGCGCAGCGCGGACTGCACGCCGATACCCGTCACGGCGGGCGCGCCGGCACAGGTCGGGCTGTTCGGGCTGCCGCCCGAGCCCCGCGACAGCATGGTGAACCAGTGGTTGAGCGGGCCTGCCGCGGCGTGCACCTCGGTGTTGGGGATCGCGGTCGACCAGCAGCTCGGGTCGCCCAGATTGGCCGGGTTGTACATGTCGCGGATCGGGCCGCTGCCGACCAGGTTTACTTCCTCACCCACAAGGAAGTCCGGCGGGTCGCCGGGGTTGTTGGCGAATGCCTCGGTAGCCGCACCGAAAACGTCGCCGGTGCCCTCGTTGAGGCCGCCGTTCTCGTTACCAGAGCCCGCGCCGCCCGGCGTGTTCTGGAAGATGGCGTGGCCGAACTCGTGCGCCACCACGTCGATCGACGTGGCCTGCTGCGTGTTGGCCGAGTTGTGGCCGAAGCTGGTGAAGCTGCCGTTCCAGAAAGCGTTGGCCTGGTTCAGGCCGACGCGCGCCTGGAAGCCCCGGCCGCTGCCGTTGATACCGTTGCGGCCCAGCCACTGCGAGAGCATGTCCCACTCCCGCTGCACCGCGAAAAGCGCGTCCACGCAAGCGGTTTCGAGGTTGGTGCCGGAGCCGTTGCCCCACACGTCATCCGTACCCGTGAAGATGACCGCGCTCTGGTTGGCGCAGCTGATGCCGGGGCGGCTGGTGTCGTTCATGGAGAACGAGGTGCCGGAGCCGCTCGTCCCGATGGTGACGGTGCCGACGTAGAAGCTGTTTCCGGTGCCCTCGCGGACAAGGTCGACCTTGTCGGCGACTTTGCCGGTCTTGGCATCCACATAAACCGTTGGCACGCTTGGGGTTCCGTCAGCCTTGGCCCCGGAGAGCTTGACTTCCCAGGCAAGGCGCGGCGTCCCCCACGCGAGGACGACGAGGCGGGCAGGGCTCACGGACTCGATGAATCCAAGCTCCGCCTTGGCCGTGGCGGTCGCGGCGTCCGCGCCGACGGCCGGGGTGGTCGCGACGTCGATGACGGCGTCCTGAGCGTTGTACGTGTTGAGCACGTTGCCGGTGGATCCGGTGACGACGACCGAGTCGCCCCCGATGACGGCCAAGCCGCGGTGGGTGCGCTCGTAGGCGTGGTACTGGATCCCGCTGGCCGCGTTGAGGCTCGCACGCGTCATCACATCGTGGGGGCTCTTGAGGAGCGAGGCGTTCTCGCCAGCGACATACGCGTCAACGGCTGCGGCGACCGCTGCGGCGTCGATGACCCGGGCGGCTCCCGGGTCGGCGCTCGCGGGCTGTACCGCGATCGTCGGAACGCCGACGACCATGGCCGAGATCACCGCGAGGGCGATTTTGGGGGTTCTGCGTCTCACGAGACTACTCCCGTCTTGGTCTAGAGCCCTCTTGAGGCACATAGACAACGTTCCGTCTATATTGACGGCGATCATACTCTGCCAGGTTGTATACGAAACCGTCAAGACCGTCTGTCCTGTTAGGAGGGCGTACCGGGTCTCGGTCCATTTGTCCGATCGTGCGAGGTAATTCACGCTCCGTTCCCGTAACGTTCGGTCGGTGACAGCAACTTGGTGGACTCAGCTATCGGCGGGCCAAGTGACGCGTATACGCGACGCGGCGTGCGACGCCATCCTGGCCGCCCTGGACCCGCTGCCCGAGGCGGCGCCCGCCCTGATCCCCTACCGGCCGCCGCTCGTCCCCGACCGCGCCGCGGACCAGGACCTGCTCGCACAGATCCTGCACGAGCTCGAGTCGGTGGCGCTCGACCTCTACCCGGCCTGGCTTCCCCTCGCCGAGGGCACCGAAAGCCTTACCGTCCAACAGATCCGCTCCCTGGCCTACGAGCACGCCGAGGCCGCCGGCCGATTTGGACCGTTCCTGGCCGACCTGGCCGAGGCGGCCGTGACGCGCCAACCGGTCCCCCGGCACAGGCTGCCCGTCACCGCGGCCGGAATCGGCTATGCCATCGCCCAGGGCCACCGCCGCCCATCGGCCGTCCTGCTCGTCGACGTCCCACCCCGCCTGACCGAGCACGCCGAGACCCGGCTCGCCTCGGCGCTGGACTGCCTGGCGGTCCTGTCCGGCATGGGAATCTGGCTCACCGGCGCTCCCCTGCTCACGGTGACCCGCCACCCCACCGTCGCGGCTCCGCGCACCTAAGCCCTACTTCGGGGAAGCGGAACTGGTGGCCCTAATTCGGGGAAGCAGGGCCATCAACTCACGGCGAAGCCCCTACTTCCCCGAACTAGGGATCCCCGCGCCGCCCGCCTCCGGTCCGATGTGGACTGTGCCTATCCGCTTCAACAACGCCGGCACCCAGTGCTCGCAGTACCGCTCCCGCAGTTCGGCGCGGCGCCAATCCTCCCCGGTGACCACTGCCCGGCACAGCGACGACCCGCAGCCGCAAGCCAGAACGAAGTCCGCCTCCGCCGTGCTGGTGGCGTAATCGTTGGTCAGCTCCTCACCGGCGTCGATGTCCCGACGCGCGGCCAGCTCGTAGGCGGAGACCCACCACAGGTTGGGATCGCAGCCGTGGTTGCCGTAACCGTTGGGCCGTCGCGGCGGCAGGACCAGGTGCAGGCCGGCTCGGGCGGGTCAACCACGCACGGCCTTGCGCAGCAACGTGAACTCGTCGACCAGCTTGGGCAGCGTGTAGTGCGCGTTCAGCCCGCTCGGGTTGGGCAGCACCCACACCCGGGTAGTGCCGATCTTGTCCGGCTGCTCGCCCACCACCGCCCCGGGCTTGGCGAACGCCAGGCGATATGCCCCAACCCCCAGCACGGCAAGCCATTGCGGCCGGAAGCGGTCGACTTTGCGGACCAGGGCCCGGCCGCCGGTCACGAACTCGTCGCGGCTCAGCTCATCAGCTCTGGCGCTCGGGCGGTCGACGACATTTGTAATTCCTATGTGGTACCCGATAAGCCTGCCCTGCTCGCAGGGGCGCAGCCGGTCCGGCGTGAAGCCGCTCAGATGAAGCACCGGCCAGAACCGGTTGCCGGGCCGGGCGAAGTGGTGACCGGTGGCCTCGGACATGAGCCCGGGGTTGATGCCGCAGAACAGGACGGTCAGCCTGGGTGCGATCACATCGGGGATCGTCATCGCCGCCCGCCGCAGCCCGACGCCACGCGCTTTGCCACCACCACACCCCACCTGCCTGCCCCGGAGACGCTGTCCGGAGTAGTATCGTCAACCCGGCGGTTACTGTCCATTCCCGGCCGCTCACGCACTGTCCATATTAGACAGTAAAGTTATGGCCATGGCGGCATGTTTCGGGGTCGCGGCGGGTGTCGCCGCCCGTACTTTCCTTGCGGCAGCAAGGTTTCGCCGACGGCAGGCCGTGCGAGTGTGGTGATGGTCTCAATTTTTGTCGCCACATGAAACTAATTTGGACTGTTGATCTATGCGCAACCGTCAGTATCATCGGCGGGCGTCCTGATCGCCGCTGTCCTTATGCGACAAGGATGTCGCTCACCGTGGCGTGAAAAAACGGGGGACGCATACGGGAAACGGGGAGGAAATCCATTGTTGGCAAGGAAAAGGGTGAGTCGTGCCCTGCTCGCGGTCGCGCTCACCGGATCCATGCTGTCCATCGGCCATCCGGCCACCGCCTCCGCACCGACACCGGCCGCCACCCCATTGGCGGCCTCATCCACCGGCGCACCGACATCGGCGCTGATCACCCTCGTCACCGGCGACCGCATCCTGGTCCAAGGTGACAGCTACCAGGTGCTGGACACACCGGCCCGTCGCGATGTCACGTTCCTGAGCTACAAGCACGAAGGGCACCTCAATGTGATCCCGTCCGACGCCGTCGGGCTTTTGGGCTCACAGCTGGACAACCGGCTCTTCGATGTCACCGCCCTCGTGGAGATGGGCTACGGCGCCGGCCGCGATCTAGGCCTGATCATCCAGCACGGCAAGGATGCCAAGGCCGACGACAAGGCCAAGACGCGCTCCTCGGTGGCCAAGGGCGGGGGCTCGATCGGCGCCGACCTGCCCATGATCAATGCGTTGGCGGTCAAGGAGAAACAGGCCAAGGCGGGTTCGCTGTGGACCGAGCTGACCACGGGCGACGCCCGCGGCCGCCGGCTCAAGTCCGAAGTGGCAAAGATCTGGCTCGACGGCGTGCAGCACACCTCGCTCGACCAGAGCGTGCCCCAGGTCGGCGCGCCGACGGCATGGGCCGCCGGCTTCGACGGTACCGGCGTGAAGGTCGGCATCGTCGACTCCGGCATCGACTCCACCCACCCCGACCTCGCCGGCAAGGTGGTCGCCGCGGCCGACTTCACCGGGGAGGGCCTGCAGGACCTCGCCGGTCACGGCACCCACGTGGCGTCGACCGTCGCCGGCACGGGCGCGGGCTCGGGCGGCCAGTTCAAGGGCGTCGCACCGGGAGCCACTCTGGTCAGCGGCAAGGCATGTATCCAAAGTGGAGCATGCTTCGACTCGTCGCTGCTGCAGGCCATGCAGTGGACCGCCGACCAGGGCGTCGACGTCATCAACATGAGCCTGGGCGGGCCCGACCTGCCCGGCGTCGACCCGCTCGAGGCGGCGGTCAACAGCCTGACCGCTTCGCACGGCGTCCTGTTCGTCATCGCCGCCGGCAACACCGGCCCGCCGGTCCCGTCGTACACGGTGAGCTCGCCGAGCACCGCCGATTCGGCGCTGTCGGTCGGGGCGGTCGATCCGGGCAACGGCTTGGCGTTCTTCTCCAACCGGGGGCCGCGGGTGGGCGACACCGCGATCAAGCCGGAGATCACCGCACCGGGCCTGGGCATCACCGCCGCCCGCAGCTCCACCAGCAGCCTGCCCGGTGACCTCTACACCGACCTCAACGGCACGTCGATGGCCACGCCCCATGTGGCCGGCGCGGCGGCGATCATCGCGCAGCGCAACCCATCGTGGACCCCGGCGCAGCTGAAGGCGGCCCTGATGGGTTCGACCTTCCAGCCCCCGCAGAACACACCGGTGTTCGATCAGGGTGCCGGACGGTTGGACGTCGCTCGCGGGTACAACCAAATGGTTTTGGCAAACCCACCGGCCGTCAGCCTTGGCCGCCAGGTCGGGCCGCACGGTGACGACCCGGTGATCAACCGGACCATCACCTACACCAACACCAACACCAGCAGCGGGGTCAACCTGACCCTGTCGCTGGCTACGCAGGCCCCGGGCGGAGGCCCGGCGCCGGCCGGCATGTTCGCGCTGAGCACCACGTCGCTCAGCCTCGCGCCGGGCGGCACCGCCTCGGTCACGTTCACCGCGACCACCTCGGTCTCGGCGCCCGACGGCTTCTACGGCGGTTGGGTCGTGGCGACCGGCAACGCCGGCGGGGTCCGGGTCGCGACGCCGTTCGCGGTCGACCGGAGCGCGCCGGGCCGGGAGATCACCTTCAACCACCTCAACCGGTCTGGGCAGAACACCCCGGGGTATGTGACCCTGCTGCTGCCGCTGACCACCGGCAAGCCGCTCTACACCATCCTGTCGAACCTTCCGGCGGGCCCGAGCGGGCCGCGCACCGAGTTCATCGAAGACGGTGACTACCTCTTCTTCAATTACATTCCAGAGGTCGGCACGTTTGACGCCTCGGTGCTGGTTCAACCGAAAATCACGATAAACGCCTCGACGCCTTCGCAAATCAACCTGGAGGCGTCCACGGCACAATCGGTAAACATCAGCGTGCCCAACGCCTCGGCGCTCACCCACGCGACCGAGATCGGGGTCGGATACACCAACAACCCCAACGTAGGCGTGCTGTCCACCATCCGCGGGGCCGCCTACACCAAGCAACTCGGCCCGCCTTTCGTGTTCACCGCCAACTTCATGACCAAGGTGCAGCGCACGGCCTACGTTCCGGTCTCGCCCGGCGCCGGCCCGGACAACACACCGACCCTCTACAACGTGGCCTGGTTCCCGGAGCAGGTGTTCCCCACCGGCTTCAGCAAGACCGTCACCACGGGCCAGCTGGCTCAGCGCAACGTCACCTTCGGCCGCGACATCACCGGCGCGATCGGGACCAAGTCGTTGCAGGCCCAGCCGCCCGGTACCTTGTTCAACCCCAATTTGGCGTCGGACATCACCATCTTCGACCTGCCGCACAGCCGGACCGAGTTCTTCAACACGGAGAACAACATCCGCTGGACCGGGTTCCTCCTCGAGCGCATCTTCCCCGCCGGTGGCGGAGAAACGTTCGTGCAGAGCCAGGAGTCGGCGCCGACCCAGTACACCGCGGCTACCACCGGCGCGGAGGCGTGGAACAAGCCGGTGTACGGACCGGCCATCGGCACCCTGTTCCGGGCGGAGGACTGGGTGGTCAGGAAGGGCAACACCATCATCTATCTGCCGCCGATGCTCGGTGACAGCGATGGGCACTCGGGCCACGCCTGGAACTTCAACCCCCAGTTGCCGGGGTTGAGCGGACAGGCGGTGCTCAAGCGCAACGGCGTGGTGGTCGCCACCACCAGCCTGCCGCGTGACCCGCTGCTGCCACGGCCATCGGTGACCGTACCGCCGGAGTGGCTCCCGTACACACTGGAAGCCACGGTGTCCCGCGGAGGACCGACCGAGCTTGCCACCACGGTCAGCGCCGTGTGGAGCTTCAATTCGTCCTCGGTGGACCCCAACGCCATCCTGCGGCTGCCACTGTGGTCGGTAACGTTCAGGCCCAACCTGAACGCCACCAACGGCGCACCGGCGGGCAGCTTCGCCATCCCGCTGACCGCCGTGTCCCAGCCGGGATCGCCGGTCGCCGGGATCAACACCATCACGGTGCAGTACTCCACCGACGACGGCGCGACGTGGCAGAACGCCACCGTGACCGGCTCCGGCCCCAACCGGACCGCGACGGTCACCAACCCCGGCACCTCCGGGTATGTGTCGCTACGGGCCACGGCGACGGACTGGGCCGGCAACTCGGTCACCCAAACCACGATCCGGGCGTACCGGGTCGGGCCCTGATAGACAGGTGTGCCCCACGCCGCCCACGCGGCGCGGGGCACACCGCGCTCTCGGTCCCCTACTTCGGGGAAGTAGGGGCTTCACGAGAAATGGATCGCCCTGCTTCCCCGAAGTAGGGACTCACCCACACGCCGGACCGAGCGCTGGCGTCTAATGCCGAAGCGTGTCGACGCGGGCAACCGCCTCGTCGATCTGGGATTCCTTTATCTTTCCGGTACGCACCAGAGCCACCACGCTGTCAACGACCTCCGTCACGATGTCAGGGTCGTAGACCAGCAGATCCATCCCGGCGCCGAGGGCCAGCTCCGCCGCCTGCTCCGTGCTCCCCACACCCGCGAGCAGTCGCCGGCGGGTGAGGCGCGTGCCCCCCGTGCTCTGGACCATAGCCGCAGCAAGGAAGCGCGGCAGGCAGAACGGCGGGCAATCCGGATGGGCCGGTGACACGAATCCAGAGCATGAACAGGAACGCGCACGGGACGTGGCTTCAGGGCGAGCTGCCCGAGGCATCGCCGGAGCCTCAGGCCGATGAGGTGACCATCCGGCTGCCGGAGGGAACGCTGGTTTGGAGCGACACGACGGCCTACATTCAACGGATTCACGAGGTGCTTGTCGCCAAGGGCTGGGGCAACGGCCCGCACTAACGCGCACGGCCCGCCGGGGCTGTCCATTATGCGACTGGCCGTTCTGAGTATTTCTACTCAGGCCGGTGGCATCCGGCAGTGGGACTCTGGATCCAGGCGAACAGCCGATGAGGACCCGGAGGTACAAGGTGATGGTGGACAGTCCAAACCGGACAGAAAAGCCCGCCGCGGAGGCGAGCCTTCTGCTCGTCATGCTGGCGGTGGCCCAGATAATCCCGATCGGGCTGGCCTTGCTGGTGAACTTCGGCGATATCCAGGACCAGGTCGTACGCGCGCTCGACCGCAACCCGGAGCCGCTGGGCGAGGCGGGCGCGCTGGTCGTGGTCAGCGGCGCCACCCTCGCCGGTGCCATAGCCTTCGTCGCCGCCATCATCTTGGCGATCTTGGCACCCAGGGTGGGTCGCGGCGGCTCCGCCCGCTCGGCGGCCCAAGTGGTCGGCGCGGTGCTGCTGCTGTGGTCAGCTGCCGTGACAATCATCAATCCAGCCGGTGGGCCGCTGACCCTTCTGGCCCCGGCCGCCGACACCAACAACACGTTGAGCGGCAGGCAGTTTCAGGAGCAAATCAACGCGGCCCTGCCCGGCTGGACGCAGCCGACTCTGATCGGTTTCACCGCACTCACCGCCGTACTGGTAGTCGCCGTATTCGTGACGCTGGCCCGGGCACGCCGGCCGGCATGACGTGGTGGTACAGAGGCTGGATGATTCCCGCCGACCGCTACGCGCAACTCGCCGAGGCGTTGGGACGTGGCGGCGCGAATGGTTGAGCTGCAAGGAGAAGTGCTCAACAGCGGGATCGTGCTGCGCGCTTCGAGTCGTACCGCCGGGTCGACGGGCGGGCCGTGGAGGCGCGGGTGTGGTGGGTGAATGACATACGTGTCATGGTGACTCCTCACCCGGACACCCCGCTCGTCGCCGCGCTCGGCTGCCCGTCACCACCGACCTGGCCCACCTGTTCGCGGATTTTGAGGCTGGACCGACCGACCGGTAGCGGGAACCATACATACATGAAATTTGATGAAGGCTTGTTACGTCGCCTTATCGCCGTAGCGGCGACCTTGTCTCTGGCCTGGCCTGGCGGGGTGAGGGTGCCGACCGAGCCGACCGAGCCGATACCGAGCTGCCCGCCGGGCAGCGAGGTTGGCATCGATGAATACATCGTCTGGGTCGACGTCCCGGGCGGAGGCAGTGCCGATATACCGATCCGGTCCGCGCTGCCGTGCCCGGCCACCCGCACGATTTCCTACAAGACCTATGACATCACCGCACGGGCCGGTGTGGACTACGTCGGGGTCAACTCCGGCACGGTCACGCTGACCGGCGGCTCCAACTACACGACGGCGCAGATCCGGATCCTGTACAAGACCAGCACCGGACCGGACCTGACCTTCGGGGTCCTGCTGACCTCGGGGGCGAGGTTCACCGATCCGGACGCGACGGTCACCATCAAGTTCCGGTGACGCCGGCCGAAAGCTCGGCCGCCTCGGCCGGTGCGTTCGCCTTCAGGAAGAGCCGGGCGGCCTGCTCGCGGTGTTCCTCCGCGGCGTCGGGCCGTCCGGCCACCTGGGCGTGGTCAGCCAGGCCCCGATGGATGACCGCCTCCTCGTAGAAGTCGGGGACGCGGGTACGCAAAGCCAAGGCGTGCTTCAGGTTTCGGTCGGCGGCGTCGAGCTCGCCCCGCCGCGTCTGGGCCACGGCGAGATGGGTCAGGCAGATCGATATCAGGTGCAGGTCGGCCAGCTCCTGGCTCAGCGCCAGCGCGAGCCGCGTGTTCTCCACCGCGGCGGCCGCATCGCCCTGGGCGAGTTGGGTGACGCCGATCTGGTTGAGCGCGTCCACCTCGTTGCGGCGGTCGCCGATCGCGCGGCCAATCTCCAGCGCCCGCTTGAAGTGGTCGAGCGCCTCGCCGAGCTGGTGCTCCTTCAGGTGCGCCTCGCCCAGGGTGAACAGGATCCAGGCCTCGATCCGCGGGTGCTCGATTTCCCGGCTCAGGCGCAGCGCCGGCTCGAGGTGCTCGAAACTGAGCGCGGCCTGGCCCAGTCGGATGCGCGCGGTGCCGATGTTGTTCAGCGTCACCGCGATTCCCAACCGGTCCTCGTTTTCCCGATGCACTTCAAGGGCTTGCAGGTACGCCTCGAGCGCCTCGTCATAGCTGCGCAACCCGGCATAGGCGGTTGCGATGCTGTTGGCCAGGAACGCCTCCCGCCGCCGATCGCCGCCAGCCCGGGCCAGATCCATTGCGCCGTAGAGACAATTCAGCGCGTCGTCGAACCGCCGGCTGAGGATGTAGGCCGCGCCCAGCGCGGCGCGCATCAGGCTCTCGGCGGTCGGGTCGCCCTGGCGCTGGGCGGCGGCCAGGCCCAGCTGGCAGATCTCCACCCGGTCGGCTCGCCGGCCGCGCGAGTCGAAGAACCCGGTCAGCAGGTAGGTCAGCTGCCAGGCGGCGTCGAAGCGGCCGTGGTCGGTGGCGAAGCGGACCACCGCGGGCAGGTTCTCCCGCTCGTCGTCCAGGAACGCCAGGACGTCCTGCGGGTTGGCGGCGAAGGGAATCTGGCTCGGCGGGTGGCGCAGCGTCAGGACGACCCGATCCCGCCTGCGGTCAAGCGCCCGGTTGGCGGCGTCGGCGATGCCGAGATACCAGTCCAGCAACCGATCCGCGACCGTGCTGTCATCCTCCCTCCGGGCGCACTCGCTGGCGTACAGCTGGATCAGCTCGTGGAAGCGGTACCGGCCATCGGAGGTCTCGGCGACCAGGTAGGCGTCGACGAGTTCGATGAGCGCCTTGCCGGCGTCGGCGTCGGGCATGCCGGTGATCGCGGCGGCGAGCTCGGGTACGAAGGTGACGCCCGGATGCAGGCTCAGCAGCCGGAACATCCGGGCCGCCGGGGGTGACAGCGTCCGGTAGGCGCTGGCGAAGACGGTCCGCACACTGCGCGAGTCCCCGTCCACCGAGAGCGCGTCGAGCAGGCGGTCGCCGGACAGCTCGGCCGCCAGATCAGCCAGGCCGTGGCCGGGCCCGCCGGCCAGTTTGGCCGCGGCGATCCGCAGGGCCAGCGGCATGCGGCCGCACACATTGACAATTGTCGCAGAATGCTCGGGCTCCCGGCCGACCCGGTCGTGGCCCACCACGGAACCCAGCAGTGCCAAGGCTTCGGCCTCGCCGAGGGCGTCAAGTCCCAGCGCACCGACCGCGTGATAGGTGGCCAGCGCGGTCATCGGCCGACGAGCCGTGACGACCAGGGCGCTTGTGGTGGTGGCGGGCACGAGCGGGCGAATCTGGTCAAGGGCGGATGCGTTGTCGAGGATGATGAGCACTTTCTTACCGTCCAGCATGGAACGGTACAAATTAGCCATCTCGTCGATGTTGGAAGGCACCTTGTCGCTCGGCACCCCGAGGCTTCGCAGCATCTGCGCGAGCGCGTCGGCCGAAGTCATCGCGCGCAGGTCGAGGAACAGCTGCCCATCGGGGAACCTCTCCTTGACCTGGTGAGCCCATTGGATGGCGAGCGCGGTCTTGCCCATCCCGCCGCGCCCCGAGACCACCACGACGCGGGTATCGCTTTCGCCGTCGAGCACTCTGTTCAGTTCTGTTATTTCCTTGGTACGCCCGGTGAAGTGCCCGACACGCGGAGGCAGCTGAGCCGGGCGCGGCATCGGCGGATCCGGCAGCACAACGGTTTCCGTCTCGGGGGTATCCATCAGCTCCGGGTCGTGCCGAAGGATGGCGGTGTGCAGCCGTTGCAGGCCCGGCGCCGGGTCGACCCCCAGGTCGTTGGCGAGCCGGGCGCGCAGCCGCTGGTATGCCTCCAGCGCCTCGAGCCGCCGCCCGGTCCGGCACAGGGCGAGCATCTGAAGCTCCACCAGCCGCTCCCGCAGCGGATGCTGGACCAGGAGCCGGTCCAGTTCCCCGGCGATGGCCGCGTGGTGGCCGAGGCGCAGCTCGGCGCCGCACAGATCCTCCAACGCGGTCAGCCTGGCCTCCTGCAGCCGGGTCACCTCGGCCAGGCCCCAGCCCGCCAGCTCACCGCCCTGCACCGGGTCGCCGGTCCACAGCTCCAGCGCGGCCCGCAGCCGATCCGCCGCCGGACCCCGGCGGCCCTGGGCCAGGTCATCACGGGCCGAGCGCACTTGATCCTCGAAGTGACACGCATCGACCTCGTTGCGGTCCACGGCCAGCATGTACCCGGTACCACGGGTCAGCAGCACATCGGTGAGTCCGCACTCGCACATCGCGTGGCGGATCCGGGCGATGTGACTGTGCAGCGACTTGATCGCCGTCCGGGGCGGGTTCTCACCCCAGAAGCCGTCGACGATGCGGGCCGGCAGGACAACGCTGCCAGCCTGCAGCGCGAGCAGACCCACCATGGCCCGTTGCCGCCCGCTCAGCACCGCGCAGCCGTGAGGGCCGACGACTTCCACCGGCCCGAGCAACCGCACGATCACGCATTCGACGCTAATCGATGTCATGAACAGGGCGCCATCAGTCAATCAGCCCCACCGGCAACCGGACGGCAACCACCCAGCAGCCACCGGCCGCTGTGCTGGGCGCATGTTTACCCGTTTGACCACCCGCCGGCTGGTCGTCGTGGTAGCGCTCGCCACGGCGACGGGCGGGTTGGCCGGTGTCGGTCCGGCCATGTCCGTCACCCCGGCCTCCTTCCCGGCCGAGCCTGCGGCCGCGGCGCCCGCGCCCCCGATCCGCTACGCCGACCTGCCCACGGCCGTTCCGGACAGTTACATCGTCGTACTCAAGCCCGGTACGCGCTCCGAGGACGTCGTGGCGATCCGCAACTCGATGGTCGCCCAGTACGGCGGCACGGTGGGCCAGACTTACACCTCGGCCCTGCAGGGCTTCTCCATCACCACCACCGCCACCAACGCTGAAAAGTTCGCCGGCGACGCCAGGACCGGTTACGTTGCCCAGAACCAGGAGTTCACCCTCGACGCCCTCGGCGTCCAGAACAACCCGCCCTCGTACGGCATCGACCGGATCGACCAGCGATCGCTACCCTTGGGCAACAAGTACTTCTACCCCAACACCGCCAGCTCGGTGTGGGCATTCGTCATCGACACCGGTATCCGGCTGACCCACCAGGAGTTCGGCGGGCAGGCATTCTGCGGCTTCGACCCCTGGGCCGAGGGCTGCACGCCGTGCAACCAATTCCACGGCACTCACGTCGCGGGCACCCTCGGCGGCGCCACCGTCGGCGTGGCCAAGGGCGTAAAGATCGTTTCCGTCCGGGTCTTCCGCTGCTCCACCTCGACTTCGGCCGACATCGTGATCGCCGGGGTGGACTATGTCACCCTCGTGCAGCAGACCAACCCGGGCGTCAGAATGGTCGCCAACATGAGTCTCAGCGGCCCCGGCTTCCAGCCCATCGACGACGCCGTCACCGCCTCCATCACCGCCAACGTGCACTACTCGGTCTCCGCGGGCAACGGCGTGGCCCAGATCGGCCGGGACGTCTGCACCTACGCCTGGGGCGGCGGCGTGTTCGGCTTCTCGCCCGCCCGCACGCCCCGGGCGACCACGGTCGCGGCCACCGACAGCACCGACACGAGGCCGGCGTTCTCGAACATCGGCGCCTGCGTTGACGACTTCGCCCCCGGCGTGAGCATCTACTCCGCCGTGCACACCGCCGACAACGCCTACGGCATAGCCACCGGCACGTCGATGTCGTCGCCGCACTCGGCCGGTACGGCGGCCCTCTGGCGCCAGAAGTTCCCCGCCGACAACGCCGACGCGGTCCACAACGCCATCAATGCCAACGCCACCCCGGGCGTGGTCATCAACCCGGGAGCCGGCTCCCCCAACCGCCTCCTGTTCATGGGAATGATCCCGGTCTAGCCAGGATCGGCACTTTGGTGGTCCCGGGTGGGTCGGCGGGCCCGGGACCACCATTGTCGCTATTGGACAGTGCATCTCCCTGACGCTGGATGTAAGTTCCGCGTATGCGATTCGACCGCTACACCGTGATCCTGTTGACGCTGCGACCGGACGCGCCCGTGATGACCGACGAAGAGGCGGCCGAGCTTCAGGACCGGCACCTGGCGCACGGCGCCGATCTGCAGGAGCGTGGGCTGGTTCTGGCTCGCGGACCGCTGACCGAGCAGGACGATGAGCGCTACCGTGGATTCTCCATCTGGTCGGTGGACCCCAAGACCGCCCGACAGCACGCCGAAGCCGATCCGGCGGTGCAAATCGGCCGCTTGGCGGTCAACGTCATGATGTGGATGATGCCCGCCGGCAACATCCAGTTCACCAAGGTGCGGCCGCCCAGGTCGATCGCCGAGGCGATGGCCGACTAGACACGCGCAATTCACAGCGGCCACGCGGTGGCCGCTACATGACGTGCAAGTCCCAGAGCGTAAATGCCCACAGCGTCCGATGTGGACTGAGACCCACCATCCGGTTGTCAATTCCGTTACGGATGGCCGCAACCGCGAGGCTGCGACCATCCTCTCCCGTTGGATTTGGAATCAACTGCTCGAGCAGGTCACATTGCTGGCGGGCACCGTACCGTTTTGGGTGGGCGAGGAGAACGTGCATGTCACCGTCAGCACAACTGTCCCCGGCGGCTGCTCCACGGTGATCCTGGCGCTGGTGAACGCCACGTCAGTGATCGTCTCGGTCCAGTTCGGGTTCGGGCAGTCGGGTGCGCCCGGAATCGGCGACACCGGCGCCTCCGTAGTCACGCTGAACGGCACGTTCCCGTTGTCGATCTCCCCTTCCGGGATCGACTGCGACCCCCTGACCTCCACCTCCGCTGGGTTTTGGCCGGGCGGCTGGTTCTGGCCCTTGTTGGCGCAGGTAGCCGTCGGGTTGCCGGTTGCGCTGAGCGTGATGAGCACGTCGCCGTTGCCGAGCCCGGCCAGCGCGCCGGAGGCGCTCAGGGTCAGGATATTGTCGACGAACGACGGTTCGGCCTTTGCTCCCCCTTTTAGATGGACATTCTGCGCGAGCGCTGGGCCCGCGGCGAAGGCCATCACCGAGGCGGTGAGGATTGTCGAGAGGAGGCCACCGATGGTGGCCTTACGGATCTGCATAAGGTCCCCCTTACGTCAATTTTGCCCACTTTTGAGCCTATTCACACTCTATGGGCATAAGTGAGGCCTACTCTCGTCTTATTCATGAATACGAATAATATCCAAACTGCCGGGTACGCTCCCAGGATGATCCGTCCATGACCGCCGCGCGAACCCAGAAAGGGTTGTGGCGACTGGGTCGGCTCAGCACTTCTTCACGAAACCAACGGTCAACGCCAGCTGTCGTCAGCCGAGGTGAATTCCGTCGGCGGCGAGATAGTGCGCGACCCGTATCCGCATCGAGCGGTCCATGGTGAGGGTGGTGAGTTCCCTTTGGGCGATCCAGCGGACCTCGCGGGATTCGTCGCCGGGCGTGGGCGTTCCAGATAGCGGCCGGGCGGTGAACACGACGGAAAACTCTTGTCGCACTTCACCATTGCTCGTGTACAGAATGAGATGGCGAGGATCGGTGTAGATGCCGACCAGTCCCGTAATCTCGACGTCGACCCCAGTTTCCTCCAGAGTCTCCCTAACGGCGGCGTCGGGCAACGACTCACCCAGATCCATGGCGCCGCCGGGCAAGGCCCAGTTGTCATTGTCCGAGCGTCGGATCATCAGAATCTCGCCGTAGTAGTTGGCGACGACCACGTTGGCCGAGGGCACCAGACTGTTGGCTTTGGGCGCTTTCGGATCGTCGAAGAAGTCAATGCGGCCTGCCATGTACTGGTACCTCATTCCGATAGCCGGCGAGCTAGCGGGTACCGAAGCTCGTCCGCCACCCTTCGAGCTACAAAAATACAACATGGTCCACAACAGACGAGCGTCGTGGCTCAGATCCATTGTGGACTATGGGAAAGAGCGGTTTCGGGATACGGTGGAGCCGGTTTCTGGCCAGTCCGTGACCGGCATCGGCAACGCATCCGCGCCCAACGATCTTCATCGCTCAAGATGCGAAATAACCGGTCAACCAAGCGCGCCCGGCAGGACTCGAACCTGCGACCTGAGGATTAGAAGTCCAAAGGGCGTAAGGCTCGAGCGGTCACCGTGGCCTGGGCAAAAAGCGTCGCATTTGGATCATCCGATCAAGGTCAATCCGCAAATGGTCCGCGAGCAGGAAACGGCATCGTCCAGACTGGTTGAGGCTCGTCTTGACTACCTGGTCAACGTGCGACACTACTCCATCGAATTACTCCGGTCGGCGATGGTCCATCATGGTCTGATGAGAAGTAAGAGGATTCTGGTCTGGGTAACGCTTGCTGCGGGTGGTGTCGCCGTGGCCCTCCTCGGAGTATTCCTGGTCGTCGCCGGTTTGGACGATGCCGACAAGTGGGCCAGTGTCTTTGGATTGTTTGTTAGCTTGGCGGGCCTTGGCTTGTCGGCATATGGGCTCGTCAATACGCATCGACTCCGTGCGGGACAGACCGTCGCCAGCTCAATCGTCGGTGGCGGCGTGACTCAGGTCCGCCGCGTTAAAGGCAACCTGCGCCTCACTGAGAGATCAGCGGTCAGCTCGGCGGCTCCCTCAGATGCTCCTCCGCAGTCGCCGTTGGGCGGAGACGGTAGCGGTCAAACTGTATCCAGTACCTGGACGGCCGGGTCGGTAGCTCAGGTCCACGATGTCGGCGGCGACGCTGAGGTCCGCAGGTGAGCCCTAGCTGGCGGCCGTGGTTAGTTACTGAGCAAGGCGTAGCGGGCAGTGTGGTGTTCGGAGATGTCATCCAGGTAACTCACGTTGACGGCGATGTCACGATCATCACGGACCAACCAGCGTATCGCGTTAGTGCCGCTATGGTTACACCCTTGCCGTTATCGCAGGTGGATGCACTAGCTCAGCCGAGCCGGCTGCTACTGCCCCGCCATCAGATAGTGCCGTTCGCTGGACGTGAGCCGGTGCTGGAAGATCTCGCCTCGTGGATCCGAGCTGAGGCAACGGTGGCGGTGCGTCTTATCTATGCTGCGGGCGGACAGGGCAAAACTCGCCTAGTCACCGAGGTTGCGGCGCGCTGCGCTCGTGCGGGTTGGACGGTCTGGCAAGTGACCCAGAACACGACGCCAGAGGTTGAATCATCGATCGGTCTGCCTATGGGGGCGGTACTAGCTGTGGTGGACTACGCCGATCGGTGGCCATTCGCCTCTTTGTTGCGCCTCGTCACCCAGCTTCAGCAACTGCACCTGGCCGGAGCAACCGTAGTGCGGTTGCTGCTGGTCGCGCGGTCCACCGGTTATTGGTGGTCCGCCTTGGCCGATCGAATAGACAGCGAACTGCAAGTGATCGCCGACGAACTCGCGTTAGGTTCACTTACCGCTGAAATTGACCTCCGCAAAATGTTCGCAACGGCGGCCGCACGGTTCGCGGAACACCTCGGCATCGAGAACTCCCACTGGCCACCACCTCCCATACTGGACGGCCCAGCATTCAAACAGGTTCTCGCCGTGCACATGGCCGCCCTAGCAACGGTCGACGCCCACCGCTGCGGCGATAGCCCACCGACACAGCCCCATGGGCTCTCGGCGTACCTACTTCGGCGCGAGTGCTCTCACTGGCAACACCTGCACAGTCGGACTGACCATCCGCTCCATACAACACCGCAGGTGATGCACCGCGCCGCCTATACTGCGGCCCTCACGGGCGCAACCCCGCGGCCCATTGCCCACCAGGCAATGATCCGCAGTACCCTGGCCGCTGATGTATCCGCCGCCGATCGCATCATCGACGATCACCGCATCTGCTACCCGCCAGCCGACCCAAATACCGTCCTGGAAGCGTTGCATCCCGATCGACTCGCCGAGGACCTCATCGCCCTGAGCACGCCCGGACACAACTGCCATACCAGTTTGATCGATGACTGGACACTTAGAGCCTGTTGGCAAAGGGCGCCTGAGATTTTTGATCTAGCGACTTGTCGATGCGTGTGATCATCATCAGCGTTGGTTGAGTCCGGATTGGACAGATGGCGGGATTCCGGTTAAGAAGAGGTT
>Ga0075418_10003390_pt1 | contig 18205 bp, 8 predicted proteins | sample SoiMetdeltSBSDD2_FD_81776 | JGI IMG/M metagenome (GOLD analysis project Ga0075418, IMG submission 81776) | Bulk soil microbial communities from a Populus tree surrounding site in Tennessee, USA - Soil MetaG P. deltoides SBSDD2 | ecosystem: Environmental > Terrestrial > Soil > Tree plantation... | reverse complement strand
CCCTACGAAGTGGCCGTACTGCCGCTGGGGGCAACCGAGCCGCACAACTTGCACCTGCCCTACGGCACTGACCTGTTCGAGGGGACGATCGTCGGCGAGCGGATCTGCGAAGCGGCTCATAAGCTGGGCGGCAAAGTGGTCCTGCTTCCGACGGTCCCCTATGGCACGGAAACGAACATGGCTCGGCTGCCGCTGGCGATCAATGTCGATCCGACGACGCTGTTTGCCTTTGTCACTGACGTCGTCAAGTCGTGCGTCAACAGCGGCGTCAGGAAGATCGTGCTGCTCAACAGCCACGGCGGCAACGAGATGAAGCCTCTGCTGAGGGAACTGGCCGACAAGATCGATGGCCACCTGTTTCTTTGCAACTGGTACACCGTGCTGGCCGACGAATATCCAAAAATTTTCGAGCATGACGACGACCACGGAGGGGAGATGGAGACGTCGTTCATGCTCTACTCGCATCCGCACCTGGTGGCAAAGAAGGCCGACGGCTCGCTGGCGGCCGACGACGGGGCCACGGCCAAGACCCGCTTCGACGCAATCAACCGCGGCTGGGTGTCAATCACGCGCCCCTGGCATCTCCTGACGACCAACAGCGGGAGTGGCTATCCGCACAAGGCCAGCGCGGACAAAGCGAAAAGAATGCTCGACCTGCTGGCGGAGCGGCTGGGAAAGTTCCTGGCGGAGCTGTCGGCCGCGCGGTTGGATGAGAGCTTTCCGTTTTAGTTGCCGATCGCTAAAACCGGCAATTCGCCCCCACCGTCAGTCCCTGCACCCAGAAGCTCTCGTCGCGGAACACGAGCGATATGTCATTGCCGACGACTTCATCGATCAGCGCCTCGGGCCGGGCGACGTTGCTCCAGTACATCAAGGAATAGCCGACGTTCAAGTTCCAGCAAGGGTTGATCGCGTACGACCAGGCAACGTCCAGCTCGGGCACCGCGACGAATTTGTCGCGCGTGACCGTGATCGGCTCTTCCACCAGCAGGCCGACCGGGACCCCGTTTTCGCGACCCACCAGTTCGGCCGTCTGCCGCATGTTTCCCAGGCCGACTTTCAATAGGCAGGTCGTCGTCCAGCAGCCGCGGCACGATTCATACAAAAAGCCGATCGAGCCGCCGTGGAATTCGTTGTGCGTGACCCACTGATCGAACGCGCGGTTCGGTCCCAGGGGACTGTCCGGAATATCGGTGTCGATCCGCAGCGACTCGTTGATTCGCGTGACCTGGTAGCCGGCAATCAGATCCACGCGAAAATCGCATAGTCGGCACCAGGCCATGCGGGCGTAGGCGTCGGCCCCGAGGACCTCCGAAGTCGTGACAACATCAATGCTGCCGGCAAACGGTGTGAACGGATCGGACACGATGAACGATTCCGGACCGGTAACCGCGTCGATGAAGGGACGCTCGATTGTCTGGTCGGGAAGCGTGTCGGCATCGGCATGAAACCGTGTGCGCTCTTCCCCCAGTCCCCAGAATCGCCCGCCGATTCCCAGACACTCCTCGGCATCCAGCCACGTCCCGATGTCGAGCCGGAAGCCGCCTTGAGGCGAGCCGCTCACAATCTCTCCGCCGTACAATACGATCTCGCCGGGATCGCTCGAGGCCTCGGTGTTGCTGACCACCAGTACGGGCAAATCGCGCCCTTTCCGCCACCACAACAGACCGTCCGTCCGCAGCCACCACATCGGCGGGCGGCACGACTTGCAAGCGTCGCAGGCCGGATCTCGGTCGATACTGTGAAAACCTCGCAGGCCGCAGTAACCGCCGACGCAGCCGCCATCGCACTGGCCGCCGCAAGCGCCGTCGCAGGCACAATTGCCGCAGCCGCCTGCCGCGAGCCCCGGACCGATTTCTTCGTAGTACGGCTCCGCGTGAATTGACTCAGGCGCGGCAGCCTGTCCGGCCGGCGGAGCGGCCCGCACTGCCTGGGGCTGCTGCCAAGCGGCCATGCGAGCGCGGAACTCCGGATTCTGTCCGAAACCGGCCGACGCGACTACGCTCACGGCCAGGCCGCACAGGAGTTGCAGAAGAATGCCGTGGTGCCGATGCATGTTGACCTTCCAGCAAGGGGCGATCCGCACGGCGCAGCGTTACCGCCCAGGGGGAACCGAATCTAGCGATTATGTCGGTTATGCCGACAGTTCCGGTTGAGAAAACCTGGCAACCGGCGAAGAGTTTTCGGACGCTAGCAGCCTGCTGCTGGCGGCAGCTCAAGGCCCCAGTGGCAGCGAAACGACTTCCGCCTGGCCAGACGGCGAATCGAGCCGCGTATCCGGCGACGCAAACGCACGGCGAATCAGGGCCAGCCCCAGCGGCTGTTTCAGCCGAGGAGACCAGGCGGCACTGGTCACATGGCCGACAACATTGTCGCCACTGCGCAGCTCGGCGCCAGCTGCTGGCATCGCGTTGCCAGCGGCTTCAAATCGTACGCCAGCGAGAAACTGGTTCACATGACCCATTGCGTCGATCCGGGCCACCGTCTCCTGCCCTAGATAGCACCCCTTGGTAAAGCTGATCGCCTGCGGATCGCGGCGGATTTCTTGCGGCAAGTTCTCGTCAGTAATGTCGCTGCCAAAGAGCGGTATTCCTGACTCTAGGCGCACCGCTTCGACTGCCTCAGCTCCGCAAGGCACGGCTCCCGCTGCTAGTAGCACATCGCGGACGGCGTCCCTACCCGCGAGGGGACCAACCACAAAATGACTGTCCGGCCGCAGGAAATCGACACGACACACTCGCACGTCTTGCCCGGCAATTGCCGCGGCCTGATGGTTCCACATTGTCTCGGCCACGTTAGTCCCAGTGGCGTGCGACAACAGCTCACGTGCTTGCGGCCCGGCCACGAGCAGTTCAAACGTAGCGTCCGTCCGATCGTGAAACGTCACGTCGTCGGAGATGACGAAACGGTCGAAGTGAACGATCAATGGGGCCGCCTGCCCTGCCACGGCGTCCAACAGTAATGCATTGGGCGTGCACCAGACGAATATGTGGCCAACCGTCTTCCCCTGGTGGCTCGTGACGAACGCCTCGCAGCCGTTGCCAGCAGCCAGCCTCTGAATGTCGTTGGTGCAGAAGCTGTTGAGAAACCGCACCCGGTCTTCCCCGCACAGCTCCAGCCGCGACCGTGCGCTCACGTCCACGCAGCCGACGCCGCCGGTCAGCGCCTCGTACTGGCCGAGCCATGGCAAGGGCGTTTTCATGATTGTGTCTCCATCGCTGAAAAAACCTTCGGAATCATAGAAATCGCCACAGCCAGCGGTCAACGGCCTTGCCGCCCGTCCGGGCACGCGCCGTTTGACGTTTGCGCCCCAGGTCATCTGCGGCACAATGGAGTGGAGTGTGAAAAGTCAGAACATCGGGAGAAATCCGAGCATGCATGCGACGCGATGGACCATCGTTGCGTTACTTTTGGCCGCTTTGGCCGGCTGCGGCTGGGGACCGCCAGCGCCGGCCAAAAGCGACACGAAGGGCGCCGGCGCGCAATCGGCCGCGGAGCTGACTGCCCAGCAAATCCTCAAACGGCTTCTGGAGACTTACCGCGGGGCGAAATCCTACGCCGACGAGGCCGTCGTTCGGCTGCACTATGTGCAGCAGGGACAGACGATGGACCAGGAGTGGAAGTCGTCGGTCCGCTTCGCGCGGCCGAATAAGCTGGCACTTGATGCGTTCCAGGCCGTTTGCCGCTGCGACGGCCGCCAGCTCAAAGCGACGATCGAAGACCCGCTGACGAGCAACGTGGACAACCAGGTGCTCGTCCGGCCGGCGCCGCAGGAACTCGCGCTCAAAGACCTCGCCAGCGATCCGCTCCTCTACGACATCATCGCCAGCCAACTCCGCCGCCAGCCGATCCAGCTCGAGCTGCTGCTGGAATCCAGCGGCCTGGCCGCCGCCTTCGGCAAAGACATCGCCTGCCAGAAGCTTGACGATGCTACGCTGGACGGCATCAATTGCTTCCGCATCGAGGTCCCTTCCCCCGGCGGCACCTTCGTCTTCTGGATCGACAAACAAGAATTCCTGCTGCGCAAGCTCGATTATCCGGCCGCGGCACTCGTTCCCGAGCTGGCCCAGGACCAGAGCATCTCCGAACTGGCGCTGTGGGCCGAACTGCGCGAGCCGCGCTTGAACGCGCCGATCGAGGACAGCGTCTTTGCACTCGAAACTCCCGCCGGCGGAAAACGGATGAAGACGTTTGTCGTTCCGCCCCGGCCGCTTCCGTCGAAAATTTTCGGGGAGCAGCCCGGTGATTTCTTCTTCACCACGCTCGACGACGGCAAGGTCACGCGCGACGACCTGGCAGGCAAGGTCGCCGCGCTGGTCTGGTACCGCAACCACCCGGCCTGCCGCGCCACGTTGGTCGAGGTCGCGAAGCTTCGCCAGGAGCTGGCCGAAAGCGAAAAGGTCGCCATCTATGCCGTCAGCACCGACCCGACGACCGAGAGCAACGAGGACCTGACGCAACTGCTAACGAGCTGGGAGGTCGAGCTACCTGTCGTTCGCGACCTCGAGGCGTTCGGCGACAGCGTGTTTCACATCGAGGCGCAGCCCACAATCGTCGTGCTCGACGGGCAGGGGCGCGTGCAAATTTTCCAAACCGGCGGCAATCCCGAGCTGGCGTCACAGCTGATGTCGATTGTCGGACGGCTCATCAAGGGGGAAGACATTGCCGCGGAGGTCGTCAGCCGCGCCGAAGCGGAGCGGCAGGAGTACGAGCGGCTCGTGGCCACCGGCGGCCCGGATCCACAGGCCGTTACGGAACTGCCCGAGGCCGTGATCAAATCCCGCAGCCAGCCGCAGAAACTGAAGCTGAAAGAGCTGTGGACAAATCGCGATCTCAAGTTTCCGGGGAACGTCTACGTCGTTGGGAACGGGGACGACGCGCGGCTGCTGGTGTGCGATGGCGTGCGGGCGGTCGCAGAATTCGATCAGAATGGGAAGCTGCTGGACCGGCATGAGCTCGATCTGCCGCCGGGCGCTGCGGTCACGTATCTGCGCACGGCGGTTGACGCTGACGGGAAGCTGTGGCATGCGGCCAGCGCGCCATTAGATACGCACGTCTACCTGCTGGATGACCAGTGGCGGACGAAGCTGACTTATCCCGAGGGATTTTCGCCGGCGCCAGTATGCGACGTGCAGCTTGCGGACTTGCAAGGAGGCGACGGCCTGGCGCTGTTTGTCGGCTTTGTCGGCGAAGCGGGACTGCACACGGTTTCGCTGGATGGCAAACCGATACGCAGCAATAAAACTTTTCCCAACGTCGTCTCGGTCGCCGTCGCGCCGGCCGACGACGTGAACAAGCCCAGACTGCTGCTCACCGGCGACGACGGCACCATCCTGGGCATCAATCGCTTCGGCAACGAGCAACCGCGGAAGACCGTCGGCAAATGGCCCATCGCCCGGATCGCGGCCGCGCGCTTTGCCGGCGCGACGCAGGCGGCATTTATCGGTATGTCGGGCGATCTGCAAGGGAACCTGTTTGCGGTCGGCTTTGACGCGACACTTCACGAACATTGGAACTACCCATTGCCGCCGGGAATCCATCAGGTCCCGATCGAGGCGGTCACGTCCGGAAGCCTCCTCCCCGCGCGACCCGGCGAGTGGATTTTTGCCGCTCCCGAGGGTTCGATTCACGTCGTCAGCGAAGAGGGGGAATTCACCGACACGTGGAACTACGGGTCGGCACTCACCGGAATTGCCGTCGGCCGTCTGGGCGGCGAGCCGGCCTTAATCGTAGCGACGCAGGAAGGGGTGACGGCGTGGCGAGTGGAGTAGGGGGACATCCGGCCGAATGGCCGTGCCGATGAGTCGCCTTTGAGGCAACTAGTGAATCGATGAGGGCGCACATGGTGCACGCGGGCTACCGGCAGCGGCTAGGGGGTCATTCACTAGTCGTACAGAGATTGGCCGACGGGGAATCCAGTTCTGCCCAGCGACGATCGAGCGATGCGGCGGGAATGACGCTGCTTTCGTCCGCAATTTGCCGCAGAGCGAACTCGGCAAAGGCGTCTGGCGCCAGGGGCCTGGCAAAGTAATAGCCCTGGCCGAAATGGCAGCCGAGCTCCCGCAGGATGACGACTTCGGACTCGCGCTCCACCCCCTCGGCGACGATTGCCAATCCCAAATTGTTGGTGAGGATGGCCAGGGCATGAACCAAGGCTGCCGTCTGCTTGCTGGTCTCAATATCGACCAGCAGCGAACGGTCGAGTTTGAGCACGTCGGCAGGAAACTCGTGCAGCGACGAAAACGACGAGCAGCCGGTGCCGAAGTCGTCGATCGCCAGCAGGAATCCCAGGCGTTTGATGGCGTTCATCGTGGCAATCGCCGTGGGAACGTCGCTGGCGAACGTATCTTCCGTGATTTCGAGCTGGATGCGATTCGGCGGCAGGTCAACATTGTCGGCCGCAGCGCGGACTTGCTCCGCGAGGTCGCTTTGCGCGAACTGCTTGCGGGAGAGGTTAATGCTGACCGTGGGAGGCGCGGCCGGTCCCAGCCGCTCGACCCACTGGGCCATCTGCCGCGTGGCTTCGTTAAGTACCCACTGGCCGATGTGGAGGATCAAGTCGGATTCTTCCGCGATGGGGATAAATTCCGCGGGCGAAATGTATCCCTGCGCCGGGTGCAACCAGCGGAGCAAAGCTTCGACACTCTTCAGCCGGCCGGTCTCGAGCGAAACGATGGGCTGATACACCAGCGAGAACTGCTCCCCTTCGATGGCCCGCCGCAGCTCATTTTCGAGCAAATGGCGCCGCTGCACTCGGGTGCGCATTTCCTCGTCGAAGACAGCATAGCGGGCTTTACCGGCGCGTTTCGCTTCGTACATTGCCGTGTCAGCGTCGCGAATCAGATCTTCGGCACGTTCATAGTCCCCCCGAGCCACCACAATCCCGATGCTGGCCGTGGAGAAGACTTCATGCGCTCCCAGGTGGTACGGCTGCGCTAGCGCTGCCAGCAACCGATCGGCCACAGCGAGGGCGTCCTCGGGCTGCCAGATCGGGTCCAGCATCACGACGAACTCGTCGCCGCCCATTCGCGCCGCCGAGGTCCCCCAGTCCGACCGAGTCAAGGAATCCCCGCAACGCAGCTCGCTTGTCAGGCGGGTGGCGATTTCGCAAAGCAAGGCGTCGCCCACGTCGTGTCCCAGGCTATCGTTGATAAGCTTGAAACGGTCAAAATCGAGAAACATCAGTGCGAACATGCCCCGCGAACGGCGAATCCGGGCCAGGGCCTGCTGCACCCGGTCCATGAGCAGCGTCCGGTTGGGCAGGCCCGTCAACCGGTCGTACATCGCCGCGCGCGCCAGCTCTTTCTCGGCTTGCTTGCGATCGGTAAGGTCGCGGATCGTGGCAGTGAAGCAGACCGACCCGCGCAGCGGGTTGGCGACGACGGCCACTTCCACGGGAAGCTCCTCTCCACTGGCGCGCAAAGCCTGCATTTCGACCCGTTTGCCCAGGATCGGCCCTTCCCCGGTCTTCAGATATTGCGCCAGACCACGACGATACGGCTCGCGCAACCGCTCGGGCAGGATCAATTCGGCGATGCTCTTGCCGATCGCCTCGGACGTCTTGAATCCAAAGGTGGCCTCGGCTGCCGCGTTGAATGCCAGAATCACGCCGCGGGAGTCGATGGTGATGATCGAGTCCAGAGCTGTTTCCTGAATCGCCGTGGCCAGTTCGCGCGACTCCCGCAGGTCGATTGCCGCTTGCACCCGCTTGAGCGACGATCGTTTCAAGTGATCCGCGCGGCGGGCGGCGTTTTCGACGGCCAGGTTGAAAGCGCTGGCCGCCCGGCGCGTCTCGCCATTTCCCGCTTCGTCCATGCGGTGGCTCAGGTCCCCCTCGGCCACCCGCTCGAGCGCACCCACCAGATCGTTGACGATTCCCTGGCACTGCTCGACCAATCGCCACGCCAGCGCCAGACAGAGCACCAGGACTGCGAGTATCGCGCCGGCAACCATTGCAAAGCGCCAGATCGAAGGCGCGGCAAACAAGTCCGAGGCAATCCAAACCACCGTGCCAGTCCCGATCAGCATCGCGGCGCCGAGCAGGATCAGTTGGCCGCGCAGGGCCAGGGCGCGCGCGCCGGTGCGACCCGTCGCGGTCTGGGGTTGGTGACCGTTCATCAAGTCGTTCTCCGCTTGCCAAAGTTGCGCTAGGAGACCTTGCGAATCCCACTGCGCATGGCACCGCCCTTGCCAAGTAAACCTAGGTCGCGGCTAATGCGCTGCGGGAGACAGCTGTGCCGAGTTTGCCGAATTTTCGGGTCCCGCCGTTGATTGCGGGTCTATACTTGATGAATGCTGACATCCCATTTCGGGGAGGATCGCATGCCCCGCTATCCACGAACTGATCTTTGGCTGATTTCCGGCTGCGGGCTGGCGCTACTGATCGCTGCAATGCCGTCGGGGGCGACCGCCCAGGATGCGCGGGTCGAAATGGAGCTGGTCATGGAGCCTGGCTTTCCCACCGATCAGGCCCGCAAATGGGTCACCCTGCTGGAGAAGGCGGGCGTCAGCGGTGTCCGCATCCGCAGCGGCAACGTCGGCGACCGCGCGCAGGTAGAACCGACAGGGACTGCGCGCAATCCCAGCTACAAGGTCAGCGGCATTCTGACCCTGGATGAAAAGCTGCTCTTGCCCGGCGGCAAATTCACCGCCGGCGACGCGGCAGGAATCGCGCGGTGGCTGGCGCGGCTCAAGGAAGGAGGGACCGAGGGACTCTCTGCCAAGCCTGGGGCGTTCGGGCTGCTCCCGGCGCAGCTCGTGGCAACTCACGAAGCAATGGCCGGCAAGGTGAGTTTTTCCACCAAGGGGAAGCCAGCCCGTGACGTGGTCGTAAAGATTGCCGGTTCGCTCTCCTTGAAAGTTTCCATCGAAGGCGCGGCACAGCGCGCGCTGGATGCAGCCGACCCAGTGGTGGACGAGCTGTCGGGACTGTCGCACGGGACAGTGATGGCGGCCGTCATTCGCCCCGCGGGGCTGGTGCTGTTGCCGGTGAAGGAAGGGGGGCAAGTGCGGCTGCAGATTGCCGACAGCAAGAGCGCCAAGGAGTCGTGGCCGATCGGCTGGCCGCTGCCGAGCGAGAAGGCGCCGAAGGATTATGTGCCGGACCTGATGAAGTTCATTCCGGTGGAGATCAACGACACGCCGCTGGGGGAGGCGCTGGGGGCGATTGCAGGTCGGCTGAACGTGCCGGTGGTGCTGGACTACAACGCGCTGGCGCGGCAGCGCGTGAATTTGGCGGAAAAAAAGGTCACATTCCCCAAGGGGAAGACGTTTTACGGCAGCATCCTGAGCAAGCTGCTGTTCCAGGCGAAGCTGAAGTACGAGCTGCGGCTGGATGAAGCGAATCAGCCGTTCTTGTGGATTACAAGCGTCGCGGGGAACTAATACCATCCAGAAGCGTCAGCGAGGTTGTCCGGCGCGAAGCCCCAATGACCAATGCCGCTGGCCTCCAATTGGTCATTGGTGCTTGTTCATTCATTGGCCATTCGGCAAGAGTTGGCTAGTCCCCAAGCGGCATCGTATTGATCTCCGATCGGAAGCGAGTGACGACTTTGCCGTTGAGCACGAGGAATTCGTCGTTAGAGCGCACCGAGTAGGTTCTCGCGTCGAACCGGTAGACACTGCGAACGACCGAGCCGATTCGCTCCAGCTTCTCGATGGACAAGCCGGCATTAATTGCTTCGGCTGCCTCGTCAACGTTTTTCTGAATCTCTTCGCGAGTACGTCCGTAGAAAAGAGATGAGTTTAGTTTTTTGCCGCCTTCGGCCGCAATGTGCGCCACGTAATACGGCTGCGGCGTCAACTGCTCGATCTTCAAGTTGTCCGCGCCGTGATGCCGCTTGAGGAATTCTCTCACCGCCGCCTGGTCGGCAGCGACCGAGCCGGGGGGGCGCAGTGGCTCCTGGCCGCTGGCGGTGGTGAGCATCAGGGTCCCATCCTTATCCATTTTCAACCCGTATTGGAATCCGCCGATCTCGCTGCCAGTGTTGTTCGCAACCTGCGCGTCGCTTATCGTCACCTGCTTACTCGACTGGATCACCGATAAGCCGCGCCGTTTCGCTTCGGCCATGCGAGCCTCGGCGTCGGGGTGTTTGGCCGAGAACGGGCGGCCGACCAGTTGGTTGAACTCTGGCAATTGCTCCGAATCGCTCAGCGGCCGTTCACTGCCGCCGCCAGTCGAGCCAGCGGACCTTTTGCCGACCGCGGCCTTGGTGGCCTGCCCATCACGATTCGCGGAGTTCACGGCCAGTGCGATGATCAGTCCGACTCCAGCCACGAGCACAATCGCCAAGGTGATTGCCCAGGCGATGATTCGCGATTTGTACTCGGGCGGTGGCTGTCTTCTGGAGACGCTCCTGAGTGGCGCTGGCGGGATGACCACGGGGGGCGAAGGCAGCGGCAGTTGAGCGACCGGCATCGTGAACCGGCGCTGGCAGCCTGGGCAGGCGACCACGCGGCCAGCCAACTGAAGATCGCCCTTGATCGGCTGACCGCAGTGGGGACATGACACAATGGACATGGCACGCTCCGGTTCGTCGCGCGGTAGTGTGGCGAGATGCTCCGTGCGGTCATTCGCTCACTGGCAACGATTATAGGAGTGGGGCGCGGCGGATCACAAATGCGGCGACCTGAATCAGGCAGTCATTCGGCCCGCTGGACCAAGTGGTTTCCGGTTCCTAGGATGCAGTCTTGAAGTGGCGCGCAAGGACGCTCCGGCCGTTTCCTGCGCCGAGCGTAACGTGCGAAGTTTCAAGCACTTGCAATCCTCGTGGAGTATCGGGCGGCGGGCGCAAGCGGCCGCCGACTTTGGCGATAGCCGGAGCCAGGTAGCATGGTCGAGCGAGAACTTGATCCCGGGGGAACCCGGCGGTCGGCGGAGGGTGCGCCCGCGGGGCCACCACTCGTCGAGCAAGTGCTCGGCTACCTGAACTTTTCGTCGGGAGCAGCGGACGGGCAGTTCCTGGCCAATCTCAATGCGCTCTTTGCCCAGGTGGCGGTGCAGACCGAGGGAAAGATCCAGCGGCCGACCTGGAAACGGCTCGGCGATCGGCTCCGCGAGTCGCTGGCTCAGCTGACGCAGACTAGTGCCGCCTTTCGCGATGCGCAGCAGGCGGCCGAGGTGGTGCGATTAGTGTTCGACGTTGTGTTGCCGACCTACCGCCGCTTTCACAGCGACCTCTTATTCCACCACAGCGACGACACGCTCTTTAGACCGTTTTTTATCGGTCGCGTATGCGAGGCCGTCCTGGCGCAGGGACCGCCGTGGACCGAGAGCGACCGGATCGCCCAGGGTGCGATCGACGACCTGAATGACTTTCTCGGGCACCGACCGGTCGCGGCACTGGAGTCGCAGAAGATCGAGCCCTACGCGCATGAGTACGTGCGGCCGATTCCGCTTTTTATCCGCGGATCAGGTGTGAGCTACGGCGCTGAGCGGGAGGTGGTGACGCTGGCGCTCAAGCTGCTGGAGGAGACCGATGCCGACCTCTTGCGGGCGGCGTGTTTCGATCCGGCACAGCTCGAAGAGCTGGCGATCGATCCGCGGGCCTACGACTTCGATCATCCGGCCAACAAACGCCCCAACTACCACTTCGGCCAGTGGGATCCGCACCAGGTGGACAAGCAAGGCCGCTACCGTCGGTTCGTCGTGCAGCAGGTGACTCTCGACGCACTGATGCAGCGGCTGACCGATGCCACGCAGTTGCCAGCCGAGGAAGTGCTCTTCGAGGCGGCAGCCGTGCTGGCGGGGACCATCCTGATGGCATCGGGGATCAGCGGGGACGGCCCCGGCGCGTTCGACTCGAGCGTGACGCTGGCCAGGCTGCTGCCGCGCATCGCCCGCTATCGCGACGAGTTCTACGAGCGGCTCTTTAACCGCACCAGTGGTGAGCACGCCGAGCGGCTGAAGATCGAGCGGGACGAGCGCCGCCAGCCCTTCGGCGGCGCGAGGCAGCATCTCAATGCGCAGCTTGCGCGGCGGCGGGCCAGCCAGCTCGAGCATGTCCACCTGGCTCGAATCTTTGCCCGCATGGGCCACGTTGAGGCGGCCAAGCGGCAAGCCCACGTCGTCCCCTGCGCCTCGGCGCGGATGCTCTGCCAGATCGATTGCCTGCTAGCCACCGGCGACCTGGCCTGCGACCACTCGCAGCTCGAGGAAGCGGCGGACTACCTGCCGAAGATGGTCGATCTGCTGAAGCGCGGGATCGAATGCGGCGCGATCATCGATCCTTGGAACATCCTGGGCTTTGACGCAAATTTCAGCCTGTTTCCGGCTCTGGAAAACAGTGTCCGCGATCACCGCGCCGATGAGCTCGTGGCGCTCATGGAGCGGATTCTGGCGTACTATTCGCGCCTGTGGAGCGCCGCTGCGGCGGAGGACCAGCTCGAGCTGTGCCAGCGTGTGGCGCGTGAATTCAAGGAGACGGCAAGCTGGTGGCACAAGTTTGCCGTCCATGAAGTATCGAGCGTCGAGGCAGTCGATGCACTGGTCGTCTACCGAGCGGCGGAGCGCGTGGCGCAGGCGCTTAACGTCTGGCACAAGGGGGGCGCCGCGGCAGGCGACGTCGCCTTCTGGGCGCCGCACGTCGAGATGTTCGACTCGCCAAAGGCCTACACGCTGGTGGTGGACGCGCTTTTGGATCGGCGGGATTACGTGGCCTCGATGGCGCTGCTGATGCACTGGCTTTCGCAGGCCAGCCAAATCGGCCTGGAGCGGTCCGACAGCTCGTTCCACAACCTGGCCCAGCGCTGGTTTACCGAGGTGACGTCGCCGCCGGCGGGAGAGAAACTTTCGTCCCAGTTGGCACGCAAGGCATGGGACCTGACCGGCAAGTTCCTCGATTACCTGGAAGCCAATGCCGACGACTACTGGAGCGTCCCGGAGTTTTCCGGCGGCAATCGCACCGGCGCCAGGCCCGCCGAAGCCGACGAGCAAGACGCCTGGGACGAGCCGGACGACGTGGTGGGCGCCGCCTACGACGACGTGGTTTTCCGCGGCAGCACCGAGGACGACATCGACAGCTCGATCTTCGAGGACGACGACTCGACGCACGATGAGCTGCTGCGCGAATCGCGCCGCGTTGCCGATCGGCTCGCTTTCCTGGCGACAATCGCCCGGCTGTGGCGGCTGATGGTAGTCACGCCGGCATTCAGTGCGGTGCTCGCCGATGAGGATCGGCAGGGTCGGACGGTTCGCTTGAGGGCCCTGGAGCGGTGGCTGACGCAGGCGCGAGAGAATCGGCAGGGGCTCGCGCGCCTGCTGGTCGCCGTCAAGGCATATAGCATTCCGCAGCCGCAGCCACAGCACGACTCGCTGGTGGAATACGACCGCCGGCGGATGACGAAGGAGTCGCTGCTGGAGCGGATCGTTACAACCAGCGTGGAAACTGCCGACGCGTCGCGGATGCTCGAAGCTGCGATCGTGGCCGTCGATCCAGCCGCGCTTGTGGCGCCGCAGTCGGGCGAGAGCGGAGAAACCGAGCGGATGGTCGGCCTGTTTGCCCGCCTGCTCAGGCGGGATACGCGCGGCCTGCGCGGCGCGTGCGCGCTGCCGTTTACCGAACTGGCCAAGCAGCCGCTGCTATACGTCCCCCTGGCCAAGGGGGGCAATCCGCAAGAAATCGTGGCGGTCCGCACGCGGCAGCGAGCTATCCAGGACTTGCTGTCGTGGCTCCCGCGGCTGGGACTGTGGGCGGAGACCAACTCGCTATTGGAAATCGCGCGGCAGATGGAGCGGGACCACCCGGTGGGTCCCGGCGCGGTGACGGAGTTCGACGAGCTGTTCAAGATCGGCTACAAGGGGATCGTGGAGAGCCTGGTGGCCTCGGCCGCAACCTGGTCCAGCCAGCAGGAGCCGACGGAGGAGCAGCGGTCCGAGCCAATCGTCTCCTGCTTGGAGCAGCTTACCGAATCGATGCTGACGAGCTGGCTCTCCCACAGCCGCACGCTGCGGTTGTCGATCCTGGAGCGGGTGTTGGACAAGGCGAGCTGGAAGCGGCTGGTGGAATTCATCGAGCGCTACGGCGAGGAGCTGTTCACGCAGCGTTTCCTCAATCTGGGCAATATCCGGGCGATCCTGCACCAGGGGACGGCCAACTGGCTGGAAATGCTCGAGCAAGAGGCGCTGGAGGAGGCGCCCGAGCGGCTGATGAGCGAGCTGGGCAAGGAAATTACCCGCGAGGAAGCGGGCGAGCAGCTGGCGCTGGTGCTGGAGGCGATCGTCGAAAACTACGGCGAGTACCGCGACTACAACAGTACGACGACGCAATCGGACCGCGGAGAGCTGCTCTACATGCTGCTCGATTTCCTGCGGCTGCGGACCAAGTACGACCGGGTCTGCTGGAACCTCAAGCCGGTCGTCCTGGCGCACGAGATCCTCGTGCGGCGGGGGCAGGAGTCGGCCTCGCGCATCTGGCGAAAGGCGCTTACCGACCGGATTCACGACGAGGCCGAGCAGTACCTGGCGAGGCTCGGCGAGCTGCAAAAGAAATACGCCATGCGAATGCCGACGGTGGCGGACCGCCTGGCGGAGCGGTTCGTGCGTCCGCTCACGATCGACCGCATTCGAGCGCTGGTCAAACCGGCCGTCGATCAGATTCGTGCGGCAGGGGCTTGCCCGAAATTCGAACTGCTGGAAGAGGAGACGGAACTGCTGACGCGCGAGCCGACCGGCGTCGGCCTCGATGTGCCGGCATGGCTGGTGGCGCTGGAGGAGGAGGTCGAACAGGTGCTCCTCCCCTCCTATCAGCAACCGGAGGAAACGGCAGAATTCGTCCCCCAGGTTCTGCTCAGCCTGCGGCAGGTGAAGCGGCAGCTCAAGGAAATCGCGAAGGAGAAATGACCAAATTCGGTCATTCTGTTACAGCGCCCGCCGATACTTCTTCGGCGGCCGCTTCATAAAGGCCGTCGGAGGCGGCGGCGGTGCTGCGATGGGCAGGCCTTCGCCGTCAACCTCTGGCGCGGCGCCCACCGTTTTCGAGCGCGAGTACCCCACCGGCGTGCCGAGCTTCCAGGCGCTGGCTTCGAAGTCCTTAATCTCGTCGCGCTTCAGCAGCCGCCTGATCCGCTCTTCGATCCGCGTCAGCTCCGGCCCCTCGTGGGGACAGACGAACGTGTACGCCACCCCTTCCCGTCCCATCCGGCCCGTGCGCCCCACGCGATGAACATAGTCGTCGCAGAAGGCCGGCACGTCATAATTGATGATGTGCGAGATGTTCGAGACGTCGATGCCGCGGCCCACCACGTCCGTAGCCACGAGGAAGCGGATTTTGGCGGCGCGAAAGGCGGCCATCACCCGGTCGCGGGCAGACTGCTGCATATCGCCATGGATCGCCCCGGCAAACTTCGTCCGCTTAGTGAGCCGCTGAAAGACCCGCTCCGTGCCCCGCTTGGTGCGGCAGAAGATGATCGCCTGCCGCGGCTTCTCGCGGGACAGCAGCCGCACGAGCAGCTCGAACTTCCGTTCCTGATCGACCGTGAAGTAGTACTGGTCGATCGTCTCCACCGTCATTTCATTCGACGTAAAGTTGAGCGTCTCGGGATCGCGCATGTACTTCTGTGCGATGCGCGCAATCGGCGGCGGCACCGTCGCGGACAATAGCAGCGTCTGCCGCTCGCGCGGGCAGCGGCGAAGGATTTTTTCGATGTCGGGCCGAAAGCCGATGTCGAGCATCCGGTCGGCCTCGTCGAGCACGGCAATCTTGAGGGACGAGAGGTTGATCGTGCCGCGGGCCAGGTGATCGAGCACACGGCCCGGAGTGCCGACAACGACCTGCGCGCCCTTCTGTAGTTTCTCGATTTGGCCGCGGATCGGCTTGCCGCCGTAGACGGCGACGCAGTGGACGCGGCGGCCGCTGGCCAGCTTGACGAATTCGTCGTGCACCTGGACAGCCAGCTCGCGCGTCGGCACCATGACCAGCGCCTGGACGTAGTGGATATTCTCCTTGAGAACGAGCTTCTCCAGGATCGGGATGGCGAACGACGCCGTTTTGCCGGTTCCGGTGCGCGCCTGGCCGACGACGTCCACTCCCGCCAGCGCCCGCGGGATCAGGCCCGCCTGAACAGGGGTGGGGTACTCATAGGCCGCCTTGGCGAGCGCCTCATGCATGACCGGCGACAAACCGAGGTCCTCAAAGCGGGCTTTCTTTTCTTCCGGTTGGTCCATCCGGTCCGTTCTACAGCCGCCGGCAGCCCGGCGGCAAAGAGGATTTATGAGGTAGTGGTCAATCGTCCTAAGCCTAGATTCTGAACCGAATTTCGTCAACGAGCAAAGTCAGTCGGCGTGTTGAAAGACTCGCACTCGCCTGCCATCATGGCACCGTAGGACTCCCGCCCGAAGTGCCCCGCACCGAAGCAACTCGCCATGCACCGATCGATTGTTTTTACCATTCTCATTCCTTTTGCCCTGGCAATAGTCTCGCTAGGACAATCCCCGCAGGGTCAGCCCGCCGATTCGGCGGAGAAGGACTATTCGGCCGAATTGCCGCGGATCGCTCCCACGCCGGCGGCCGAGGCGGCCAAGACGTTTACCGTGGCCAAGGGCTTTCGGATGGACCTGGTTGCCGCCGAGCCACTCGTGGCGGATCCGATTGCCATCTGCTTCGACGAGCACCTGCGGATGTTCGTCTGCGAGATGCGCGGATATTCTGAGCAGCGGGAGGAGAATCTCAGTCAGATCCGCCTTTTGGAAGATTCCGACGGCGACGGCACGTATGACAAATGGACCGTGTTTGCGGACGGTCTGAAATGGCCCACGGCGCTATTCTGGTACGGCGGCCAACTGCTCGTGGCCGATGCGCCCGATCTTTTTTCGCTCAAGGACACCGACGGCGACGGGAACGCCGACGAACGGAAAACCCTGTTTACCGGTTTTGGCACCAGCAACGTGCAGGGGTTGCTCAACTCCTTCCAGTGGGGGCTCGACAACCGGATCTATGGCGCGACCAGTTCCAGCGGAGCGGAGATCACCAAACCTGACGATCCAAGTTTCAAGCTCGCGCTCCGCGGCCGCGACTTTGCGCTCGACCCGCGCAGCATGTCGATGATCGCCACCAGCGGCGGCGCGCAGCACGGCATGAGCCTGAGCGACTGGGGGGACCGGTTCGTGTGCTCCAACAGCGACCACATTCAGCAGGTGCTGTTTGAGGATGCCTACGTCGGCCGCAATCCGTATCTGGCGGCGCCATCGCCGCGCCAGAGCATCGCGGCCGACGGCCCGCAGGCCGACGTCTTCCGCACCAGCCCCATCGAGCCGTGGCGGATCGTCCGCACCCGGCTGCGGGTCAAGGGACTCGTGCCCGGCCCCGTTGAAGGAGGGGGCCGCCCGGCCGGGTATTTCACCAGCGCCACCGGCGTGACGATTTATCGCGGCAACGCCTGGCCAAACGAGTGGCGCGGCGTGGCAGTCGTTGGCGACGTCGGCAGCAACATCATCCATCGCAAACAGCTCAAAGACCTGGGACTCGAATTCTCCGCCACTCGGATCGACGAGAAATCGGAGTTCGTCAGCTCTCGTGACATCTGGTTCCGCCCAGTGCAATTCGCCAATGCGCCGGACGGCACGCTTTACGTCTGCGACATGTATCGCGAGACGATCGAGCACCCGGCGAGCCTGCCGCCGGTCATCAAGAAGCATCTCGATCTGACGAGCGGGCGCGACCAGGGGCGCATCTGGCGGATTGCACCCGAGGGTTTCACTTATCCGCGGCTCAAAAAGCCAGCGGAGATGACGACGGCCCAGCTCGTGGCACTGCTGGAGCACGACAACGGCTGGCATCGGGACACGGCCGCCCGACTGCTCTACGAACGGCAGGATGCCAAGGCAGTGCCGCTGCTCGCGAAACTGGCCAGCGGTTCGAAATCGCCGCTGGCGCGAATGCACGCCCTGTATGCACTCGACGGTCTGGCAGCCTTGGACGGCGACACTATATTGCCGCGCCTGACGGACGATCATCCGCGCGTGCGGCAGCATGCTGTGAAGCTGGCGGAAAGGCTGGCCGATGCGCCTGCCATACGGCAGCGGCTGCTCGCCATGCCGGCCGATGCCGACTACCGCGTGCGCTATCAGCTTGCGTTTACCCTCGGTCAGGTGGACGACCCGCGGCAGCCGGAGACACTGGCCACATTGGCGAAACAAGGAGGGCCACTGATGGCGCTGGCGGTGCAAAGCTCGCTGAAGCAGGGAGCAGGACAGGTATTATCGCTGCTT
>Ga0075418_10003387_pt1 | contig 18213 bp, 28 predicted proteins | sample SoiMetdeltSBSDD2_FD_81776 | JGI IMG/M metagenome (GOLD analysis project Ga0075418, IMG submission 81776) | Bulk soil microbial communities from a Populus tree surrounding site in Tennessee, USA - Soil MetaG P. deltoides SBSDD2 | ecosystem: Environmental > Terrestrial > Soil > Tree plantation... | reverse complement strand
GGTGTTAATTACTTGAATCCATGAAAATCTTCTATTGATAAAATCATCAGCATCAATGAATTTATCAGTGTTTATTCTTAAGCCACCTGACATTTCATGCAAACTTTTAATAGCCTCTCTTCTTAATTGCTTTAAAGCAGGTGAATCCTGTTCAGACGTAACCGCTTTAAATACCGTTCCGGAATCCAATGGTCTAAAACCTTTAAATTGACCTAATTGATCCCTAACAATCTCAGTAGCCGTCAAACCGTACATTAAAGCATATCTGGTAATTTCTTTCAAATATTGCGGTAAATTCAATCTTTCATGTAAGGGCAATCCTGCATTATCACCACAATCATAAAATTTATCCCGAACAGACTTCATTCTTTCTTCAAGAAGTTGCTTTTCTGAAGAAGACAATCCTTTTTCGACATCATCGCTTCTAAAGGCAATTTTATAACCAACGTCGTGGCGATTGATCTGCGGATAACCTAGCCTGGAGGCTTGAGAAGATCTGACATTAAGAATCGTACTAACTAAAGGGTCATTATCCGCCAAAAGCTTATAAACATAAACTGGCAACAATCCATCACGGCGAATGTAGATACCCTGAAATGTACCAACTTTAGTCGGATCTATGGTAAAGGCTTTTCTTTGAAATTCAAATCGACTTTGATTAAAGGTTTCTAATTCTTGTGCTAAATCCTTCATTAAACCAGGATAAGTGTTTTCTGATTTTTCAATCCCCTCCAGAACAGACTCATCCACCGACATCAAAATTTGAGGCTTTTTGAGTTCTTTTTCAACTTTCTCTAAAATTGAAATTTCTGTATTTGGCACATCTTTTTTAGCCATGCTATTATGCCCTTTCGGCGGTGAACAAAAATATTGATGCCGTACTTGTAGGAGACTTGTTTACAAAAGTAGCTTTATAAGTAGAACCTATTTTGGAAAATATTCCTCTAATGCCAGGATTACTTCCGCTATCTGATGTAAATGGCTCTATTTTATTATTATCCGTAGTATCCCCATTTAATCTTAAAACAGCATTTTGATTTGTTTCTATATGCATGAAGAATTTGGCATTACTATAAATAGTTAAACCAGTGGTACTGACTACAGCTGTTTCTAATGGAAGTGGTTTAGAAGAGGTAAATTCAACGAAATCTGTATTTACAGCCGTTATTTCGTATGTGCCTTGAGTTACAGTTGAGAAACCGGCTGTAATGACCAAAGTGTCACCAACTTGGACATTATCATTGGAAAATACTCGAAATTGAGTGGCAAAGTTTGTGGTTAGGGTAATATTTGATTCAGCCACGGCGTTTGAATTTTCAAACGATAATTGCGTGGTGGTTACAGATAAAACTGGGAAATAACCTTCGTTTAGAATGCTGAACGGACTTCCAGTGGCTATGTACAGAATGTCCCCTGGTGAAGCCGTAGTAAAATTAGGTGCTGTACCGGAAGTGTGGGTTAGATTGACTAAAGCATTGTTATTAATGCTGACATTGAAAGTTGACGTAGCATCCACACCTGTGGCACGAGCTGTTCTGAAGGCAGGAGCTGGCCCAGCAGCGCTAGTTAAACGATAAGTTGAGCCAGTTGGGTTAGTTAACGTAAAGGCGCTACTGGTGCTTAAAGTAACGTTTCTAGTACCATCAAAGAGGGTCAGGCTTGAATTTGGTGAAACTGAGAATTTTTGACCTTGGGGATTGCTAACGGAAAGACCGTAATATTGACGCGAAAAATCAGGTATCCTCTGCGAAGGATTATTATTCGTTGACGTTCCGGTATCATCGTAGGCCAAAATACCGTAAATTAAGTTGAGTTGACTCATAACTATTAGATTAAGGTTATACGTATTTAAAAGTATATTTATTGCCGTACTTATCACCAACTCTTGTTCTATTTGAAGCTCCTCCAAGATGCTCCCGTATATTACCGCTACTAAGATTTAATGCTTTCGCAGCGTGACAAGAACTAGGATAAGTAACTCCATTTTCAAAACAAAAAATAGGTTTACACCTGGGAGACAATCTTCCTTTTTGAACCATTGAAATTTTCTTTTTTGTAATTTCTGAAAATTTCATCCCCTTTCTTTTTTCTGATAATTTATTCTTAGCCTCTTGGCTAAGAGGCTTGCCCAGACGAGCTAAGGAATATTTTAAACGAGTTTCTGGAGTTGGATTGCTATTCCCGTCGCCACCTTCTGTACAATTATATCCATTTTTAAAACTATCATATTTAATTATATTTAATCTTTCCAAATTATTCAATTCTTTGTCACTATCACTACAATCCACAATTTCAATCCAAAAATTTTCAAAACCATATTTTAAAATAGCTTTAAATATTTTAGGCTGAGTTTTGCAGTCCAATCTTTCATATTTTTTTAATCTTCTATTAAAATTTTTACTTTTACCAATATATACTTTACCAGATGGACTGGTTAATTTATAAATTACGTTTTTAATTAAAAAATCCAAAAGAATCCGTCTCCCTGTTCTATTTGAACACCTTCATTATTTCCAGTTTCTTTGCGTATCGCTTCTTGAATCTTGTCTTTAACTAAGATGTCAATATCAGACATTTGGTTATATCTTTTTTCTTCTAATTCTTGAGCGGTGTATTCTGGAACTTGTATAGAAATAGATCTGCCAAAAACGTTGGAAACCAAATATCTTAAAGCATCCTGGGCATGAGAATAGCTTTCGGCCGGTTCTGCCGTAAAACCACTTCCATCACCGGCTTCTTTATAATGATATTTACCAAATTCATTAATTAATTCATCGGTTCTGCCCTGTAGGCAATATAAACTAATTAAACCAGTGCTGGACATTACCTTGCTTCTAACGTTTTCAATACCGGCAGCTATATCTTTTTTGAAATTAAACATAACCGGCAAGTTATTTTTTCTTAATATCTTGTTCTTATCTGAAGCAGCCGGATCAGGAAATATCATCTTATAATTGTATTGAATTTGGAATCTTTTTAATATATTTACTAAATCTTCTAGCTCTAAACCAGCTTCGTAGATAACATCTACTATAAACAAATTATCCTTTTTATCTACATAGCCTACAACTACAGAACAGGGCGCAGTACCACCCGTGTGGTCGACCCCTACATAGCAGGCACATTCTAATTCCTTGAATTTGTTTACTAATTGAGTGTAACTAGGGGTATGGTCAATTTCTGTACCAGTAAGGATTTCCCATGCTCTTTTGTTATCTATAACATGAGTATCTTTCTTAAATTTATTGTAAATAAGACCTTCGGTAGAAGGCATTAAACACATTTTTTGACTTAAAAACCACTCTATGCTATTCTGTTCTGATTCTTGAATAACCGATTCAATGCTACGCAGGTGTTTGTTGGTAGAGGTTTGTTTCTTTAAATCTCCGGAACATGTTGATAATAAAGGACAATTTGCGCATCCATCAAAAGCTTCTATTTCTTGAAAACCTGTTTGTTCGGCTTCAGTTAATTCAGCATATTTTTCTGGACTTAAAGCTAGTCCTTTATGGACGCTAGTGAAATATTTGGTGGGGGTTATACCGGAGCGTTCATCTTGACATTTTTCGGTAAGCTCAAATATAGTCCAGGAGCTGATTTTTAATTTAGTTTTGTGGGCTGTGGCTATCTTTTCTTCTACTAAACTAAAGGCTCCTTTCCTACTGGATATTTCCGATCTGATAAATGGCCTGCCATCACTTGTTGGAATGGGTACACCCGATAAGTCCCGGTAGGCCTTTAATTTATCAAAAGATAGTGTTAACAATTCGTCCACGCTGAGATAGGGTGAATGCTGTCCTTGAACAGACATTAGAGTAATTGGAAATACTCTGATTGTAACCGTTTTCACATCATTTGGGTCTAAAAAATTAGGAATTAAAAGGTCAGCACCTTCATTTGTTACTTTGCCGTCCACCAAATCTCTGATATATTTTCTATGAAGAAATTCCCTAATGTATTTATAACCTGCCTCCACTTGGTCCTTAGAACCAGCGAAGTGCAGGATATCTCTTCTATCATGTATGGCTACAGCCAATTCAATGGCTGCGCTCATTAGCGTTTTTTGACTGCCGCGAGAAGCCACGAAAAGAACGTTTAAAGGCTCCTTGACCTTTGAATGTAGAGCTCTATTGTATACGAGCCATGCTGCATCCAAAGGATTCGTATTGGCATAACGACTAACTGTAGTATCTATTAATTCTACATCTAAAAAAGTTTTTAGCCACAAATTTAGATGCTCCTTGGATTCACAAGGAGTTATAAGTAACATTTTGTAATGTTCGTCTGTTTTCTTCATACTAAATTTTTCATTATATCATTTGGGTCGGCTGGTTCCCATTGCAAATAAAAAAGTTCATCGCCTACCTTATGAATAGGAGTTTGTGCCGAGCCCTTTCTTAGTATCTGTAATATAACGCATGTGGCCATTCCCATTATGCAACCATTGATTTTTACCAAATATTTACCATAAAAATCTTGTAATCCGGGGTCTTCTGGAGCCAAATCATAAATACACACCGTTCCTATGGATGGTACTTTAAAATTATTTTTTCCCATAAAAATCAGCCAACAACTTATGTGCAGCGGATTGCACATCTTCCTTGCTTTTTGTTATAGTTGTCTCTATCTTCCTATTGTCATCTCCAATACTTAAATTATCTGTTTTAATACTTATATTATGAGAAGGTGGCTCAAGGGACAATACTTCACCTGGTGATAATTTAGATATTTTTGACAATAATTCTATAAATTTTTGATAATCATGAAAAGATTTAATTCCAAAGCGCTTAGGAAGATGAGCTGCGTCGCCCGTTTGCATATATAAAAGAATTTTTGGCTGAATCTCCCTATGAAAAAGATTTACCAGCATCGTAATACTAGAAACCGCTTGAGATTTTGTTTCCATTAATTTAATTTTCGATTTATATTGCAAATCCTCTACATATTCACGTCTCAAAGAAGCCCAATCTTCTGATAATTTGAGATAAGCTATTCCACCGGCTTGAGTGTTTGGGAACATGTGCAAAAGCTCTTGGGTATCAGCTCCTGCCAAATAAGCCTCAAGCATTCTTTCTTTATCATATAAATGAAGATCAGGAAATCCTTTTGCCACGAAGTCTTCCATGTGTCTTTTTTCAACTATCGACAACTTAGAAAGATCTATTTTTATAGGGGTATGTGTAGGAGGCTCGGGTTTAGCCTCGATGACTGATAGGTTCTTAATGGCCTCTTCTATGTCACGTTTGTTCATTTTTAGAATTGCCCCAATAAAAGTTTATCTTAGGCATCACTTTAAATTGTGGGCACCAGTAGTATATATATTTACCTAATAAGGTTAGGTTCTTCTTAATATACTTCTTTTGAAAAGTCCTATAAAACCAGCCTGCTAAAGTCTTTTTTCCATGTAAATGAACATTGATTTCAAATTCACTTACAAACAAATCTACTGATTCTAAATGGTCAATAAATAAGAATGGAGCTAATTTAATATTTTCTAAGGCTATGGTTGTATAGCCCCCAGTTAAATTTTGCAAATCTTTTAAGGACTTTATTTCATCATCAATGTTCATTGCGTAATTCTTCCTTTAATCTTGACCAAAATTCTTCTTTATCTGACAAATATTGCATTTCATATTCATTTAGGACGAAATTTTGTAAAGCCATGTCAATTCCAGTAGATTCTTTTACTACAATATCATTTTTATAGGATAAAATGCCCCTTACTTCTGCTGTGCCGGCGTATCTCACATTCATCCTATCTAAAAAGGTTGCGGTACCGGTTGCTTCTATGATATACCGAGCATCGTCGTTAGTTTCGGGCCACTTAGAATTTTCTGTAATTTCGAATTTATATATTGGCTTGCAAACAACCCTGGTATCAAATTGCTTGGTAATTCTATTGTTATCTAATAGATATATCATTTTGGGCTGATTAGCATCGGATGTTTTTAACCACCTTGGGGAACCTAAATAAAAGCAAGGACCTATTTGTTGAATTTTGTGAATGTGGCCACTAATGATTTGCTTATAAGGAACTTTGTTCAAATCTGTTCCATGGGGGGCGTAGAATCCAGACTCATATTCGGCACCTTTAAATTCTTGATGGCAGATTAGGAGCTCGTTTTGTTTTGCTTCACATAATTGGAGAAATTCCTCTTCCGTTCTAGTAAAGGGGGCGAAATCTATGCCTTTGTAACTTTGGACCTTATTATCTGGAGCATCGAAAATCTTAACATTATTTAAGCCATTAAATGGCAATAGAGCGTGTTCTAATCTGGAACCGTGGACAGAATGGTCATGATTGCCTGGAATCAATATCCATTCTATATCATTGCATTGTCTAAAGATTTTTAAATAGGAATAGGTAACATCTAGATTTACGTGTTGATGAGTGTCGAAAAGGTCGCCCAATAAGATAATACCATCGGTAGAATATTCTTTGGCATAATTATATGCCCAAATTAGAAGTTTTTCGATTTCGTCCTTACTGGAAGGGGTGCTGTGGCAATCGCCTATTAGGATGAATTTCATATTTGTTTGTCAAAATTTCTGGCGGAAGCTATGGAAGCTAGAATGGCGGCAATAGCACTTAAAAAAAACGGAAATAAATACATTAATAATATATATATGTAATCAATGTAAATTTTATCATAAAATCTTAAAAAAGTCATAACCAAACATATTTTCTCAATAGGAGATTCTGGTTTTAAAGTTTTAACAAAAGATAATAATTCTCCACTCATATAACTCCCTTTACCATTCCTATTATTGCGCTTTTCGGCACCAAAACAAATGGCTGTCCGTTAATCCTGTACACCATAGACATACACGGCAATGTATAGGACTCAGGTCTTAAAAAGACACAATCACCAGGAACCAAATGTAGAGGCTCTGAATGAAACAAAACAGTCAATGGCTTCAAATCCTTATTTTTGGACATCAATGAGCTAATACTGTTGGTCACCCCTTCTTCTTGTTCAACCGGAGGTGGAATAACAGCTACTTCATCGAAATTGCTAAAATAAGCCTTATCCCCAACGTGTTTAATGAAATTATTCTTTATATCCATGATATAAATCCTTTTAATAATAAAATCTTCTTTTCCAGTAAGGACAATTTCCCCACAGCTGCCATTAATTTAGTAAGTTCTTGTCTATCTGCAACATTATTTTCAGCTAAGTTTGATTCATCTTTTATTTTAAATAAATCATCGTCTATTGACGTAGTAAAAAATCCTTGGTATAATCTATGTAATTCACCTTCGTCTATATCCAATTCTTTGGATATTTCAGAATCAGTTTTGCCGATTTTCTTTAATTTATTTATTTCAATTAATTTCTTCTTATCCTTAGGAAAATAATGAACCGATTGAGTGCTATACATTTGAAGGAAGGCGGCTCTTATGCGCCCTATGATGGTAGAAAGCAAAACGCTGTCGTATCCCTCTTTGCCAGTTTCCTCGTTGTATTTGGGCGCGTATTTATCTACAGCATTTAAGGCAGCTGATGAAGCCAAATTAATTAAATCCGAAATATCCTCCACCCCTGGGTAGGAATGCATTAAAATCTTTATTCTGTTTAAAATTAAAGGGAAATTTCTAGTGATAAAATCAGATCTTAATTGCCCTATTCTTTTTTCTAATTCTAATAATTGTTTTAAATGAGGACCTTTATATTTTTTATTTGCCCAATTAATAAAAGTATAATTTATTCTTAACGGATATAATTTATGTGGCTTTTTATTCTTAATAAAAGGATTTACGCTATTAAGGAAGTCCTTTTGCCTTAGTCTCAGAAATGGCCGTGCATCCAGGATATTTTTCTTATCATAAAGAATAAAATCTACGAAATCTGCATAAACTTTTTTACCATCTTTAGTGGATAGCAATATATCCTTCCAAATCTCCTCTAATTCAATTAATTCGTTATAAATGTTTTCATTGCTTTCAAAGGTTCTTGAGGCTAAGATTTTCTTGACATCCGTAGCTATTTTCTTATATTCTTCGCTAAAGTCCCTATTCATTAGGTGTCCTTGATAGATATCTTATCTGATAATGATTTATAAATATTTAACCTTTGATAAAAGTGTCTAGAGGATTGTTGATCATTAACAACATGAAAATCGAATATTTTGGCGTGTGTCTTACCGGGACTAATTCTGGATGCACGACCGAGCGCCTGTTTGAATTTGTTGCTGGATTTACCAGAAAGTAATAGGATAAGATTTTGTGTTACTTTTAGGTCGCTACCCGTGCTTACAGCACTCGTACCTATCATTAATTTAAATTTGCCAGCATTAAAGTCTTTTACTTGTTGTGCCACATCTGAACCTGAATGCGCGAATTCATAATTGGTGGTTAAATATGGTTTTAGATAATCTAACTGCTCCTTTTCTTCTATTAAGATAAGAGTAGGCTCATTGTGGTCAACAACCCTTGAATTAGCGATTTTGGCAGCCAGGGCTAGTATTTCTTGGTTGTAAAGGCAGTGCTCCTGGCTATTTTTCTTATTATTTTTACCACCATAACCAGACTGGGATTGTACATTATAAATATAAAAATGCAACGGGGATAAAACTCCTCTATCTACCAATGACTGAAAATCTATGTAAAATACCTTAGGACCAATAAGCCCAATAAGCATTAAAGATTGACCATCCATTCTTTCCGGAGTTGCAGAAACAGAATAACGAACGGGTATATTCCTGCCTACATTTAAAGAAATTTTCTGTAAGTTATTGGCAACATATGCATGACACTCGTCCATTACCAACATTTCTTTACTGGCAAGAATTTTATACAATTCACTGCGTTCTTCTAATCTTGCTATGCCAGCAGCTATCCCTACGGTAATTCTTTTTTCGCTTTCTTTTTTGTTCTTACCATAAAAACCAACATGTTTTTTACCAAAAGCTTTTACAAATTGTTCATAAAGCGCTTCTGCTATATTGGTAAAAGGAGCCACAACCAAGGTGTTATAACCAGTTGATTTTATTAGATTTTCTATTAAGACAGATTTGCCACTGCCGGTTGAAGCTTCTATATGGGCGTGTTTGTGTTGCAATAAAGCTTGTACTGCTTCAGTTTGGTGGTCCCAAGGCTTTAATGGCACATAATTCAAATCATAAGGCAAAGCTTTTCTATCTGGATATTTAACTAGATTTTCATACTCAAATTCAAAGTCATTGTTTCTAATATAATCTATTAAGCCGGAATACGTCTTGATGCCTTGCTTATCTTCAATAAGGGCGCATTTCTTTATTTTGCTTTTTAAATTTTCAACATGCTGGTGCCACTCAGGATTTCTTAAATAAGCCCATTTGTTGTTTTTGGCTTGAGTATAAACGTATTTTGCAGAAAGGTCTTGGTAAGTTAGAATTTTGATTAATCGATTTAAATCATCGTCATCAAAATCTTCTACATATACATATGAAGGTTCTGTCTGAACTAAACGCATTAATTCATTAGATGATTAATGCAAAAAAAAGATTTATTTTATAAAATAATTATATACGAACGCAGAAGATAAAACGCCGAATAAAATTCCAGTTAAAAATGAAAATAGCATAAAATAAGCACCCGAAAATCTAATATAAATATATAAATCATCATTAGGATAATTAATTTCTACCTTAGAATTACCTAATTTATCTATTTTTTCAATGGGCTTTTTCATCTTCTTTTTTCTTTAAAAATTCGTAGTATAAAATAGTTCCATTCTCGGCTAGCTTTTCCAATTCTTTCTTAGCCTTGAAGAATTCTTTTGTTCTTAATGGCTTAATTGGCAAATCACCTGTTTTTACACTTGCGTATGCTATTAACGTTGCACTACCATATTTTTGATATGTATGAAGTATTTCTTCAACATCACTAGCATCCATTTGCTCAGAATCGGCACAAGCATAACCAAAGGTGTCATTCATATTTAAAATCAAATAATGACAATCTCTTATTAATTCTAAAAGCATTTCAAATTTGCTTTCATCATCCATATAATGTAATGCATTATTTCTTTTTTCTAATTTATAGCCAATAAATAGAGAAATTCCTAGTGAAAAAAAACCAAGGAAATAAAAAAATGTATTAACTATCATATTATCACCAGCTATAAGGTTCGTATTCGCAGTTATTTTCTATGGCCCCTAAAACAATTGAATGTTTCCAATCCCAACCCAAATCTCCGCATTCAAAAAATGCTCCAAAATTCTTAGTGTGACCAATCATTTTACAATTATGAAAATAATCAATTCTTTTTTCAATTTTACCAGAAACGTCAAACTCTTTTTCACATTTTAAAACGTATTTTTGACACCCAATGATTAACAACATTAAAAACAATAAATATTTCATATATCAAACTCCGGTTTCCAATCCCTAATATCTAAACCTAACGTTCCAGAACATTCGTTTCCAACACAATGCCAACTGGACCTATCTCTTCTGGCAAACAGCTCCAAGTAAGGTCCTGTGTACATTAATTCTAATTTGTCTTGCAGTTGTTCAGGCTTTTGACTGTGTTTTAAAGACAGATGTAGATCGCAATTTCTTTCTGATTTAGAAAATGGAGCGATTACACCCCTTGTTCCAATTAAGGCGTGTTCGGTGCATCCTCTAAAATGCCGGCCCATACCAAAACCTAAATTATTGTTTTTAGTAATTTTAACCCAGGTATAGATTTGTTTTTGGGTAAATCCCCAAGCTTTCATTGTATCTAAACCATCCTGAATTAATGAAGATGGTACCCATAAAGCCAAAATAGCATTCTCATCTGCCCAATTATTTACAGGAAGATTTTTAATATCTTCTAATGACAAAGTGTCATATTGAGACTCAGCTCCCCTTTTTACATCACTCATGGTCAATTTATCATCGAATGACCATGGGGGATCTGCTACTATAACTTTAAATCTTTTCATTTAACTATTCTTAATCTAATTTCTTTGGTTGGGATTGGCGCAGGGGGTGGTGGACGGGGCCTTGTATCAATCATTTTGGCCCAACAGTGACCGCACATAAAACCACTCTTTCCATGGTCAATCATTTCACCGCTTGGAAAGCGAACATTGCACTTAATGCATTCAATAGTTCTAAACCAAAATAATATCTTATTAAATATATTCATAATTATCTCACAAAAGCGTTAGCCAAATACCCTACAGCAAGGATTGTGCCAATCATTAGAACAACCGTAGCCCCTACAGAAACAGCAATTATTACCGATTGTAATCTTTGCTGTTGGGCGGCATCCATGACCGATTTTTTAGCAAATTCCATCAAATCACCAACATCTTTCTTATATATAACAATTTCTTGTTTTAAAGAATCTGACAAATGTTGACTAATTTTTAATTCTTCGCCCAATAAGCCAATCTTTCGTTCTGCTAAATCTAGCTTATCTTGTACTTTTGGATATAGATTTTCTATAATATCGAATGCTTTCTTAGCAGCTTCAATGCTAATAATAAAACCAGGACATTGTACCACATCACCTGGCTTGACTTCTGTAGTTTTACAATCCGTTTGGGCAATCAAAATAAACAATAATGATAACATTTTTTATTCCTTTGAAAGTTTGTCAAACAAATTAATTATTTCTTCATTGGTGCCCTTTTTGGGGGGTGTGCTATCTACTTTTTCAATTTGTTTATCAATTTCGGTGACTTGAGCATGAATATCCGTCATATGTTGCTCATCTTTACCTACAGAGACCTCTATTTCATGAATTTTTTCTTTATCATTGGTAATTTCAGAAGCGATGGCTTCCATTTGCTTACGCAACTTGGAATTCCTAAGTTTGGATAATCCAAACAATCCAACTCCAATAATTCCAAAAACGGCGCCGGTTCCACCCAATATCTTTATCCAATCTAATAAATTCATAATATTTCCTTCATAATATCGTTAGGATCCTTTGCTAAAATCAATTCTCCTTGGCTATGAGGAGAGTCTGCATAACCATGATGTTCCCATGTTACACTATATTTTATCCAACCACGTGATGTATCTATGTCTCTTATAATTCCAATTCCTGTTATTTCATCTGGATGATAAAACAAAACCTTATCTCTGATTTTAAATTTCGGATTCAATTTTTTAAATTTCGGATTCATTTTTATCAATCCACTCTACCAAAGTGCGTTGTTCATGTCCGTGAACTTCTTCTAAGCTTCTGATAGAATTATATGTTGAAACACATGCGTATGGACTAATCCAGCTCATTGCGACCATGCCATTTACGAACTCTACACCTTCGGCTACTATACCGGTACCAGAAACCCCCGAAACATCTTCACTTCTAATTAATCTAAAACGGCGCATTCTCACTTCATTATTCATCGTAATTCTTTCTTTATACTATTTGATCAATTAAACCGAACTTTATACATTCATTAGCATCTAAAAACGAATCCTGAGACATTAATTCCTTCATTTTTCTAGGAGAAATTTTAGCCCTGGATCTATAGAAATCCATTGTGTTATCTAAATCTTTTTTAAGATATTCAGCATTTAAAATGGCAGAATTAGTATCTACGTCTAATTCAACACTGCCGGCGTGAATCATCATCATGCTGTGTTTGGTCATAGAACGTTTGGAGCAAGCTTGTAGCACCACAGAAGCCATACTAAAAGCAGCCCCGTAGACTATACCATGTACCGGATTCTTCATTTTATGAATAAAATCAACCAAAGCCCAACCATCACAGGTCGAGCCGCCTTCGCTGTTAATCATTAAATTAATCTCACCGGGGGTACTGTCTAGTATCATTAACCCCTTAAGGCATTGAAGAGTACTTTGACCGCTTATTTCGTCAAATAAAAATACGGTTCTGCTTTCCCTATCAAAGTTTTCTTCTAATAACTCAGAATCGTCCGTTTCTTCTTCGGATTCCAAATCTTGTTTTTTAAATTTGAATTTCGCATGGCGAATTAAATTAGGATTCATTTTTCACACCTAGTATAGCTTCCAAACGCTGTTTTGGCAAGCTAGTTTCTCTGCCCTTGATAACATAGCCTAATTCTTCAGAATGCGTGATACCCCTGCTGAAATCTGTATTAACCGTTATAGTAGCATCAGTGGGACCTTGTCGTGTTTTAGCTATATGGAAATGCATTATATTGCGCCTTCTATCGTCTACCGACCTATTTAAAGAAATTATCGACGAGGCATCCTGCGCAATACCGAGAGATTCGCCAATGACTGTTGCGTCAAGATAGTCCTCGTCAGTCCTACTATTATTCTGTTCTAACCCTTTTCTGTTAGCCTGGACAGGTGATATGGCATGGCAATCGAATTCCAAGCTTAATTGCTGTATTGTGTCATAAACATGCTTTGCCCCGTGACGAAATTCCTTGAAATTCTTCATTTCCTTTGACAACAACTTCTGTGGATAGTCATCAGCTAAGATATCGTAATACTTACCCTTTTTGGCAAAAAGCTGTTCATTTTTAATTCTAACTATATCTACAACATCTTCTATGAATAATTGCCCAGCTTTATTCCAGGGAATGTAGCATAGGTACTTTTGTAACAATTCTTCTGATATCTTTATTGATTCTAAAATGACTTTATTACCGGTTCGTAAAGCTTCATAGATTTCTTCACGAGTTTTGCCAATCATTCTTTGGCGAATCTTATTTACAATATCAATGCTTCTGCCTTCATGAGTTATTAATAGACAGTCTTTGCCTCTTTTTATATTTGCAATTAAAATGTTTATAACTGTGGTGGTTTTGCCACAGCCTAAACCTGCTAATAAAACGGTATGTTCGCCGCGCATCAGCCCTCCGCCAAGGAGATTGTCAAATTCAGCAATTCCAGTAGTTAGGTCACTGGAAGCATCATTCATGTTGTTTTCAAAATCTTCTAATGGATTGCCCAATTCATAGCTATTATCTGATTCTAAGTTGACATCTCTAGCTTTTTCCAAGAAATTTTTCATAACAGCCACAAATTCATCAGTTTGTTGGCTTTTGTAATATTTTTGAGCTAATTCTACATGACTTTTAAATATACCGCTTCTAATCCAATCAACTAGACTCTTGATGATTAAAGCTAACGGATATTGGATAGCCATTGCTACACAATCATATATTTCCGTCTTATAATTTTTCTTGAATAAAGTAAACATATAATCAGCGAGTGGGTCCGGATGAGCCAACGCTGAAAAATTATTGGAAAACGCCACTATACCATTAAATATATCTCCTAATTCTTGATTTATGAAATAAGTATCTTTTAAATGCGCTTTGGCTTTAGAATTAAAGGATGCGTTTCCAATCATGTGACCTAACACGGCACGTTGCATAGCTTTGGAAAAGACTATTTTTTCATTAATGGCATTTAATTCTAACAAATCATCCTCATTATATTAATTATGTTTTTAAAAACCTATCTATTTTTTACCATAAAGGCAGTATTTCTGTTAAATGGCATAGCCTCTTGTAATATTATAGAAATTTGCTCAAATGTGCAATCGCCAAAATCTGGCTCTTTAATATTTTTTAATTCATTTCTGATTTCATCATTTAATTGCAATAAATAGAAGTCAAAAACGTTATCATACCTATTCATTAGATGAATGGTTTCTTCCAAGGCATCTTCGTCTAGAGCTAAATAGATTGTTTTAATGCCCCTATCCTTCAATCTGTTAATTTGAGAATCAGAAACGTATTTGCCCATGGATGCCACAAAGCCAATATCAGATTTAGCGAATTTTAAGGCTGAAATTGGACCTTCTGCCAAAATGACTCTATCGTCATTAATGCTATTTTCAAACATTAAATAATCACTTTTTTCAAAACTCTTAAGGGTGCGTTTTTGAAAATGTTTTGGGCAATCAGGATCTATTGAACGAGTTTGATAACCTACCAGTTTATCTTTATCATATACAGGGAAAATAAGGTTTTGATTTTTATAATCATACCTTAAATCATATTTTGTAGCTATATCTAAAGGAATACCTCTTTTATTTAGGTATTCAACCGCTGGAATTGCCACTGCTGTATTTAATCTATAAGAATATTCCGGGAAAACGATTGTTTTTTCTTCTTTTTTCTCTATTATATTCTTTTTAATTTCTTCAAACAAGGACTGATTAGCAAAATCAGCTAAAGAAACAAATCCAGAAAGTTTTCTTTTAACTAGCCCATAATCTAGACCTGTGATTTCTGACAGTAGCTTGGTAGCATTTGGGCCTTTTATTGGTTCAGAAATTCCTGAACAATAAAAACAAATAAAATTTAATTCATTAGTATGAATGTATAGTTTTTCTTTATCGCAATTTGGACAATTAATAACTATCGAATTATTTTCAACTTTAAAATATATATTGTTTTCTTCTAAAAATTTTTCTAATTTAGACATGTTGTTTCGAAAGATGCAAAGCTAAGTGCCCGCAAGTTTGTAATAATAATAAAACACCAAAAATTAACGAAGATATAGTAAATCCCCAAAAAAACTTTTCGCCAATAGTATGTGAGACAGACCGACGAAATAAAAAACAATATATGTGACCAATTAAAGAAAAACATAAAATTAATAATAAAAAGATTATTAGACCAACCAATATTTCAAACATTAATTGTCCTTAAAACACTAAATTTTTCATAATATCATTAGGTTCAACTTTTTTACAAATCCATTCAAAAAAATCTGGACAGCCCCAAGCGAGATCAAAAGCCATTAAATTACCAAAGTACGTACATGTTCTGTCATTGTAAAGAACGGTAAATTGTTTATAATTATTTTTATTGGTTATAAGTCTAATGCCTTCAATGCCTTTACTATTTTTACCCAATTTTTTTTCTATATCCAATAACCAGATTCCTCGGTTTATTTCTTTAAATCCAATTTTTTTAATTTTTGATATAAAATAATCTGCTACCCATTGACTTTTTTTTACTTTTTTACCGTTTATTCTATACATATTAATCCTTAAGGAAAATGAAGATCATTTATATGAATAATATAATTATCAACATCCATTCGCGTTGGTTGACTGTTACTGTCTCTTATTTTGAAAGGGGTACCCGCTTTCATATACAAACCTTTTTTTCTTTGATGATCTATCATTTCAAATAGCCGTTTTCCTGATATTGCTCTTAAATTAAATTTCACCTGACTAGAACGTTTATGATAGTCATGAGAACACACATAAAAAAAATCATAATATTTATCTTTCAAATAGCCGTCATAATCATTGCATTCCAATAAAAGCATTGATGCGAAACTTTTTATTGATTTTACATTTATTTTTTTATCTAAAAAAGAAAAATCAATAAATGTTATGGGGGTTTTACTCATAAGATAATTTTAGTATTTATACTGCCCCCGACTGATTCAGGATATTCCTTAATTGCTTCTTTTACTATATCCACAGCAGATTCTACACAATGAGATATTTTATTAAAGTTCACATATTCCGGATTATTTTTGTTTTTTGGTAAAAATTTAGAAGGAACTGCTCCAATAATAACTGATTCAAGGTGTTTAATGCTAAAATCATGATACATTCTATATATATTATTATTATAAATTATAATTAAAGAATATTTCCAATTATATTTTTTAAATGCTGTTTCAAAAACATTTTTACACATCATTTGAACATAATTAAAATCCGATTGAAAAAACTTTTTCTTAGGAGGGGAAAAATATTCAAAAAAAGATAAAACACCAGAACCAGATATTAATAGTGTTAATTTAGAGCTTTTGGTAATAATCTTATTACAATAAGTTTTCCTTTTGTCACCGATAACAGTAGCTAAAGAATCGCTTGCACAAATGATTTGATTTTTATTTTTCAAAGCAACACAACATGTCATTATATGTTCTCACACTACATTCTTCAAATCTTCTGCTTTAATCTTATCTAAAATTTCATTTCTAAGCGATGGATTTTCTTCCAAGGCATCAACCAGATTTTTCATCCCACGCCAGCTATATTCGCCTATTTTGTACGTCTGCGCGTTAGGTTTTTCTATAATGCCCAATTCAACCCCTAATTGAGCAACTTCTTCACCAATATTCGCAATACCAGTATCGTATTTCAAGGTAAATGAGGCTGTACGATTTTTTGGTCCGTTAGAAGAATCAATCATTTTGGCCCAAATTTTATGACCTATTTGAAGATTTTTACCTCTCATATCGGTAACTTCTTCATTTACAATTCTTCCATCTTTAGTATCATTCTGATCTATTAAAATAAAATATTCTATACTGTGTTTTGCCGCCCATGGAATAGCGGCCCTCAAGCTATTCCCTTTCATTACTTCCACACGATCTAGTTCCGCCCTTATGTGGCTAGTAACTATAAAAGCCATTTTATATTTTCTAATAATAGGTAGTACGCGCTTAAGCCCGTCGCCGATAGTTAAAGACCAATCTCCAATTTGTTGCTGATCAATGGTGTCACTATTTAAAGTTCTTCTTCCTGATATACCATTCAAACTATCTATCGCAATTAATTTAATTTTATTGTTATTTTTTTGTTGAAAAGCTGCTATATCGTGTTCAATTCTATCGAATACTTCAGATGGTGTATTTACCTCATAAACTTTCATTCGATTTTGATCTATTTTACTTGAAAGTTTCGTTCTTCCCTGAGAAGAACTGCGCATCTCTGTATCGAATTTTACAACCAAAGCCTCCGGGTCAGAGGCGTGCAATTGGGCTATGATATCGTTTAAAACGAGTGATTTTCCGGCCTTGGGTTTTCCAATTAATGCAGCACTCAAACCCAATGGAAGTTTATGACTGTTGGCAAATAACCAATTAAAACTAGGGCTAGAACTTTCAACACCGTATTCGTATGGATTATATTCTTTATCAATCTCACCAGTTAAACCATCTAAATCGCCCCAAACGCTATTTTTAGCCATTAAAACTCTCCTACATATTTCTTTTCTTGCCATTCATTACTAGAAAATGACATTTTCTTACTATGCGGCTTATCTAAATTTAATTGAACCACATCCCGAACGGCAAATTGTCCATCTCTGATAGTTTTCATTTTGGCTTCTAAAATGTCCAAAGCCGATTTCAAAACTTCGCAAGAATACACCAAATTAGAATATTCAGGATTAAGCATCATTATAGAATTACAAATATCTTGTGTATTTTTAAGTTGCCGTTCCTGAATGATTATGGGAACCTCTTCTATTAGAAGCTTGGCTCTTAATAATCCTGTTTTATGTTCTATTTTGACCAATTCTTG
>Ga0075418_10003386_pt1 | contig 18213 bp, 12 predicted proteins | sample SoiMetdeltSBSDD2_FD_81776 | JGI IMG/M metagenome (GOLD analysis project Ga0075418, IMG submission 81776) | Bulk soil microbial communities from a Populus tree surrounding site in Tennessee, USA - Soil MetaG P. deltoides SBSDD2 | ecosystem: Environmental > Terrestrial > Soil > Tree plantation... | reverse complement strand
GGGTTAAATAACGCTGGTTATAGTAACATAGCAATCGGTAATAATGCCTTGTACAATAATACCGGGAGAAGTAACCTGGTGGCAATCGGTGATTCTGCTCTTTATAATAATGGGATGGGAGCCAGCGAGATTTATAACGCCATAGACAATACTGCTGTTGGGTCCAAAGCCCTGTTTGCAAACAATACAGGCACTGCAAATACAGCAATCGGAAAACAGGCAATGTTTTCCAACACTATTGGGTCGGATAATGTTGCATTAGGCAATGAAGCGATGTATTCCAATACCACGGCGTATAGCAACACAGCGATAGGCAGCCGCGCCATGAAGAATAATAAAAATGGTGGTGCCAATGTTGCCGTAGGCACCCATTCACTTATATACAATGAAAGTGGAGAGGACAACGTTGCGATCGGGGTACAGTCTTTGGCATTGAACGTCGCTGGTGCAAGAAATGTAGGACTTGGTGCAGGTAGCCTATATGGTAATAGAAGCAACGACAATGTCGCGATCGGCTACTTCGCTCTTGCTGCCACTCCAGGTCATTCAAATGTTGCGATTGGATCTCATGCATTGTTTAATAACTCCAATCGTACAAATCTTGTTGCCATTGGTGATTCGGCCCTGTTTAGTAATACTGACGGAATCGCAAATACAGCCGTTGGATCAAAATCACTTTTTGGCAATACAACCGGGGATTACAATACAGCTTTGGGATCAAAGTCGCTTCTTTGGAACACAACAGGAAGCTATAATACGGCAATCGGTAGATTTTCTGTCACTAACAACTCAACAGGAACCCATAATACAGGTGTTGGATTCAACTCACTATTCGCAAACACCTCAGGGAGTCATAACACGGCTCTTGGAGTCAATGCCTTATCAACTAACTCAACAGGGTATAACAATACAGCCGTTGGTAGTAGTGCCCTAAACTCCAATTCAACGGGTATTTATAATGTGGCAACAGGCCTTGAATCGATGGGACAAAACAGCACGGGCTCAAGAAATACCGCTTATGGCACATTAAGCATATCAGCTAATACTTCTGGAGAGCATAACACCGCGACTGGATTTCAGGCATTGAACGCAAACACAAGCGGCAATCGAAATGTGGCAGTTGGGGCTTCCGCTCTCACAGGCAATACTACCGGCTCAAATAATACGGCACTAGGTTATAATGCCGACGTTTCAGCAAACAACTTAACTAATGCGACTGCAATCGGATATAATGCTTCGGTAAATGCAAGCAATAAAGTTGTGATCGGCAATTCTTCTGTAACATCCATTGGCGGCTTCGCCAACTGGAGCAACTTCAGCGATGGAAGATTCAAACAAAATGTGAAGGAGGATGTACCAGGATTAGCCTTCATCAACAAACTTCGACCTGTTACTTATACATTGAATATAGACGCGATTAATGACTTCAACTCAAGAGGTCTCCCTGCTGAAAAGAAACAACAGGCAGTAAGTGCGGAAAAGAGGAATGAATTGTATACAGGTTTTATGGCACAGGAAGTGGAACAAGCAGCAAGATCCGTCAATTATAATTTCAGCGGTATTGACAAACCCAAAGATGAAAGCAAACAAACTTATGCGCTTCGTTATAGTGATTTTGTTGTTCCGTTGGTAAAGGCTATCCAGGAACAACAGAAAATGATCGAAGATCTTAAAAAAGAGATCGAAGCATTGAAAAAAAATAATTGATGTGCTATCTGAAATATTTTCTCTTTAATTAATAATCATTAACTATCAAATCAAAACAAAATGAAAAAAGTAAAAATGGCGTTGATCGCCCTTGTATTCGCAACTGGCTTCGTGGCCTGCAACAAAGATTCAGATGATAAGGTTGCCAGCGCTCCGGTTGAAGGAACTTATGTCGGCAAGTATGGATTTGGCAATGACAATCCCGACCTGGATTTTAAGTTTACAATTTCTCCGGGTGGTGTTTTCCAGGAAATAAGTACCACCACTGGGAATGCCAAAGGCCAGGGTACATGGACATTAAATGGCAACACCCTGACAGCTACGTACACTATGCTTTTTTCTCCTTACAACAAATATTCTGTTAGCGGCACCTATGATGCAACAACAAAAAAAATGACGGGCACCTGGGGGTATGATAATAATCCTTCTGATGGCGGTAAGATGGATATGGCAAAACAATAATAACCTCTACTATTGTGATTGTTATGGTGGCTCTCATGAGCCACTTTTTATTTTTATGGATTGCCACGGAAGCACGGAATCGTATTTGTTTTAAACCTTCCATGTCCCCGTGGCAAAAAAACTGTCAGTAAATTATTTTCAATGTGACGCATTTTCTTCAGAAGCCAGTATCATCGCCTCCGATAATAAAGCATAGCATTTTGTCCAGGCATTTGCGACTTCAGGGGTCCAGTCATTTCCCAATCCTTGCTTTAGTGTCCAAAGCAATGCGTTACCCACTAATTTATAATGAGCAGGCCGAACGCCGTATCGAACATGACGTTGTGCCATAGCGCTGATCTCATTTGTTAGGTCATCAAGCTTATCAAGTCTTGCAATGATGGTATTGAACATATCCATCAGCTTCTGGTACTGGAGGCTCATATTGCTGGGAAACATTTTCCTTAAAGACGGGTTGTAAGAAAACAGCTTGCTGTAAAAAGCATCACCGATCACGGCGGGATCCATTTCCCTGAACACTCTCCAGGATCTTTTTATCAATAATATGTCAGATTCTTTCATTGATATTTTATTATGATACAAAGATGGATCGCCGGTATCGTCAGAAAAACTATTTCCGATGAAAGAGTATAATTCATGGTTCAAGAAGTAGTAAATAAGGATCGAGGTGTAGTATAAAGAAGAAAGCCCCGTTGCCGGGGCTACTAAAAACTACTGCCATGAGAAGGTTTTATGGTTGGAATAAGTAAGAAGTCAATTTTATGCACCGATATGTTTTACTAGCACATGATGCGTACCGGGTTGATACCGTATCACTACTCGTTCACCTGTCTGCGGGGCTTCACCGGGCTTCATCCACGTATGCATTTTGTAACAAACATTTTTTCCATTTATTCTCATCATTGCCATGATATGAATTTTTTTATAGCCATTGATAAGCCTGGCGTCTTCCAGCACCTGCATGATGTGTGTTCTGAAACCAATCCCTTTGCTGGCTAATGCCTGTTGCCATTCCAGTTGTTTTCTTTGCTGCCACTTTCTCAGCTTCAGAATTAACAGTGTGATCAGCAGGATGGTCATCGTCGTTCGATTTATGAATCAATATTACATTACCCATTAGCCGGTTTCAAGATTTACTTAGTGAATGGCGGGTTTACTTTAGTGAAGGGCATAAAATCTTAATTAAGTCGTATACGATCATCTCGATACCGGGGCATCTTTATGAATTTATAGACTTGCCGTCACGAATTTTACCTACGAGCTATCATTTGTTCAGCGACGCCGGACAATCCAAGCTTCCGCAAACACCATTTACTAAACGGCTCAAGCCGTTCAATAAAGGAACAACATCCCGCCAGAAATATGATTCTATTATTGCCGTACAAATTAAAGATTTATGAGATCAACTCTAATCACGCTTCTGGTCCTGGCAGGTTTCTCCGTTAATGCCCAAAACGTATTGAAAGTGTCAACCGGAGCTACGCTTAAAACAACAGGCGGAGTTACTATCGTGTTGCAGGATATGAATCTAGAAAACGACGGTACGATCAACCAGGCAAGCGGTGACGGAGGATTCAAATTCACCGGTACACAAACTTCAAATATCGGCGGTACAAGTATGCCTGTATTCGGAATACTTGAAATAAACAAAACAAATGGCGGTAAAGTTCTATTGAACAGAAACGTCAGCATTAACTCGTCTATCAACTTTATTACGGGACAGTTGGACTTAAATAGTAGCAACATACTGATGGCAACAGGTGCAAACCTTGCCGGCGAATCGGAGACCACCCGCATTGTTGGACCCAATGGCGGTTTTGTTGAGATCAATCAAAGCATGAATGCACCTGCATCAGTAAACCCCGGCAATCTTGGCGCAACAATTTCAAGCAGTGCAAATCTTGGTACGGTCATTATCCGCAGAGGCCATATGCCACAAAGTGGTGCAGGATTGTCAACTGGTATTTATCGTTATTACTCGATCATTCCTGAAAATAACAACAGTCTTAATGCAACACTTCGTTTGAGATATTTTGAAAGTGAGCTGAATAGCCAGGATGAAAACTCACTTGTTATATATCAAAGCAACGACGATGGAATCAACTGGAATAACATGTCGCAATCAACAAGAAACACAAATGCCAATTACGTAGAAAAAAGCGGACTTGCAACTTTAACATTACAAACATTGGCAAATGATAATACGGTAAATCCTGATGGCGCAACCGGGGTAGTACTTACTGGTCAACGGAAAAAGACAACTGATGTAACATTAAAATGGACCTCACAAACGGAAACAAATATGAGTGGCTATCAAATCCAGCGCCGGCTAAAGAATGAATCTGATTTTACCGATCGTGACTTTGTAACTACGGTTGCACCGGGTGGAAACAGTATGTCACCATTATCTTATCAGAACATCGATCCCAACTCTTATACGGACACGTCCTATTATCGCCTGAAGCTCGTTACAACTAACGCAACATTCACTTATTCAAACGTGATCGCTGTACCAGCTAAAACCAAAGGCAGCGGTGGCGGAAATGGAAACGGCAATAACAAGACCACGGATGATATAACAACAGTCAATAGCAAACCCCTGATGCAAACCGGTTCATTGACGAAAAAAATAACTGTGGGACCAAACCCTAACAACGGCAATTTCTGGTTCAGTGTAAGCGGAATCAAAAACGGAACTATTGCAGCATTATTTACAGTTGATGGCAAACTGCTAAAACAATTCACAGTGGTGAATCTGCGCCAGCAACAGGTAAGTGGAATTCGTACCGGTATTTACCTATTAAAAGTTCCCGGTTTTGAAACACAAAAGATCATTGTAAATGGAGGAGGAAGCCACGTACCGGCTGCCCACCCTGAAAATAATTTAAAGCTTTAATCAGACAATAAGAACAGGGTACAATTAACCACGGCTCTCATTTCCATGGGGGCCTTTTAATTATCATGTTTCGCTTTAGCCTTAATAATGTACACTTTACTAAAAATTCCTACGAGTCGTTCAAAAACATTTTTTTACTATTCCATTCTATTGTCATATTTGTATTGAAAAATAAATGATTTTAAAGTAGACGTAAAAAAGCAAGCCTAATCAAACCATCATTTATGAAAGCAATCAAATTTTTGCAAGTAATCAGCCCATTGCTGGTGCTTTTGCTGGCATATGGCTGTGATCACAAACTTGCTGGTGTTAAGAAAGACCTGTCAACGGGTCTGGTGACCACATACAAGGATATCGAACTGGCAAAAGCTTTACTTGTCATGAATGATGAAGTGCTCAATCATGCAGATATACCTATCGGGGAAAAATTCATTGTGATCAATGATGATGTCAGCGGCCTGGTAACCAAAAATGGTAAAGTAAAAGTAGGTTGTTACCTAAAGATTGCCGACAAATCAGGAAAGATATTACTGGAAGAAAAAGACCTGTTTGCAGGTAATGATGAGTTCCTGCCTAAAGATGCCCGTATGCTACAATGTACTGTTACAACAGGTGAACCGATGAAATGGGAAGAGAATTATAATGTATTAGTGTCGTTTTGGGATAAACAGGGAAAGGGCCGGATTGACAATTCAGTTACGATCAGAATGATCGATATACCTTAACCGGATAAGCTTATATAACAATAGTTCCTGTATGGAATGGTTAGTGGCCGTGGGCTACATCATTGTGTGTTGCCTTTTTTGCAGGTGATTTTTTACCGGTCCATCCACTTTTTAAATAGTGGGGCTTTTTCACGACTGATATCAATTTCCAATTTCAGTGGGGCTTTTATTTGTACCATTAATTTTTGGTTACCATGAGGTTTTACTGACTGAATAGAATTGATATGAACAATGGCCTGGCGGTTAGCCCTGAAAAAGAAATTGGGATCAAGTACGTCTTCAATATCTTCTAATGCCGAAAAATCATAAATATGCTTATCGCCATTGAAAGTATAGATATAATTCAGGTTGTCTTTAATGAAAACAGCAATGTCTTTTGTTTCAATCGGCGTCCATTTGTTATTTGAATTGATGATGAATCTCTCCTTGTACTGCACCTTCGCAGATAAAGGGTTGGTAAAATACTGAACCAGTTGGTGTAGATCGCCCGGCACAAAGGTTTTACTCTCCTTCATGCTCCTTACTTTATCAATTGCTTTTTTCAGGTCATCTTCCTGCACCGGCTTTAGTAAGTAATCGACTCCATTTACTTTAAATGCACGAATAGCATACTCTTCATACGCTGTACAAAAAATGACCGGGCATTGAAGTGTGAACTGATCAAACAATTCAAAGCTTAAACCATCACTTAGTTTTATATCCATGAACAAAAGGTCAGGCTCCGCATTATTCATAAACCATTTGCGGGCGGCCTTGAGACTTGATAAAACATCAAGCACCTGCACATCAGGCGCGACAGATTGGATATTTGCCTGCATTTCTTCTGCAATAAGATTTTCATCTTCTACTATCACTGCTTTCATAACAATGGAATTTTAACGGTGAAATAATGCTCATCTTCTTTTATTTCCACTGGTTTGTCAGAATAATAACGGTAAAGTGTCTGCAAACTTGCTAATCCTTTTTTGTTACTGGTTTCTACTATCCGGTAACGTTGCAGGTTATTTCTTACGATCACATAGCCGTCGTCAACGAAAATATCTATTACCAGCGGGCTATCCTTGTCGGCTGTATTGTGCTTGATCGCATTCTCTACGAGGTTTTGCAGTGTAACCGGGGCAATGTACTTGTTGAACATTGACTCGTCGACCTTTATATTCACATCCAAGCCTTGCCTGAAACGTGTTTTCTGCAACTCCGTGAAAGTCTTTACAAAATCCAGTTCGTCCTGCAATCTTACCAATTCCTGCTCCCCGCTTTTCAATACGTAACGATACACCTTGCTCATGCCATCAAGAAAAGTGGTAGCCGTTTTTGAATCGGTTTTTATCAGGCTTCTTAAAGACGTAAGCGAATTAAAAAGAAAATGCGGGTTCAAATGTTGTTTCAGGCTCTCGTATTGTACCAGTGTTTTTTCTTTTTCTAAAGACTCTGCTTTTGTTTCCAACGTCAGGATTTGTTTTTGCTTGTTTAAACGGAAACGATAAAGCGACACGATCACCAGCATTATTACTACGGTAATAACACCCCAAAACCACCAGGTTTTGTAAAACATGGTTGCAATACTTAATTGTAATACTTTCTCGTTATCATCCCAATCATTAACGTTTGATGTCGCCTTGTAACGAAAAGTGTAATCACCACCCGGAACACTTGTATACACAACCTTGGGATCTTGTGTAAAATGCCAATCTTTTTCAAGCCCGTCCAGTTTATAGGCAAACCATACCTGGTCATTAAAATTAACTGCCTCCAACTCTATAGTAAAAAAATTTTTGTTTGGCTTAAGCGAAATTTTTCTTCCGCTATTAATCAGCGGCATTGGTATATTCTCGTTTTCCCGGATGTGCATTCCCGCTATAAAACAGTTCGTACTACTGGTATCAGCCTTGTACCTGAGCGGATCAAACGTTACATAACCCATGCTTGAGGGCATAATAATATCCCCTGTTGATAATCTTAGCGCAGCATGTTCGGTAAAATCACTGATCGGTAAGCCTGCCTCTTCTCCGAAGAAAGTAAAATGTTTACGGTTTTTGTCAAGCATCATTAATCCTGCTGCAGTTCCAAACCATAAACGATTGCTATCATCAACTGCTATCCCACCCACAATATTGCTTCGCAGGCCATCCTTTTCAGTATAAGAAATGAATTCATCTTTTTGCAGATCGATACATGTAATTCCATTGAACGTAGATACCCATATTATTCCATCCTTATCTTCACGGACACTTACTACCACATCGCCTATGATCGTTTTATTTGTGTTATCAGTGCTTCGCCAGTGTTGTGTGATGTTTCTGGCAGGGTCATACATAAGGAGTCCTTCGCCGTTAAACCCGACCCATAACCTTTTTTTACTATCCTCAAAAACATGACGGGCAGGATATCCTTTGAATTTTTTTAAACCGGGATGATCCGCAATACTGTAAAATTTCCTTTCTGCCGGCTTATAATAATATAAACCATCATAGTCCCTTGTTCCAAACCAAAGGGTGCCATCACTTGTTTTATTCAGGCTAAAATAAAAGGCCTCCGGTATCGAATCTTTTATAGTGAGAAAAGCCATGTTACCAGTTGCTTTATTCAACCGGTTAACACCCTTTCCGGTCGCCACCCAGATATCATGATTCAAATCTTCTGCAATTCCGCGAACAGAATTGATATATATAACATCGGCGCGACCGGGTTGATTTTGCCATATCGTATGTTTTTGTGTTTTTGCATTATATTTTGAAACTCCATTGGCTGTTGTAAACCATAAGTTACCTTCATGGTCTTCTTCCATTCCCCGGGTAAAAGTCTGTGAATAAGGATCACCAAATGGATAACCAACCTTGAAAAGAGTCTTATGCTGATTGAAGTAATTTGCTCCCGCCGCAGTTCCTATCCAGATCTTTCCGTCCTTTGCTGCATATAAGGAATATAGCGTATTGCTTAATAACGAAGCTTTGTCACGGGGATCATTTTTGTAATGTGTAACTGTTTTCGACAGGGGCTGATAGCATAATAATCCGTTTACATTGGTATGGATCCAGATATTCTTATTATCATCTTCTATCAAATTCGCTGCAAAACTTTTTCCTTCAACCTGGTTATGTGCAAGCAAATCATCTAATATTTCCATTTTACCGGTTAGCGCATCAATCCGGAGTAATCTGAACGTCTCATGATTACTGATCCACACATCGCCCATCCCGGACACCATGATCCTGCTGACGTTTCTGCCTTGTAATTCATCTACCAGGTGAAAGACAGCTTTTTTTGTTTTTACATTATAAACGATGTAACCACCGTTGGTGCCTATAAATATATTTTCACCTTTGAGGTATGCGCTATAAGCGGGACTCTGGTCTATTATTTTTTTTGAAAAGGTATCCGTTGCATGAGTTAATTGTTCAAATTGATCTTTGACGGGATCATAACAACGGAGCCCGGATCTGGATGCTAAATACAGTTTGTTATTATCAACAGGTATGATCGTGTTCACATAAAAGCCACTGGCGACCTTTATTCTTTTAAACGTAAGAGAAGAATAATCAAATTCGACCAATTCATTCCAGAAGCTCAGCCAAAAACGTCCATCAGGTCCACAGGCCATTGCATAGCAAAGTGTGGATGGTGGAGAGGTACTGTCCTTGCGATCATGAGTGAATTTCCTTATTGTCTTTCCGTTGTACCTGTTAAGCGCCCCGCGTGAGCCGAACCACATATACCCATATTTATCCTGGCAAATTGCATTTATCCATCCATCATTTAATCCATCAGCAGTAGTAAGCTGGCGAAACACAGTCCGGAACTGCTGACCTGCCAGGTCACTTATAATAAATACAAACCAAAAGAATAAAATCCCGGTCTTTCTCATTGTTATTTCAAAATACCGACAAAAGTAATAAAGACCAAAAAGCCCGGATCGCAACCGGATACTTAAGTACCCGAAACGGATAAAAAAACCGGTGAAATGAAAAAGCAAGGGCAGGGTGGAAGTGATTTTATTGGCAGGGTAAATTGTTTTAGGGATTGATCAGCCGCTGTTTTCATTTAAGCTTTTCATTTATCCGTTTCAATGTTTTGATTAACCCGATCGCCTTACTTCATTTTTATTTCTTTTTTCTGCCGGCCATCTTTGATCAGAAATTAATTTTTAAAAAAATAAAACCTGCATTTATGAAAAAATTATTAACCATTTTCCTTTCCTGTTTTTGTATTTACACAACAACCAATGCGCAAAGTGTATCTGTAAATACAGATGGCAGTACAGCCGATGCAAGCGCTATCCTTGATGTAAAAAGTACAAATAAAGGAATGCTTGTACCACGTATGACGACAGCTCAACGCACAACAATCGCGGCGCCTGCAAACGGTTTGTTAGTTTATGATACCGATGTAAAAAGTTTCTGGTATTATAATGGAACTGCATGGACAAATATCACCGGTGCCGGTGGCGGTATCGGAAATTTTTCTTTGCCGATTGATTCTACAGGAAGTTTTACCTCACACGCCATTAAAATTAAGAACCAGAATCCGAATAATTGGTCTCAAATGATCCAGGTCGAAACCATCAATAGCCAGGCGATTTATGGCTTTTCTCAAAATGGCAATGCCATTCTCGGACTTACAGAAATTTCCAGTGCTGCAGGAGTAACCGGCAGAAATCATGCTTCCAGTGGATTGGGAACTGGTGTATTAGGATATTCAGATTTTGGCAGCGGTGTAAAAGGTAATTCGCTTATGGGTATTGGTGTACAGGGAAGTTCAGGTTTGGACGGTGTGGGAGGTGTATGGGGACATTCACCTGACTCGGGTTATGGAGTGAAGGGATCAAGTTTTTTTGGTATTGGCGTTCACGCAACGAGTGAGGTTGGCAATGCGATTAAGGCGGAAGCTTTTGGTACCAAGTATACAATTGATGCCTATGCCACTCAGGTTGAAGCTATCTATGGAAAAACTGATGCCGATGCAAAAGCAGCAATTAAGGGAGAAGCAAATGGTGCAGGCAGCATGGGCATATTTGGAACTTCAACTGGTACTAATGGTTATGGTGTGCGCGGATTTAGCGGCGGTGCCACGGGGGTAAATGGATCTACGAATACAGGATATGGCATTATTGCTTCTGCCAATACAGGCGTCGGTATCAGAACTTCAAGCACGAGTGGAAATGCGTTGGAAGTATTCGGTAAGCTTAAGATCTATGGTAGTGCTGTCAATCCGCAAAATGGTTCGGTATTGACCAGCGATGCAGAAGGCAATGCAACGTGGAAACTGAACAGGGTAGCGTTTCGTGCAAAAGGTGCCGGGCCTATCGGTATAGCTGGCGGTTATGTTCTCAACAATGTTGAGGAATATGATTATTCGAATAGTTACAATACTACAACCGGCGTGTTTACAGTACCTGTAACAGGTGTTTATACGTTGGGAGCACAGGTTGGATTCACACTTAATAATGATATTAATGATAATATAACCCGTGCCTTTATTAATATCAGTATAACCCGTGGCGCAACTACGCTTAATATAACCTCACCATACGCTACTATCTACAATGCTTCGGAATCTTCCACAGCGGATGCCTTAGTGGTCGGTGATATAAGGCTGCTGGCGGGTGATGTTGTCAGGCTTTATGCATACCATGAAAATAGTGCTGATGCAACGTTAAGCTGGAAAGGTCACTTGTTTGGTCATCTCGTATTTGCCGAGTAATCAGAAATAACTATTAATTCCAAAATACAGATCATGAAAAAATATATTCTATTATATAAAATATTGCTGCTTTGCTTACCCGGTATTGCACAGCTTACAATCTCAGATGGTGCCAATTGGGTAAACAATGGAAATGTATCCGTCACAATTCAGAACATGAATTTGGCAAATAACGGAACCTTTCATGCCGGCACAAGCAGCATGAAGTTTGCCGGTAATCAAAATTCAACTATTAGTGGAAGCAATTTGCCTCTGTTTAACATTCTTGAAATGTCAAAAACAAATGGTGCGAAAGTTTTGTTGAACAGAAGTATCAGTATTGGATCTTCCATCAATTTTATTTCGGGCCAGCTGGATCTCAATGGAAATAATATTCTGATGAATTCTTCGGCAATGATCGCTGGCGAATCAGAGACCAATCGGATCATTGGCCCTAATGGCGGTTTTGTTGAGATCACTCAAAATATGAATGTACCTGCATCAGTAAACGCCGGTAATCTTGGTGCTACTATTTCAAGCAATGCTGATCTTGGATCCGTCATCATTCGTCGCGGTCATACGCCGCAAAGCGGGACAGGATTAACAGCCGGCATCGATCGTTATTATCTTATCAACCCAACGAATAATGACAATCTGAATGCAACATTAAGATTAAAATATTTTGATACTGAATTGAACGGACAAAATGAAAATGCGCTTGTGATCTATAAAAGCAATAATGATGGTGCTGATTGGAACAATATGTCGCAAACAACACGGAATACCAATGCAAACTATGTAGAGAAAACAGGCCTGGGGAATTTAACATTACAGACACTGGCAAACGATAATGTTGTAAATCCTGATGGCGCCACCGGCGTTGTACTGAGCGGCCAGCGTAAAAAAGCCACTGAAGTAACATTAAAATGGACATCGCAGACTGAGACGAATATGAACGGCTATCAAATTCAGCGAAGATTGAAAAACGAGGCTGATTTTGCTGACAGAGCATTTGCAAACACACTTGCACCTGGTGGCAGCAGTTTCTCTCCCTTATCATATCAGAACATTGATGAGAATTCCTACGCAGATACCTCTTACTATCGCCTCAAGATTGTTACAAACAATGCCACATTCATTTATTCAAATGTGATCGCTGTTCCGGCCAGGACCAAGGGCGGTGGAAATGGGAACGGAAACGGTAATAACACCACTGCCGATGATATGACAACCGTTAATGGAAAATCAATGACACAAACAAATTCATTGACGAAAAAGATAACCGTTGGGCCGAATCCCAACAATGGCAATTTCTGGTTCAGTGTAAGTGGTATTGAAAAAGAAACCATCGCGACACTGTTTTATATTGATGGAAAACAAATAAGAGAGTTCAAAGTGATAAACCTCCAGCAGGTACGTGTTAATGGATTACGTAGTGGCTTATATATCTTAAAAGTTCCGGGATTTGAAACGCAGAAGATCATTGTAAATGTCAAAGGAAATGCTATACCGCAGATCAACCAGCCAATAATTGATAATACAAAGCTTTGATCAGACAATAAGAACAGGGTACAATTAACCACAGCGCTTATTTTCTATAAGCGCTTCTTTTATTTTATAAAACCAAAAGCTGCTGAATGAAACATCAAACAGCAGCTTAATCACCAAAACCGCCAATAAAAAACCCGAACAACGGGTAAGTCAGTTATCTTAAGGCGTTAAAGGTTCGATCAACTTGCCGACCTGATATCGCGTATAATCTTTCCAAGTGTGCTGACAGCCAATAAAAGGATGATCCTTGTCATAAAAGGTTGTTTAATGGTTAATGGTTCCGACCAGGAAACCGTTTGCAAGAATACAGCGCTGCATCGGCAGAACAATCTTTGTATTAGTAAAAGGTGTTTTTTGTTTAGTCAACGGCAGGAGATCTTTATTCGCGAGATAACTTAAGAAAAAGTGATTGGCACGGAGTAACAGGGAATTTTCTAATGCCTTCCGTGTCTCGCGGCAAATTCAATTGAGAGAAGATTGTTCCAGGAAGGTTAGTTAATCCAGTTCCGGTGATCCTGGCGCCGGGGCGAATATTCAATCGTTGTCTGCACACAAACATCGGGAGATTCTCTGAGAGTAGTTTCGTCCGTCAGCAAGAATTGATCGCCGGGAATTTTTTCTTACATTAATAAGTGTATCTCAATTCAAATTGTAGCTGCAAGCCATCACAAGAATGGTTTCGTCGCTATTTTGGACAATGGTATGGGTTTCGACATGCTGATTGCTGCTATTTTTTGTAAACCATTCACGCAAAAAAGAAATGTCATTACCAAATACCAGGCTCTCCCCGCGGCCAGTTGCCCTCCGAACCTGCAAAATTATTAAAGTGGAAATCGGTTCTGTTTTCTTATTCATAAAATCATTTTTTTCGATCCCTGTTAAGTTACATCCTGTTTAAAGCAAAAGGAAGATTAACCTCGCCAATGGAGGTTTTTATTTAGTGAAAGGCCACCTTTATCAAGTGGAACATAAGATAATGTCAAGCCTTGTAGGAATTTTTTGCAGAAAATTTCTATCGTGAAGCGTGTATCCTATTTAGAAGCAACATTGATCATAGTGCCGGCTAATTCTGTATAACAATTGGTCCAGGCTGTCTTTAGTTCTTCTGTCCAGTCTTTACCGAGTGCTTTCTGCAGGGTCCAGAGCAATGATGTGCCCACCATATCATAATGTTCAGCTTTCACGCCATAATCAACGTGCCGCTTAGCAACGGCAATGATCTCATCCTTCAATTCGTCCAGTTCTTCCAACCGCTCGATGATAATATTAAGCATATCGATGAGCTTTTTGTTTTGCTCTTCCATTTCCTGCGGAAACATTTTTCTTAACTCCGGGTGTTCGTAGAAAAGTTTGGTATAAAAAACATCCCCAAGGATCTCCGGTTTTATTTTTCTCACATCGATCCAGCTTTTCTTTATCAGTGTGATATCCATTGTGGTGACCATGGTACAAATAATAACTTAGACAAGTTATAGCAAAATCAGGATTTCACCCCATTGGGTAAAAAAGTTGTGCCGGGACAAGTTTTCTAAACCCGTCGATGTCTTCGAGGTAATTCGATTGCTTTGAGGGAAACAGCCAACGAGTTTGGCATCCTGAGGCAATAATTATTTTAAGGCAGTCATCACTTCGTCTTTTCTTCTGCGGCTCACTTCCACTTTGCTACTGTCTTTGAGTACGGCATATCCGTCATGATCGATAAATGAAATGAATTTTTTATTTACCAGGTGACTTTTGTGCGTCCGTATAAAATTGTGCGGTGAAAGAAGCACATCGTAATCGCCAAGTGTTTTGGAGATAAGATAGGTCTTGGTTTGGTCGGTATAAAACTTTGTGTAATTGCCAACAGCTTCACAACGGATAATCTCATTAGGCATTAGAAAATGAACGCCGTCTTTCGTTGGCAATGCCAGCCTGAACTCATCGGGTGATGGCGCCTGTATGTTATGCATGATGTTTTTCAACAATTCAAACTGTTGTTTATAATCTTCATTTCCCTGAAGGAAGCGATGAATGGTGCTTTGCAATTCTTCGATATCTATTGGTTTTAACAGGTAGTCAAACGCACTGAATCGAATCGCCTGGATGGCATACTCATTATAAGCGGTTGTAAAAATGATCTTGAAGTTTTTGTTCGGCATTTTCTCCAACAGTTCAAAGCCATTCATGTGAGGCATCTGGATATCCAGGAAGATCAGCACAGGCTGGTATTCATGAATCATGTCTGCCGCAACGCGTGGATCATTGCAAACTCTCACTTGTTGGATCTCGGGAATCGTTTTTTCAATCATTAGTCGCAACGCATCGGTAGCCCGCTCTTCGTCATCAATTAATAATACTTTAAACATAGTTATCTGCTTTTAATGGGGAAATTTATTTCAACCTGGGTACCCGACGGCTTTCCAAATTCATCTACAAGATCATGGATCTTAATAGAACCAGGTACGCTATTATATTGCATAGCCCTGAGTCGTTCTTCAGAGACCTGTATGCCCTTGCTGGTATGTTTTTTATCGCGGCCACTCTTCATTTTAAATTCCTGGGCATTATTCCGGCCGATCCCGTTGTCTTCGATAATACATTTTATGAACTCATGATTTTCTGTAAACTCTACTCTTAGGTTCCTTGTTCCTTCCTTATGCATTAGGCCATGCCAGATCGCATTCTCTACAAAGGGCTGAATCAGCAAGGTAGGTACCTTTACTTCTTCGATCTCCACGTCATCATGAATTATCTCATAATTGAACGAATCTTTAAACCGGATCGATTCTAATTCCACATATAATTTAAGAATATCGATTTCTTCCTTTAATGTGACCATTTCTTTATCACTATGCACCAAAATGGTCCGTAATAGCTTTGAAAACCTGGACAAATATCGTGTCGCCACCAACTCCTCATTCGCCAATATCATTTGCTGGATTGAATTCAGCGCATTAAATAAAAAGTGGGGATTCATTTGCAACCGTAAACTTTGCAACCTGGTTTCTGCAGCCTTTTGTTTATTTTCTAATGCCTCGATCCGGGCTTCTTGTTTTTCTTCTTCGGCACGGATACGCTGCAACTGGTTTGCACACAGCATTGCAATGGTGGAAAGCATTTTTTGATGCTTTGCCGTAAAGAAATTTCTCTCGTGATGCTCAATGTTAATAGCACCAAGCACTTCATTATCGTGCACAAGCGGAACGCAAAGCTCGCTTAGCATTATCTTTTCATCTGCGGTAAAATACCGTTCATCTTCTGAAGTGTCATTTACCAACAGGCTTTGTTTACTTTCTACTGCTGCTCCCACAATTCCTTTACCGCGCTGTATATGGTAAGTGGTTTTATCCATTCTTGCCTCCATGGAGCCTTTAGATCCATACCCTGCCTTTTGGATCAGTAAGGTCTTATCATCGTTCCATAAATAGATCATGCATTCTTCGAATCCCATTTTACCAATCAGGTTTTTAGCTACGTCCCAAAGCAGATCGTCAGTTTTGAGACGACTATGTATTTGTGATGCAAAATAATCGATCACAAGCTGCGCTTCCAGTTCTTCATGTTCTGCGTTAGCCCTCTTAATTTGGGTGGCGCACAAAACCGCCACAGTTGACAAAATGTTCAGGTGTCTTTTTGTAAAGAAATTTTTCCTGCTGTGCTCGCTGTCAATTACACCGATCAGTTTGTTATCTATAATTAATGGGACCGCCAGTTCCGAAAACCGCCTGACATCGTCCGCAATGTATCTTTTATCAAGTTCTGTATTCCCAATTAACGCTGCTTTGCCGGTTTGGGCAACACTGCCCACAATACCCTTACCAACCGGCAATTCAATTGGCTGATAAATAGTAAGATCTTTTGCCATTTTAGGGCCCCACGCTGCTTTCTGTATCAACATATTTCTTTTTTCATCAAGGAGGTAAATAACACAGTCTTCAAAATTTAACTTGCTGATACAGTTTTTGGCAACATCCCACAGAATATCTTCGGTTCTCTGGTGCCTGTTTATTTGCGACGCGAAATAATTGATGACCACTTCCGTTTCCAATTCTTCTCTTTTTTTCAATTGCTTCTTTTCATAATACTTCAATACATACCAAATCAAAAAGACACCGACGAATAGTCCTATAATTTTGAACCACCAGCTTCGATAAAAAGGAGTGGCAATTACAACTGTAACTTCATTATCGGCATCCTGCCAGTTCTTACCATCATTGCTGACACGCACTTTGAAAACATATTTACCCGGAGGTAAAAAATTGTAACGAACAGAATTCACATCCGTAATTCTTATCCATTCTTTGTCGAGGTCAACCAGCTTATATTCATAATAAGTTCTTGCATGAGGACTAAATTCCACTGAACTAAAATGAAAAGTAACATTGTTATCCCTGGCCTTTAACTTAAATTCAGCATTTTTGGTCAGACTCGAAACAATACTCTTTGTTTCAATTTTGCTGACAATAACATTTAATGGGATCTTCTTATTATATAACGAGTCAGGATGGAAATACTGCAATCCTTTAGATGAACCGAAAAAAAATTCACCATTAGGCATTTGAAAATAAGCACCAACTCTGAAACCATATATGGTTAAACCAGATCGCTCATCAAATATTTTCAAACTTGAATCGGCCGGATTGTAACAAACAAGTCCAATATCATTTCCAATCCACATACGATTGTGTTTGTCTTGAAGAAAAGCTTCCACCCGGTCCATTAACAAACCTTCATTTTTGGTTATTAGTTTTACCCTGCCATCTTTAAAAAAGATTTTGAGCCCTCTTGTATTCCCCACATACAGGTTTCCCGCCTTGTCCAATCCAAAATCAAAAACACCTTCAGTCTTTTTATATTTTTTAAATCCCTCGTGCTCTTTCACTGTGTTCGTCGAAAAATTATAGTGATAGATGCCATGACTACGAACCTGCAGCCACAAGTTATCTTTATCGGTGAATAACGGCAGGATGACATAGAGGGAATCAAATTGTCTTAATGCAGTATTTTCAAGGTTATCCACCTCAAGAGTATTTGTATTGATCCTGCAGATACCGTTGCGTCCGCAAGCCCACATAAAACCATCCGGTCCTAGTTTTATACGTGACAGCGCCTCTTGTTTCAATGCCCGTTTATTTCCTTCTTCCTTTCTGAAATGTTTGATCAACTTCCGGTTCTTATCCATTACTATTAATCCATCCCCGTTTACTGTTG
>Ga0075418_10003380_pt1 | contig 18223 bp, 7 predicted proteins | sample SoiMetdeltSBSDD2_FD_81776 | JGI IMG/M metagenome (GOLD analysis project Ga0075418, IMG submission 81776) | Bulk soil microbial communities from a Populus tree surrounding site in Tennessee, USA - Soil MetaG P. deltoides SBSDD2 | ecosystem: Environmental > Terrestrial > Soil > Tree plantation... | reverse complement strand
GATGTCTCGATGACGGCGGTGGTCGATTGCGCGGTTCACACGACCTACCAATGGACGCACGACGGCATCGCAATCGCTGGCGCCACAAACGCAACGCTAAACTTTCGAAATGCCAGACCGGTCCTCAACGGTGACTATCGGATGATCGCCAGCAATGCTTCTGGTTCGACCACGAGCGTAGTCACAACGGTCAACCTGACCATGCCGCCGACAATGCCAGGGCGTAACGACATCGACTTCTATCCCGTGGTCACGAACTTCGCCCCCGTCCGCGCCCTCGCTGTACAACCTGATGGCAAGGTGCTCGCAGGGTGGGGCACGCCATCGAGGAGCCTCCTGCGCCTGAATCCCGACGGCAGCGCGGACACGAGCTTTTCCGTCACAAACCTGCTTGCTTCTCCGGAGATCATCCTGGTTCAGCCGAATGGGCAAATAATGGTTGCGGCCCCGCCTCAAATCCTCCGTGTGAACAGCAACGGTACGCATGACATGACATTCGCGGCGCCCAGCGGCTACGCCGCACGCGACATCGTCATGCAACCCGACGGTAAATACATTTTCGGCGGCACGGTGCCAAGCGGCGGAGCATCAACCGGAGCGGTAAGACGTTTGCTCGCCGATGGGAAACTCGATACCAGCTTCATCTCACCGCGTCCGGATGGCAGCGTCCAGGCGGTGGCGCTCAAGCCAGACGGAAAAGTGCTGGTCGGCGGCAGCTTTCACTATTGGACCAGCAATGCGACTCAAATGTACTGGTCCAGCCTGGCCCAATTCCACACCAATGGCTCTCTCGACTCCGACTTTACCGCGTTTTACGCCGCCAGGCTCGATGTTGTGCTGACAATCGCCGTCGAACCCGAAGGCACCATCCTGGCAGGTGGCTCCCCTGCCACTGACGGTGAAAGGCGTTATCCAGCCCTCCTGCGCCTTTTCGAGGATGGGACCGCCGACCCCATGTTCAACCCGCCATTATCGAACAGCGTCGTGTACGCAATCGCTCTGCAACCCGACGGCAGAATTGTGATTGCTGGATACGGTACCAACGACTCCGTCCTCGCCGACAGGAGCATCGCGCGTCTTAATCGCGACGGTTCGCTCGACACTACCTTCGATCCGGGTTTGGGAGCGCGGCGAGATGGAATTTCAGTGTCGATTTTCGCGCTGGCGAATGCTCCGCGAGGCAAGATCTACGCGGGCGGCAGCTTCAGCCAATACGACGGTTTTGTCCGACCATTCGTGGCCCGCGTGCACGGAGATCCTGAGATCCTTGGCCCGGCTTACACCGGATCGCTCTTTAACACGTCGATGTACACCGACGTTGGCCGCACGTATCACCTGGAAAGCGCAGCGAGTCCGGATGCTACGGCCTGGACGGTGTTGCAAAGCCTGAATGGCAACGCCGCCGTGCAGAACTTCACGGATTCAAACGCGACGGGCGGTGCGCGGTTTTATCGAATTCGCGTCGAATAAGGCCCACGCGGGCTAATCACATCGCGCGCCACAGATGATCTGTTCCAGCGCGCGGTTGACCAACTCGGCTGCGGCCGGGTACTCGCGTTGTAATGCTGCCTGGATTTTCCGCTGCGCGCGCTCCAGCCGAGTATCGGCCCTGCGAAGATCGTGGGGAATGATCGTCAGCGTGTCTTCGAGGATGGCGATGATCCTCTGCTTCGGGCGGGCCGGCAAGTCTGACGCCTCAACCAGTGCGATCAGGCGCTCGACGGCTTCCACCGGCGTAATGACGTCGACGATGGTCGATGTGCTGGCCGCCTTGGTGCCGTCCGACACGCGCAAGGTCACTACATGTGAGCCCAGCGTGAACGTGCGGGAAATCGATGCACTCGTCCCAATCACTTCCCCGTTCAGCGACCACTCATAGCTCAGGCGATCTCTCTCCGGGTCTGAGCAGGCGCCTCCGCTCAGGCACACCACCACTCCGGTATGGAGGGGATCAATGACCATGCGCTCGTTTTCTTCGGATAGAAATCCCACGGCCGCTTCGGTGGTAACGGTCGCGGTCGGCGGTCCGTTAGTGCCGACTTCCGCTGTTCGGTTGCGATAGATAGTGAGGTTGTCGTCGTACGCGTTGGCAAACACGAGGTCGGGCCGGCTGTCGCCGTCCAAATCGCCCGCGGCGACGCCGACGGCGTTCCAGCCGCTGGCGAAGTCCACGCGCGGCAGGAACGAATTCTCATTCAAGGTTCCCGGCGTGCTCACGTTCTTGAAGATCGACATGTAACTCGAGAGTTCGCCAACCACGACGATTTCGAGCCGCGCATCTCCGTCGAGATCGCTCAGGGCGATCGTGTGCGGGTTGTTCCCCATCGCGAAGTCAACGGGCGCTGCGAGGGAGTCCAGCGTGATTGAGCCCGGCGACGCCACGTTGCGGAACACAGAGAGCGTTTGCGTGCGCCAGTTGCCGATAACGATGTCGCTCTTGCCGTCATCGTCGATGTCGCCGAAGGCGAGGCAATTGCCGCCGCGCGGGAAGTGCACGGGCGGAGCGAAGGAGTCCGCGGTGATTCCCGGGCCCGTGGAAAGATTACGCAGGACGGCCATGGTGCGCGTCTGGAAGTTCGCGACGATAATGTCGGACCTCCCATCGCCGTCAACATCGCCGATGACGACGTTGTGCGGGCCGTCTCCGACGGGAAGTTCGACAACCTGGAACGGACTCGCCGGCACGATCGAGAACGGATTAACGATCTGCCGAAGGATCGTGATGGAGTCAGAGTCGTGGTTTGCGACGACGATGTCCACACGGCCATCCTTGTCGAGATCGCCTGTGGCGAGCGCGATCGGAAGCTGGCCGACCCTAACGTGAAGCGGCGACGACAAGGCAAACACTCCTGCCGGCGTGTTGCGCAGCAGTGAAATGGTGTGGTTTTCGGTGTTCGCGGTAATGATGTCGAGACCACCCATGCCGTCGAGGTCCGCCAGGGTCATGAAAAAGGGCAAGGGGCCCGTCGGGTACGTCCGAGGCGGGCCGAACGGCATCGGTCCCACGGTGAAATTGGAGCTTCCATTCAAGTAAACGCCGACGGTGCTGCTGTAGAGATTTGCCGCGACGAAGTCCACTCTGCCATTGCCTTCCATGTCGCCCATTGAGACGTGCACCGGCGAGTCCCCGGCGGGAACGCTGGAAACGACAAACGACCCGGCGCTGATCCGGCGTGAACTCTCGAATGTAACCATAAACGGCCGATCGCTAAAGGCGATGCGATTACGCGTGTTCACCGAAAGCGGTTCATAGGTGGCGCCGACCGGCGCTTCCACCGTCAGCTCATTTGTACTCGAGGTCAGCACACGCGCGCGCACGGCGCCGAAATAAACGCGGTTGCCGCTCACACCGGGATGGAAATTATCGCCAGTAATCGTGACCACGGTGCCGGTCGGTCCGCTCTGCGGACTGAAATCCGTAATCACGGGCGGCAATATTTCAGGCTCTGGCGGAGTCAGTGTCAGGAGAGCTTGCGTGCTCAGCACCGATCCGGCGGTATTGCTTACCCGCACCGAGTACGCTCCTGCGTGATTCGTCTGAACATTCGTCAATGTCAGGACGCGGTTTGTGGCGCCACCAAGCGGCTCATCCCCTTTAAACCAGATGTACGACGGAGGCGGCGTTCCCGTTGCCTGCACCGCGAAGGTCGCGGTGCCGCCGACCGGCACGGTCTGATTCTGCGGCTGCTGCGTGATCTCAGGCGCCACTGTGATTCCAATTACTGTTAGAACGGCGTTGCTGCTCGCCACGGGCGACATCGCAGCGTTCGTGACGACCACGCGGTACAATCCGGCATGCGACGTTTGCACGTTCGAGATGATTAATGTGTTACTGCCGAGCGACGGGGGCACAATGGTGACGCCGTTGCGAAGCCAGCGATAGCCGAACGGCGGTGTCCCGGTGACCTCGACGCGGAAAACGGCCGTTCCACCCACCTCGACGCTCTGGCTCTGCGGTTGCTCGGTGATGATCGGAGGACGCACGACGTTCGTGCCACCTGGCTGACCGTCCAGCGTCAGGCCAAACACGACATCACCGCTTGGGACTTGCCCCTGGTGTACCTCCACTGCGATGACGTTTCGACCGGGCACAAACAAGCTTGGAGGGAGCAGGAACGGTCCCTCGAACGCGGCCTCGGTGTTGCGAGACGCCAGCGTGTTGTAGGTCACGGCACCGGCAGGCATTCCCACACGCAGCGCTTCGGTGCCGTTAATGTAAACGACCGCGCCGTCATCGACGAACGTGCGCAGTCGGAATTGCGCAAACGGGTTAATAGTCGGAACGTCAAAACTCACCTCCGTGCGGAAATAATACGTGATCGGCCCAATCGGCAACATTGTTTGAATTGGGAAGGGCAGGGGAGAAGTTTCAAATCCCAGGAGCCCGAGGCCACTCGGCCAGGCACTGTCGTTAAAGTCCGGCGCCCGCCACGATGTGCCCAGATTTGTGCTGCCGTTCGCTTCGTAACGCCACACGTTGCTGATTGAAACAAGATTTCCTCCAGGCGGCGGATTCGTGGGCGTGTTGAGTACGGTTAGAGTCGCCCCCTCGCTCAATACTCCGGGCGCAGGATTCGCCGGGTTCATGACGACGACGTTATAAACGCCGGCATGACCGGGTTGCACATTGTTGATAATCAGGCGGTTGGTATTGGAGTTAGCCATGGCGACGCCGTTAAATCGCCAGCCGTAATTCAGGGGCGGCGTGCCTGTCGTTTCGACACTGAAGATTGCGGTACCTCCAACCGGCACGGACTGACTCTGCGGTTGGCGAACGATCACCGGTGGCTCCGGCGGCGGTTCGGTTTCCGGGATGTTGTTGTGGAACCACGAAATCGTACTCGAGTACGCGTTGGCCACCGCCACGTCCGGGCGTCCATCCAAATCGAAATCGGCAACGACGATTCCGGTCTCGTTCGCCTGCGCCACGAGAAGTTCAGGCGGGCCAAAGACGGTTCCGAGGCCCCACGTCGACCCGTTTTGGAGCAGACCGATTTGCGACGGATACTCGCCGGCCGCCGCAATGTCTGGTTGCCCATCGCCGTTCAGATCACCCACGGCGACCTGGTGCGGTGTCGTCCCGGCGGGGAAGGACGCGGGCGCAAAAAACTGGTTGGTAGTGTGAAAACCGACATTGTCGAAGACACGCACTTCTGAGCCTTGATAGTTGCCGACGATGAGATCGATATCGTCGTCCAGATCAACGTTGGCGAGCGCGATGGTGTTGCCGCCGCCTGCGAAGAGTTGACGCGGGGCAAGCGTGCCTGTCGCGGTGCCGTGGAGAAGCGCGACGGTCCCTGATTGGTAATTGGCGGCGACAACGTCTGGGTAACCATCTTCGCTGAGATCAGCAATCGCAACGAAGTGAACGTCTCCGCCTGTGGAAAAAGTGACGCGCGGCAAGAACGAGCCTGTGCCGGTGCCGTAGAGAACCGAGACCGCATGATCATCGTAGTCACCGGTGACGATGTCCAGGAGCCCGTCGCGATTAAGATCACCGACAGCGATGCTTAACGGCCGTCGTCCAACGGGATTGGCGAGGCGCGGCGCGAAACTCACATTGCCGCTGGAGCTAACATTCTTGTGGAACGACGCGGTGTTTGAGTTCGCGTCCGCGGTTACAACATCCAGGCGTCCATCTCCGTCCATGTCGCCGATCGCGAGATGGTAAGGCGTATTGCCGGCGGCGAAATGAACGCCTTCGCGAAAACCGCCGTCGGCACCGCGATTCCGGAACACGGTGAAGTTTGCGCCGTCCCGGTTGGCCACCACCAGATCAGTGTAGCCATCACCGTCAATGTCACCACCCGCCATGTGGACCGGGATCGGTCCGGAGGGCAAATGGACTGGCGGACTGAAGTAACGCGCCTGAATGCGTTCGACCGCCGGGAACGTGACGTCGAACCGCTGGCGCGAGTATGCAGTGCGTCTGCTCACCGTGACGGTCACGGGCGAGTACATTGCGCCCGCGGGAACTCGCACGACTAGCTGCGTGGGACTCGCTGAGAGCACCGGCGCTAAAACTCCACCGACTCTGACGCGAGGAGTGCCATTTGTTTCCGCCACAAGTCCGGTGCCCTCGATTGCCAATTCGCTGCCGATCGGTCCGGAGGTCGGGTGTATTCGCGCGATCACGGGCGCCACTGCCGGCGGCGGCGGTTCGGTGATGACAGTCAGCGTGGCTGGGGCGCTGATCACGCCGGGCGCTGGGCTGCCGAAGTTTGACACCACCACCGTGTACACGCCCGCGTCGCTCAACTGCATATTCGAGAGCACCAACCTGTTCGTGTTCGACTCAGGAATGTTGACGCCATTTCGACGCCAGCGAAATACGAGCGGCGCTGCGCCAGTCGCTTCCACTTCGAAAACGGCCGTGCCACCGGCGCTCACCGTTTGGCTCTCGGGCTGTCGCGTAATGATCGGCGGCGGGAGGTTGGTCTCTGTGCTCTGCACGCCGTGGAGCGCCATCGCAAACACGAGGTCGGTGCTGTTCAGTGCCCACTGGTGGACCTCTACGGCGATAATGTTTTGGCCAACGACGAACTGATCGTTCGGCAGGTAAAACGGCCCCTCCAACATCGCGTCGCCGACGACTCCTGGCGCAAACGTGTTCCAAGTAATCACGCCGTCAGGCATTCGCAAGCGAAACACTTCAGCGCCGTTGACATACACCACTGCGCCATCGTCGATCAATGTGTCGATGTAGAACTGCGAAATCGAATTCAGTTGCGCGGCGGTGAGGTTGAGTGCCGCGCGGAAATAGTACGTGATTGGCCCGAGCGTCAACGGCGTGTTGATTGGCACGGGCAATGGCGCCATCTCAACGCCCAGAGGCGCGGGCCCCGCAGGCCAGGTCGAATCATCGAAGCCCGGCTGCGCGAAGGTCCCGCTCAGGTCGTTGCTGCTCTGGTCATACCGCCACGTGTGGTCCATGCGGACGAGAGGCCCTGGAGGCGCATTCGTTTCCACCACCACCGCCAGCACCGCGTTGCTGCTGAGCACGCCCAACGTGTTGGCGGCATTCGTCACGATCACGCTGTAAACTCCAGCGTGCGATGGCTGCACGTTGGAGATGATCAGCGTATTTATTCCTGGAACAGGCTGCGGTAGGGTCACGCCGTTGCGCCGCCAGCGATAACCAAACGGTGGTGTTCCGGTCACCTCCACGCGAAATATCGCTGTGCCTCCCACCGGCACCGTTTGATTCTGCGGCTGCACGACGAACCGTGGCGGCTCGATGACGTTCGTCTCACCCAGCGTATTCCGGTAAATCGTAATCGTGTCGTCGTAGGCGTTGGCAAACGTGATGTCCTGCCGGGCATCGCCGTCAACATCCGCTACTACCACGCCGTGCGGATTCCAGCCCGACGGAAAATCCACTCGTCCTGAGAACGAACCCGGCGTGAGTGATCCCGGCGTGCTCAGGTTTTTGAATATGGACATGCGGCTTTCCATTTCTCCGACCGCCACCAACTCGGGCTTTCCATCCGCGTCCAGATCGCCCGTATCAACGTGGTGGAAGTAGTTGCCCATGCTCAGATCTACCGGAGCGTCCAGCACAACTGTTCCCGCGACGCTGCGATTGCGGAAGACGCTTAGAATGTGCCCGCGCCAATCGCCGACAAGAATGTCGAGCCGGTTGTCCCCATCGACATCCCTGGCAATCACATCAACACCGCCACGCGGAAAGCGCACGGGCACATCCCACAACGCGCTGTGCAATTGATTGGTCGGCGAAATGTTCCGGTTCCGTCGCAAGATGGTCAGTTCCGGGGTCTCGTGGCTGGCGACAACGATATCCAGGCCGCCGTCTGCATCGATATCCTTCACCGTGACCGCACTCGGTCCATCGCCCACGTTTGGAATCACGAATGGTGGGTCAAAGAGCAGCGCACCGATTTGGGTGCGACCACGCAAAATAACCAGCGAATCGGAATCGTATGCGGCGACCACGATATCGGGGGCGCCGTCCCCGTCGACGTCCCCTATCGCCACTCCGCGGGGACGCTGTGCGGGTCCGATGGAAAGATGCATCGGGGAATGGAAGCTGATATTGGTCGTGCTGCGGTTGATGAATACCGAGACCGTGTTGTTGCTCCAGTTTGCTGTGACCACGTCCAGTCCTCCGCCGCCGACCAGTTCGTCAACTGCCATGGCGATTGGCGCCAGACCGGTCGCGAAGTTCACGGGTGCTGCGAACTGGATTGCGCCGGGCCTGCTTTGGTTGCGATAGGCGGAGAGCGTCGAGCTCAGATGATTGATGACGAGCAGGTCGGGCTTATCATCATTGTCGAGGTCGTTATACGCGCACGCCACCGGCGAATCGCCTCCGGCGAAAGTCACCGGGGGGGCGAAAGCAAATATCGTGGGCGGGGGCGGGTTCGTCGGTGTCACGACGCGCAAGAGAGCGTTCGAACTGATCCGCGTCCCCGCAGTATTGGACACGACCACCGAGTAGACTCCCGCGTACTCCGGCGTGACGCCGTTCAAGGTCAGTACCGGTCCCAGCACGACCGGAAGATACACGCCGTTTCTACGCCACCGGTAATTGAGTGGCTGCGTCCCGGTCGCCTCCACCGAAAATGTGACGGTGGATCCGGGTGCGACGGTTTGGCTTTGAGGATGACTCGTGATCGTGGGCGGCACCGCGTTCGTTCCGCCAATCACGGTCAACGTCGCCGGCGCGCTCACCACTCCCGGCTCTGGCACAGCCGGGTTCGTGACTGCGACCGTGTAAACCCCGGCATCGCTCGGCTGCACGTTGTGAAGCGTAAACGTGTCCGTGTTCGAGTTCGGGATGGTCACGCCATTCCTGCGCCAGCGAAAACCGAACGGCGGCGTTCCAGTCACGCCCACCGTAAAAGTCGCACTGCTGCCCGCCTCCACGGTTTGGCTCAGCGGTTGTTCGATGAACACCGGCGGCTGCGCAATGTTCGTGTCGCCGATCCGGTTCTGATAAATAAACACATTATCGTCATACGCGTTCGCAAACACGATGTCCGCCCGGCCATCACCCTCCACGTCCTCCACGGCGAGGCCATTCGCGTTCCAGCCGGACGGGAAATCCACCCGCGCGCCGAATGATTCCAGCGTGATCGCTCCCGGTGATGCCAGGTTCTTGAACACCGACATGTAGCTGCTCAACTCGCCCACCGTCACCAATTCAGGCCGCGAATCCCCATCCAAATCCCGCACCACCACCGAATGAATGTTGTGCCCCACTGAGAGTTCGGCTGGCGGATCGAAGCGGAGTATCGCGCCGCCCGGGTCACTGTGGCGGAAGACCGCCAGCGTTTGCGTGCGCCAGTGCCCTACCGCGATGTCCGTCTGGCCGTCGCCATCGATATCCCCCAGATGCAATGCGTTTCCCCCGCGCGGCAAATGCATGATTCTTGTGAAATTGTTCGTGCGAAACGGCGCCACCTCCGCCGTCGGGCTCGGCACATACCACAGAATCTCCACGCTGGGCGTTTCAAAATTCGCCACCACCACTTCCGGGCGCCCATCGCCCGTCAAGTCTCCCGCTTTGATTGTGTGTGGTCCGTCCCCGGGCCTGAGTATCGCCGGCTCAGGGAACGTCGCCGCAGAAACGCCCGAACCCATATTCCGAAACAGCGACACTGAATCACTGTCGAAGCACGCCACCAGAAGATCCTGCCGCCCGTCCCCATCCAGATCCCCCAGAGCAACTCCGTGCGGAAGCTGTCCGCCGGCGGCAATGTCAATGCGATCCGCGAATTGGACCGTCCCTGCGCTGCTCGTATTGCGAAACAACGAGACCGTATGGTTCCCCAGATTGCCTGTCACCACATCCATCCGCCCATCCCCATCGATGTCACCCACCGCCATGTCATGTGGCATCGACCCGGTCGTGAAACTGACTGCCGGCGCAAACGTGCTGGCCGAGATCACATTCCCCGTCCCGACGTTCCGGTAAACCAGCAGCCGTGAATCCAAGTGATTGGCCACGACCAGGTCGGCCCTGCCGTCGCGGTCGATGTCTGTGACAGCGCACTGGATGGGGCTGTCCCCGGCTGGGAGCGCCGCATGAGGCCCAAACGAGGCGCGATTAATCTGCCCGTGCGTGATGAGGGCGGAAAAGCCCATAAAGAGACTCAACAGAAGTCGTTTCATACCCATTTCCCGCTACCTAGCTTAGAACCATTTGCTTACGCCGTTTTTCGGTCTTTTACAAGCCTGAAGCGACACCAATCCAGCTAGTTTAAACGGGTGAAACAATGGGTTCTTTCAGGGGTATCTTGTATTTCCGCTACCGGTCAAGCCCAACCCATTCAATGAGCTATTTTTCTTCCCACGCCCCAAGATCGGGGCTGGCTGTACGAGGGCGTTGACGGATATCGTCTTTGACCTCTGCCAACGATTGGCCGCAATCAATCGCGTTTGTCGCGGATGAGGTTAGCGCCAAATCGCCGGAGGCGGCGTCGACAAAATACCCCTTGAGGCGATCGGCGAGATTATTGCGGAGTTCGGCCTGGCCACCTTCAAGCCGAATTTCGCCGTGGATGAGATTGTTAGCGATATCGGTTTGCGTTGTGCCGGCGCCGACGCGAATGCCGCGACTCCAGTTGCGTTCCGGCCGCCAGATGCTGTTGTGATAAACCTTGATGCCGCGCGCGTACCACAGCTCGACGCCGCAATCCGGTCCCCCGGCAATAAAGTTGTTTCGTATGATTGCGTCTGAAACGTAGATGAGCGGTTCGCCGGCTGTGTTGGCGGTGGACTGGCCCGGGTTGCCGAAAGCGATGCCTCGGTCGCAATTGACGATGAGGTTTCGCTCCACGACAACACGGTGCGATCTCACCCAGATAAAAATAGCCGCGCGCCCGCCGCCGTTTCGTCCTTTGATGTTGCGAAACACGTTGTCGCTGAAGGTCCAGTCCTCGAGGGCCATCATGTCGATGGCCGAAATGTAATCACCGCCGAAGAGCCAGTCCGCGGGAGGCACTTTGGTATTTTCGAACTGGCAGTAGCGAACCGAGCCTTTGACCGCCCGGACGTTCGGGTCTTTGCCCGCAGAGCCTTTGATCGCGCGCACGCCGATGTCGCGGAAACGACAGTTGTAAATGTGAACGTTCTTCGGCCCGTTCTCAGCCTCGACTTTAACGCCGTAGGAGCGGCAGTCCGCGAATGTGAGATCGGCGATCGTCACTCCGTCGCAATGGCCGATGTGCAGGATATCGTCGTTCTGCGTGCCGCTATCCCAACCACGACCACTCAGGACTACTTTGGCCGGATCTCCGCCGGCGCTGCGAATGGCGATCCCCTTTTTGCCCACGAGAACAGCGGGGCGGGGGAACTCGTAGTGGCCGTCGTTGACGAGGAGTGTGGTGCCGTCGGCGAGGCGATCGATCGCGGCGAGAAACTCGTCGGCGTTACCGACTCGAACAATAACTCCTTGCGGCGCAGGAAGCGGCGGTGCTTTGGGAAACCAGTTCGGCACGTTTTCAGGGGCCGCGTGCAATGATATGCACACCAGGAGTAAAAAAAGGTGGGCGATATGTTTAAAATTTCCTGACACGGAACGCATCCAAATCGTACCAGACGTCGCCGGACGTGGCGGAGAAGTCGCACACAAACTCGACATCGAGGCCTTCCGGGATTTCGAAGTCGTAAGAGATTTTGCGCCACGAGGACGTGCGGCCCGCGCTGTAGTCGCGGTCGCCGCCGGAAATGCGCAGCGTGGTTACGCCGTTGAACGCTTCCGTGCGTACGAGGCCTTCAATTCGATAGCGGCCCCGCGGCAGATACATTTGCGTGCGCCACGATCCATGCGTTCGTTCGTTATTGGCTCGAATGTGGAGTGTGCGGCGCCCTTCGAACATCGGTTGGTCCATGGTTGGGTCACCGTGGTCGTACTCCGGGCGCCAGCCGGTGGGATGCGCCATACCGTCGGGGCCGAACTTCGCCACGGGTAGTTCTTTGCCGGCCAACTGCTCGGCGACACGGAGGCTGCGCAGTTCGATCCGTTCGCGCATGACGGCCGCCGCGCTTTCGACTTTGGCGAGTTCTCTCGGAGGCAATCCGGTGGACCGGATTTTCGCCATCAACTGATCTATCCTGTTAGTGATCACCGATAGATGAAACACGTTCGTGTAAAGTGTGGCGATGCGCTCACGAAACATCCGGTCGCCTTCCGGTGTTTGGAACAGAGCGCGATTGACGATCGCTTTGAGCGGAGGACTGATCGAAACGTTCGGTCTGCGAAATGCCCAGTCCAACCCGTGCGTGATGAACACCATCTTGTCGGACGTGGGATCGTGATAAACCCGGTAATTGTTCGTGTGCGTGGCGTAACCGTCCCAATGGCCCATCAGGATTTCCATGGCGGTAAACGAGACAAAGCGATCCACGTCGAGCACTTTGCTCATCTGGCGGAAGCGTTGGCCCGGGTCACGCACGCGGCAGGCGGCGAGCAATGCGCGAATATCCGACTTGTCCGTGGCTTCGCCATTGTCCTGTTCCAGCCGGCCATCGATGTCCTGGAGGTAGGCTTCGTAGAGGTTGCCGTTGGAACTGGTGAAATGCTGTTTGAGGAAGCGCTTGTTCATCGCTTCGATCACGACGTAAAGGCCCAGGTCGCGCCCATTCAAGATCACCTTCGCGTGCGTCACCCGCGCCGCCGGCAAGCCGGCATCGAGAAACAACTGGGTGCCCAGGGCCTCGACCATATACGTGTGGTCCTGCACGGAGTTGTTGAACAAGAGCTTGGTCAGCCCGGAATACTCCTGGTCCTCGACGAATTCGTCGAACTTCACGGCCAGGCTTGGCTTCTCATGAACGGGCCGAAAGCTACCCATCCCTTTGAGGCGAATGCCAACGTCCCTGAGCACATGATTGCCTTCGCGCATCGTGCCACGCACGTAGCTGCCTTCCGACCGCCGCAGAGACGCCAGGCCCGCTTCTGCAACCTCGAAGTGGAACACGCGGACCTTTGGATCGTTGAAAAATTCCCAACTGGCGTCCGTTTTTGTGGAGGAAGAAGATGCGGCCATCACGACCGAAACGCCCAGCGCAGCAATTAGCACCACGACGAGACGAGCCTCGAGGGTCGAGCGTAGAGCAATAGCGAACCCCGGTTTCATGCCTGCTAAAGAATGTGCAGCCGGTATGGACTCAGGCAAGGGCGAAGGAGAATGTAAAGCATTGAGAGTTTTTCAGCGGGATTCCGTCTAACTGGGGGTGATCGCAAACGGAGATTGATCTACTATGAAGGGGCTACTGGTCTGTTTCATCGTCGCGCTGCTCGCCGTCAACGCGTATCTGGCTGTCAATCAACATCAACTCAAGCGGAAGATCGTTACTCTTGAGGAGGCCAATCGCGATGTCGCCGTCGCGCTTGAAAGCAACCCGCCGATTTCAGCCGAGGAGTTGCGGCGGACGCGTACTCAATTGGAGCAGGCTCAAATGACACTGGCGGCCACTGAGAAGATCATCACCAATTTCCCGCAAGCGCTTCAATACGCGCAGGTTGCGTCTGCTTTCGGCAACCCTCCGCCCGGCGGTGCTCCTCGGCAGAGTTCGAAGTTTGCCGCTCCAAAGGGTGCTCTTCCAGTCGAAGCCCTCGGGCCGCCGCCTCCCATGGAACTGGGCCCTCCATCCTCCAGCCATGGTCAGGACGGCCAGCTTTTGCAGCGCTCGTGGGGTCCGGAACAGATGGTCGGCCCGCCGAACACGCAGGAAGCGGGGGATTACGACACGGCTTGGGCGCCGAAAACGTCGCGCGGGGCAGGAGAGGAATGGATTCATCTGGGATATGACAACACCGTCGAGGTCGCGCAAGTGAATGTGCGCGAAACCTACAACCCCGGAGCGGTCTCGAAAATCGCCGCCATCCTCCAGAACGGACAGGAAACCGTCTTATGGGAGGGAGTGGAACCCGCTTCGCAGGCGCCGGCGAACATGTCCTTCTCGCTGCCCGCTGGCGTGCAGGCCAACCAAATCAAAGTCTACCTGGATCGCCGCCGCGTTCCTGGATGGAATGAGATCGATGCGGTCGAACTGATTGGCCGCGATGGGTCACGCCAGTGGGCCACTTCCGCAATGGCGAGCAGTTCGTACGCGGAGCCGCGATAGAGCGCAAAATCCCTGTTATTGTTTCCCAATCACGGCTTCACGATCTCGAAATACTGGTAGAAAACGTTTGCCAGGTTCTCACCGTAAGTCTTCCAGTGTTTTGCCGAGGGATAATCTTTCAGTCCGACGAGCCAGTTGCAGTTGAATTCGTGGACTGCGGCATCGATGCCGTAGCGTTGCAGCCAGCCCTCACCTAACGTCCCCGAATTTCGGAATGCTGCTGTCGTGCTGCCTTCAGTGAACCACGTGTGTTTGCGGAGTAACTCCTCCAATATCGCCATGCGCTTCAGGTGCCGGTCGAGGTTCGGCACCGGCGGGCGACTGATGTGCAGTCGACCACTACCGTCGTTGTGAAGTTCGAGGGCAAGGTGCGGCGCGTGCCCGCCTGCGATCATCTGTTCCAGCCAGCGTTCCAACGCGGCATTCTCGGGCGCGAGTTGCGGATCGGCCGGCTTGTCCCAATTGCGATTCAGGTCTTTGCCTTGCAGGTTGAAGCGCGTGCGTCCCAGCGCCACGCCGTCCTTGTTCGCCATTGGCATGATGTAAACACAGTAACGCTCCAGAAATTTTGAGGCATTTTCATCGCCCCTGAGCAGACGATGCACCAGACCTTCGACGACCCAATTGCCACCCGGTTCCCATGCGTGCGCGCGGGCGCGGAGAAAGACGCGGTACGGCGCGTTAACCTTGCCGATGCGGACAATTTCCAGTTCACGCCCCTGCAGCGTCTTCCCGATTGTGTCGATCTGCACGAGCTGGTTCGTGCGAATCGCAGTGAGCAACCTCTCCAGATCGGAAAGGCGATAAGGCTCAACCCGTGCGATGTACAACTGTGGCGTGGACATTTGAACATGAAGCCGAACGCGATTCTCGGGCAGGCTCTCCAACGGCACTGATTTCCACGCGCGACCGTCCTCGGAAATGGCCACGGCTTTCAACTCACGTGCAATCGAGCCCGGGGTACTGTTCCAGACATTGTCCAGATTTTTGAATTCGAGCGCCAGTTTCGCACCGGGTTTGGCGTGGACCCTAATATGAATATGCCCCGCGGCGCGGTTGGGCGACGAACGTTCGTGATCGTAGAGCAAGTGCACCAGCACCGTTCCATCGGGCGCAAGGTCGTACCAAACGGGCGATGCGTTCTCGAAGCTGGTATCGATGAATTCCAAAGGGTGGTTCGACGCCGACAGGTGGTTCTGCGGGTCCGCACCATAGACCGGCATCGACATCGCGCAAAGGAGCAGCAGCGCAGGTCGTTTCATGAAGGAGCCTATCGTGGCGAGATAGTGGTTCCTTCGCAAGCGGCCCTTGTGCGGGTTTTAACCCAAATCATTGCCGCGGCGCACTGTGTATAGTTGGCCGACGTTATTCATGGTGAATACGCCAATCCGAATCCTGCTGGTGGAGGACGACAGCAGTGACGCCATCCTGATCGACCGCGAGTTGCGCAAGGGAGGTCTGGAATATCAGTCGCTGCGCGTCCAGAACCGGGACCAGTTCGTTCATGCGCTGAACAGCGCACGACCGGACATTATCCTGTCGGATCACGGCTTGCCTGCATTCGATGGCCTGACCGCTCTCGCCATCGCGAAGGAGAAACTTCCCGAGGTGCCTTTCATTTTTGTTACGGGTTCGCTTGGCGAGGAGATGGCCATCAAGACGCTGAAGAGCGGCGCGACCGATTACGTCTTGAAGCACGCGCTCGGAAACCTCGTTCCCGCAGTCAAGCGCGCGCTCAGCCAGGCGGCTGACCGGCACAAGCGCAAACAAGCGGAGGAAGAACTGCGACGTTTCCAGGCGCGCAAGGCGGCAATTCTCGAGGCGGCCGTCGACGCTATCATCACGATCGATCACGAGGGCAAGATCCAGGCCTGGAACCGCGCCGCCGAAGAGATGTTTGGCTACAAATGCGAAGAGGCGCTCGACAAAGAGATGGCCGAACTTATCGTTCCGCCGGACCTTCGCCTCGCCCAGCGACAGGCGCTCATCCGATACGTTTCCACGCGCCAACCGGGCGTGGGCAGCCGCCAGTACGAAAGCCGCGCGATGCGCGCCGACGGTTCTCAATTTCCGGTCGAAATCGCGCTCGCGCGCATTCCACTCGAAGGCTTTCCCATGTTCACGGGGTTCGTGCGTGACATTACCGAAAGAAAAAAGACCGAGGAACAGATACGCGGGTGGAACGCGGAGCTTGAACGTCGCGTGCGCGAACGTACTTCGCTGCTCGAGGCGGCCAACAAGGAACTCGAAGCATTCAGTTATTCGGTCTCCCATGACTTGCGCGCGCCCGTGCGGCACATTGAGGGCTTCGTCCAGGTGCTCGAGCCGATGATGCGCGGCAAGATGAGCGATGAGGCCGCGAACGTTTTCAAGATGATTTCCCAGTCCGGCCGGCAAATGAGCCGGTTGATTGAAGGACTTCTGGCATTCAGCCGCAGCAGCCGCACTGAAATGGCTTTCACCGAGGTCGATCTGGGGGTGCTCGTGGAGGAGGCCCGCGCTGAGTTGGGTGCGCAAACACAGGGCCGGGATATCGAATGGGTGATTCCGAAGCTGCCAACATTGCGCGGTGATCCCATTACGCTACGGCAGGTGTTTATCAATCTGCTTTCCAACGCGCTGAAATATACCAGCACCCGGGCAAAGGCTCGGATTGAGATTACGGTGCGCGACGCCGGCCATGAAACGATCATTGGCATTCGCGACAACGGCGTTGGGTTCGAGCCGCAGTATACGGATCGATTGTTCGGCGTCTTTCAACGCCTGCATCCCGCGACGCAATTCGAAGGCACCGGAATTGGGCTGGCGATTGTGCGGCGCATCATTGCCCGTCATGGCGGGCAAACGTGGGCGGAGGGCGAGCGCGACAAGGGCGCGGCGTTCTTTTTCAGCCTGCCGAAGCAACCTGACGCAGCGCTCGCGAAAGTGTAGGCGCCCTACCTCTGCTCTCCGGCCATTACATCGGTTTCCTTGAGCGCAAGGGCGTACGGTTCGAGTGGCATCGGCTCGTCGTGGTCGAGAAACGCTTCGCACACAGCAAAGAACTCCCGCTGGCTCGTCACCCTGCGGATTTTGTGCAGAAACCCACCGCTGGGTTCGATCCCCACGCCGATATAATTGAGATACTTCTTCATCTTCTGCACATGCACGGCCTCTGGAATTTGTGTCGGCCGCACCGCCTCGAACAACTCGCCGAGATATCGCAGCACGTCGTGGCCGCGCGGCACAAAGAGGGCTTGGCTGCGCTGCGACTGCCGGATTTGATGAAACAACCATGGGTTGCGGATAGCGCCACGACCGATCATCAAACCCCGAGCGCCGGTCGCCGCGAGGACTTCGCTCGCCTTGTGAGCCGAATAGACGTTGCCGTTGGCCAGGACAGGGCAGGGGACGGACGCGACGGCGCGGGCGATGAAATCATAGTGTACTTCGGTGCGATACATTTCATGCACGGTGCGGCCATGCACGGTGAGAAGATCGAGTGAATGTTTCGCGAAGATTGGCAGCAACTCGTCGAAGACTTTGGGCGAATCGAACCCCAGCCGCGTCTTGACCGTGAACACTCCCTCGATGGCGTCGCGCAACGCGCCCAGGATGGAATCGACGCGCTGCGGTTCGCGCAGCAAACCGCCGCCGGCGCACTTGCGGTAAACTACCGGCGCAGGGCAGCCCAGGTTCAAATCCACCGCCGCGATTGGGTATTTCTCGAGCTCGCGGGCCGTGCGCACGAGCGACGGTATGTCATTTCCGATCATCTGCGCGACGACCGGCCGGCCGGTCGGGTTGTCAGTGATCGATCGCAGGATGTCCTTCTCCAGGTTCGAGGTGGGATGCACCCGAAAATATTCCGTGTAATAAACATCTGCGCCGCCGTATTTCGCCATGAGCCGCCAAAAGGGCAGGTCCGTGACGTCCTGCATGGGCGCGAGGGCGAGGATCGGCTGCGGCTGCGCGAGAAGCGACTTGAAGGAGGAAAGCGGCGGCGCGATCACGACGACGTGCCGTCCATCTTTTTGATGTCTTCGGCAAGGAACTGCGCGACGTCTTTGAACTTTGGAACGTTCGCCGGGTTCACATCCATCAACGTCTTGTGCGCCTCGAGACAGGTTTGCTGCACCTCGCGGCGGTT